>Ga0126379_10000606_pt1 | contig 20088 bp, 17 predicted proteins | sample PanSoiMetPlot_24_FD_92640 | JGI IMG/M metagenome (GOLD analysis project Ga0126379, IMG submission 92640) | Tropical forest soil microbial communities from Panama - MetaG Plot_24 | ecosystem: Environmental > Terrestrial > Soil > Tropical forest > Bulk soil | place: Panama | collected 2016-02-17
GGAGCCACCGACCCGGGCGCAGCGGGCGTCTTTGGCACCTGCCCCGCCTGCGACTTCTTGGGCACCGCCGCTGGCGACATCGACTCGGAGACCAAGGGCATCGACAGCTGGTACATCTCGTCGGCTAGCGTTACCAATGTGCCCGCCTGCCCGGCCACGGGCGATACCGCCTCGCCAGCAGGTTTGCCGTTCAACACCTACAACGACGTGACCTGCGATAGCTAGCTGGTGACTGCGAAACTAGCTCAGCCGCCCCATTTGAGTTTGGCTGCCCTTTTGTTCACGTCGCTAAGCGCAGTCGATCCGTTGGTGCGATGCCCGCCATGAGCTAAAGTCAAACTTCTTTGGAGGGAAGAGTAGCCCTTGCGCTTCATCGCCCTGCTCCTCGGCATTTTCAGCATAGCGGCGCTGTCCCGGCCTCCCGACGCAGAACTGGGTGGGGAGCACCGCGCTCCTTTGCTTCCTCGGCAGGAATTCCTCCACGCGATGGGTGCTGCATACCAGCACCTGGTAACTGATTATTTCTGGATTCAAGCGATCCAAACGGTGGGCAGAGCACAAACGGCGGAGGAGTACCACGACGTCTTCGACTACGCCGACCTGACGACCGATCTGGATCCCGGCTTCATCATCGTCTATCGCTTCTGTGGACCAGCAATCCCTTTCAACAAAGGACGAGAAGATTGGGTTAATACCGAAGAATCGACTCGCATCCTGGAGAAAGGAGTGCGAGCGGCCCCCGGACACGTCTTCCTCCGCATCCTGCTAGCCTACAACCTCAGCTATTTCCACAAACAATACGAACGAGCCGCGCGTTTGCTGGAAGAGACCTCAAAGCTTCCCGAATCACCGCGCTACTTGCCTGCCCTTGCCACGCGTCTTTATGCGCAGGCGGGCCAGGTCGAAGCCGGCCTGGCTCTCGCTCGTTCGCTCTACGAGACCTCCGACGACGCAGAAACGCGGCAAACTTTCGAAAGGCGCATCAAAGAGCTCGAGCTCGAGCGAACGCTGCGCACTATCGACGCGGCGGTTGTAGCATTTCATCGTCGTAGCGGTCGCCTTCCCTCCGCTTTGGAGGAGCTGGTGGCCACCGGCGATTTGCCGGCGATACCCTTGGACCCAATGGGTGGGCAACTGATCCTCGGGACTGATGGCAGCAGCCACTCAACCGCGCTGGCCCGGCGCCTGATCGTGTACCAACCTTAGGCAAACCAATCTCACGTGCAAATGACGAGCACAGCCCCTCCGATTGAGGTCCGCGGACTGTCGAAGACTTATCGCCTGGGCTTTTGGATGAGCCGCAAAGTCCAGGCGCTAAAGAGCCTTGACCTCACCGTCAATGCCGGTGAGGTATGCGGTTTGCTCGGTCCCAACGGAGCGGGCAAGTCCACAACGCTCAAGGTCCTGATGGGACTGGTCAAAGCCAGTTCTGGAGAGGCCCGCTTGTTTGGCATGCCGCCAACGTTCAAGGAAACGAGGCGGCAGATCGGCTTCGTTCCGGAGAATCCGGCTCCTTATGAATACCTCACCGGCAAGGAATTCTTGACTCTCGCCGGCCGGCTGGCCGGACTCTCGGGCATGAGCCTCGACCAGCGCGTCGGCGAAGTCCTGCATCTGGTCGCGATGGAGAGGGCGGCCGGGCTGCAGATCCGGCGCTACTCCAAGGGGATGATCCAGCGTATCGCGCTGGCGCAGGCGATCATCCACAAACCTAAGCTGTTGATTTTGGACGAGCCGACGTCCGGCCTCGATCCCGTTGGCCGCCGCCAAATGCGCGACTTGATCCTCGCCGAGCGCGAGCAAGGAACCACCGTGCTCTTTTGCACTCACATCATTCCCGACGTGGAAACTCTCTGCGATCGAGTGGCGGTGTTGGTCGCCGGTAAGCAGGTCCGACAGGGCAGCGTCAAGGAGCTGCTCACCTCCGACGCACCACTGTTCGAGACGGTGTTGGAAGGCGTTCCGCTGTCGCAGGTTCACGCCTGGGGATACCAGCCGAAGTATTCCAAGGAAATCGGTGAGCGATTGATTCTGCGCACCAGCGACCAGGACGCTCAATCGCTCGCGCGCAAGGTGTTGGGCTTGAGCGGAAGAATCATCCAGCTGCAGCCGGTCCGCTTCTCGCTCGAGGATCTCTTCCTCGAGGCGCTCACCGAAGTCAAGGACACCGTCGGCACGGAGATTACCTGATGCGTATCTTCGCTGCCCTGGCGCTGAATGGATTCCGCGAAGCTCGTCGCAACCGGGTCACCCTGGTGGTCGGCATGTTTGCGCTTGCCCTGTTGGGATGCGCCACCCTGGTCACCGTGATCACCGTATACACTTTTTATCGCGTGCTCACCGACGTCGGCCTCGGCGTGATGAGCTTGATGTTGGTGCTTCTGGCGATCTTCCTCTCCAGCGGTTTGCTCAGCCGCGAAATCGAGAGGCGTACGGTCTTCTTGATCGTCACCAAGCCGGTGTCGAGGAGCCTTTTCCTGGTAGGCCGCCTCGCCGGAAACATGTTGACCTTGACGGTGCTCTTGCGGGGAATGGCAGGCGTCTTCTTTCTCGAGATGCTGATGTACCGCGTCAGCTTTAGCTCCTCTCAGCTGGTCGCCATTGGGGTTTTGTGGTTCGAGCTACTGCTGCTCAGCTCGTTTGGCTTCGTGATGTCGAGCTTTTCTAGTCAGACGGTCTCTGCGGTGGTGACGACCGGGATCTACTTCGCCGGCCACTTGGCGAACGACATCTACGCCATCTCCTCTCGTTCCAAGTCGACGGTCATCCAGGTGGTCGGGAAGGTGACCTATTATTTGCTTCCCAATCTCTCCCGGTTGAATTACCGGCCGCAGGCGTCCTACGCGCTCAGCGTGGCACCGGGCGAAGTTTTGAGCTCGATTGCCTACGGCACAACTTATGCGGCGGCATTGGTGGCGTTGGCGATCATCCTCTTCAAGCGCCGAGACTTCAAATAGGTCCAGCGGCTCACGCCCTGGCCCTGCCCGGCTCTGGGCACCTTTGAGGACCTTGACCGGGAGATGGTCATTGTCGACGGCAATCAGCAACCGCGCTGTCGATAAACGCGTCCCAAAACCGTACCAAGCGGCGCACGGTTGGGCGCCGTTTCTCCCATGACTGAGACGAAGGGCTGGAGGCGAGACGCCGTTGTCCTGAGCGTCAGCGCCGTCGCGATGCTTGTCTATTGCTTTCCGCGACTTTTGTTCCTGGGCGATGTCGTCTATTGCCGTGATGCAGGGCGGATGCACTTTCCGATCAAGGTCTTCCTCGCAGAGCGCCTGCGGGCCGGCGAGCTTCCGCTCTGGTACCCCTACGATGGCCTGGGAGTCCCTTTCATCGCCAATGCGGTCACCGCGGTGTTCCACCCGTTCACCGTGTTGTCGCTGGTGTTGTCACCGGCCAAGGTGATGACGGTTTCGCTATTAAGCTGTATCGTGATTGCCCTCGCCGGGGCGTATTGGCTGGCGAGGCGACTCGGCGCGGGAACGGCGGGCGCTTCATGCGCGGGCATCGCTTTCGCGACGTCGGGGACGCTCGTCTCGAGCCTGGACAATCTCACGTTCCTCTGTGGTGCCTGCGCATTCCCCGTCTGGCTCGCTTCGTTGCACGCGGCCATTTTCGCCCGTCGCCTCTGGGGTGTTGGGCTGGCCGCAGCAGCCTTCGCGTTCGCCATGCTCGCTGGCGATTTCCAGGCTGGCTATCTCTATGCGCTCACCGCGCTGCCATTGATGCTTTTGCTTGGTGCGCCCCCGATTCGCACGGCGGCGACCTGCGCAGCGGCGGGGCTCGCGGGAATATTGCTTTCGTCGATCCAACTCTTACCAACGCTGTCGTTGCTGCAACAGATGCGGCGCCTCCAGGGAGTCCCATTCTGGGAGGCCGTCACCTGGTCGTTCCCTCCGCTGCGTTTGCCGGAGCTGTTTCTCGGAGACATTCTCCAGTATCAGCCGTTTCGCCGCGTCGGCAGCGCCTACCTGCTTCAGCTGATGGGGTACGGGGACAAAACTCCGTGGTATTCGAACGTGTATCTGGGAATTTTCGCCGCGCTGGGGGCTATCTGGGCGATTGCGCTCGGTAAGAATAACCCCATCGCAGGCTCGACGGTCGCCTCCTCCGAAGCCACCATCCAACGGCCAGAGGAAAATACTCTGTCCACTCGGCGCATCGCGCTCGGACTGTTGCTAATCACCGCCGTGCTTCTCTGGCTCGCCATGGGAAGCCATGGCGGCGTGTATGGCTTGTTTTACCGTTTCCTGCCCTTGTGGCGGTCCTTCCGATATCCCGAAAAGATGCTCAATTACCTTGCTGCTTTGTTCGCCGTTGCGGGCGGGCTCGGCATCTCCGCGGCGCTAAAGGAGCCCCGGAAGGCCTGGAAAGCGGCGTTCGGATCGTCGGCCGCGCTCTTTTTGTTGTGGGCCGTCGTCACCGCGTTCTCGAAACCAACCGCCGCCTTGTCTTTACGGTTGGCGAACGCCGGCCCGCTGGTGCCGCACGAGCTCGGGTTGGAGTACTCCTCTCGACTCAGCGAGGCTGCGCTGCGCGCCGCCGCGCTGGCGCTGGTGGCCGGAGCATTGCTCCTATTAATGAGGAAGACAGGGCTACGCCTTGGCCGTTACGTTCCTGTGCTATTCGCGGCGGTGTGCCTCCTTGATGCCGGCTCGGTCAACTCGCGAGCCGTCGCCATGTGTACCGGGGACTGTGAAGCCCTTTTGGGCCAAAGCCTGACCGCGAAACGCTTGCAGGATCTCGGGGAGCCACGGCCCGGACATTTCCGGGTCGATTCCACTGCAGCAGTGGCAACGACACTGCATCCCGATCTCGACGCGTTGGGAGCCGCGAGTTATCGGAGCATGGCGGCCTGGGATCTTCAGACACTGTCACCGAATTTCTCCGGCCTGTTTCACATTGAAACGACCGCGCCGTACCTTCCTGCGGTTCCCGAGCGCCACTGGGAGCTGTGGCGGGATCGTGCCTGGAGAACGCGTTGGTCGCCCCTTTTCAACGGACGCTTCGAGGTTGCCAGCCTGCGAAAACCCGGGGCGGATGCTACCGGGCACGAGCTGATCGCCAGCTTCAAGGAGCACCAGCTCTACCTCGCGCGCCTTCCGCAAGCCCTCCCACGCGTGTTCATCGCGAGCCCCACTTTTGTCTCGTCTCCAAAGGCGGCCCGAGAGCTGCTCTCGTCCCCAGAAGTGCTTTCGGGACGCACCGCCATTTTCGAGCAGTCAGCTCAGCCTGGACACAGCGAGGGAAGCGGCACGGCCCAGATAGTGTCCTACGAGCCGGAGCGCGTGGTCATCCATGCCCGAGTGGATAGGCCCGGCGCCCTCGTGCTCAATGACGCATTCTTCCCTGGCTGGACAGCAGAAATCGACGGAAAGCCGGCGCCAGTGGTGCGCACCAATTACCTGGTCAGAGGAGTACTTCTTTCGCAAGGCGAGCACGACGTTGTCTTTCGTTATCAGACGCCGATATCACTCTTAGTCGGTGCCTGCCTGTCGATTTTTTCCTTGCTCTCGATCCTTGGCGTGGCCGTTCGGCCGTTGACTACAAGGTTTCGCCGGAGCGTGGCATTGGCCGCGCACCGGCGTGCAGAGCTGCTGAGGTTCTAGGCGCGCTCTCGTTCCAAGCCATTTGGCGGCTTGGCCTCGAGCTCTTCGCGCTCCGAGAGACCGTGCTTCGCCAGTCGATAGCGAAACGAGCGGAAGGTGAGGCCGAGGAGCTCGGCGGCTTTCGTCTTGATCCCGCCTGCTTTTTCCAAAGCAGCCAAGAGATGGCGGCGCTCCGCCTCATCGAGGTGGCGCTCGAGCGAAAATCCGGCGGCGATCACCGTCTCGCCAAGTGGGGACTTGACCTCTCGTTCCCCTCTCAGAGGGCCCGGGAGGGTGCTCGGTTCGAGCAAATCTCCCTCGGAAAGCGTCGCCGCGCGCTCGACGATGTTTTGCAGCTGTCTGACATTGCCGGGGAACGAATAGTTTTCGAGCAGCTGCATCGCGTCGGAGGAGAAGCGCAGGTTCGGTCGGCCAAGCTCCTCCGCCATCTGGGCCAGACAAAAATCGGCCAACACCCGGATGTCCCCGGCTCGATCGCGCAGCGGTGGTAGCTCGATGCCGATCACGTTGAGACGGTAGAAGAGATCCTGCCGGAACCGGCCGTTTTTCACCTCGCCTTCGAGCCGCTTGTTGGTGGCGGCGAGAATGCGAGCTTCGAAGGGAACCTCGTTGGTGCCTCCCACCGGTTTCACTCTTCGCTCTTGGAGCACCCGCAAAAGCTTCACCTGGGTAGCAGGCGGCATCTCTCCAATTTCATCGAGAAAGACGGTTCCCTCTCTAGCGGAGACCAACAGCCCCGGTCGGTCGGTCACCGCTCCGGTGAAGGCGCCCTTGAGATGGCCGAACAACTCGCTTTCCAATACGCCCTCGGCGAGCGCCGCGCAGTTGATCGGCAAGAAGGGTTGTCCGGAGCGAGAGCTTTTCCAGTGGATCGCCCTCGCCACCAACTCTTTGCCGGTACCGCTTTCGCCGCTGATCAACACCGTCGAGCGCGATGCAGCCACCCTCTCCACCAGCGTCCAGACTTGCTGCATCGCCGGGCTTTGGCCGATCCAGAACTTGCCCGTTCCCGGAATGAGCGCGCTTCGGAGCTGTTTGTTTTCACGAAGCAGCTCACGCTTTTCGAGCGCTTTTGCGACCAGGAGCTTGAGCTCTTCGTTGTCGAATGGCTTGCAAATGTAGTCGTAGGCACCTTCCCGCATCGCTGCCACCGCCGCCGAGGGCGTCCCGAAGGCGGTGATCAGGATGACTTCGGGAGGGAAGGCATATCCCCTAGCCGCCTTGAGAACCGAAAGGCCGCTTTCATGCCCGAGCCGCATGTCCGAGATCACCAAATCGATCGGATTCTTCTCGAGCGCCGTCACCGCCTCGCCGACATTGGCGGCAGTGGTAACCTGGTGTCCCGCTCGCGCGAGCAGGACGTCCAAGTACTCACGCATGGACAGCTCGTCATCGACTACCAGGATTTGCAACGGCCGCCCCGCTCGAGATGGGCAATGCTACCACGAACTGCGTTCCACTTTCCCGAGACGAGCTGACCTGGATCATCCCGCCGTGTGCCTGGATGATCGAGTGGGCGATGGACAATCCCAGTCCACTACCGCCCTCGCGGGTGGTGAAAAATGGGTCAAAGATGCAAGCCAGGTGGGATTCCGGAATGCTCCCCGCCGAGTCCCACACGCGGATGACCGGTCCGGCGGCGGTCCGCTCCAGCGAGACCCGCACCTTTCCCCCTGCGCCGGCGGCGGTGCAAGCATTGCGGATCAGGTTGAGCAGAACCTGTCGGATCTGATCCGGATCGAAGTTGGCGGAAACCTCGGACAAGCTCAACTCGACATCAACACCGGCGGTGAGCGGATCGGCGCGAAGCAAATCCATCGTCTCGGCGATCAACTGAGTCAGCGAGCAATCGCGAAACGCCGGCGGGGGCGGTCTGGCGAAACGCAGAAAGCCCTCCAAAAGCGAGGTCAGGCGGTCCGACTCTCGGATCAAGATCTTCGCCAAACGGCGAGATTGCTCATGCTCGGCAGCCTCCGCGGCGAGCAATTGAGCCGAGCCTCGCATCGAGGCGAGCGGATTGTGTATTTCATGCGCCAACTGCGCGGCCACGCCTCCCAGTGCGGCGAGATGGTCAATTCGCCGCAGCTGGTCCTCCATCCGGCGCAGCTCGGTCAGATCCTGGAAGACGATCAGCAATGAGTCTTCCTTCCCTTCCAAACGAGTGACGTTGAGCCCGAGTATCCGGCGTCCCTCTTTGGTGGATACGGCCACCTCGCTGCGCCGCGCACCCGGTACGAACTTCAGCGCGCCAGGGATCAGTTCTTCTACGTTTCCCGGTTTGGCGCCGTTGCTTCCCGTGCCGAGGATGGCAGAGGCGGCACGATTGATGAAGGTGATCGTGCCGTTGGCCATGCAGGTAATTAGGCCGGAGGGCATCGCGGCGAGGATCTGCCGCTGCAGGCCAGCGAGCTTCTGCAGATCAGCCTCCCGCACCGACAGCTTGCCACCAGCGGTGCGCAGCTGCCGGCTGACGTAGCCAGAGAGCGCAGCGATGAGGAATTGGGCCAGCGCGTTGCTCGCCAATAGGAAGACGAAGCGGTTGGTCGGAGTGTCAACGGCATCCAGCGCCGGACGGACCAGTACATCGAGCCGGATCAGCAGAGCAAGGGCGCCAAACGAGGCCGAGGTGGCGACCGCCGCGATGAACGGACCCGGTGGCTCGAGGAGGATCGCCGAGGCAATTACCGCGATGGAATAGGTAAAGGTGAAGGGGGACTCGGCCCCGCCAGTGATGTAGACGAGAGTGGAGGCGAGCAGGATGTCGCCCAGCACCTGAAAGTAGGCCGCGCTGGTGCCCGCGAGCTTTCCGCGGCGAAGCAGCAGCCCAAAGACGACGGTGAGCAGGTAGATTGATCCGATGAGGACGAAAGGAACCGTGTTCTGTCGGACCAGCTCGTCGGTCGCCGGTTGAGAAAGAAGCCGCAGAGCGAAGGCGGCCAAAAGCAGCGTGGTGGTCACCGTGCGAAAGGCGGTGAGCCAGATCAGCTTGACGCCAAGCTCGGAAGCGCGGCGAATGCGGAATTTCCCTGACGGGTCGGGCGCGCTACTTGATTGCACCGGCAATGCTGAAGATCGGTAGGTACATCGCGATTAGGAAGCCGCCCACCACCCCGCCCAGAAAGACCATCAGGATCGGCTCGATCATCGCAGTTAGCCCGGCGATCGCCGTATCCACCTCATCGTCATAAAAGTCGGCAATCTTGTTGAGCATGGCATCCATCGCGCCGGTCGCTTCTCCCACGCCGATCATCTGCACCACCATGGCGGGGAACACCTTGGTCTCGAGCAGCGGGCCGGCGATGTTCTTGCCCTCGGAGATCTTGCCTCGAACATAGTAGATGCCGTCTTCGATCGTGCGATTGCCCGCCGTTTTGGCGGTCACGTCGAGCGCATCGAGAATCGGAACGCCCGAGCTGATCATCGTACCCAGGGTACGAGTGAATCGCGCAACCGCGACCTTCCGGATGACCGTGCCAATCACCGGTACTTTGAGCACCGTCCGGTCTACGAAACGGCGACCCTTTTTGTTTCGATAAAATGCCACCAGGCCAACCACCAACGCGACGATGCTACCCAGCAGGTGCAAGATGTATTTTTGAAGCCATTCGGACGTGTCGACCACGAACTGGGTTGGGGCGGGGAGTGACTGACCAAAGTCGGCGAACATCTTGGCGAAGACCGGCGTCACCTTGATCAACAAGAGCGCGGTTACGCCGATGGCAACGACGATCACGATGATCGGATAGACCATCGCCCCTTTGACCTTCCGCTTCAGCTTTTCTGATTTTTCGCGATACACCGCCAGCCGGTTCAAGATGGTATCGAGAATACCGCCCACCTCGCCCGCGGCGCACAGCTGGACATAGAGCTCGTCAAATACTCGGGGATGTTCTTTCAGGGCATCGGCGAAGGTCGAGCCGGACTCTACCTTCGACTTGATCGCGAAGATGACTTTCTTGAAACCGGGCTTGTCCATTTGCGAGCCGAGAATGTCCAAGCACTGAACCAGCGGAAGGCCGGCGTCGATCATCGTGGCGAATTGCCGGGTAAAGACGAGCAGGTCTTTGCCGGTCACCCCGCCCACGCCGGGGAGCTTCAAGCTGATCTCGAAAGGCTTTCGCTTGACCTTTTCCGGGCTGAGGCCTAGCGAGCGCAGCCGGCTGTGGACCGCGTCGGCATCGACCGCTTCCATCTCCCCCTTCTTCAACTCGCCGGCCTTGTTCCTCGCCTGCCACTGCCAAATCAAAGCGGCCTTCTTCTGCGGCGCAACTCTCGGGGCGGCGCTGGTCGCTGGAGCAGCCATCTAGGTGCGTCCTCCATTTCGCTGCGTCATTCTCATCGTCCCCCTGTGCCAGCCGGCCGCTGCTGCGAGGGGACCGCCTGCGGCGAACCGGAGGCCAAGATGCTCCGCAACTCCTCCGGATCCGAGCTGCGGCCCAAGGCGTCGTCGGTGGTGATCAGCCTTCTGGCAACCAGCGACGCCAAGGACTGGTTGAAGGTTTGCATGCCGAACTTGGTCTGCCCTACCTGCATCGAGGAGTAGATCTGGTGCACCTTGTCCTCGCGGATCAGGTTTCGAATCGCCGGATTGGGGATCATGATCTCCAGCGCCAGCACCCGGCCGGGACCTCCGGGGCGAGGGATTAGCGCCTGGCTGAGCACGCCTTCGAGCACGAAAGAGAGCTGGGCGCGTACCTGGGGCTGCTGGTAGGGTGGAAAGACGTCGAGGATTCGGTTGATCGTCTGGACCGCACCGTTGGTGTGCAGGGTGGCAAAGCAAATGTGTCCAGTTTCCGCGATCACCAGCGCCGCCTCGATTGTCTCCAGGTCGCGCATTTCTCCGACCAGCACCACGTCCGGATCTTGGCGCAGGATGTACTTGAGCGCGGTTTTGAAGCTCCGCGTATCGGCGCCGATCTCCCGCTGATTCACCAGGCAGTTCTTGTGGGGGTGGAGATACTCGATCGGGTCCTCGATCGTCATGATGTGCTCATGACGTTCCTGGTTGATCCGGTCGATGATCGAGGCCAGCGTGGTCGACTTGCCCGAGCCGGTGGGGCCGGTGACGAGGATCAGCCCGCGCGGCTTTTTCGCCAGGTCGGAGACCACGGGGGGTAATCCGAGCTCCTGAAAGCTCATGATCTTGAATGGGATGGCTCGAAATGCGCCAGCCACCGCTCCTCGCTGCATGAAAATGTTCGCCCGAAAGCGAGACAGCTGCTTCACTCCGAACGACAAGTCCAGCTCGTTGTCCTCCTCGAATTTGTGTTTCTGCGAATCGGTGAGGATGGAGTAGCAGATTTGTTTGGTCTCGACCGGAGTCAGCGGAGTGGTCTTCAAAGGCACCAGCTGGCCGTCGATCCTCAGCTGAGGCGGAGAGCCAGTGGTGATGTGAAGGTCGGAGGCACCCTTCTCCACCATTGCCTTGAGGAGCTGATGCAGATTGGCCAAGAGAAAGACCTCTTTCCTACCGCGGGGCTAGAATCGATCCGCGGCCGTGTTTGCCAGGGCCTCTTCGAGCGTGGAAACGCCCGCCATCACCTTGTTCAACGCCGACATCCGGAGGGTCTGCATTCCCAAACGAATCGCTTCCTGTTTGAGCTCGGCGGCCGACGCACCGTTGATCACCAATTCCTTCAGTCCATCCCAAAACGGCATCACTTCGTAGACTGCTACGCGACCCCGATACCCGCGCTCGTTACAGTCGCGGCAACCGACCGGCTGATAAAGAGTGAAGGAACCAATCTTCTCCGGGGAGACGCCCGCCTCGATGAGAGTCTGCTCCTCGACTTGCTCCACCGGTTTCTTGCAGGCAGCACACAGTTTGCGGCAAAGGCGCTGGGCGAGGATCAAGTTGAGCGAGGCGGTAACCAAGAAAGGCTCGACGCCCATGTTCAGCAACCGGCTCACCGTCCCGGGAGCGTCGTTGGTGTGCAGCGTGGAGAGAACCAGGTGGCCGGTGAGGGCCGCCTTGACCCCGATCTCGGCGGTTTCGAAATCGCGGATCTCGCCGATCATGATCGTGTCGGGGTCTTGCCGCAAAAAGCTCCTCAGCGCGGCGGCAAAATTGAGCCCGATTTCCTCATGCACCTGGACCTGGTTGATTCCGGCGAAATTGAACTCAACCGGATCTTCGGCGGTACAGAGGTTGTCGGATACCTGATTCAGCGAGGCGAGGGCGGAGTAGAGGGTAGTCGTTTTTCCCGATCCGGTGGGCCCGGTCACCAACACCATGCCGTAGGGACGATCGATCGACTCCTTGAACCACTTGAGCGGCTCATCTTCGAAGCCGAGTTTGGTCATGTCGAGCTGGAGGCTCGACTTGTCGAGGAGTCGCAGCACGACCTTTTCGCCGAACAGCGTGGGGCAAACGCTGACGCGAAAGTCCATCTCCCTGTTGTCCGCCACCTTGATCTTGATTCGGCCGTCCTGCGGCAAGCGGCGTTCGGAAATGTCCAGGGAGGCCATGATCTTCAAGCGGGAGGTGATTGCGCTCTTGAGCTTCATCGGCGGGCGCATCACCTCGTAAAGCACGCCGTCGATTCGGAAGCGGACCCGAAAATCCTTCTCGTAAGGCTCGACGTGAATGTCCGAGGCGCCTTTCTTAATTGCGTCGAGCAGGATCAGATTGACCAGCTTCACCACCGGGGCTTCGTCGGCCTGCTTGGCGATGTCCTCTAGATCTTCCTTCTGCTCGGCGGTGACCTCCAGGTCGCCTTCAGCCTCACCGACGATCTCCTCGAGCGAGGGGCCCTTCTCGGCGTAGTAGCGCTCCATCGCCTCACGGATCGCCACCTCGGAGGCGACCACGGTCTCGATGGTGTAGCCGGTAAGGAATTTCAGGTCGTCGACCGCATAAATGTTCGAGGGATCGCACATCGCGACGATCAGCGATGGCCCTGCCCGATTGACCGGAATCACCAGGTGTTTTTCCGCCACATCGCGCGGAACCAGCTTGATGATCTCCGAGTCAATATCGAACTCTTTGAGATTGATTGCCGGAACGCCGTACTGTTTGGCAAGAAAGTCGGTGAGCTTGGACTCTTCGATCGCGCCGGTCTTGATCAGCGAGGCGCCGATGCGGGTCCCGTGGCGTTGCTGATCTTCCTGTGCCTTTCGGAGTTGCTGGACGGAAATCAGGTTTTCCCGAACCAGCAATTCACCAAGACGACCCGACATTTGCTGAGCCTAGACCCCGGCTAAAGGAGCTACGCGGATGAAACTCCTACTTTGGCGACAATTCTGGGTATTAGCAGCCTACGTTGGCTGAATTATGCTAAGCGGCGCCCTGCTCTTTTCTCAAGGAGGAGGGTGTGGGCGCTTGAATTGACCCCAACGATGTATCAATTCAGTCAACCACACCCGCGATAACCTCGCGTGCCGTCTGCAAATCACGCCCAATTTGAAGCGCCAGCTCAGCGGCGGACGCAAAACGTTGTTCCGATCGCAGGCGGTCGATGAATTGGACGCGCAAAGCCTTTCCATACAGATCGCCGGAGAAGTCGAAGAGGTGAACTTCGATCGTCACCTGGGTGCCGCCGAAGGTCGGCTTGACCCCGATGTTTGCCGCCCCTCCCATCCACGAGGAGACCGGGGTTGGGGGGCTGCCGGTGAACCGGGCGCGGACGGCATAAACGCCGGGAGCCGGGCGAAGCTCGTTGGCGGTGTCGACATTGGCGGTGGGAAAGCCGATCGATCGGCCTCGGCCCTGCCCGGGGACGACGCTCCCGTCGAGGTCGAAATGACGCCCGAGAAGCCGCTGCGCCGCTTTGACCCGGCCCTCGAGGATGTACTCCCGGATCTTGCTGGATGACACCACCACGCCATCCACGGTGACCGGGAGCACTACCTGCAGGGAAGCCCCCCGAGCGGCTGCCGCTCGAGCCAGTCGCTCGACCGTGCCGCGCCGCCCGGCGCCATAAGTAAAGTCCCCCCCAACGACAAGATGCTTGGCGCCCAGCTCCCCGAGCAGCGATTGCTCGAACTCTGTGGCATCGGTTCTTGCGTACTCCGCGGTAAAGGGCTGGATGATCACCGCATCCAACCCACACCCCTCCAGCAGCTCGAGCTTACGCGGAAGCAGGGTGATCAGCTTGGGAGCCAGCTCGGGCTGGAGCACTCGTCCCGGATGCGGTTCGAAGGTGAGCGCAGCGGCTCCTCCGAATTGCTTGGCCTGCCTGAACAGCTCCTGGTGGCCCAAATGCACGCCGTCGAAGTTGCCGAGCGCGAGCGCAAATCCGCGAACGCCTCCCTCGACACCGTTCATCCCGTGGAACACTCTCATTCGAATTGGGTATACCGGAATAACGATTGGATGGGGCGCATCAACCTATTACCGCACCCGGTTGGCCAGGAATTCGTCGGGTGCACCTCGCCGCCGGATTGGGCCGAGGTGTTCGGCAGCGACGGTCCGCTCGAGCTCGAGCTCGGCTCTGGCCTGGGTGGATTCGCCATTGAGTACGCGGCGCGCTTCCCCAAGGTGCGCTACGTCGCTTTCGAGCGGCGCAAGAAGTTCGTCCGCGAAGCGCACCGGCGCGCCATGTCGCGCGGAATCTCGAATATCCGATTCATCGAGGGTGACGCGCGGGCGGAAGTCCGCCGTCTGTTCAAGCCGGCCTCGCTCTCGGCGATCCGCCTGCAGTTTCCTGATCCGTGGTGGAAGCGCTCGCATCAGAAGCGGGCAATCGTGCAGCCTGATTTTTCCAGATTGCTCGTCGAGCTGCTCGCGCCGGGTGGTTTGCTCGACTTGCGCACCGATCTCGAAGACCGCGCCAGGCAAATGATTTCCGCGCTGGAGGCGGCTGGGCTGGTGAATCCACTCGGCGCCGGCTCGCTCCATCCGCCCGAGGTGGACGAGATACCCTCCACGCGCGAGCGGCGCTACCTGGCCGCCAGGGCGCCGGTCTACCGCGCGAGATTGCGCAAGCCATCCGGCTAAAGCCGCCGGCTGTCGCTGGCCGATCCACTCAGGGAGTGCTGGTCTGCGGCGACGGCTCCTCGGGAGAACCTGGCGACCAAACCGGTCCGTCCAGGACCGGATTCGCGGTCGGATTGGTGAGCGGGAATCGCGTCCTCACGTCCGCCACCACGAAGAATGTCAAAAGCAAGAGCCAAATCAGGGCGGTGGCCAGCGCGAGTCTGACCGAGCCGCGATGTTGCCAAAGCTGCATGAAGAAGAGCACTACCAGGCTCGACTTGGTGATGGCGATCACCAGCGCGATCACCAGCGACCAAGTACCGAGCGAGAGCCGAGAGAGCGAGTAGGTCGCGACGGTGAGAATGAGCAAGCATACGTAGATCACCGCGTAGCGCGCCGGAGAGAGGTCACCGTGCTCCGCCTCGGTCGATGCATCAACCATCTCTTCCTCACCTCAAACCAGGTACAAAAGGGGGAACAGGAAGATCCAGATCAAGTCCACCAGATGCCAATACAGACCTCCCAGCTCCACCGGATGATAGTGCTGACCGGAAAACTCGCCGGAGAGGGCGCGCCGAGCCAACCAGACGAGCACGCCAGCTCCGACCAGCACGTGCAGTGAATGCAAACCGGTCATCAGAAAATAAAGCGCGAAGAACAAACTTATCCCGGTAACCCGAAGCTCAGCGAAGGAATAGTACTTGCCCGGTAGAGCGCCTTCCTTGAAGTGGTGAAAGTATTCGACACCGTGCAAGGCCAAAAAAACGAACCCGGTCGCTGCCGCCGCCAACAGACACAGGCGAGCCATGCCGGCCCGCGAGGATTTCGCGTAGTAGAGCGCCATCACCACGGCGAAGCTGCCGGTGATCAGCACCACCGTCTCAACCGCGGCCATGATCGCGTCCAGGTGCCTGGCACCAAGCAGGAAGGCCTCGTGAAAGAGCGATCGGTACTCGGCATAGGCCGCGAACAGACCGCCGAAGAGTAGGATCTCGGTCGCGAGGAACGTCCACATTCCCAGGCGCGCCGCTTGGCGCTGAACCTGAATGTTGGCGAAATGCTCCGCAACGTGGCTCTCAGGCAACACGCGACACCTCGGGGACCTCCTGATACTCGTGCGGGCCGTGGGTGAAGACCGGCAGCTGCTCGAAATTGTGCGTTGGGGGAGGCGAAGGCGTATCCCATTCGAAGCCCCGCGAGCCCCACGGGTTGCGCCCGGCGACCCTCCCATACTTCAGCGCCAGCGCCAGGTAGATGAAAATGATCACGAATCCAAAGAACAGCAGGGTGGAACCTGCGGTGGATGCGACATGCAAGGTTTGAAACCGCTCCGGGTAATTGTAGTAGCGCCGGGGCATTCCCATATTTCCGAGCAAAAATTGCGGGATGAAGGTGGCGTTGAACCCTAAGATGATCAAGGTCGCCGCGACCAGCCCCCAGCCTTCGTGGTACAAGCGGCCGAACATTTTTGGAAACCAGTAGTGGAGCGCCGCGAGAAATCCCATTAACGCCGCCCCGACCATGATGAAGTGGAAATGGGCAACCACGAAATAGGTGTCGTGCCAGTGAACGTCGAGCGAGACGGTGGCTACCGCAATTCCGGTCATACCGCCGAACACCAGAAAGTATAGAAAACCGCAGATGTACGCGAAGGGAGTAGTGAATCTGATCGCACCACGATAAAGCGTACCCACCCAGGTGAATACTTTGATCGAGGTGAAGATGCCGACGAACATCGAGAGCACCCCGAAGGCACCGGCATCGAAAACGCTCTGCCCCGCCACGAACATATGGTGGCCCCAGGTGAAGAACCCGACGAAAGCGATCCCCAGCGATGAATAGGCAACCGCTCGGTAGCCGAAGATGTTTTTCCGCGCCGCGGCGGACACCGTCTCACTGATCACCCCCATCGCCGGGAGGATCATGATGTACACCGCGGGGTGCGAATAGAACCAGAACAAGTGCTGGAAGAGGATCGGATCTCCCCCTCGAGCCGGATCGAACAACCCAAACCCAAAGGCGTGCTCCACCGCGATCAGCAGGAGGGTCAGCCCGAGCACCGGCGTCGCCAGCACCTGGATGATCGAGGTTCCATAAATTGCCCAAACGAAGAGCGGCAAGCGCATCCAGGTCAGACCTGGACCTCGCATGGTGTGAATGGTGACGATGAAGTTGATCCCAGTCAGAATGGTGGAAAAACCGAGAATGAAGATCCCCAACAAGATGGGGATAACCACCGTTGTCGTCGTGGTGCTGTAGGGCGTGTAGAAGGTCCAACCGGTGTCCGCCCCGCCGTGAATCATCCCCCAAAGGGTGAATGCGGCACCGAACATATAGATATAGAACGAGGCGAGATTAAGCCGGGGAAAAGCAACGTCCTTGGCCCCCACCATGATCGGGATAAAGAAGTTCCCGAAGATCGACGGAATGGATGGAATGAGGAAAAACCAAACCATGATCACCCCGTGAAGGGTGAACAGGCGATTGTAGGTGATCGCGTCAATGTAGGTCGGTCCTGGGGTGAGGTGCTCGAATCGCAAAAGCAGAGCGAAGATCCCTCCCAGCAGCAGGGAGACGAGCACAGCAATCATGTACATCAACCCAATTCGCTTATGGTCGGTGGTGAGCAGCCATGAACGCGCGGTGGTTCCGGCGTTCAGATAGTGATGCTCGGGAAAGATCGCTTCAGCGGCGGATGGGCTCATAGACTGGCCTTCGGGAGCGGGCCTGTTCAACCGGCTGGCTCCTCAGCGACTTGATGAATTCGACGATCGCCGCGACCTCGGGACCTGCCAAGCGTCCCTTGAAGGTCGGCATCACCGGATTGAATCCGCGGACGATCTTCGCCCGGGGATCCATCATCGATTCGGTGAGGTAGCCTTCGTCGGCGATGATCGTCTGTCCTCCTTCGAGCGGCTCACGGCGCAAGTAAAGGTCCAACCAGGTGGGCCCAATGTGGGGCGAACCATCAATCGAATGGCATTTCAGACACCCGAAGCGCACCACCAACGCCTCGCCTTGTCGAAGCAGGTCGGCTTGGACAATCGGTTCCTCGTCGGCGGTGGGAGCGCCGTCCTGCTGCAGCGCGCGGCCGCGGCGCTGATCGGCCAGCCAGTTGTCGAATTCCTCCGGGTGCAAGACGATGACCTCTGCTCGCATGTTTGAGTGGTTGGTTCCGCAATACTCGGCGCACAGCAATTGGTAGCGGCCGACTTCGACGGCCTCGAACCAAGTTTCGCTGTATCGGCCGGGCAACACGTCTTGTTTCACCCGGAATGCCGGAACGTAGAACGAGTGAATCACGTCCCGCGAGGTCATCAGTAGGCGGACGGGACGATTTGCCGGAACCCGCAGTACACCGATTCCGTTCGGACCACCGGGGTAGCTGAACTTCCACATCCACTGCTTGGCTTGAACATAGATGTCCATCGAGTTCTTCGGAGGGTTGCGCATCTCAACGTAGTCGCGGTAGCCGCGGGCGAACCAAGCGAGGAAAAAGCTCAGCGGGACGACGACGAATAAGGTCTCCAGCCACCAAGGAGGGTTGAGCAAAGGCGTGGTCTGCGTTTCCGAGCGGCGCCGGAAACGAACGAAAAACAAAAGCGCGGTGAGGCCCACCGCGGTCGATACCAGCATCGTGGTGATGATCACGAAGTAGTGAAGCGAATCCACCTTGGTCGCAAAAGTGGACGCCTGCTCGGGCAAAAAGAGGAGCCGGCGAAGAAACTCATTCATCGCACGGTCCCCTGGCGGAGCTCGCGTCGCCAGAGCACCGCGAGCAAGGTGGCGAGCATCCCAAAGACGACCAGCGCTCCGCCCTTGAGGATTCCCCAAACGTAGAGGTCATATTTGCGCAACGCGGCGTCGTACTTGAAACAGCGGAGCAGGATACGATCGAGCGACGTGCCTACCTTGCCGTCCGCCGCTTCGACCAGCGCCAGCTTCATGTCTCGCGGAGCAAACTCAACCCCATAGAGGTAGCGCGAGATTGTCCCGCGCGGAGTGAGAACGAGCACCACCGCGGCGTGGGCGTACTGTTTGGTTTCTGCGTCGTAGGCGTATCCGAATCCCACGCTCTTCGCCAACGCACGGATCCGCTCCTCGGAGCCGACCATGAAGGCCCAGGATGGATCGCCGGCCGGCGCTCCCAATGCTTGAAGATGACCCGCCTTTCGAGTTGCGGCCAGCTCAAACGTCTCGCTGGGATCGATGCTCACCGTCGCCGCACGGTAGTCGCGCCCCAGCTTCAGGCCGCTGCCCCTCAGCGCCTTCACCGCCCCGCTGATCACCAAGTTGCAGAGCATTGGACAGCGGTAGTACGCCAGAATGAGAACCACCGGCTGATCACCGCCGAAAAATTTGGCCAGGCGAGTCACGTTACCCGTGGAGTTGGTAAACGCCAAGCTGAGTGGAACTTGATCCCCGATTCGCTCGGTGATCTCGATCGAGTCGAGTACGGCGGGTACCCCGTCGGCCGCCGAGGCTGCGGCGGAGAAAAGACAGAGGGCGGCGATCGAGGCCTTCATCGCTGCGGCTCGGCAGAGAGCAACTGCATCGCGCGGTCGATCGGAACGTGAATGATCTGCTTGTCCCGGTCCACCCACCCATAGCTGTTCAGATAACGGAGCTGCTCGTTCCTCATCTGCTTCGCGTCGAGCTGCAGCTCGAACAGCCGTTGATTGACGATCCCAATTTGAGGTTTGCCGATTTCCGCGGGCACCGGATCGGCGCGCGGCGCAACCTGGCGCTCCTCGCCGCGCATCATCGCCACCGCGCAGAGGATCGCCAGGGTGAAGAGGACTAGGAAGAACACCGCCACGAGCACCGGTCTTCTCGTCGCCATTCCCTCCGGCTCTTGCCTCACCGGCTGGTCGTCATGCGGCGGAACGGCGCGAACCAGGGTCATGGCCGGCGAAACCGCAATGAAGCGAGAAGGTAAGGGTCCCCGACGGGTATGGTGTAGCTCCCGCGCAAGGTCCAAGCGGTGAAGGCCACCGCCAGCCCGCCGATGAAGAGGAGTGCGGTTGGATCAGTCCAGCGAGGCGCCGGCGAGTCAGGGCGAAGCGCCGGGGTGACGATCCAGTAAACATCCAGGTAATGGAAGATCAGCACCCAGGCAGCGACCAATCCCAGCGCCTTGCCGTTGCGTTTCACTTCCGAGGGAAGCAGGGCAAAAAACGGCACGGCGAAATGTCCCAGGGCGAGGGCCACGGCAATCGGGCGCCAGTTGCCCGTGGTGCGAGCCAGATACCAGTGCACCTCCTCGGGCAAATCGGCGATCCACACCAGCAGAAATTGGGAGAACGCGATGTAGGCCCAGAAGATGACGAAGGCGAATAGAAGGTTGCCCAGATTCTGGTAGTGCTCGGCGGAAACCAGGCTGTTGTACAAGTTTGGTCCGCGGCCGAAAACGGTGACTAGGATGAGCAGGGCAATCGCGGCGACGAACGCACCAGCCCAGCAATAGACCCCGAAGATGGTCGAATACCAAGTAACGTCCAGCGACATCAACCAGTCGAAGGAAGCGAAGGTCAGGCTCAGTCCCAAGAACGGCAAGGA
>Ga0126379_10000608_pt1 | contig 20086 bp, 22 predicted proteins | sample PanSoiMetPlot_24_FD_92640 | JGI IMG/M metagenome (GOLD analysis project Ga0126379, IMG submission 92640) | Tropical forest soil microbial communities from Panama - MetaG Plot_24 | ecosystem: Environmental > Terrestrial > Soil > Tropical forest > Bulk soil | place: Panama | collected 2016-02-17
CCCCGCCTGCGCGCTCTTGATCTTCTTCTCTTCGAGGACGACCGCCGTGCTGGTCCCTCGCTCGACGTAGATTTCGGCAAAATCGGCGCCTCGAGACATCGCCGCGCTCAAGAGCCTTTCGAGCGTGCCGACCGCGAGCAGCGGCGCGGCGGGGCGGACCGGCCGCCCTGGTCGGCTCTGCGGACGGGCGCCCCTCTGTCCTTGACTCGTCATGATTCTCCGACTGCAGTGAACGAAAGAAGCAGACTAACGGCGCCGATGGAACTGAGCAACGCTCCGGCTGGCGGGTGAGCTAATCTTCCTTCGGCAGACCGGCGAGGCCCCGAGCATGACCATAACGCGATCGAAATTGCTGACCGTGCTCTTCGTCGCTGCCGCCGCCGCGGTGGTGGTGCTCCTTTGGCCCAAGGGCTCGCAGACGAGCTCGGAGGAGCTCATCCGGCAGAAGGTGATCAAGATGGCTCGCGCCACCGAGCAGAAGGACTTGGGTTACGTGATGGACCAGGTTTCCGACCGCTTCGACTTCGAGGGCGGCGGCAAGCGCGATCTGCACCAGTTTCTCGCCGCCCAGATCCTTCGGGGGAATTGGCTGCGCGTCTTCGTGGTGGATATCGGGGTTACGATGACCTCGCCCACTGCGGCGACTTTTTCGGGCAAGTTCATCTTTGGCCGCTCGAAAGCGACGACGCTCAAGGAGCTCGCCAAACAGACCGAGGTGAGCTCGTACCTCATCGAAGCGAAGTTGGAGAAGGAGCGCGACGGCTGGAAGTTCATCACCGCCAGGCACCGGCCGATCGATCCCGCCGAGTTTCTGTAATGGCGCTCTATACGCAACTGAGCCCGGAGGAGCTGGCCGCCATCGCCAATGCATTCCGGCTGGGCGCGCTGCGCGTCGCTCGGGGCATTCCCCACGGCTCGATCAACACCAACTACCGCCTGCAAACGGACAGCGGCGTCTATTTTCTGCGCCACACCACGGTGCGCTCGTCCGCCGACCTCGATTTCGAAGCCGCGTTCATCTCCCATCTGGTCGCGGGCGGTTTCCCCGCGCCCACCCTGGTGAGGACGGCCGAGGGCGCTTGCTTTCTGGAAATCGCCGGCGGAAGAGCATCCGTGTTTCGGCATCTGCCTGGAGAGGAGCTTACCCGGGCAGCTCTGACGCCGGAGCACTGTGAAAAGCTGGGTGGGCAGCTCGCCAAGCTGCACCGCATTGCCAATTCGTTTTCGGGCGACCGGCCGAATCCGTACTCGCCGGCAACGGTTCAGGCGTGGCTCGACCAGCTGGCCGGCCACCCGGAGGCAGAGATCGCCGGGCTCGCGACCGAGCTCCAAGCGTTTCTTGAGGAAGCGCAGGCGTTCGAGGGCGGCCTTCTTCCCCGTGGCGCGATTCACGCCGACCTTTTCATGGACAACGTCAAGTGGGTGGGCGAGCGAATCTCCGCTTTCTTCGACTTCGAGATGGCCTGCCGGGACGCCTTCGCCTTGGATATCGCCATCACCCTCAACGCCTGGTGTTTCGACGGGCGCTACCGTCCGGAGCTTTGCCGCGCCTTCATGCAAGGCTACCAGGCGCGGCGCACGCTCGGCGCCATCGAGGCCGAGGCGCTCTACTTCGAAGCGCTCTTTGGGGCGGTGCGCTACTGCGCTTCGCGCATCCGCGATTTCCATCTTTCCCCGCTTCCGCCCGAGCGGCTGGCACGAAAGGACTATCGAACCTACCTGGCACGCGCCCGCGCCTTGCACCAGATGCAGCAGGGGGACTTCCGGCGGATGTTGGGCGTAGAGGCGACGAAGAAGTCCTAGCGCATCAGATGCCCGAGGCGATCTTCCACTGCTTCCCGTCGCGCTTGAACCACATCTTCTTGATCTCCGATTCGCTCTGCGGCTTGTTGGTCAACCGCGGCATCCGAAAGCTCAAGTTGTAGGTGTACACCGCACTGGCGGTGTTCGTCCTTGACTCGATCTCGATTTTTCGGACGGTGAGGTCGAGCTTCACCTCGTCGAGCTTGGCCAGCTCGACCGGGAGCTTCTTCTGGAGATCGGCGTAGTTCATGCGATCTTCCGGATTCGAAGTTCCGCCGTCGTCCTTGAAAGATTCGGAGACAAGCCGCAACACGCCCTGCGCGTCGCGAGCTTCAATCGCGGCGCGGTACTGCTCCATGACTTGCAGAATCGCCCGCGTGTCGTCGTTGTCCTCGATGTCGGTCCCGGGGATGCGACGCGCTCCGCAAGCGAGCAGCATCGTCAGGCTCAACGTGGACAAAAGACGCACCCTCATCTGCAACTCCGTGGCGATCAAACTCGAAAACAGATGAATCATTCCCCCTTAGCTCGCCGGTGTGGGACGAAGTACCTCTGCGATGAAGCGATTCAGGACGGGGACTTCACGGTCGAGAAGCTTCAGGCCCTCGGCGTGAATCAGCCTTTCGCCGATGATCGCGAGAGGTTTGAGCAGGAAGGGGAGGTTGAGCTTGATCTCCCCCTCCAGCGTTCGCTCGGCCGCGACGCCGGCGCGCCGCAACCGCAGAACGCCGGTGTTCACCAGCATCCGGCTGATTTTTTGCGTGGTGGGCACGTTGGTGAACTTCAATTCTTTCCGGTTCCGATCGTACGTCGAGTTTTCGATGAAGGCGAACCACTCCGGCGGAACTGGTTTGGGGCCGACCGACTTGATGACGGGCTTGGGCCGGTAGCGAACCTGGCGCCGGAGCAACTGGTTCTCCTCTTTGCGCTCCAGCGGCTGCACCTCCAGTAGCACGCCGTGGTGCTTGAGTAAAAATTGCGGATACCGCTCGTCGAGCATCGCGCGCTCCATCTCCTCGAGCGTTCCCTCGATGCGCTGCGTCACCTCGAATTTCATCGCGCCTCCGGTCGAAATGCGCCGTTTAGCGGAAAGGCGATTGGGACACCACAGGTCCACTGTAGGTGCGGTCCTCAAACTCGCAGCGAGCTTGCCATTCGAGCAACGATGTTTTGAAGGGCTGCCCCAGGTCCGGCAGGTGGCCGACTTCGTTTCTCACCCCAGCGCAATCGCCGGAGAGGTACAGCGCCTCGATTTTCAATCGGATCGCCTCGCGGCGGATGCTCTCCGGCACGGGAGCCGCCAGCGTCTGAGCGAGATAGCCCAGAGCCATCGACCCCAGGCCCAGCTGGGTGAGCCGCCGCCCGAGCAAGTAGCTCAAGTAAGGCTGGGCGTTGCCGTGCTCCATGGCCTCCTTGAGGCCGAGCAGCTTAACCTCCTCGGGCTGCTCGCCCAAGTACGCCCAAACGGCGCGAGCCGCTTTCGAGTGGAGCACGGCCAACTTGATTCGCGCTGCTCGCTCGAGCGACGCGTTCGGCTTTAAGTCAATCACCTTGGCCAAAAGGTGCCCGGCTTCTTCACTTCGCCCCCGCGTCCATTCCAGATCCGCCTGCGCCATCGCCACCTCGGCTGCAAAAGCGGGCTCGCCCTGCACTTGCTCTGCCAGCCGGGAGAGCACCTGGGCCGCTTCACCCGTCCTATCGAGAAGGAGAAGCGCTTTGGCTTCGCCGGCGCGGAAAGAAGGCTCTTCCGGGTGGATCTCGCTGCAGCGCCGGTATCTCGCCAGCGCCTTGGCGGGATCGCTGCGCAGAAAATCGCTCGCTTCGGCCTGCAGCGAGGCGACCTCCCGGGCGCACGGGCGAGCGAAGATGCTGCCGCGCCGAAAGCGGGCAAACGCCTGGTTCACCGCCGCCGGCTCGAGCGGAATTGCGTCGACAAAACGCGCCCAGTCCACCGCCAGCGCCTCCAGCGAGCGGTGGTAGGTGCTCTGGAAATCGCCGTGGGCGTAGAGCTCTCGGAGCTTGTCGGAGCCGTAGGTGTCGGCGAGGTAGCGAAGGAAGGAGCCGGCGAGGACGTAGGCGCGAGGCGCCGCGCTGCGGTAGAAGGCATCCAGACGGAAGAGCGAAGCGAGGTCCGGGGCGAGCTTTTGCTGACGCATCGCCGCCGCCCACTGATGAAGGGACAGCTCGTCGATCGCGTCGTCCGCCGCCACGGCAAGGCCCTCGACGATGCCGATCACGGGCCAGATTCCGCGCTGGGCCGTCACCCGGAACGGACCTGAGCCAAACGGGGCGGCCATCGCGTGCGCCAGCTCGTGCTTGAGCGACGGAAGCGGAAACGGCGCGTCATTGAGGTGGACTTGCAGCCGCCAGGGCTTGGCGAATTGCGTCTGCCCCGCCCCGACCAGCTCTTGCTTCTGCTCCGCTGAACGGTAGACGTAGAGGTTGATCGGCGCGTCTGGCCCTCCGCCTAAAAATGCGCGGATCTGCGCGTAGCGAAACTCCGCGTCCCTCGCCAGGCGATCCACCTCGTGCTTTGGCTTTCCGCGCGGGTAGAAGATCTGAAAGTGAGCCGTCTGCCGCAGGCCCCCTAACGACTCCGCCACGAAGCTGTCGGTGACGCGTAGCCCGAGCACCTGCGCATGCGACTCGATGGCGCCGATGCCGGAGGCGGCGAGCAGCACCCACAGCCACGCCGCGGGGCGCAGCCGCGGCCGGCCGAGCGTGCCGAGCTTCATGTCCAAGAAGGCGGCGGCGAAAGAAATGGCGCCTGCCGCCCAAAGCAGCGACTCGGTTCGAAACCAGAGAAGCGCCGAACGGATGCGCAGCGCCTCGTCGTAGAGCGGTCCGGGAAGGTAACCGGCGAAGTGATTGTAGGCGTAGATTTGCGGGCCGTTGTATAGGGGCCAACCGGTCGCCGCGATCGAGAGCAGAACGAGCAGCGCGTAGAGCGCCGCGGCGCCCAGAGCGCGCCGAGATGCCAGGCCGCACAGAACGCCAGCCGCGGAAGCGACCAGCGCGGAAGGAACGCAAAGGAGCGGGTAAAAAGCGAGCTGGGCGAACGGATCGCACCGGGTCGACGCCGCGGCATAGATCGCCGCCGCTGCGGCCGGCACCGCCAGGGAGGCCACACCAAGCAGGCTCGCCGCGGCAAAGGGCATCCACACCGACGCGAGCGCACCGTCGCTTCGAATGGCTCCTCGGGGACGGGGATCGACGCCCTGAATGAGCCGGCGCTCCTGGCGACTGGCGATGATCCCCAGCGCTCCGCCGAGAAATCCCACGCCGACGCTCATTGCCTCACCGAGCTCGTAGCCCGGCAGCCCAAAGAGGGGTAGCCGGACGAGGAATGCCCCGCCGACCGCCAAGATGGTCACCACCAGCAGCGCTCCAGGACGGCGCAGCAGGTATGCCCCTCGAATGAGGACTTGTCGCATCAGCTCCCCTATAATCGGTCAGACCATGAGTGAATCGAAACAGCCACCCCAGAATCGGAAGCATCCGCGTGCCCCGATTGAGCTCAGGGTGGATTACAAAAAGCTCAACTCCTTCTTCGCCGACTACACCAAGAACATCTCCAAGGGCGGGACATTCATCAAAACCGAAAAACCGCTGGCGATCGGGACGCGCTTTTTATTCAAGCTGACCATCCCGCGCCAGGAAGCTCCGTTTGAGCTCTTGGGCGAGGTCGTCTGGTCCAAAACCGAGTCGCCGGATCCAGGCATGGGTATCCGCTTCATCTACGCCGATGATGCTCAACGCACGCAGTTCGAATCGGTGGTCGAAAAGCTGATGGAGGCGAGCCTCGGCCCCGACTTGACGAAGAAGCTCCTCAACAAGCCACAAAGAATCGGATGAGCGCAGCGGTTGAGCGCGCGATCCTGAGCGCGCTCCTTGGCGCGCTCTCGTGCAGCAAGGCGGAGGTGCCGCCGCAACGTTCCGGCTCTACCCAGGGCACCGCGCGCCGCGCGGGCTCGACGGATCCGACCGCGGAGGATTACCAAATGCCTCAGCTTCCCCGCGCCCGGGTGACCGTGCGCGACGTCTACGGCGGCGCCCATGCGTTCGACGCGGAGGTCGCCGAGAGCGAGGAGTCCCAGACTCGCGGGCTGATGTGGCGCAAAGAGCTCGCTGCAGACAAGGCGATGCTCTTCATCTTTCCAAACGAGCAGCACCGCTCGTTTTGGATGCGAAACACCCTCATTCCACTCGATATGATCTTCATCTCGGCGGACAAGACGATCGTCGGAATCGTGGCCGAGGCTGTTCCCCAGACGCTGAGCCACCGCGCGGTGGGGGCTCCCTCGAAGTACGTCCTCGAGGTGGCTGGAGGTTGGTGCGAAAAAGCGGGCGTTCGAGCGGGAAGCCGGGTGGAAATCGAGAGGCGATGAGCGAAGGGGCGCCTTCCGGCGCCTAAGCTCAGAGCACACCGCCGTCCGGATTGCTGCGCGCGCAAAAATACGGTGAAAGGGTATTGCCGATCTGCTGGCAAGTCGCTGGATCATTGGAGCAGATCGCGCCGAGCGTCTGCTCGTCGAGGAGCAGCGCGCGGCAGGAAAGCTTGCGCGTAGGGTCCGTGTCATCTGCGGAGTTCGCCGCCGGGCAAGAGGTCGTGCTGTTGGCCACGCAGGCGCGAGAGCAGTAACCGGAGGCCGGCGCCGTGGCGACGCCCGTCCGCGGAATGTAGGCATCGCGAACGCAGACTAGGTCTTCGCATTCGGTCGCTCCAAAGGAGATGAAGTCCTTGTTCGCGCTTGGCAGATCGGCCTCGACGATGGGCAGCGAGCTCCCGCCATCCGGATTCTTCTTCACCAGCTGACAGGATCGACCGAGGTCGGTGTTGACGCGGCATGCCGACGGCAAGGCGAGCGCAGCAAACAGAGACAAAAAGAGCCAAAGGCGGCGAACGGCCATGTTGGCGAAGCTCCTCTTCGGGCGTTGAAGCGGCACCGCAAAGCTAGCACAGCGCGCGCTGCGCTCGACAGCGCGCATGTCGGAATTGTGCAGCGATGTAGGGTACTTACCTGACCTTGCCCATTTGCTGGGCAACGGAAGCGAGCGCTAGGATTGCCGCTATCGCCCAGGTGGCCTTCGAGCTCCGGGGAGTCCTTCAAAACGGAGATCCTCATTGACCCGCATATCGGCAGCCGCGCTTGTGCTGCTCCTTTTCGGTGGACGCGCTCTCGCACAGAAGGAGGGGTTGGGCCTCGACCTCACCGACGACGCGAAAAAGGATGAGCAGAAAAAAGACGAGCAGAAAAAGGACGAGCCGCAGGAGGCCGCCAAGCCGGAGCCTTCCAAGGCGAGCGCGGTGGCTGACAAACAGCCCCCGGCCCCGCCGCCGACTCTCGGCGAGCGCGAAATCATCCAAGAGGACCGGGTGAAGAGCGTCCAGCGCAAAGTCTATTTGAAGAAGCATCGATTCGAGCTCGCGCCGTCGGTGAGCACGTCGATCAACGATCCGTACTATTCGAAGTACGCGGTGAACATCCGCGGCGGCTTCTACTTGGCGGACACCCTCGCCGTGGCGGCGCGCTTCTCCTGGCTGGGCGCTTTCGGCACCGGGTACGTGTACCCCAACGATGACGTGCGCACCGCGAAGCGAGACTTTCAGAGCCGGATTTTCTACTCGGTGCCGCAGTGGATGACGATGGGGGACCTCGAGTGGAGCCCGCTCTACGGCAAGGTGGCGATCTTCAATTCGATCTTGCACATCGATGCCTACCTGCTCGGCGGAGCCGGCGTGGTGCAAACCGAGACCTCCGCTCAGCGCGGCCTGAACCCCGCCGTGGATCTCGGCATTGGGATGCGCTTCGTGGCCAAAGACTATCTCGCGGTGAACGTGGCGCTGATCAACACCACCTACGTCGATCAGCCGGCCGGGACCACCAAAGGAGCGACGCAGAATCTGATGATGTTGGGCGCCGGTATCTCGGTGTTCCTACCGTTCAGGTCCACCGGCAGGGAGGCGGAGTAAATGAGAGCGCATCGCTGGGCTGTGTTGAGCGTCGGCCTGTTCAGCTCGCTTCCCGTTTTCGCGCAGAGCTCGGAAGACGAGGCGGGCGACGTGGCGGAGGTGGACAAGGATCGAGTTGGCCCGCTGCGCGAGCGGATCCCGCCGGTCTCGGGCCACTTGTTCCGAAAGAAGGGACGGTTTGAGCTCAGCCCGTCCGCCTCGTTGTCGATCAAGGACGCCTTCTTCACCAAATATATGTTGGGGGTCGCGCTCACCTACCACGCGTGGGAGACCTTCGGCATCGGTGCCCACTTCACCTACGCCTTCCCAGTCGTCGCCGGGGCGGCGCAAGTGTGCAACAGCGACCCGACCGCGGGCCCGGTCGGCTGTCGTTCGCCGACGATGACCGAGCTCGACGGCCGGGCGCCTGGGCAGATCAATTTGATCGGCGGACTGGAAGGGCAGTGGGCGCCGCTGTACGGGAAGTTCTCGCTCTTCGCGGAGAGCTTCATCCACTTCGATATCTACGCGCTCGGCGGCGTCGCTCTGGTGCGCTACGCCGGGCCGGCAGCGAGCGGACTCGGCAGCTCGACTGATACGACCGTCGGCGGGAACGCCGGCGTGGGAATGCGCGTTTTCCTGAACCGGTGGCTGACGCTGCGCGCCGAGTTGCGAGACTTGGTCTACCGCGAAAACGTGCTCCCGCTTCCGGCGACCCAGCTGCGGCAGCAGATCTTCTTCGAGCTTGGCTTCTCGATGTTCATCCCCTCTGTTTTCACGGATCAGTGATTCCATGCGCGCGCTCCTGAAGACATCCGCCCTTTCCCTGGCCCTACTGCTGGCGGCTCCAGCATCGGCGGCCGAGACGTCGTCCGGTAGCGCGACGAGCAGCGACAAGCCGAGCTCGTCGAAGAAGAAGAAGGGCACGCGACGAAAGCGGCACTCCGAGATGAGCGACAGCAGCGTGGACATCCCGAGCTCAAGCTCGTCCAGGACGCGCGTTGCCAAGAACGGGACGAAGAAGTCGAAGAGCAAGCGCGGAGCAAAGGCGGTTCAGCCGACTCCCGCCCCCGACGCATCGCCCGCAGTGCGGAGCACTCCGTCGATTTCGGCGCAGTCGATCACCGCTCCCGAACCGTTGCCGGAGGTGAAAAAGACGCTCCCGCCGACGCTGCCGGCTGCTGCTGTCCCTGGGCCCCCGCCCACGGTGCAAAAGCCCCAGAAGCCCGCGCCGACGATGACCTTCGAGGCCATCGACGTCTCCGGGAAAACAGCCCAACGGCAAAAGCTCGACATCGCCCTCCGCCTCTTCAAGGAGCAGCACTACGAGGATGCGGCGCTCACCTCGTACGACTTGATGCAGGATCCGAAGCTCGCCGAGTTCCACCAGGACGCGAACTTCGTGCTCGCCAAATCCCTCTACCGGATGGGGATGTACCATTCCTCGCTCGTCGAGTTTTCGAAGATCCTCGCCGATGGAGCCCAGGCCCGCTTTTTCAAGAGCAGCCTTGAGTGGCTGTTCTTCATCAGCCACAAGACGACGAACGAGTCGGTCATTCTCGGGGAGATCGCCAAGTACTCGAATGCGGATTTCCCGGAGCGGTTCCGCAGCGAGTTTCGCTACCTGCTGTCGCGCTACCACTTCGTCCGCGGGCGCGCCCTAGACCTGGTCGAGCAAAAAGCGGAAGCGAAGAAGAGCTTCGACGAAGTGAAGCGGCTCGCGCTCTCCATTCCCAAGGGGGACGCGTTCTACCCGCAAGCCAAGTACCTCGAGGGGCTGGCCTATTTCCGCGACGACAACTTCAACGCCGCCATGGAATCGATGAAAGAGGTGATCCGCACCACGCGGCCTGGCGCATCACGAGCCGAGGGACGCGAGCGGCAGGACAAAGATGTGCGAGAGCTCGCCTTCATGCAGCTGGCGCGGATCCACTACGGCGCTCGCCAGAATCGGTACGCGATTTACTACTACAACAAGGTCGAGCGAGGCGGGAAACAGTGGCTCGAAGCCCTCTTTGAATCCTCCTGGGCCAGCTACCGGATCGGACAATACGAGCAGGCGCTGGGAAACCTGATCACCCTTTCCTCGCCCTTCTTTGTCGACGAGTACTTCCCCGAGGCGTTCATTCTCAAGGCGGTCATCTATTACGAGAATTGCCGGTATCGAGAATCGAACGGCATCCTGGAGGACTTCGAGCGGGTCTACCTGCCTGTCCACGACGAGCTGACCTCGATGCTGAAAAAGGAAATGGACGGCGCCGCCTACTACAACGTGCTGGCCGACATTCAGAAGAAGAACAAGGCCGCGCTGACGAGCAACACCGACGTCATCCTGGAGCGGATCCTCCGCCTCGCGCTGACCGACAAGGACTTGAAGACCACCAACGACTCGATTCTCGAGCTCGAGGCGGAGATCGGCTCGCTTGAGCACCACCCCGACCGCTTCAAGTACTCCAACCTGGCGAAAACCCTCCTCGAGGAGCTGAAGAAACAGCGGGAAACGCTGGTCAAGAAAGCCGGCATCATGGCCAAGGGTAAACTGGAGTTCGAGCTTGGCGAGCTGAAGAAGCTGCTTGCCAACGGGCTTCGGATCAAGTTCGAGACCACCACCAAAGAGAAGGAGTTCCTCGAGGAACAGCTGCGGGCCGGAGGCCAGGCGGAGGTGGTCCGCAAGTACAAGTACTCCGTCGCGGTGGCCGATGATCAGCTGTACTGGCCTTACGAAGGCGAATATTGGCGCGACGAGCTGGGCACCTATCAGTACACCCTCACCAAAGGGTGCGTGGAGAGGAACGCCAACCGGCTCCCGGCGCAAGCGACCCGCACCGGTGATTAGTTTCTAACCTCGCGTCCCCTGCTCGGGCGGCGGAAGAAACGCTGCCCTTGAGCATGAGCGCGCGAAGGTTGTTTATCCAGCGCCGCCTGTAGTAGCCAATCGGCAAATCGCCTCCAGGGCCTTTGTCGAGCTGGAATCCGTGGCCGAACCAATCACCATCGCTTTCGACGTCATGGGCAGCGACTTCGGGCCCGCCGAGCTGGTGCGCGGCGCCGCCGATCTGTCGTTGGAGGCGCCGCTGATCCACGCGCTGGTGGTGGGCGACCGCGATGCGATCGGCCAAGCGCTCCAGGAAACGCGCCACAGCGGCGAGCGCATTTCCGTCCACCATACGCCCACCTTCGTCTCGATGGAGGAGAAGCCCGCCGACGCGCTTGCCGCCAAGCCGGACAGCTCGATCTCGGTGGCCGCGCAGCTGGTGGCCGAGGGGGAGGCCGACGCGCTCGTCACCGCCGGGAACACCGGGGCGGCCATTTTAGCCTGTGCTCGCCGCTTCAACCTGCTCCCCGGGGTGCGGCGTGCTCCCTTGGCCGCGGTGTATCCGACCCACCAACGCCACGGCGAAAAGGCGGATCCGTTTTCCCTCATCCTTGACGTCGGCGCGACGGTCGAAGCTTCGGCGGACGATCTGGTTGCTTTCGCGGTGATGGGCGCGGCCTACGCCAAGGTCATCTCGCAAAACCCAAATCCCAGCGTCGCGCTGCTGTCCAACGGCACGGAAGCGCTCAAGGGCCCGGCACGCGTCGTCGAGGCGCATCGGAGGCTGCAAGGCCTGCCGGGGCTGCGCTTTGCCGGTAACGTGGAAGGGGTGGACATTCCCAAGGGCACGGTGGATGTCATCGTTTGTGACGGTTTCGTGGGCAATGTCTGTTTAAAAATGCTGGAAGGAGTGCACGAGACGGTGATGGAGCTGGCGCAATACGCCTACAAGTCGAAGCTCCGCTGGCGCGCCGGCCTGGCGATGTTGTCCTCGGGCTTTCGCCGGCTGAAGGAAGTCACCGACTGGGAGCAGTACGGCGGCGCGCCCGTGCTTGGCTTCGACCGGGTCTTCATCAAGGCGCACGGGCGGTCGCGGGCGCGGGCCATCGCCAATGCCGGCAAGGTCGCAGCCAAAGCGGTCGGCGCCGACCTGTCGCGCCGAATCATGGAAGGCTTGCCGAAGTGAGTCTGCCGGACCGGATCGATCCGCGCCCCCCGCGCCACATCTACCGCTGGGATCTCGACAAGACTTATCTGCAAACCGAGTTCGACACCTTCCGGCAACTGATGCGCACCGCTTTGGAGAAAGCGGAGCAGAAGGTGGCAGTGCCGGGCGCCGCGGCGCTGATCCGCGAGCTTCGCTCTCGAGGCGACGTCCAGCTGTGCATCATCTCCGGCAGCCCCCGACAGATGCGCTCGGTGCTCGAGCAAAAGCTGCGGCTGGACGGGGTGCAATGGGACGAGCTGGTCTTGAAGGACAACGTTCGCAACCTGCTGCGCGGGCGCTTCAAAGCGCTGCGGGGGCAGGTCGGCTACAAGCTTCCGGTGTTGTTGGAGAGCCGCGCGTCGGCGCCGGTGGAATCGGACGAGGTCCTTTTTGGAGATGACGCCGAGGCGGATGCATTCATCTACTCGCTCTATGCGGATCTGCTCGCCGGCAGGGTGAGCGAGGCGGTGCTGCACCAGGTCTTCCGGGCGGCGGAGGTTTACTCGGATGATGGGGCGCGCATCCTGCGCAGCTGGAAGAGCATCGCCACTTGCGATCCGGTGCGCCGGATTTTCGTCTACCTGGACCGGCTCACGCCCCCCGGCCGCTTCTCGCGCTACGGCCCCCGAGTCGTTCCCATCTTCAACTATTTCCAGGCAGCGCTGGTCCTGATGGGAGACGGCCACCTCGCCGCGCCGCAGGTGATCCGGATCGCCATCGAGATGGTGCAGACCGCCGGGTACAACCTGTTGACGCTCTCGAACTCCTTTCAGGATCTGGTCCGACGCGGCCTTCCCCTGGAGAGCGTGGCCAATTCGTTGATCCAAGCCCTCGAAGGCCCGGAGGCGCTGATCGCCGCCATTCGCCCCGTCCCGGACATCGTGCGGGCGTTCACCAAACGGCTCGCGGCGTTGGGAAGCACGCCCGCTCCACCTCCCGCGGTGGCCATCGACTATCTCGGCTTGCTCGAGGATGCCCGTCCTCACCGGCTGAAATCCGCCGACCGACGGAAAGACTAAACCGGCGGGCGGAAGCCCTGGGGCGTCAACGGCGGTTGAAGCGGTTCATCGCCGCCGCCAGGCCATCCACGCTCCATGCCTCGACCGCGTCGGCCGCTTTGCCGATGAGCTCGGCAAGTGCTCTTTGCTCGTCGGGTGCGAAATCGGACAGGACGTGGCCGACCACCTGCTCTTTGGCTCCGGGTCCCTCCGGTTTGCCAATTCCTACGCGCAGGCGAGCAAACTCATCGCTGCCCAGCCACTCGATGATGCTGCTCAGTCCACGGTGACCTCCCGCTCCGCCGCCCAACTTGAGCTGCAGGCGGCCGAAGGGCAGGTCCAGCTCGTCGTGGATGACGAGCAGATCGCCGGGGGAAACTTTGTAGAAGCGAACAGCGGCACCAACCGCCGTCCCGGAGGCGTTCATGAAGGTCTCCGGCTTGAACAGCAGCAGCCGAAGATTTCCCAGCGTTCCCTGGCCGAAGCGTCCGTCGAACTTGCGTTGATTCAGCTCGGCGCGAACGCGCTGGCTCACCGCGTCGAGGACGAGAAAGCCGACGTTGTGACGGTTGCCGGCGTATTCCGCGCCCGGATTGCCCAAGCCGCAGATGAGCTTGGTGGCCACGGGTGGACGGCGTCGCCAGAACACGTGTCAGGCTGCTGCGCGGGATGGAAGCTCGCCTACTTCTTCTTCTCGGCGGCCTTGCCCTCTTCCTTCTTGCCGGGTGCAGCTCCCTTGGCCACGGCGGGGGGTGCAGCTCCTTTGCCCGCAGGGGCAGGTGCCGCCGCCTTGGCGTCGGCCGCCGGCGGTGCCGCCCCTGGCGCGGCCGGCTTGCCCTCGGCGGCAGGAGCGCCCTCGGCTGCTGCTGCGGCAGCTTCCTCGGTTGGCGGCGGCGCGACCACCTCCTCCTTCTCCGGCACCGAGACGACCGCCACGGTGAAATTCACCGTCGTTCTCACCGCGATTCCTTCGGGAAGCTTGACGTCGTTGATGTGAAGCGCCTGGGCCATTTTCAAGTGCGAGACGTCCACCTCGATCTTGTCGGGAATGGCGGTGGGAAGCGCCAAGACTTCGATCTGGCGCCGGGCCTGCGAGAGAATTCCTCCGTCCAGCACACCGGCCGGCTTGCCCACCAGAATCAGCGGAACGTTCACCTTCACCCGCTCCCCCTCCTGCACCTCGAGGAAGTCGGCGTGGAGCATTTGCCGGCTGACCGGGTCGAGCTGAAAGTCCTTGAGCAACACCAGCCTCTCTCCCTGCCCATCCAGCTTCAGTTGGATGAGCGTGTTCAACCTGGCGGGCGCGCTCACCGCCTGCTTGATCTCCAGCGGGTTGACGGCGATGTGCTGCGCCGCCTTGGAGTGCCGGCCGTACACCACTGCTGGGATCAGGCCCTGTGCTCGCAGACGGCGGGCCGGTCCTTTTCCGGCACCCTCCCGCGGCTTGGCTTGCACTGTCGCTCGTGGGCTGGGCATGGGCTTACGTCCTTTCGATCATCAAGGGGCGCATCCCGCGGCATCCTGCTTTGACGCAGGCCCCGACGCCGAGCGCCCGTGGCGAAGCCTTTTGCCAGCGCCGCCGCGCCCAAGTCAAGCGCTAGACGAACAGCGAGCTAAGCGAGTCGCCTCGCTGTATCCTGGCGATCGCCTCGCCGAACAGCCGCTCGGTGCCGAGCACCCGGATTCGCCCGATGCCAAGCGCGGCGCGGCTGAGCGGAATGGTATCGGTGAAGGTGATCTGCTCCAAAGGTGAGTTTTGAATGCGCGTCAGCGCGGGGCCGGAGAGCACCGCGTGCACGGAATAGGCGACGACCGTTCGAGCGCCGCGTTCCTTCACCGTGAGAGCCGCCTGGGTCAACGTCCCTGCGGTATCCACCATGTCGTCGAGGAGGATGGCGACACGCCCTTTCACCTCGCCGATCAGGTTCATCACTTCCGAAGCGTTGGGTCCGGCGCGCCGCTTGTCCACGATCGCCAGGCTGCTGTTCAGCCTCTTCGAGTATGCCCGCGCTCGCTCCACCCCGCCGGCATCCGGTGAGACGATGACGACATCGTCTCCGTCGCCGAAGCGTTGCCGGATGTCCTCGACAAACAGCGGCGAGGCGTAGAGGTGATCCGAGGGGATGTTGAAGAAGCCCTGGATTTGACCGACGTGCATCTCCATCGAGACCACCCGCGTGGCGCCTGCGACCTCCAGCAGGTCCGCGACCAGCTTGGCCGTGATCGGCGTTCGGGGAGCGACCTTGCGGTCTTGCCGCGCGTACCCGTAATAGGGAATCACCGCGTTGATCGACGCGGCGCTGGCGCGCTTGAGCGCGTCGCACATGATCAGCAACTCCACCAGGTGATCGTTCACCGGAGTGCAGGTGGACTGGACGATATAGGTGTCCAGCCCGCGCACGTTCTCTCCGATTTCCACCTGAACTTCGCCATCCGAGAATCGGCCAACCTCCGCTTTCGAGAGCGGCCGATCGAGGTATTCGCAAATCCGTCGAGCCAGCGTCGGATTGGAGTTTCCAGTGAAGACCTTGAAGTCCCGCGCCGGGCTCGCGCCGAGATCGGAGCTCGCCGAATGGGAACCTGCCGGATCAGTGACGCTCACTGGCAGGTGACTCGCTCACCGCGCCGTCGCGGGGCGTCTGCAACTGGCGCTCATACGCCACCAAGATCGTCTTCTCCAGGCGATCGCGGGTGACGGCATTGAGCGGATGCGCGATGTCTCGGTAGGTACCATCCTTACGGCGCTTGGCGGGCATTGCGATGAAAAGTCCAGTGTTGCCGTGGATGATTTTCAGGTCGCGGATGACGAAGCAATTGTCCAGCGTGATCGTTACGTACGCTTTGAGCTTTTCCTCATGGACGGGAAAAACTCTGATGTCCGTAATCTCCATCGGTCCCCCGCCTCACCACAGGATGGTTTAGGTGCTTTCCAAAAAGCAAGCTGCGACTATTTTACCTCCAAGTCAGATGCGCGACGAATGCTAGTTGATAACTCACCAGTCCCACGTAGACGGCAACGAGGCCCTGAAGCGCGCGCTGAGCAATCGGAAGCCGTCGGTAGTAATGCAGAATCAGGATACCGGCCTGGACCATCGCCAGCTTGAGTAGCACGAAGAGCAGCGGCGAAGCCCGGTACATCAGATTCATCAGCGGGTTGGCTTCCTCGGCCAGTCCAAACTGGACGAAGGCCAATGTCAAAAGCGTGTCGATCAGGTTGAGCAGCAGGATGACCGAACAGAGCCCAAAACCGGGCAGCGTCCACGGCCCCGCGGGGATGTGAGCCCGAGAAAATCTATCGACGAATGCGGCCACGTTCCCCTCAAGGGTGTGTGTTACTGTGTTCGTATATCCCTCATAAATGAGCATGGGACCTTTGTCTATGCCTCCCTTCAAAGTCCTCCAACCTGCTCCCACTGGTCCGCTTGACCAGCCCCGACAGGTGAACCACACTTCAACAGCCGCTGCGGACCGAACCTTGCAAAGTTTTCCTAAAGATATCGGATGGATAGAAGTCATCTGCGGATCGATGTTTTCGGGAAAGACCGAGGAGCTCATCCGCCGCGTCAAGCGGGCGATCTACGGCAAGCAGAAGGTGCAGGTCTTCAAACCCAAGGTCGACGATCGCTACGACGAGGTGCAGGTGGTCAGTCATTCGCGTCTCAAAGTCACCTCCACGCCGATCGCGCGCGCAGAGGACATCTTTGCAGCGCTTCGCGATGACACGCAGGTCGTCGCGATCGATGAGGTCCAGTTCTTCGGAACCGAGTTGGTGGCGGTTTGCGAGAAGCTGGCGAGCAAAGGATTGCGCGTCATCTGCGCCGGGCTGGATCAGGACTATTTGGGCAGGCCCTTTGAGCCGATCCCTCAGCTTCTGGCGGTGGCCGAGTACGTGAGCAAGGAGCTGGCTATCTGCGTCGTCTGCGGAAATCCCGCCAACCGCTCTCAGCGGATTACTCCGCGCAGCGAGCGCGTGCTGGTTGGCTCCGCCGCAGAATATGAGGCTCGGTGCCGCAAGTGCTTCGTTGCCGGGCCCGTTGACGCTACGGTGCCAAGGACGCTCGATCTATTCGAGGACTGAGGAGCGCGCCGATGCGGGATTCTTTGTACGAGGACGTCCAATTCAGGCTGAGCGAGATACCGCATCGCTATGGGCCTAACGTGCACCTCTTGGCCGACCCGTTCTCGCTTTCCCAGCTCGCGACGCTGTGCGCGAAGGCTACGCACCAGCCCAAGTTCAACCGCCTGATCGCCGCGCTCTACAGCAACTTGATGCGGGCGGTGATCAACGCCGAGTTCCCCCGAAAGATGGCGGCCATCCCTACGCGGATGATCGACTCGAGCCCGCACGCCCTCTATCAGGGAGAGGTGATCGATTCCGAGGTCCGAGCGGTGGTGGTCAACATCGCCCGCGCAGGGACGCTGCCCTCGCAGATCACGTATGATCTGCTCAACAACATCCTCTCACCCTCTCTCGTTCGGCAGGATCACATCATCATGAGCCGGATGATCGACCCATCGAACAAGGTGGTCGGCTCGGCAATTGGCGGAGCGAAGATTGGCGGCGATGTCGACGATGCGATGGTGTTGTTTCCCGATCCAATGGGCGCCACCGGCGGGACGCTTTCCACCGCGATCGAGATGTATCGGCAAAAGGTGGCGGGTAAGCCGCGGAAGATCATCTGCGTGAACCTGATCGTGACACCGGAGTACTTGAAGAGGATTACCAGCCGTCATCCGGAGGCTCGGGTCTACGCCCTGCGCCTCGACCGGGGCCTCTCTCCGGCCGAGGTTTTCGGGACCGTTGCCGGAGAGCTGTGGGACAAGGAGCGCGGTTTGGATGATCGCCAGTACATCATTCCCGGCGGCGGCGGTTTCGGTGAGCTGATGAACAACGCTTACGTTTAGCGATTTTGCGGGAGCACGCGTGCCGTCGGTCGAGCCCTTCTATCGAGGCGAAGTCGAGGTGCTGATCGACGAGAAGGCGCTTGCCGCTCGGATCGGCGAGCTGGGGCAAGAAATCACCCGCGACTACCGCGGCAAAGAGCTCACCGTGGTGAGCATCCTCAAAGGATCGGTCTTCTTCGCCACCGATCTTGTGAGGCAGGTGGCCCTTCCGCTCACCATGGATTTTCTCGGCGTTTCCTCGTACGACGAGATGGAGACGACCGGAGAGGTGCGGATCACCTCCGACGTCTCGCGGCCGATGGCGGGCAAGGATCTGCTGATCGTCGAAGACATCATCGATACCGGGCTGACGATGAAGTTCATCACGGAAAACCTGCGGGCGCGCCAACCCGCGTCGATCAGAATCTGTGCCCTGCTGGAAAAACCGGCGCGGGCGAGGACGAAAATCGCGATCGACTATCGGGGCTTCGTGATCGAGAACGTTTTCGTGGTGGGCTACGGCCTGGATTACTGCGAGAAGTACCGCAACCTTCCGTTCATTGGCTCGCTGCAGCGCGCGGTCGCGACGTGATCGGCCCCGCCGGTTTCAGCCTCCATCCTTTGACCTAGCGTCCGAAACGGAAGGGGCGGGAGGTTTCGCCTGCGGTGGCACGGCGGCTGGAGGGGGAGAGGAAAGGTTGGTCGGCTCAGCGAATGCGGGTGCGCTCAGGCCGTGGGCAGCCCTGCGCATAGCCTCCTCGAACGCCTTCGCCGCGGGCTCGACCTCCAAGATCATCTGGTTGGCGTTGTGCGCGTGCCGATTCGACGTGGTTGCGGCGAGCTTGAGCTGGCTGATCGCCTCGGCCACGTCATTGCGCGCCTGGTCCAGCTTCGATCGCGCGAGGTAGTAGGCGACCTCAGAATGCATCACCTGGAGGCCCTGGCGCTGCTCTTCGGTGGCCCCGGTGAGCTTGTCCGCTCGGCGCAAATAGTAGAGCCCCTGCTCAAGAACGCTTGGATCGTCGGAGGTGATCCGCGCCCTCGCCAAGTTGCTCACCACGTCGAAGAGAGCTCGGTCGAGCTGGTCTCGCTCGGTGAACTGCTCATTCACCAGGCTGCCGGGGCTGGTGCCGTCCAGCGGAACCGGGGCGTATGCTTCCCGCAGCGCCGGGTCGCCCGGGCGATAGGGCTCGGAGCTGGTAGGCAACAGACGCCCCTTCATCACGACGAGGTTTCCGTCCACCGCCTCGACCTTGTAGGTGTGCGCGTTGAGTTGTGAGAGGAGGAAGACGACGGCGCCCCCGAGACCGAGGACGAGTACCGCGACCACGAGTTTTTTCACTGAGCGCATCGAAATAATCAGGCGGAGTTTCTCTGCCTTTTGAGGGCGGCCTTCAGCGTATTACACCTAACTGGGGGGTTCATTGCACGCGGGCTTCGGAAGCGGGGGTATACTGGTTGGCGCTCAACCTCCTGCATGAACTCCACGTTTCGGCGACTGGGTCCCAGCGAACTACTGCCCCGCTACATCTTCGCCGAGGCGCTATTCGCGGGCCGCAGCGTTCTCGAGATCGGGGCGGTGGCATCAACCGGGGGCCGCTCGGCTGAATTCCTGACCGCGCGCGGCGCGCGCTCGGTGCTCGCCTGCGATGCGGATCTCGCTGCGGTGGATGCGGCGCAACAGGCCTTCGCGGGCTCAGCCCTCGGCTACCGTGCGGAGGTCTTCGACGATCTCGAAACCGGCAGCTTTGACCTCGTGCTGATCGCCGATCTCGCGCAGTGCGTGCGCCGGCCGGAGCTGGTGCGCGAAGTTCGCCGGGTGCTCGCCGACCACGGTTTTCTACTCGGCGGGCTGCGAAATCCAGCCGGGCTTTCGCTCTCGCAGCTGGTGCAGCCGGAAGCGTCCGAGGATGCGGTCACCCACGGGCTGCTGGTCGACGTTCTCGCGCCGTGCTTTTCCCACCTTCAAATTGCCACGCAGAGCCCAGTGCTCGGCTATCAGCTCGCCTTCGAGCAGGGTGAGGGGCTTCGGGTGGACGGCACGCTCGCCTCCACCGGCGAGGCCGCGTACTTCATCGTCGTCGCCGGACAGCGGCCCAGCCCGCTTTTCGAACCGACCTGGGTTCAACTTCCGCCCGAGCCCTTGGCCTACACCGCCGGGATGGGCGTAGCCGAGGTCGCCGGTGCAGTTGCCCAGCTGGGCGTGCTTTCCCGCGATCTCGACGACGAGCGAACGCGGGCGCGGCGCCTCGAGCAGGACGTCTCGACTGCCGCCCACGCCCTAGCCAGGGTCGAGGTGGAAGCTCAGCTCGCCGCCGATCGCGCGGCAGAGCGAGAGCAGCGCGTGTTGGAGCAGACGGCGAACGCGCGGACGCTCGAGGATCAACTGGACGAGATGAAGGGCGCGATGGCCAGAGTGCGCGACG
>Ga0126379_10000609_pt1 | contig 20077 bp, 31 predicted proteins | sample PanSoiMetPlot_24_FD_92640 | JGI IMG/M metagenome (GOLD analysis project Ga0126379, IMG submission 92640) | Tropical forest soil microbial communities from Panama - MetaG Plot_24 | ecosystem: Environmental > Terrestrial > Soil > Tropical forest > Bulk soil | place: Panama | collected 2016-02-17
GGGCTGGTCAACTGCCCGACGCGGCTGACTGTCCCGATCGCGTCGCCAACCGACTGGGCCAGGCCGTCCTGTTGCGCCAGCGGGTGATCGGCGAAGACTGCCGAACGCGCCGCGCCGTGCGACTGCGGCATAGCGTTGATCTGGTCGGGCGTCATCCACTCGGCACCACCCTTCAGATCCGTGCCGCTGGTGCCGACGTGCATCTGCCCGGTCTGGGCGTTGTAGCCGTCGACGTAGTAGTAGTGGCCGGGCGTGTCGATGATCACCGGATTGCCGCCTGAGGCGTCACGGCCGACCTGGCTCCAATCGACGCCCTGCGTGGCGTGGGCATCCACACCCATCGCTTGCAGCAACTTGACCTCGGACCCCACACCGGCCATGCCCTGGGCCGCGTTCCAGCCGACCTGCTGCGCGAGTTGCTTCGCCTCGTCGACGCTCGGGTTGCGCCCATACGTCTGGGCGAACGCGATCGCCGCGGTGGGTCCGCAAAAGGCCATCGCATCGCCGGAGCTCAGCCCGAGCCCGAACTGCGAGGCACGCGTCGCGATCTGCGATTTGGCGGCGTCGACGGCGGTATTGACCGCGCTCAGGCCCTGCTGCGCCACGTTCTGGACCGCGTTTTGCGCACCCTGGACGGCGCCACCGACCGCCTGCTGCCCGCCCTGGAGTGCGTCCTGGACGGCACCGCCGACGCGGTCGCTGATGCCCTGCAAGATGCCGCGGTACTCGGGTTCGGCTGCGGTGAAGTAGCCGCCCTGCTTCAAACCGTGGACAAAAGTCCCGAGGTCGGGCGCATTCACCGCGCCGGGATAATGGTTCTTGATCAGGTTCACGAAGGACTGGGTCGCGGCCATCGGCGAGTCGTAGCTGGCGAACGTCTGGTTCACGTTCGTGCCGCCGTACTCGCCCTCATGCGTCATCATCGTGGTACCGGCCTGACCGGGCAGCGCCTTGATGCCAAAGAGCTCGTTGCCCGCGGCCTTGCCATAGTTCGACTCCGAGCCGGCCATCGCGGTGACCCAGGTCGGGTCGACGCCAAGCTGCTGGGCGGCGTACTGCGCGTAGGGCGCGAAGGACCTGGCGAAGTTTGAGGGACTCGAGCTATCGACGCCACCCGACGGTGCCGGGCCGGCTTGAGCAGGCGGCGGCGCTGCAGGACTCGGTGCAGGTCCTGGCGGCGGTGGCGGCGGTGGCGGCGGTGGCGTGGCCTGGGCCGCGTTGGCGGCCCCGCCCAGCAGGTTCTGGATTTGCTGGTTCGCCCAGTCGGCACCAGCATTGGTCAGATCCGTGGTCTGCGTGGGTGTCTGCGTCTGCGGCTGGGGTACTGGCGTCGGGGGTGGTGCAGCAGGCGGCGGTGCAGGCGGCGGCGTTTCGGCCGCGGGTGGCGGCGGCGCGGCCTCGGGTGGCGGCGCGATGGGCGTCGGCGTGGGTGCTGGGGCGGGCGTGGGCGTCGCCACGGGTGGGGGCGCACCCGTGGTCACCGGCGCTTCCGGCTGCGCGGGAGGCGCGGCCGGTGGCACCATCGCCTGCACAGACCGCATCGCCTGCTGGATCTGCTGCTGCGCCCAGTCCTGGCCGGCCTGGACGCGCTGGTGCTGCTGCTGCAGCCAGATCTGCCCGGCACTCTGGCGGAACGCGTCGTCGTCGAGCCAGATCCCCGTGCCGGGCATGGCCTAGACCAGGGAGGTGCGAGCGATGGGCGCCTGCTGACCGACGCGCGACTGCTGGTACTGCTGCAGGAAGCTTGGCATGCTGCCGCCGGCGGCGCCGATGCCGGAGCCAAACGCCTGCAGCTCGTCCGGCGTCAGGTTCTCGAGCGCGCCTGGCCCGAGTTTCTGGGCACCGCCGCTCATGATGTTCTGAATCCGGCCCAGCGTCTGGTTGTAGTCCCAGCCTGGGGTGGCCGACGTCTGGCCACCCATCTGGCCGACAAGCCCGGCCGCGGACTGCGTCGTCGGCGCGGTGCTGCCGGTCGCCTGGAACGGCGTCTGACCGATGTTGTTGGCCAGATTCTGCAGATACACCGGCACGTTGGGATTGCCCTGCGCGCCACGCAGATAGTTGCTGAGTTGAAAGGTGTTCTGCGGACCCTGCAGTTGCGCCGCCGTGGCCAGGTACTGCTGACCGAGTTGCCCCTGGGCGAGCGCGTTCTGGGCGTTGAACTCGCGCGCGGCCTCGGTCGGCGCGCCGTTGTACATGCCGCTCAGCGTGGCGGCCTGGTTGATGGCCTGCAGCGTCTGACCGCTGGGTGCGATCGGATTGCCCTGGGCGTCGAACTGCGGCGCCTGGCCGTACAGCCCGGCCCAGCCCATGGCTTCCTGCTGGCGTTGGGCCAGCGCCGCGAGCGTGTCCTGCCCCTGCACCTGGCCCTGCGTGGCCATGTTGTAGTACTGGGCATCCGGCACCGACGGCAGCCCGGCGACCTGGTCGCGCGTGCCGCCCGCCTGCAGGTACTCGTCCATGCTGCCAAACATGCGCAACTGCCCGTTACCCATCACCTGGCCGATGCCCCCGGTATCGGCGTCGCGCACGAAACTGCCCGGCTTGTAGGCCATCTGGTTCGGGTCGTAGTACGTGCCGGTGAGCTGGCCCCCCTGGCCGGCGAGTTGCGCCAGGTACTGCTGGTACGCGGTGGTCGGTGCGCCCTGGTACATGCCCGTCAACTGCGAGGCCTGCATCGTCGGCTGCCCTTGCTGGCCCTGCGAGCCCAGGTTGCCGTACTCGGCATTGGTGAGCTGCGGCATGCCGTTGACCGCCTGGTCGGTGCCACCCGCGGCGCGGTACTCGTCCATGTTGGCGAAGGTGCGCACGCCACCGGTGGCCTGAATCTGGCCGATGGCGCCGGTTTCACGGTTGCGCACGAAGGTGCCAGGTTGATACATGAACGTCGACGGGTTGGTGAACTGACCGGTCACGCCGGCGGCGCTCAGCGCGTTCTGCATCGCCTGGCTCTGCATCGACTGTGTCGGGGTGCCGGGCAGGGGTTGCATCGACTGGCTGAGCGGCCACTGCGACCAGTTGCCCCCCGGCGCGTAGCCGAACAGCCCGCTCAGGTTCTGGGCACCGGTCAGCGCTGCCTGCTGCTGCTGGAACTGCAGCGCCTGCAGAAACATCTGCATTTGCTGGTTGAGGCCAGCCGAGTAGCCGCCGGAGGTCTGGCCGAAGAAGGTGGAGAGTGGGTCTGTCAGCAACCTCCTTCCGTGGATGCGGGGCCAGGACTCGAACCCGGCTCAGCACCTGACAACGGTGCCATGCTGACCACTACACCACCCCGCGTCTTTTTCATCACGCGCCGCGGAAGCCGATCATGTTCATCGGATTGGCGAAGCCCATGTAGTTTTGCATCAGGTTTGGGATGGTGGGGATGGGCGCCGGCACGGACGCGGGCTGCGGGCCGATCGGGTTGGCCGTGGCCGGCGGGGTGCTGATGGACGGCGGATTGAAATACCCACCGGCCAGCGCGGAGTTCTGGGGCGTCGGCGGAGCGATCGCGGCCAGTGGATTGAAACTCGGGCCCATGGGTGGCCCGCCCATCGGTGGTGGCGGCGCGCTCGAGCCACCCGCGGCGGGTTGGCCGTTGACGTTGACGTTCACCGTCGGCGTCTGACCCGTGCCCTGCGCTTGCGCCTGTTGGGTGCCGGCCTGATGCCCCGCGGCGAACGCCTGCAGAAAGGCCGGCATGGGCGGGCCCTGGGGCAGCTGCACTGGCGCGAACTGCGGCGAGGCCAACCGCTGGGCCATCTGATCCATCACCTCGTTGAAGGCTGCCGCGCCCGCGGTGCTGCCCCGCGGTGCGTACATGTTCATCTGGGCCATCTGGCCGAGCGCCGAGGTGCCGAGTTGCGCGTAAGCGTTGGCGCGCGACGCCATGGCCGACTGCAACGCGTTGGTGCCGGCCATCTGCTGGCCGTACTGGTTCTGCTGGTAATTGGCCGCGGCGACGCTCGCGGCGTAGGGCGTGGTACCTCCGACGGCGGCCTTGAAGTAGTCGCCCATCGCGTCGTTGGCCTGTTTGGTGGCCTCCTCAGGACTGAGGCCGGAGCCGGGGCCGAAGAACTGGTTGTGGATGTCCTTGATGGCCTGCAACTGTTGCTGCAGGCCGTACATCGGGCCTTGCTGCTTTTCCTGGATGCCCGCGAGCAAGGCTTGCGCCTGGGCCTGGGACTGCGCGCCGGCACCGGCGGCCTGGGCGGTTTGCGCCGTCTGCAGCCCCGGTGCGCCGGGGATCAGCGCGCGCTGGTAGTCGGTCTGCGCCTTCGTATAGTCGGTGTCCGCGCGCGCCTTGCCCGCGTTGGCCTGGTAGTAGTCCGACTCCGAGTCGGTCAGGCTCGTCTGGTGTTCGGTGAGGGTGGTGTCGGCCTGCTGCTTGGCGACCAGACCCGGCAGCAGTTGCTTGATCTGGTCGGCTTGCTGGCCGTACAGCGTGGCCTGCGCGGTGAGCTGCTGGACCTCGGCCGGTGTCTTGGCCTTCAGCGCATCGGCCGTCGCCTGGGCTTGCGCCGCGAGCGCCGAGGCTTGCGTCGCCTCCGCGGCTACCCTGGCCTTCTGGGTATCCGCCCCGTCGATCAGGACCTGGGCATTCGCCTTGGCCTGCGCGGCGTTGGCGTCGGCCTGGCCGATCTGCGCCTTGACCAGCCCGACCTGGTTGGGGTCGACGGTCTTGATGGCGTCGGTGAGCGACTTGGAGTATGCCGCGTTGGCGGTCTCGACGCGTTGCTGCGCGGACGACAGCGTCGAGTAGGCGGAGTTGAGTTGCGTCGTCGCGCTCGAGAGGGCGTTCTGCTGGGTGATGTCGCCGCCCTGGACGGCCTTCTGCAGTGTGTCGACCTGAGTCTTGGCAGTATTGACCTGGTCCCACATCCTGGTGACGTCGACGTTGGCCTGTTGGACTTCCTTCGCCGCCGACTCGGTCGCCTGATCGACGGTGAACATGCCGCCAGGACCCTGCGGCGCACCGACACTCGGCGGCAGCGCGGGCGTGGTGCCCTGACCGGGACTCGGCGGTCCGAGCGGCGTCCGCGGCACGCCGGCGGTCGGGTCGATGTTGGGTGCGCTGGGCACTGTGCTGCCCGTGTCAGTCGTCGGTGCTGGTTGTGACTGACCCGGAGTGGTGTTCGTCGGCGGCTGCAGCGGACGCAACTGCTGTGCGCCGGCCATCGGCGAGCCGTCCGGATTGACCTCGTAGCCCTGCGCGTCGATCCAGGCCAGCGTGCCGTCGGGTTTGACGCCTACGCTCGGCATCTCAGCTCACCGGTCCCGGTAGCGGCATGGGCAGCGCGCCCGGTGGTGGTGCTTGCGGCAGCGGTGGCAGCGCCGGGCCCACCGCGGGCGCAGGCATGGGTGGCGGCGCGGCCGCCTCGGCGAGGTGCTTCTGGGCCAGGCTGAGCGGCAGCGTCGAGCCCTCGAACTTCGGGGGTGGCTCGGTGCCGGCGGCCTCGTGCGACCAGCCCTGGATCTTCTGCGCGTTGCTGATCGCCTCTTGCAGATCGGCGCCCTGATACAGCATCTGGCGCATCGGATACACCTGCTGCAGGGCCTGACCCGGCGGCGTGCCCGTGGCCACCATCTGGTGGTACGCCGCATCGGCCGCATCCGTCGAGCCGAGCGGTGAAAAATTCCAGCGCGCGACGACGTCGTCCTTGCTCAACTGCTGGCCGCTGAGCGGCGAGCCGAGTCGATTGGCGATGCCCTGCGAATACTCCTGCACGCGTTGCGCGAACGAGTCCACCGTCTGCGCCAGCAGGTCTTGCGACGTCTGGCCGGCCACGGTCAGCGGGTCCGCACGAACAGCACCGCGAGCACCACCACCATCACTAGGAAGACGGCCAGCGGTAGGTAGCTGCCATCACTCACTTGCGCCCTTTGGCGCGCCGTTGGGTCGAGAGGGCAATAGCGATCGCTTGCCTGCGAGGTGTGCCGGCTTTGATTTCGGAGCGAATGTTCTTGCCGATGTCGGCCTTCCTGCTGCTCTTGATCAGCGGCATGATGACCAGCACCGCCATCGTTCAGTACCCATTGCCGTGTTTCGTGGGCAGCCGCTGATGCAGAAACCCGCCGCCCTGGCCGCCGGTGGGCGTCATGCCGTTGTGCACCCTGCACGGCGGACACGGATAGCTGTGGCGGTCCGCCTCGAGCACGCCCGGCTGGGGTGGCAGCAACTGCGCATTCAAGCGCGCCAGGCGGTCGAGCTCGGGATACGAGTTCGGTCCCGCGGGCGAGCCCGCGTTGCTCGGACCACTCTCGGCCTTGTTGCGCGTCATCGCTTCGGCATCCGCGGCACGCGCGCGGCACGCGAGACGCGTGCGGTCGTGGGCACGCCCGGCACGCTGCGCATCGGCGCGGGCATCTTCGGCATACCGGCCGCCTTGGGCATTTTGGGGCCGGGAATCTTCGGGGCACCGTTGGCCATGGTTGGTTTCTATTTCCCCATCTTCTTGAGCGTTTTGGCGAGGGTTGCCTGGCGGGCGGTGGTGGGATTGCTCGAGTTGGCCAGACTGTTCAGTTTCTTGGACGGGATAGGCTTGCCCTCGGCGACGCCGGCTTTGGCACGCAGCGCGCCCGGCCGCTTGATGGCGCCCGCGATCCAGTTCTTGCCAGCCATCTACTTGCCCTTCCGCACCGGCACGCCGCGCTTCTTGTCCAACGCGTTGTCGCGTGCGGAGCCGGGCTTGATGCCGGCCTTGCGGTCAGCCGCGGCGTCCTTGGCCTCGGTCCACTTGTTGCCGCCCTTAGGTGGCGTTGCCGGTTTCGCCACGATTCCAGCTGTAGCTTTTCTTGGTCGCCGGCGAGGCGTTCAGCACCTCGGGATCTTCCACGAAATTGTTGGCGTTGCCATTGCTCTGGACCGCCAGGCTCGAGTCCGCCGACGCGGTGCTGCCGGCCGAGGGGTTCGGATAGCTCGAGCTCGCTCCGTTGCCAATGCTGGGTTGTCGTTTGGCCATTCGCTTATCCACCCGGAGGTGCTGCGGCCCCCGGTCCGACTATCGCGCCCGCCTGCTGCGAGGCGAGCACGTCCCGACGCATCGGCCCCGCGCCGAGCGCACCCTGCACGATGCCACCCACCGCGGAGTTTACGGGGTTCGGCGTCTGCACCCCCGCGAGTTGGCCGGTGGGTCCGCCGGGGCCCGGCGGCATCCCGCCACCCGGCAAGGCCGCAGTGGGCGTCCCGTCCGGCATCGCCTGGCCCGACTGCACCGCGGCGAACAACTGCGCCATCTTCTCGTCGTCCAGTTTTTTCCCGACCAGCTGAAACAGATACTGCTGCCCCTGCGGCGTGTTGAACAGCAACTTTTCAGTCTGGATCTCGATCATCGTCTCGTCGGGCGACTCATCGCCCAGGCCCTTCTCGAGCGCCTGACGCAAGGGAATCCTGCCCTCGATGCTCCACTGCATGAGCATCTGCGCATAGGGCAGGTTCTCGCCTTCCTCGGGCGGATACTCGCACCAGTAGTCGTACACGCCCTGGCACATGTCCTGGGTCAGTTCCTGCGCCTGGCGGATGCTCTGGCGCATGCCCTTGGGCTGCACGCTGCAGTACACCGGCACGGTCACGCCGTAGTGCTCGGCGATGCGGTCGGCGATCTCGGTAGCCATGCTGCCGACGAAGGTCATCGCCTGCAGCCCACCGTTAAGCACGTCGTCGTAGGCATCCTGCAGCATGGAGCGGATCAGGGCGCGATCGTGACCCGAGGTCGCGCCCGGACCACCCCCGGCCGCAGAGGATGGCGCCTCTTCGTGCACGCTGCCGAGCATCAGCCCCATCAGCTCGTCGACGTCCTTGTTGGTGCCAGGATGTGTGGCGGGCACGGGATTGCCCGCCACGTACTGCGCCTTCATCGGCTGGATGTCGATTTCCCGCGGCCGGCCGTCCTCGAGCACCAGGTCAGGCGAGACGTCCGCATTCGCCGGAATGAACCAGCCGCCGAACGCGTGCTGCCAGGTGTGCGCCAGTTTTGCCGTCGCCAGGTTGTTCATGCCCTGGAACACACTGAGAAACGGCCAGAGAAAGGGGACGCCGCGACGGTCGGGGTCGGTCTCACTCGCGAAGTTGCAGCCCCACACCCACGTGCCACACAGCCGCGTGATGCCGAAGTCGCGCGCCAGATCCACGGCGGCCAGGTTGGTATCCCCGCCGGCGTTGATGCGGTGCGCGATGGTCAGGTTGCTGCCATCAGTGGCCGGTGCGGTCACGCCCTGGCCGATGTAGTAGACCACGCTGCCTGGGCGCCACAGTTCGTACAACGTGAACTTGGGGTACATGCCGCGCGACTGGCTCATGTAGTCCGGGTCGTAGCCTGGTCCGACGTGCCCGCCGTCGGCGAAGCGCCAGCGGTAGCCGCGCGCCTCAAGCTCTTCCTGCGAGTACTGGCTGCGCACGATCAACCCGTCCAGGCGATGCCCCGGCCCGAGGATGGGTAGCGCCTGGTCGACGCCGATCACTCTGATGGCGATGGGCACCTGCCGCGCGCGCCAGTCGAGCAGATAGTCGTCATAGCTGGCCTTGCTGGCCTTCATGCTCTTGCCGTCGGCCTGCCACTGGCGGTACACGTCACCGTCCTCGTCGACGAAGCTGGGCATGTTCTCCCAGCCCGCCGAGGCCGGAAAGCACAGCACCGCGGCGGAGCCCTGGTTGAAGAGCATGTCGCACAGTGGCCGCCAGAACTGACCGTGCTGCTCCTCGATGGCGCTGACGCACGCGTTGGCCCACACCTCGAGGTCGCTGGCGTTGGTGCGCGCGGTGATGCTCTTGCCCATCGGGTCACGCCGCAGTCGGGGACGTTTGGAGGACAGCATCTGCACCGCGTGCAGCGGCACGGTGACCGCGTAGGGCAGTTTGATGGCCAGGTTACCGGCCACCTGGGCGAAGTCCTTGGGGACGACCGGATCCCAGCGGTTGTTGAGCCAGTCGCGGCAGTCACGCACGCGGAGCCGCGTGGTCTGGAACTCGTTGTACTTGCTCCACCACATGGTGGCGAGCTGGCCGGGCGTCGGGACGTCGGACTCGCGAACGGCCACGGGCAGGGTCTAGGCGGCGCTACTGGCCACGGTGGACGTGGACGCTTTGGCGGCGGCCGCTTCGGCGACCTCCTCGTCGGTGGCCCTGCGCACCGCCCACTGCTGGCGGACCTGGTCGAACTCGGCATGCAGTGGCGGGTCACTGGCCAGCAGGCTGGCCGCGTCGCTGTCGTTCAGGTCGGCGTCGAGGTAGATCGTGGTGGTCTGCGAGTTGGCGAGCAACTCGGCGAGTTCTTTGGCAGCCGCGGCACTGGTGCTGGAAGTCGTGCTCGAGGCCGTCGTGGCGCGTGGGGTCGGCGGCATGGCTCAAGTCTACGACTGGCTGTCTAGAGCCAGAGGGTTGTCCCAGCGCGAGACGCCGTTCTTGCCGCCCACCAGCGCGCCCGTCTGCCGCACGCGCACCGGCGTCGTCAGCAGCAGCTCCAGCGCTCGCAGTCGGTCCACCTGCGAAAACTTCCACCAGGCGAGGGCGAGCGCGCACACGCCGTCGTCGTGCATGCCCTCCGGCGCACCGTAGCGAACGCCGGTGGCCGTGTACTGGTACTCGAACGCCTCCAGCTCCAGTTGCAGCACCCCGTCCGGAAAGTGCACGTGGTGCTGCTGGATAGCAACGGCTAATCCCTCCATCAGCAATTGCTTGGACTTGCTAGAAAACACGAACCCCTCGATAGTGCGGTGCTCACTATTGAGCGCCTGGTCGATGGGCCCACCGGGTCCGGTGGAGTCGACCGCGGCCGGTGTACGACCGGTCAGGTCGCGTATCTTTCTCAGCGTCACCTCCCAGTACTCCGGATGCGAACTGGAAGTATCCGCACTGGAGTCCAGGTGAGAAAATTGCGATTGGTTCCAGCGCTCGGAGCGGCAGACCGCGCCGTGGTCGCACAACGCGATGCCCCACGTCCAGTCGTTGGCACGGGCCAGGTCCCAGCCCCAGCACGCCGGCTTGCACGTGGTGTGCAGTGGCTCGAGGCAATCTCTGATCGCGGCGATGCCGAACGGATTGCCCTCGTCGTCTGAGGGTTCGGCCTCGTACAGCTCGCGGAACACGTGCTCGGGCAGTTGCGAGCGGGCGTCGTCGATCTCCTGCTGCGCGAGCACGCCGGCCTGGATGGCGTCGTAGGCGGTGATCCTGGCGTAGTGCATGTCCTGCTCGCCAGCTTCGGCGCGTCTGGCCAGGCGATAGGCCCAGTTGCGGCGACCCTTGACGTTGCCGATGATGCGCACTTTGCCGCGTGTGGCGGTGAGCGTCGAGCGCACGGCGAACCAGGCGTCTTCTTTCACGCGGGTAGCCTCGTCGATCACCGCGGCGTGCACGTCCTCGCCGTACAGCGAGTCGGGGTTGTCAGCACCCTTGAAGCGCAACACGGCGCCATTGGCGAGCGTGATCGACGGGTCAGACTCGTTGGTGGTGAAACTACCCGCGGAGAGGCCACGTTTGAGGCGGCGAAAGACGATGCGCGCTTGCTCGAGGATGGGTGCAATCCACCAGAACTCGTGCCCGGTCTTTCCCAGCCAGGCCTGCTCGGTGAGCCACACCATGCAACCGACGGTCTTCCCAGACTTGGTGGAAGCTTCGATGACCGAGTAGCGTTGGTCGGAGTAGATCGCCTCCAGCTGGCGCGGATACAGCGCCGGCCGGGTGAAATTGATATTAGTCCGCGTCGGGGAGACTGAGCGGAGTGTCGGCACGGTCGAAAGTGATGGTCACGTTGACGGTATTGTCGGAGCCGGTGGTTTGCTCGCGGAATCCGGCCCAGTCCAGCACGTATTTGACCGGAGCGAATTCGTCTTTGTCGATTTGACGTTGCAGTGATGAGAGCGCCGGATGCACCAGGTCGCGCATGCGTTCCTCGGCCTTTTTGAGAGCCTGTGGCGATTTGCCGCCGTGGATGTAGCACACGTTCTGACCGTCCATCGCCCGGTTTTTACATGGCAGACCGGAGTGCTTCGCGTGACGACCGCACCGTCGCATGAGGTCAAGACTACTCATGAGGTGAGCATGGCGTCGGCGGGTCCGGCGAGGCAGTCGTGCATGCGGTGCGGCGTCAACTCATCGTGGACCGAGCACAAGAATTTTTCGCAGAGCGGGCACCAGGTTTCGGTCGACGATTGGCAGCCTGGCTGCTGACACTGCCACGCGGAGACGACGGGCGGCGAGGTCTCACGCAGACGACGGACGGCGAGCTGCTCGCGCTTGGCGCAGCTGACCGAGCAGTAGCGCTGCTCAACGAACGAGACGCGGTACTCGGTCTCGGGGATGGGCTTGCCGCAGAACACACAAAACGCCGTCACGCTGAAGCCTCGACGGGTGCATTGTCGCAGTACGCCCAGTGCTCGGAGCCCGTTCTGGCGAAGTCGGGACAACACGCCGGCGGCTCGGCCTTCGCTTTGCGCCGCCGTGATCGTGGCGTCACGGTGGCGTTCGCCCGAACTTCGTCCGAACGTTCCCCGAAGGGGGAGGGGGGATGTCCCCCCGGAACTTCCGAAGGAAGTTCGGGAACGGGAACGGGAACGGGAACGGGAACGGGTAGCGGTTGAACTTCGGGCGAACGGCGGCCATTGTTCGCCCGAAGTTCGCGCGCACGCTGCATGCGTTCGGCGGCTGCCGCGCGGTCCGTGAACACCTGCTCCCGGCTGCGGTTGTACTGCAGATAGTCATGCAACCGGTAGCCACCCTCGACCGCCTCCCATCGGCCACCTTGCACCAACCGGATCACCGCTTGTTTGAGTCTCGACAACCGCGGTAACGCACCCTCCGGAATGAAGCCATCCGTCAATTCCGCATCGCAGTAGCTGATACTCCACGAGTGCAATCCCATGCCATCCAGTCCAAGCGCGAGCACCTTCGGATTTGCGTGCCAGTGTGTGTCAAGACGTGCCATCACGCCGTCCGCTGCCGGCTCCGCCACAACCGGCTGTGGTACCGCCATTTGCACCGTGGACTACAAAATGCGCGCTCGCCCGATCGCACGGGGTGAACGCGCGGAAAACCCCGTCTGCATTCCGCGCACCGCTTCACGTCACTTCACACCCTCAAGCCGCTGCTGGCGCTCGTACTCGATCGCGTCCAGGTCCTCGTCACGTTCCGCCGCTGCAGCATGCGCCTGCTCAACGATCGCCGCCGCGCGCGCCTGGCTGGTCGCCTGCTCCTCCTCCTGATCGACGAAAATCTCCTTGTAGCGGGCTGAGAGTTTTGCCTGATCCTGACGGTCGTCCTCGACTTCGTCCTCGTCGAGATATGCCGACTGACCGAAGGCGAGTCGCGCCGCGCGGGCGATGGCCCGCTTTTCCGCCATCTCCGAAGGGTGCGAGCCGGTCGGCGCCTTGGCCCGCATTTCGTCGGCGGTCACCTTGCCGCGCGCGGTGATGTCGCCCCAATCCCGTGTGTGGACTGTGCATTGCACAACCAGATCGTCCTCGCGATAGCCCCACGCGAGTTTCTGCTCTTTGGAGAGCGGTTCAGTGCTCAATCCACGGAATTGCGGGTGCCGGCGGGCGAGCTCGGCGCGGCCGTCGATGGTCACCCAGGGCCTGCCGCGGTAGAGCGTGATGTGGATGAGTGGGTCGAGACGGTAGCGCTGGGCGAGCAGGTAGACGATGTGGAGCTGCTCCGCCGAGGCACCCTCAAGCCCGTAGCCGGCCGAGCGCGCGATCTTGATGCGCAGTCGCAACTGCTCGTCGCTCAGCGTCGGAATGGCCAATGATTGGGTCATGTCTTATCCGTCCTCCTAACACAGTCCAAACGTTGAGAACTCACGACCACGGCCGACATCCAGCATCCACTGCACCGCACTCCGATTCGCCACCGGATCAAACACCGACAATCCGGCACGCCCCTGGGGGGTCGTCAGCCAGGTAGAGCTGAGAAATTGACCCAGCCCAGAGGCGTGCGTCCGCGGATTGACCGCGTTCGGATTATTCTGCGATTCGTGCTGGATAATGCACGCCGCGCGCGCCGAACTGGCCACGGGCTTCGGCACCGGCAGCGGCGGCAGCTCGCCCGTCATACGCAGGTACGCCCGTGCGTCGCCAATGCCGGTCGAATTGAGCGCGCCCTGCAGATCCACCGGATCAACGCCGGCTTGAGCGGCTGCAGACTCCACGTCGGACTTCGCGTCCTGGGCGTGCAAGCCGACGGCCGCGCCGCCGACCAGCATCAGCGCCGCGCCGAAGACCGCGCCGGCCACAAACCGCGCCATCAGAGCGGCAACTCCTCGAGGTCCTCGGGCGCCTCGGGCAACTCGGGCTTGACCGCGTCGCGCACCCGCCACGCTGGCGACCTTCCCAATTCCTCGTGCACCAGCCGACGCGCCTGCTCGAGCGCCAGGGCAATCGCTTCCTCGGTCGTGTCGTACACGTCGCCGCCGAGTTCCATCGACACCTCGGCCGCTTCCGTTCCGTAGTTGCCGTCACTCACTTGCTTGCGGAACACCACGCGCGCGCGCATCGCTTCGTCAGCCAATGGACAAACCCTCCAGTCCGTACTGAAAGACGCGCTCGACCTGCCGCCAGTCCTTGGGAAACCACGTGAACACGACGATCCCGCCGCGGCGCATCGAGGGAATCGTGCGTTTCTGGTCCTTGCTGAGCGTGCCGTACTTGCCCTTGAGCTCGGCGTCGAACGTCTCTCCGAATTCCTCGTGCCAGAACCGCCAGTCGGGGAGGCCGAGCCCTTCGCAGTGGCCGTCGAGCCGGGTCAGGTGGACGCTTTCCATGACGCCTTCTGAGTCGCGCACGTGGACGCCGTCCCAGCCCCACAACTTGGCGCGGGACTTCACCCAACGCGTCCAATCGTCCTCACCGACGAGCGACTCGACGAGCAGGATCTGGGCGCGGGTGAGCGTTTTGGCGGGCACGATGCGCACCGCCTGACGGCGCGTCTTCGGGTAGCTCAGCCCACGCAGCGCCAGGGTCATCGTTGATACCGGAACCAGCGCCCGAGCGCGAGCGCGACGCACACGCTGGCCAGGCACCAGCCCACCAGCAGCCACATCCAGGCCGGCAACTCAAACATCATGCAGGGTCTCTCCACTGCTCCCAGTACGCGCTTGGCCGCGTGTCTTCATCCAGGCCATGCTCGTGCTCGAGGTAGGCGATGACGCGCAGCAAGCGTTCGAGCGACTGCTGGAACCGGCGGTCCTGGACGAACGTGTTGAGCGTGCTCATGTTCTTGATGGCGTCCGCGGCGCCTTTGTCATAGTTGGCGCGCGCGACCTTTTCGTACAGCTCGCGTTCTTTGTCCGTGAGCGTCTGCCAGCCGCGACCGTCCAGCCAATCGACGGCGACGTCGTCGGTGCTCGTCATGCGACTTCCAGCGGCTTCCAGCGCGCCGCGGCGCGCTCAAGGATCAGGGCAGCTTGTTTGGCAGGGTCACGGCGCTCCTCCTCGGCCATCTGTTGGATGCGGCGCCAGGCGTGCCAGTGCACGTCGATGCGCACGCGGTGGAGCGTGTCGGTGTGAGTCTCGTCCGTCATTCCGACGCGTAGCCTGCACCCCCGCGTATGTCACTAAACAGGGCAGTAAACCGGAAACCGCATTTTGTGACAGCGCGCTCTAGTGATACACTGCAAGACGAGTAGTGGCACCCGAGACGACCCCTAGTACGTCTGTTCAACTCATGGCTCACTCTCAATCATCTAGGGACGTGCTAGTGCCTCACTTGCGCATGTTCCGAACGCGTCTGGCGCTCAGTCAGGACGACCTCGCCGAGGCCGCTGGTGTCGGGCGCGCCACCATCGCCCGCGGTGAGCGAGGCCAGCCCATCCGTCCCTCCAGCGTCCGCAAGCTCGCCAAGGCACTCGGGGTCAAACCCTGGCAGCTCCAGGCCGCAGCCGATCAGCACTGAGCCACGGCACGGATGTTGCCGTTAACCGGCCTTTTCGCTACGGCAAACGGCCGGTTAACGTACGGTAAATAAACAACCTGTCAAGGCAGCACGACATCAGGTTTTCTTACAGGTTTGCTGCGCTGTTTGCTGACCGTGACCTGCTGCAACACTGTCAGGCGTGTCTGTTTCTCTTGGGGGGGGGTGCTGGTTTGAAGCTATGGCCCACGCAGCCGACAAGCCCAATCGCGGCGGACGTCCGCCAGTGCGCGAGATCCCGCCGCAGGTCTTACTCGACCGCTTCGTCGAATATGCCCGTGACACCCGCCGTGGTCGCCGCCACTCGATCAGTCGCGCTGGCTTCGCGAGTTTTCTGGACAAGCCCGCGGCAACGCTGCGCGCGCATCTGACCGATTACAACTTCCCCTGGCCGCCAGTCAGTCCGGGAGAGCTGGTGCTGCTGCTGGATGACGCACCTCCCCATGAGTTGCTGTGGATCTCCGATGCCTGGTGTGAACTGTGCGGCTACTCGCGGGACGACGTGATCTACACGCCAGCCACGCACCTGCGCGAAATCGGCCTCGCCGATGGTCCGCGCGAGATGCACCGTGCCGTCGCGCGCCAGTTGCGCGAGCGTCCGTCTGAGGCGGGCATGGCCGAAGGCTGGATCCGCAATGCGCTGGACGAGTGCCTGCCAGCACACTTCGAGTTACGCTACGGCCAACGCTCGGAAGCCTTCTACGTGCGAGCCTCGCTGGCGGAACTGACTGACGTCCATGATACAGAAGTCTTCAATGTCGAGCCGGGCGTGATCCTGAGACGACGAAGCCTCGACCAGGTGGATCTCGTCGACCTTGAGCGTGTGTGGCGGGAAAGCATCCCGCCGTACCACTTCCCCGAGTAAATTGACAGGTTTACCGGTCTGTTTAGAGCCGGTGCCGAGCGTGCAGACTGGCCGGCGTGTCCGATCTCGTCAACCCGCTTGAGGCGTTCGTCGATGTGCTGGCTCAGCGGGTCGCCGACGAAGTGCTGGCCCGCCTCGCCGAACGCGACCTGCAGCAGACTGTTTCCGCCAGCAGCAACGCGCTGCGCATGGACGAGGCCGGCCGTCGCCTGGGCCTGAGCGAGCGCGAGGTGCAGCGCCAGGTGCTCAAGGGCACGCTCAGGAGCGTCAAGGTCGGTCGCGTGCGCCTCATCCCCCTGTCAGCGCTGGACGAGTTCCTCGACGCTCAGCGCGCCTCCTGACGCGCCGCCTGAATAAACGCGCTCATCTTCTCCGCGATCTCCTTGCCCGTTTGCTGGTACAGGTGGCCGTAGATGTCGGACGTGATGGACAGGCCGCTATGGCGCAGCAGCTTGCTCACCTCCCACAACTCCAGTCCCCAGCTCAGTAACAGACTGGCCGTGGCGTGCCGCAAGTCGTGGAAGCGCTGGTCCCGCAGGCCAGCACGCCCGAGCAACAGCTTGAACATGCGGTACGCCTGCATCGGGTCGAGCGGGTCGCCGATCGCATTGGTAAAGACGTAGTCCTGTTCCTTCCAGAGCTCGGCGGCCTGTGCTCTGGAAAACGCTTGACGATCCTTATGCGCCAGGAGTGCGTCGACCACGACCGGCGGCACACTGATCAGCAGGCTCTGGCCCGTTGTCGACTTGAGCGGCGAGAACTCAAAGACGCTCTGCGGGAGGCGCACGATCTGGCCCTGCAGCTGGAGGGTGGCTTCACCCGTCAGGTGAAAATCGGACCAGCGCACCCCGCACGCTTCGCCGCGGCGCAGCCCGCACGCGACCGTCAGTAAGAACAGGGCCTCGAGCGGATCGCCGCGCATCGCCGCGACCAGCGTCAGAATCTCGTTGGGGTCCAGCGGCACAAAGCTCGGGGGCTGGCGCTTGGGCAGTCGCATGTTGGCCGCCGCGTTGGTGCTGACCAGTTCGTCGACTTCGGCCTGGGCGAGCACGAAGCGCACGATGCTGTGGATCAACTGCACGGTCTTTGGCTTATGCCCCGTATCCAGCAGCACGATATGGATACGCTGGATGTCACGGCGCTTGATGTCGACGAGCGCCATCTTGCCGATGTGCGGGAAGACGTGCAGCTCGAGGTTGCGGCGATAAGAGCGCAGGGTGTTGTAGCGCAGTTCGTAGCTTCGCAAGAGCAGCCACTCGCGCGCGTACTGCTCGAAGGTGTCGCCGCGCGCCGGCCCCAGCAACCCGTGGCTAGCGCGAAAGCGCGCGTCGAGCAGTTTTTGTTTGACTTCGTCTTCGGATCGCCCCGAGAAACTGCGGCGATCGCCGCCGCCCACGCTGAGTTGCGCACGCCACTCGCCGGCGCGCGGACCGGTCTTGATTTGATACACGGTGCCTTCGCGATCATGGCGGCGATGCCGAGTAGCACGTCCGCCTTCGGCGAGCGCGTCCACAAGATCCTGGATCTTCTGTCTGACCTCGGCCTCAGAGCGAGCAGCAACCGTGCGGCGCCTGCCGCCCAGGTTGAGTTGACCACGCCAGTACCCGGCGCGTGGACCCGTCTTGATCTGATAGACGGTGCCCTCAGGATTGGCGCGTGGCGACGCGGGCGCGATCGCGGACTTGCCGCGAGCGGTAGGCTTTGAATGCACTGGCACGGTTGTGAACTCCTTCGTGCTGGTGTTTGCCCTCGGCAGTTCCTGGCTGCCGGGGGCACGACTGTATCACACAACTGCTGCACTGCACACGTCACGCAAATGTGTGCAGCTATTTGAGTTCAAAACCGGCGCTTGTTAGTTGGCACGGTCTTCGCGTGGGGCACTGGCAGGGGCTGCCGCGCGGCTATGTCCGAACTCATGCGATCATGCCGCCGTCTCCGGGACAGTCGCTGGAAGCGGCTGTCTGCGACGGGTACTGCGTGACATCCACGCAGTGTACAACCGTGCAAACTAGTCAATGCCCGTCCAGTTCCAATCGTGCAAGGTGGGTAGCCAGAGTGATGGGGGCCAGTCGCGGAGGCCATACCACGCCATCGTGCGAGTGATTGTCTTGCTGGACTGGTTGCCAAGGTCGGCGAGAGCCTGCTTCGTTGGTTTGATGTTTCGCGCTCGTGCGCGACTTTCAAGTACTTGCATGCTTTCAATGAACTCGCCCCAGGTGCGATGCAAGGAATTCGGGCGGGGGTGACCAGGCAGTTTCCTAGGCGAACGTCTTAAAGACAATCTGGCGGCAAGTTGATCGAGTCGCTGCTCCGCGGTGGCCAGCCGCAACTCGAGTTGTGCCATACGGGTGTCGACATCAGAGTCGCGTACACTCATCCTTGCAGGTCAAGTCCTTTCCACACTGGTGGATCTGCGCCGCCCCGGCCCTTTGGTTGCATATAGGGTTCGGGGCACTTCTTGGTTTAGCGGCCAAGAGTCAGATTGATGGGTTCCACGCCGAGCGCCGCAGCGATTTTGCGCAGGGTACTCGGTCGGACGCGTTCGCCGAACTCGAGGCGAGCGAGGGCCTGACGGCTGACGCCGGCTTTGTCGGCGAGGTTGAGTTGGCTGAGCGCGTGACGCAGACGGAGCGTCCGCACGCGCTGACCGATGGGGTCGGAGGTCTCTCGCAGAAGCATGTCCGCTACTGTATCAGAACCGCTCGATTGATGTTGCACTAATGCACCGCGTGCGGTATACTCAGACCATGCAAAGAGAGCGGGCCAGCGTGAAGGGCCGACCCGCTCGAGGCCACATCTGGAGTTAGCAGACATGACCATGATCACTCTACCCGCAACCGACCCACGCGGCGCCAAGGCCGTCGCAATCGCCACCACCTCAGGACAGTGGCTCAAGTGCCAAGCGAAAGATGGCCGCAAGTTCTACGGCATCCAGTCCAGCGTCATGGACGGCGTGTACTACCTCGTCACGCGCACCAGCTGCACCTGCTACGACGGCCAGCGCCGCACCTGCAAGCATCAACTGGCGGTCCAGCTGCATTGCGCGCTCGTCGCCGAGCAGCAGGCCGCCAAGAAGTACGATGACATCTTCGCTCGCTTCGAGCAGGACGACCGCCCGCTGCCGACGCCACACCTCAGCTACGGCGCCAGCCAGATCGAGCGCGAGGACTGATGATGGGTACTCAGGAACGGCTTGAGGAGCGGCTCACTCAGGTCGAGCAGGGACTCCTCGAATTGCGCACCGAACTCCAGAAGTTTCGGCTGGAGGCGTCCCGCGACAATGCCGACCTGGCACGCGGGATCAAGGACGACTTGCGGCGGCTGGAAGCTGGCCAGGCCGAGATCCTCGCGCTGCTGCGACGCCCTCGCTGGTGGCCATTCTGATGAGCCCATCCGCCGAATACTTTCGTTGGCGTCATTACCACCCGCACGCGGCCGAGGACCCCAGCGCGGTGTGGGCCGCGGCCTGGAACGCGGGCGGCCGCTCGGCGATGCACGACTCCTCGCGGCTCGTCGAGCTCGTGCCGTTGCTCACCGACCTGCTGCAGTTGCTACAGGACGAGCGCGTCGAGGCCGAGGTACGCGGCTCGGACCGACGCGGCCCCTACGCTCCCGATGCAGACGAGTGCCTCGGCATCGCGAAGCAGCCTGTCGGTGTCCTACGTTTCGAGTCTGACATCTGCGAGTCAGACTGTGAGGTGTCGTGGTGAGCCGCCTGATGATCGTGCTGTTTATCGCACTGGTCATCATGACCCCGCTCAACTCGGTGTTGAGCGACGAGTGGCGCTGGTTCGGGGCACTCGTGGCGGTGGCGATCCTGGCCGCGCTGGTGGGATGCACGGCGGTCATGCTCGTGCGCTCGCGCAGGAGCCGACCATGAACGGGCGTGTCCCGACCGAGGAGGTCGAGGGGCTGGTCGAGTCGGTCAACCCCACGGGACTCAAGATCGCGGGCGCGTGGGTCAACGTCAGCAGGTTTCATCCGGTGACCTTGCCCGACGCTGGCGCACACGTACGGCTCAAAATCGATCCGAAGGGGTACATCGTGGACCTCGAGCAGCTTGGATCAACTCCCGCAGTTTTGAGTGACAAGGACGAACGCATCACGCGACTCGCCGTCCTCAAAGCGGCCGCAGAGTTCGTCGGGTTGTGGGGTCAGTCGAGGGAAGACGTGCGGTCAGAGCACGTCCTGGTCATCGCTGACAAGTGGCTCAAGTGGGTTAGTGGCGAATGACCGCCGCGGATGAGCGCAACCCGTGGCGCGACATGGAGACGGTGCAGAACGCGCTCGCGCAGCAACACGTCGCGCTACTGCTCCAGATCGACGAGCTCGAC
>Ga0126379_10000610_pt1 | contig 20075 bp, 12 predicted proteins | sample PanSoiMetPlot_24_FD_92640 | JGI IMG/M metagenome (GOLD analysis project Ga0126379, IMG submission 92640) | Tropical forest soil microbial communities from Panama - MetaG Plot_24 | ecosystem: Environmental > Terrestrial > Soil > Tropical forest > Bulk soil | place: Panama | collected 2016-02-17
CCGTCCGCCGTTCCGCGATGGTCGGTCGAGAACAACAGACCACCGGCCTTCTTATAGCCTGCCCAGGTGGTTGTGACGTTGCTCGGCCGTTTGGGTCCGCCGCGATGATAGATGAATTGCACGACTCGCCCATCCGACCCGACGTAAAGGTCCCAAGTGTCTCCCGGCGTGTAGCCGCCAACCTCCGCTGGATATTTCACGGACACGAGCTTCGCGGTGCCTTTTCCAATCGGCAATTTTTGGTTGTCCTTCTCCACCACATTCGCGCTGGTGTCCCAATAGACATGGAAGGGGAAGAGCGCCCAATAATTGTCGTTCACGAAGGCCGGCTCAATGTCATCTTTCACGTTGGTAGGCGCGCTGTTCAGTTGCGAGCGAACGTATGTTACCTTTACCGGCTTGCCGTCCTTATCTTTCGATTCATAGGACACCTGCCCGGTCTTGGGCTCCCACTCCCAAGACCGAGTGAGATTCACTTTCAAGGCCGGGAGCTCCAGGTTGAACGTATAGCGGATGGCTTCAATCTGCCCATACGAATCAAGCCCATAGGTCTTGGCAAGCTGTTCGACAATTGGCGGGCGCGTCTGTGCCCGGGAAGTGCCCGCAAGCAGCAGCACCAAAAATAGGCAACCGATCGTCATGGAACGGCGCGACTTTGTCATGAAGGTTCCTCCTCAGTGAATGATCGAATGTGGCGTTGGATGACATACAAAGGCCCCGGGATACGTGAAATCGCATGTGGTGCGGTTGCCTTCACTCTATCCGGTTCGTTGAGCATTGCAGGCGGCCGATCGTCAGCGCCACAAGGAAGATGCGCTACGTCCGTACAGCCTGGACGACGCAGTGAGTCTTACAGGCCTCCCGTACAATGACTAAGTTGCGCGACTGCTTGCTGCCATTCGCCGAACCAGCCTGCGGTCCTTGGAGCCTTGGCGGGAGCGACCCGCAATTCCCGAGCCAGCAGAATCAAGTCGTTTGCAACGTCGATGTCATAGAACGATTCCGTGAAGCCGCTAGAGAGTCCAAGGGTCTTCGTGCGCGTCAGCAATCTGTCAAGCGCACTCCTTGTTCCCATAGGATCGCTGTCGAAGAGTGCCGGGTGAGCGGCCTTGGCGCCAACCAGATAGTAGCCTCCATCGTGTGTTGGTCCGACAACCACGTCATGAGTGGCGAGTATTTCGAACGCGCTGTCCAGAACCGACGGCGCGAGATGTGGACTGTCGCTATTGAACGCGATGACGTGCTGACCCTCGGCGGCAGTGAAATGTCGAAAAACAGAAGTGAGTCCTGCCGCGAGACCTTCGCCTTTTTGCGCCACGACCTGCACTTTGTTACCTAACAGATACGCCAATTCGTCCTGATCCGACTCCGGGCACATCACCGCAACCTTCACGCTCATCAATGAGGTTGCCAACTCGACAGTGTCCTCTAAAAGACAGCGATACAATGCTGTCACTGCGGGAGAAGGAAGGCTCTCAATGAGACGGGTTTTGACCATGCCGGGTTTTGGGGCTTTCGCCATAATGACTAACGTGCGGTTTGGCTGAGAAAAACTCGCGGTGGCCTGGCTCGAGGTTTCCATGAGAGATTGGTCCATCGGAACTTACGCCCGTCGCGGCGTTCCCGCCCTTTGACGTCGAAAAGAATAGCGCACGATCCGGCTCAGGATAAACCACGCTGCTCCTACCGTGCCCTTCGCCGTACCGCTAATTTTGGACTTTCCAATACGCGGGTGGTAGCTTACAGAAACTTCCACGATGCGAAATCTCGCGATGGCCCCTTTCACGATCATTTCCACCGCCCAGCCGTAGGTAGCCTCCTCGAGGGCGAGGGCGCGTAACACATCTGCGCGGCCGGAGCGAAACGGACCGAGGTCACTGACTTTCACGCCGTAGAAAAGCCTGATCAGGGCGGCGGCGAGGCGATTGCCGAATGATTGGTGCCACGGTAGCGCACCGGGGTTGCTTTTGCCGCCGAAGCGCGAACCAAGCGTAATGTCAGCGCGTCCCTCGATGATCGGAGCCAAGAGAATGGGCAACTCCGAAGGGCGGTCGCTGTAGTCTCCGTCGAGGAAAACGACCACATCAGGATTTTGCGCATTCGCAAGTCCCGTCAGACAAGCGCGCCCGTACCCTCGGCGAGGCTCCTGGATGACTCGCGCCCCCATTTCTCGCGCGAGATCCGGCGTTCCGTCAGTCGAATTGCTGTCGACAACAATGATTTCCGTGACGACATTGGAAGGCAGATCAGCAAGCACACGGCCAATGGCCTGCGCTTCGTTATGGGTAGGAATTATGACTGACACTCGCACGCAGATCCCTCATTCACCACCACGGGGATGCTGGGCGCCGCCGTGCCAGCAACGCGTCTACGCCCCAGGCACGACCTGCGCGTCCCACCGCAACTCCGAGCGATGCAATCACCGGAACCAGTAGTTCCCAAATCCATGACGTACCCAATTCCGAGACCCAAAGGCTGCCGAGGAAGAGGAATGCGACAAAGGCGGCTGGACGCGTCACTACACCGATAACCAGCAGGATTCCCAGCGTGATCTCCGTCGCCGCCTGCATGGGAGCCGCCATGTGCGCGTGGCCTGCAGCAAGTGCCATGACCGCTTTCCATGCGGCCGGCGAGTGACCCTTCTGAATGTAATAGTTGATCAGGTCGCGGTAGGCTGAAGGAGAGTAGAGCCCTTTGCCCAGATTCTCGAAGAACACCCACACGAACATCGCACCGATTGTCAGGCGAACCAATGCCAAACCGTTTGCTGCATCGGATTGGTCGGCGAAGCTGGCTGTCGCATTTTGTGCTTGAACTGCATTTGTCGTCATTCTAACCCTCTGCGCAATAGATGCCACCCTCGGCTAAAGAACGCAATCTTAAACTATTGCGCCGGTCTCTGCTACATAGATGCGGACGAGATAACTTAGTTAAAGTCAGACTCAGCTGTAGAACGGGACGGAAACCGCGCTTCGCCACCGCGGTCCCTTTGCGGCGATATACTGAAGGCTGGAAGCTATTGAGTTGGCGAAATAGCGGCTGATGGACAGAAAATGCGAGGGATCATTGTGACTTCGATCCCATATAGCCTCCAAATATCCGGAGACTTGGAATTGATGCTCCGATTCAACAGAAATACCGTCGTCAGAAGCCTGTCTTCTTTCAGAGCACCGAAGTACGTTCAATGAGTGTATAGGCTGCTGCGCTCCAGCAGACAGACATCCAGGAGCACAGTTCGGGCGCCTGTCGTTTCAATTGTCTGCCTGGTTGCCCTCTTCGTTCTTGTTGGGTGCACGTTCGAGCACAACAGTCGTGCTCGTTACTCTGCCGACGAGCATTCCGACGGGCGCTAATATTTTCAGTGCTCAGCAGGAACGGATGCTTGGTGATATCGAGCCGGAATTAGTAGAAGGCAATTACCACGCAGCTCGCGATGAGGAACTCGCGGCTCATCGCAACGCTGTCGCCGGCCGGGTTCTAATGGTTGCCTTGCTCTGCAATGACGACAAACCTGCCGGGTTAGCGGGCCATAAATTAATTCACGAAATTCTGGGTGTTAGCGTCGTCAGCGATCGCAAGGATATTTATGACAAATTAATATACATGTTCAACAGCATCGACCACGATACGAAGTTTTCGAGAAAAGCTGCTCAAATCATCGACCGGCAGGAAGGGATCCAGAATCAGGCAGATTGCGTGGCGCTGTATGCCTCGGCAGCGGCTGGCTATTCGCCGCAAGTATATGCGGAACTTTTTGACCGTTCGGCGGGAACAAATGGAAGCAGTAGCAGTATTCTGACCGATTTCTTCGGGACGACGAGCTCGCGTCTAGGAGCCTTCGGGAGATTAAAAAGGCCTTGAAGCGGCTCCCACGACCCAGTCAGGAAATGGTTCCAGTCGCGTCGCCAGAGTTCCGCACATGGCGAGCCGCGGTCATATCGGGCCCCGACTTCGCCCGAAGATGGGTACCGGCAGGGCTGAAGGCTGAGGAGCACTCTCCCGCCCAGGCTGTGGCCAAGAAACTCTTTTGTTATGAATCCACGAAACGCCTGCGCGTTGGCTTATTCTATAAGCTCGCGTGAATCGAAGAATGAATCAGTCCCCAAGTCGCTGCCCGCTTGTGTGGTTTGCCCGCACAAATTATTGTGTTTTGGGCGTGCCCTGGCAATGGCTCTTCCCGTTGGCCGCCGCACTTTTCTTTCTGCTGGCGCCGCTCGCTGCGTTTGCCCAGAAGACGCCCACGGTCGCGAACGGCCCGCGTTCCTCTCTGAAAGGCACGGTCACCACACAAAATGGTGACGTACTGGTGGGAGCTACCGTAAAGCTCGCCAAGAATCCACCCATAGGCGTTCCGGCGACCGCAGAAACCGACGAGAACGGACAGTACGAGTTCCACAACCTTCAATCGGGAAACTACTCGATTTCTGTCGAGGGCGCGGGCTTCAAAAGAACCGAAAAAGCGGTGCTCCTGAAAGACGGAGAGCAGAACGTTCAGGATTTCCGTCTCGACGTCGAAACCGTCGCGGAAACCGTGCAGGTTACCGGAATGGCGACGATCATTTCCACCGAGAGCTCCTCCGCGCCGGTATCCGTTGTCACCAACACGCAGTTGGTCACGCTGCCCACTCAGCAGGAACAAGTGAAGGAAGTGATTCCGGTGACTCCGGGCGTGGTGCGGACACTCGATAGCAAGCTCGTATTCAAAGGCTCGGACGAAAATCAGAGCCTGCTGATCATCAATTCAACGCGGAACACGGACCCCGTAACCGGCAGCTTCGGCATCACTGTGCCTACCGACGCGGTTGAGTCCTTTGCCGTGTACAAGACACCCTATGACGCGAGCCTCGGCAGTTTTTCCGGTGGATTGACCACCATCGCTACAAAATCTCCAGCCGATAGCTTGGACTTCAATCTGACCAAGCTCGGAATCACCGTTTTGGGAAAAAATGGGCACATATCCGGACTGGGCGGCGCAAATCCCGCCATCTCCTTCGACGTACCTTTAATCGCCCATAAGTTGCTCCTCTCGGAAGCCTTCCAGTACGAAATGAAGAAAACCACCGTGGAAGGTTTGCCTTGGCCGGATGACATCAGCAAGAAACAAGGGTTCAATTCCTATTCGACCCTGGAGGCGATTCTCGGAACGAACCACCTGTTGACTTTAACCGTCAATGCCTTTCCGCTTCGAACCGACCACATCGATATCAGCGCTCTGGTTCCGCAGCCCGCCTCCAACAGCCTGAATCAGAGTGGTGTCACCATCGCCCTGTCGGATCGATACGAGTTCGCGTCCCACGCCGTCCTTTCCACCGTGGGGCAATACACGCGATTCGACAGCAATGCCCACGGTTATGGCCCGGAAGACATGCTTATTACTCCGCAAGGCTATGGCGGAAATTACTTCAACACTTGGTCCCGTCGCGGCAAAGAGTTTCAGCTTCTGTCGACGTACGATTTCGCGAAGAAAGAGTGGCACGGGACGCATGAAATTCGCGCAGGCGTCGACATTGATTGGCGTAGCTTTTTCGGAACCACCGAATCGCATCCCATTCAAATCCTGAGAGGGGATAATTCGCTCGCCGAAAGCATCAATTTCAGCGTCGCGCCCGCGCAAACGCCTTCCGACAGTATCTTTGCCGAGTTCGTGCAGGACCACTGGCTGTTGGGTTCGCACGTGAGCGCCGACCTGGGACTCCGATTTAGCACGGAAACAACCGGTTGGGCAGCCGGCGTGGCGCCGCGCGTGGGTTTGGCATACTCGCCGGGTAAGGACGAAAAAACTGTCATCCGCGCCGGCGCGGGTCTCTTCTATGGCGTGCTGCCTCTGCTCGCAGCGAATTGGGCGGCAAATCCGGCTAGAACGATCACTGAGTTCGACACCTCCGGCCTGCAGACTGGGCCGTCGATCGCCTATACGAACGTGTACACGGCAGGGTTGAATCCACTGGTCTCCCCCGGCTTGCCTCCTCGACCGGACACCGCTCCCCGCAACCTAACCTGGAATGTCGGCGCGGTTCGAGAGTTGTACAAGAACTTGCGGCTCGACGTGAGCTACCTGAACAGCCGCACAAGTTATCTCTTCGTGGTCGAACCGTTCACCGCCGCTTCGTCCGATGACAGGTCTTACCTGGGGCTAACCAACACCGGCTCTTCGAAGTATCACGAACTGGAAGCTTCGGTGCGTTACACCTTTCGCGCCAGCGACCAGTTGAAAGCTTCCTACATCTGGAGCCACGCGCGCGGTGACCTGAACAATCTCTCCAGCGTCATGATCCCGTTCGCCGCTCCCGTTTTTCGCCCCAATGTTTACGGCACGTTGGCCTCCGATATTCCAAATCGCTTTGTCGCCTGGGGAATCTTCGCCTTGCCCTGGAAGATTACCTTCAGTCCGCTCGTCGACGTTCACACCGGCTTCCCTTGGTCGCCGATCGACGTCACGCAACAGTACGTGGGCACGCCGAATGGCCAGCGCTTCCCGACGTTTTTCTCGCTTGACCTCAAGGCTTATCGCGCGTTTCGGATACCCTTCTGGAAAGGCAAGAACGGGAAAGACCATCACTTCCGGCTTGGGGCCTACTCGCTGAACGTAACCAATCATGGGAACTTCAGCACCGTCTACAACAACGTGACATCTCCCGACTATGGCAAATTCGTCGGGTTTCTCTATCGCCATGAAGGTATGACCCTCGACTTCGTGGATTGAGCTGCTGCTCTCGAATGCCGCTAAAGACGAGGGCTTCGATACGCTGACGCAGATGCCACAGTCAGCGAACCATCTTGCTCCAATTCCCCAATGAGGCTCTCCAGCGCATTCTCGATAGAAATTCTGTCACAGTCTGGCCCGGGCATGGATTGCGTCGTCTTCGCCCCACGGTTCAAAAAGAAGCGCAATGAATACTCTATCAGAACCCACAGGAGCGCAAAGGGCACGGTTCTTCTGGCCGCGGTTGGTTGCGTGACTTCCCAATTGCCGATCTTTCGCGAATTGCTGTGGGCTCTGGCCGCTTGGGAGTGGTCGAGCAAACCTCAAAACGGAGAGTCCCCTAGTGAAATTGGCGCGCGTGATCCTGTTTACTCCGAGGACTTCTTACTCCCAGCCTCCGCCCAGAGCTTGATACAGCTGAACCAGCGCGTTCAATTCACTGATTGCTGCGGGTCTCCGTAGGCACCGCAATCCGAATTAAAGGCTCACTACCCCAGGTGACCACACCTCACAACCTGTCTTAATGCTCTTGAGATTCCAGACATGTCGTTAATAAAAAGAAATATTTCTGCCCGGCACATCCGAATCCTCGTTTCCGCGCGTACATACAATTGAACTCGAGTGAAAACGGGTTCGGGTGGACCTGCAGCGCGCGCAGTCTACTTTTACCTATCTGCCATGCGCCTGTGAGTCTTCCGGAGAATGGGCGATTGGCAAAAACCTAGAGGAGATTGCCTATGAAGTTGTTCCGCAGTTGTCTTGCCTTGCTCTTGGCGATCGGCATCGCGATACCCTCCGGCTTGCTTGCTTCCAGCCACCGAGAGGCCCCGATCACCGCGCTCGATCACAAGGCAGATATCACTGATCTCTACGCCTTTGTCAGTTACAGCGCCAACCAGGCGCCCAACACCACGCCATCCAAGGTCACGTTTATTCTCAACGTCGATCCCTTGTTGGAGCCTGCGAATGGACCGAACTGGTTCCCCTTCGATTCCGACATCCTCTACGAGATCCACGTGGACAACGACCACGACGCCCTGGCAGACGTCAGCTTCCAGATTCGTTTCCAGACGCAGTTCCAGATTCCCGGCATTCCTGTAGGACTCGCAGGGATCGGCCCCAACGGCGCGAACCAGCCGGGAACTTCGAACCTGGTAGTGCCCCCGCAGATTCAGGATTTCAACAACCCGGGTCTGAATCTTCGCCAAACCTACACCGTAACCATGATGCGCCACCGCAGAGGCGGAGACCACGACGGTGATGATGATCGTGATGATCGCGATGATGTCGCCGAAGCAATGCAACTTCGAAACTCCGACGGCTCGCCATTCTTCGCTGTCCCCGCTAATAACGGCCCTCGCACCATGGATTACGGCAAGCTCTTCGACGCGGGAACCTATCGTCTCGCCAACGGCATCTCCGTTTTCGCCGGTACCGTCGACGATCCTTTCTACATCGACCTCGGCGCCACGTTCGACACCGTCAACTACCGGACTCTCTCGAGCGGCATTCCTGGAGTCCTCACCGACGCGGAGGATGCGGCGGCGCAGAATTTTGCCAGTGACACCGTTTCGGGTTACGCCGTGAACACCATCGCCCTCGAGGTTCCCATCACAATGCTAACCAGCACCGGAAAAGTTGAGCCGCCAACGTCACCCAATGCAACCATCGGCGTCTGGGGAACCACTTCGCGCCCGCGCGTCACCATTCGTCATTCTCCGAACCCCGCTGTCAATTTTGGGTCGTACCGCCAGGTGCAAAGAATGGGCAACCCCCTCATCAACGAACTGGTAATCGGAATCGGTTCGAAAGATCGCTGGAGCATGGACAAGCCGGTGAACGACAAACAGTTTGCTCACTTCGACCTTGATCCGGCAATCGCGCACATCGCGGAAGCCTTATACGGTGGCGCTTTGAAAATTCCTCCCGCGCCCCGAACCGATTTACTGCCGTTGGTCACCTATGCCGCGCCAATCGCCGCTAAGGGAACACCCGCCGGGCCGATCGCAGATCTGCTTCGGCTTAATACCGGCGTTCCCGCCACGCCTCCCGACAGCGCCAGCCGCCTCGGTCTGATCGGAGGCGATCCGGCCGGCTATCCAAACGGACGGCGCTTGATGGACGACGCCGTTGACATCACCCTTCGCGTAGCCGTGGGCGGCGTCTTGGTTCCCGGCTTCAACCAATTCCCCAACAATCATCTAGGCGACGGCGTCAATGTTAATGACGCGCCTTTTCGCGCGCAGTTTCCCTACCTTGCGGATTGCCCCAGCGGCCGTAATCGCCGTCACATCGATCCAGGAGAACCCGGAGGCGGACCCATTTCGTAGTGAGCGCAACCTCGGGCCGCGCAGCGAGATCCGTGCGGCCCCGAATCTTTGTTCAAAAATGGAGAAGAAATGAAAGCCTTTCACTTGGCGGTTTTCTCGCTTTTCGTGGCTTCAATCGTCTTTGCGCAGGCGCCGCGCAATGCTGCCACGCCCGCTCAGCAGAAGATCTCTTGGGCCGAAGCGGCCATCAAGGCGCACCCCGATAAGAGTCAGCCGTACAACGATCTCGCGCTCGCCTATGTGCAGCGAGTTCGCGAAACCGCTGATGCCAGCTACTACCTTCAAGCCGAAGCAACCCTTCAGAAGTCGTTCCAAATTACGCCCGACAGTCTCGAAGGTCAGAAAGCGCGGCTAATGATTTCTCTCGGCCGCGGCGAGTTTGCGCAAGCGCTGAGTCTCGCAAAAGCGCTGAACAAAAAGACCCCTGACGATGTCCTTCTCTACGGCTTCATCGCGGATGCCGCCATGGCACTGGGCGACTACCGCGAAGCCGAGGAAACGGCTCAGTGGATGTTGGACATGCGACCCGGAAACGTTCCGGGTCTCTTGCGCGGCGCCGCTTTGCGTCGTCTCTACGGAGATTCACGTGGGGCCAAGGACTTCTTCTTTCAGGCCTACCAGCAGATGGCTCCAACACAAACCGAAGAACTTGCTTGGACGCTGACCCAAATGGCGGATTTGCAGCTTTCCACCGGTGACGTCGACGGCGCGGCGCAACTCCTTCGTTCCGCGCTGCAACAATTCCCCGGTTATTACGCCTCTATCGAGGAGCTAGCCAAGGTCCAAACCGCGAGGCAGCACTATTCCGAAGCGGTGGACTTGCTCCGCCAGCGCAATCAGCGCTTTCCAACTGCTACAAGCCGCTATGCCTTGGCACAGGCTCTTGAGCGGGCCGGGCAGTCCACAGAAGCCGACGTTGCCTATCGCGACTTCATAACAAGTGCTCGAGCACTGATCGACGCCAGCAGTAACGCGAATGGCGAACTCATCTCTTACTACCTCGGGCGCGGCCAGAATCCCCCCGAAGCTCTTCGCATCGCCCAGCTCGAAATTGCTAGACGCCACGATGTGAACACGCTGGATGCCTACGCCTGGGCTCTCTGCAGCAATGCGCAATGCGAAGAAGCGCAAAAGCAAATCGTCACAGCGCTCGCGGTTGGCGTTCGCGAAGCAACAATTTTTTACCACGCCGGAGTTATCGCCACGAAGTTGCATGAGGACGCCTCAGCCGCTCGCTATCTTAAACAGTCGGTCGAACTCAATCCGTCTTGCGACAATGCTGCCGCGGCTCGTGAAGCTCTACAGCAACTCGTGCCCGGTTCGGCTGCGGCGCGCGGTGAGAGGTAACCTTGCAATGGGAGTGATGACATGAATCGCAAGATTTTGTCTTTTCTTTTGCTTATGGGCTGTTTGGCGGGCCCCGCTTATCTGCTCGCTCAGCAAAATGCCACCGGCGACCTGATCAAGAGTCTCCAAGCTCGCGTCAAAAGATACCCGGAGGATCACGCAGCTTATGCCGCACTCGGTGCGGCCTACTTGCAGAAGGGCAGAGAAACCGCCGACGCCGCTGACTATGAGTGGGCCAAGGGCGCGCTTGAGAAGTCGCTCGATCTGGTTTCCAACGATCCGTCCGCAGCGTTTGCGACCACGCAAATGGCGGTTCTCTGCATGGTTGAGCACCGCTTTGAAGACGCGCTGGCCTGGTCCCAGAAGGCTCTGGCGTTGGGTTCTGGTGATCCATCCCCTTGGGCGATTGCGGGAGACGCGCTCGCGGACATGGGTGATTACAAAGGCGCGTCTGAAGCGTACTCACATCTGCAAAGCACCCATGGCTCGGAAGACGAGAAGTTAGCGTACTCGTATCAACGCGATAGCCGCATGTCTTTTCTTCGATTCGTGGCTGGTGATACGCAGGGAGCCATCCAACTGATGCGCAGCGCAGTGCGCACCGCCATCGAAACGCACATGCCGGCCGAGAACATCGCGTGGAGTCGATATCAACTCGGCGAAGAGCTCTTACTCGCCGGAGAAATAAGCGCCGCAGAGAACGCCTATCTTACCTCGCTCGACGACTGCCCCGGCTACTATCGCGCTCTTGCCGGCCTCGCCAAGGTTCGCACCTCGCAGGGCAGATTACTCGACGCCCTCAAACTCTACCATCAAGCCATCGCCAAAGTGCCGTACCCGGAATACGCTGCTGCGCTTGGCGATATTTATCGTCAACTCGGCCAGCTAGACAACGCAAAGAAACAATACCAGCTCGTCGAGCTCATCGGCTACCTAAGTCAAGTCAATCGGCAGATCCATAATCGCGATCTCGCGCTTTTCTATGCCGACCACGATCTGAAATTGCGCGAGGCTCTCGCCCTCGCCCGGAACGAGCTGGAAGTCCGCCGCGATATTTACACCTGGGACGTGCTGGCGTGGTCCTTGCTCAAAAATGACAAACCCCAGGAAGCCAGCGAAGCCATCTCTCACGCCCTTGAGCAAGGAACGAAAGATCCGCAACTATTCTTCCACGCAGGCATGATCTACGAAAAACTCGGCGATCCCCGGAAGGCCCAGGAATTTCTGCGGCGCGCACTGAAAAGCAATCCGAAATTTCAAGTCGCATACGCCGAAACCGCGAGGCAGACCCTGGATCGCATAAACCAGCGCCAGTCGCAAATAAGCGCTCCAGAGGTTGCCAATGCGCACTAGCGCGACTCATCGGCGAGCGCGCTTTGCGCATCCGCTGCAAGGATTGTTTTCCGTATTGGCAGCGATCATGCTCCTGTTCTTCCCGGCGTGTGCCTCTGCGCACCCCATGGGCAACTTCAGCATCAGCCACTACTCCGGCATAAGTCTCGGACTTGGCTTCTTCGAACTGTACTACCTCATCGATATGGCGGAAATTCCTACCTTCCAGGAAATGCAACAAAGCGGAGTCGAGGCTCGCGCGGGGGATCCCCGTCTGCCTGCATATCTCTCCGCAAAGGCGGCCGAATTTGCGCAAGGTCTACGCGCAAGCCTTAACGGACGCGCATTGTCGCTTCGCGTCGTCTCTCAGGACGTGATCTTTCCGACTGGAGCGGGAAATCTCCCGACCATGAAGTTTGGTTTCGTTTACCGCGCGGAAATCTCCGTCGACTGCGCGTCAGCTCCCTGTCAGCTCGACTACGAGGATACGAATTTCCCCGGCCGTGCTGGCTGGAAAGAAATTGTTGTCACACCCGGCCAGGAAATTTCTCTAATTCGCAGTACCGCACCGAATTACGATCGCAGTGAGCGTCTTTTCAACTATCCCAGCGATCTGCTTAATAGCCCACCTCAGCTCTTGCAAGCCAGCCTCGTTTTCTCCATACCTGGCGCTTTTCCCGGCGCTCCTGCGTCCCGTATCGCGAGCACTCCCGGCGACTCCCACAATGTTCCGGCCGGGCGGCGGAGCTTGGGCAATCAAGCTTCGGCTGTTCCTGTGAATGTATCGCCTATGGACACGCCCTCCAGCAGTGCCGCTAGAAACATCCAAGTCAAACCCAATCGCCAAGCAACGCCACGCAACACGTTCACGGAATTGATGGCCACGAAGCAAGTCAGCTTCGGCTTTGCGCTACTTGCCGCTCTGATCGCCGCAGGACTGGGAGCGTTGCACGCGCTCGAACCGGGCCATGGCAAAACGATCGTGGCAGCCTACCTCGTCGGTTCCCACGGCACCGCCCGACACGCTTTGCTGCTGGGAACCATTGTCACGATTTCCCATACCGCGGGAGTCTATTTGCTCGGCTTCATCACGCTCTACGCCCAAAAGTACCTTCTTCCGGACCGAATCTATCCGTTTCTCGGCGTGCTCTCCGGGATCCTTATTGCCGGAACGGGTTGCTTTCTATTCTTGCAACGCCATCTCGGCGGCGAATTCGCGCATTCCCACAAGGACACCTCCGCCGCTCAGGCTGCGCAAATTGCTGAACATCCTGCCCGAGTTTCCGCGCGGCGCCTTCTCGTCCTCGGCATGACTGGTGTAATGATTCCCTGCCCTGCCGCATTGGTTGTGCTCCTCAGCGCCCTCACCCTGCACCGCACCGCATTCGGATTGCTTTTGATCGTCGCTTTCAGCATTGGGCTCGCGGCGGTCCTCATCGCCATGGGCCTCACCGCCGTTTATGCCGGACGCGCGATGTCTCGGCTGCCCTTCGACGCGCCGCTCATCCAACGCTGGCTGCCCATGGCTTCGGCATTGCTGATTTCTGGTTTGGGCTGCGGCATCGCAGTTCGCGGCTTGCTGGCTGCAGGCATCGTCCATATTCGATTGTCGTTCTGATCGAAGGAGGTAGAGTGCTTTCGTTACTCGCCATTCTGATTCTGTCGTTTCTTCTGGGCATGCGCCATGCCACCGATCCGGATCACGTCGTCGCCATCACCACCATCGTTACCAAGCAGCGCGGCATCGCCAAGGCTGGCCTCGTCGGAATACTATGGGGCCTCGGCCACACCTTCACTATTTTTGTCGTCGGAACGATGATTATTCTCTTTCGAGTGACTATCCCGCCGCGCGTTGGTCTGTCTATGGAACTGACTGTCGCCGCGATGTTGATTCTTCTCGGAGCTTTGAATCTCACCGGAACACTACGATGGTTACAAGAGAACTTCGTCCCGAACCTACGGCTCGTCGCGACAGAGACGGAGCACTCCGACTCAGCAGCAAAGTTTGAAAGCCCAACTCCGAAACTGCGCTTAACCGCAATATTCAAGGGCTTGGGCCTGTTCAACGTGTTGCGCCCAATCGTTATCGGAATCGTTCATGGCCTCGCCGGCTCAGCAGCGGTGGCTCTGCTAGTTATGACCACGATCCATAATCCATGGTGGGCCATCGCCTATCTACTTCTGTTCGGTATAGGAACCATCGCAGGAATGATGTTGATCACCGCGTTGCTGGCAATGCCTTTCGCCTTCACCGGCATAACATTTTTTGACTGGAACCGCGGCATGACCATCGCCTCAGGCTTGTTGAGCCTGGGATTCGGTTTGTTCCTCTCTTATCAAATTGGTTTCGTAGATGGCTTGTTCAGCTCTCACCCACGCTGGACTCCTCACTGATAGGAATCGCGCACGCAGGGCAGTTACCTTTCCAATGTACTGCGGTCCCACTTGCCGAGCGTTGCCGCAGCTTCGTAGGTGCTTTGGCAAAACGCAAGCAACGAAGCCGTGGGTGACTCCGCTTTCCGCACATCGTCGTACATCAACAGAAACTCCCCGAGTTGCCGATCGTAAAACGCCGCATCGGGACGCGCTTGCTCGTCCTTGAACCCTTGCGGCTCGGGCGCCGCATACGAATAGAACGCCGCATCCTGCACACTGCCGCCGCCGGGCCAAAACCCAACACTGCTCACCTCGTGCGAATAGGCTTCTCGAGTTATCACATCCGCGCCAGACCGCTCCGGTGCCCGGCGCCCGGAAAACCGCGTGACAGCAAGGTCGAAGCTTCCCCAGAAAAAGTGTACCGGGCTGCACTTACCAATGAATCTCGCCCTAAACTCGTTGAAGACCGTGTCCACGGATAACAGGATGCGCCAGAATTTCTCAACCGACCCGCGGTCGTACGAGGAGTGCACTCGATCCTGATCGAAAGCAATGGGATCGGGAATTTCCGCCGGCATTTTCCAAATCTCGACTTCAATTCTCGCTGATCGTAGCAACTCCACGAACTCCTTGTAGAACTCCGCCACCGACCGCGGCTCTAGCGCCAGTGTCTTCACCCATCCGGAGTTCGTCTGCAGCACCAGCTGGTGTTGTACAAAGTCAAACCACAGTTCAAATGCTCTTTCGCCATATGCAATACGCGATGTCGTCAGTCCCCGGGCCGTTACGTACAACGGCACATTCCACCAGTGGTTCACGAGCGGGGTGAGACCCAGCCGCACCTTGCCCACGATCTGCGTCCACATGTGGAGCGTTGCGCACGTCTCTTTCCACGAGCTCAAAGGCAGACTGGGCCAGCATTCCGGCCGATCTGCAGCGGCGTGCATCATGGAAACCTCCAAGCTATCCTACTCCTCGCTGGAAGTCTTACTCCACTGCCAACGGCGCCGCCACAGGCTCTCGCGCATCCTTGATCGGACCGCCGTACTGGTTGATGTGTTCGAGTTCCCTAAGGTGGTCGTACCACGTGAACTTCAAAATCAGCGACGTAACCGCGACGATGCCAAACGTGATCGCCGTTGTTCGTAGTCTCCACGTCACGATATAGATAGGCAACGCCACCAGGCAGATCTGCCACACGATGCCGACCACCACGTTGAACATGTCCCGGAAGAAATCCCGGTTCGGTTGAAATGACGGATCTTCCTGTTGCACGGTCTTTAAAATCGGTCCCCAGAAGCCCCACGGCCGCACTCGTCGATAGAACTCCTTCAGCACTTCTTCATCTTCTGGCGCGGTCAGCCACGTGCCCGCGAAACACCCAATCAGCGAGATCAGGAAGACCAGCGCAAATCCCACGGAAACTTCCAGGTTCAACGAATGGGCGTGCGCGAAGGTCTGCAGCGGCGCAAATTTTGTGATCATCGCGGGAATCGTAAGCGCGGAAGCCATTCCAGCCACCATGCCCCAGAAATAGCCGTACCCATTGAACCGCCACCAATACCACTTCAAGACGTTCGACGCGGTATATCCGCCCCATAGCGACGTCACGATCCAGATCACCACATTATTCACGCTCGTCACATACCAGCCAATGAGCACGCCCAGCAGCACCACCATGAACGAACTCAGGTAGCTCAGCCGTACATACGTCTTCGCGCTGGCATGCGGATTGATAAATCGCTTGTAAATGTCATTCACAAAGTACGGCGGCGCGGCGTTCACCGTCGCCGCAAAATTAGACATGTACGCCGCCAACAGCCCCGCGATCAGCACTCCGAGCAACCCGGCCGGCACAAACAGCGCGAGGGCTGATGGAAGAATCCGTTCGAAATCCATGTTCGTGCCCATCGCGCGGATTTGGTCGCTGAAAAACACCAGCGCCAACACGGTAAGCCCGGTAATCAGGAAGTATCGCGGAAAACTCAGCACGATGTTCACCCAACCGCTCATCAGCGATGCTTCGCGCGGGTTCTTGCACGAAAGCACGCGCTGCATGTCATAGTTTGGCGCAGGGCCAGCTGTACTGATCAAAATGCCTTTAAACAACAGCATCATTACGAAGAATCCAAATAGCCCGTAACCGTCTTGCGCCACGCGCGCATTCGCCGAAGGCACCAGGTTGGACCAATCCATATTCAGGTGCCACCCAAAGAAAATATTGTCCCAGCCCGCGGGCGTGAACTTTTGCAACGTCCCCGGCGCCACCTTCATCATCGCGATGATCCCCACGGCGAACGACGCCACCGACAGGATGCAGAACTGCAGCACTTCCGTGATCACCACGCTGAACATTCCGCCCTTGATCACGTAAATCGCGGTGATGGCAATCAAAATCAGCGCATATTGGTTTACGCTCAGATGCCATGGCAGGAACGTCGCGGCGAATTTCCCGATACCTTTGAATCCGTAGGTGAAAAATCCAATGATGCTGATGAACGCATAGACCACCACGATGATGTGCGAGAGTTGCGCGCCACGCCCCCTTCCGAAGCGTGTCTGAATCCATTCCGCTCCCGTCATCACGTTCGATCGCCGCAGCCACGTCGACATATACACCATCAGGAAGATCTGGTTGAATGTGGGCCACAGCCACGGAATCCACACGCTCTTCACGCCGTACACAAACATCCAGTACACCAGCAGCATCGTCCCGCTGATATCGAACATCCCCGAAGCATTGGAGATACCCAGGATGTACCACGGCAGCACGTTGCCGCCCAGAAAGTACGCCTTCATGTCCCGCGACGCGCGATGCGACACCCAGTAACCAATCAGGACCGATAGCACCAGGTACGCGATGATGATGGCAATGTCTATCACATGCAGATGCAAGGTGCACCTCAATCGGGCCGACCTGCCGCGCTGTTCGTTTCGCTGACGCGATCAGTCTGTCGTTCGTTTCCGCAGGACCTTTCCACCGATTACCGGGGCTGCAATCGCCGGAACTTTTCAGCAAAGCGGCATGCCTGGCAGCAAAAACACCAGCGCCGCTTGTCAATGGATCGCAATCTCATTGCTCGCATACGAAGCCCTGCGTCAGCCTAGATCTACACGTTTCCGGTTTCCGCCCCACCAACCTTGCCCGCGACTACAAGGACGCAAACCAATGGACGAACCAGCCAGATCCACGGACCGGCATACAATTACTTTGTCCTTTCGTACACCTGGTCAGACCGAGACCTTCCTTCTTGGTGGTGCGATGCAAGAATGCAAGTCCCTCCCTGGGGGCAAATAACAGCAGTGACTGTTCTCACCCGAGAACGTGCCTCCGTACACACCTCCCCTCCCGGTCCTCACTCCCCTTCCTGTGAACCTGCTTCATATCTACACCTCAAACTTGTTCTTTTCCACTAAAATATCGTTATACTAAGCCTTCGTGGTCGTGCGCATGGAGCCGCATGTATGAGATTTGGTTATTTTGACGATCGGAATCGTGAATACGTAATCACCGAGCCGGACACCCCACTGCCCTGGATCAACTACCTAGGCAGCCAGGCCTATTTTGGCATCATCTCCAACACTGCCGGCGGCTATTCTTTCTACCGCGACGCCCGCCTGCGACGTATCACCCGATACCGCTACAATAATGCCCCGTTCGACCTCGGCGGACGCTACATTTATCTGCGCGATGATCGCTCCGCAGAATTCTGGTCTCCCTCCTGGCAACCCACGCGCCGCAAACTGGAAGACTATTCCTGCCGTCACGGTATGGGCTATACCACCATCGCCTCGAAATATAACGGTATTGTGGCGAGCACCCGCTACTTCGTGCCTCTCGACGAGAACCTTGAAATCTGGCAACTCACCGTTACCAATCATCGTGTGCAGACCGCCGATCTCTCGGTGTTCTCCGCCATCGAGTTCTGTCTGTGGGACGCGCAGGATGATTCCACAAACTTCCAGCGCAATTTCAGTATCGGCGAAGTCGAAATCGACGATGAAGTCATCTATCACAAGACCGAATACCGCGAACGACGCGATCACTTCGCGTTCTTCGCTTGCTCCGAGAAACTCGCCGGCTACGACACGCAGCGCGACACTTTCCTTGGACCTTATCGGGGTTGGGACTCACCCACCGTCGTCGAGAGCGGACAGTCCGCAAATTCCGTGGCTCACGGATGGGCTCCGGCCGGCTCTCATCACGTCAAGCTCTCCGTGAAGCCCGGCGAATCCCGGCAAATCGTTTTCGTTCTCGGATATCAGGAAAATCCGCGGGAACAGAAATTCGATCCACCCGATTCGCAGACCGTCAACAAGAAAGCGGCGAAAGCGGTGATCGCCAAATATCTCGTGCCGGCTAAGGCCGACGCTGCTTTCGAAAAGCTTCGACATTACTGGAATGAATTACTCGGCCTCTACCAGGTGGACACGCCCGACGTGCACACCAATCGCATGGTCAACATCTGGAATGCCTACCAGTGCATGGCCACGTTCAACATGTCCCGCTCGGCCTCCTTCTATGAATCGGGGATCGGACGCGGCCTCGGCTTCCGCGATTCCAACCAGGATCTCCTCGGCTTCGTGCACATGGTTCCCGGCCGGGCCCGCGAACGCATATTGGACCTCGCCGCTACGCAACTCCCCACCGGCGGCACCTATCATCAATACCAACCGCTCACCAAGCGCGGCAACAACGACGTCGGCGGTGGTTTCAACGACGATCCTCACTGGCTGATTGTCGGCGTCGGTGCTTATCTCAAGGAAACCGGTGACTGGAGCATCCTGGACGAGCCCGTGCCCTACGACAATGTGCGGGGCTCCGAAATGCCACTGTACGAACATCTCCAGCGCAGCTTCCATTACACCCGCGAACGTCTCGGGCCACATGGCCTGCCCCTCATCGGCCGTGCCGACTGGAATGATTGCCTCAATCTCAATTGTTTCTCCGATTCGCCAGGCCAATCCTTCCAGACCACGACTAACAAGGACGGCAAAGTTGCCGAATCCGTGTTCATCGCCGGCCTTTTTGTCCTCGCAGGCCGCGAACTCGCCGATATTGCCAAACATCGCGGTCTCGCCGACGAGGCTTGCTCGTATCTCACCGAAGTCGCCCAGATGGAAGCTGCCGTCCTCAAGCATGGTTGGGATGGCGAGTGGTTCCTCCGCGCTTACGACGACTACGGCCGAAAGGTCGGCTCCCACGAAAACGCCGAGGGCAAGATCTTCATTGAAACGCAGGGGTTCTGCACACTAGCTGGCATCGGTCTCAAGGATTGTCACGCTACTCGCGCTCTCGAATCCACGCGCAAGCTCCTGGCCACGAAACACGGCATCGTCCTGCAACAGCCTGCTTACTCGAAGTATTATCTCGAACTCGGCGAAATCTCCTCTTATCCGCCGGGCTACAAGGAGAACGCCGGCATCTTCTGCCACAACAATCCTTGGGTCATCATTGGAGAGACGCGCGTTGGCAATGGCGATCGCGCTTATGACTACTACTCGCGCATCAATCCCTCCGCTCGCGAGGAAATCAGCGACCTTCACCGCTGCGAGCCCTATGTCTACGCCCAGATGATCGCTGGACGCGACGCTGCCACCCACGGCGAGGCCAAGAATTCCTGGCTCACCGGTACGGCCGCGTGGAACTACCACGCCATTACCCAATGGATCCTCGGCATCCGCACTTCCTACGACGGACTGATGATCGCGCCAGTGATCCCAAAGAGCTGGAAAGGCTTCAAGGTTTGTCGTAAATTCCGCGGCGTCACTTACCAGATCGAGGTGCAGCGTTCCGGCGACGGCGACCAGGTCTTTCTTGAAATTAATGGCGCAGCCATCGACGGCAACCTCGTGCCGCCGACGCCCCCGACGGTGGTGAGCGCGTTCTGGGTCGACATGGACCTGGACGGCAAGCCCTCGAAGGGTGACCGGCTCGTCATCGAGTTCAACGAGCCCGTCATGCTCGACGCGACGGTCGCCAAGAC
>Ga0126379_10000612_pt1 | contig 20061 bp, 19 predicted proteins | sample PanSoiMetPlot_24_FD_92640 | JGI IMG/M metagenome (GOLD analysis project Ga0126379, IMG submission 92640) | Tropical forest soil microbial communities from Panama - MetaG Plot_24 | ecosystem: Environmental > Terrestrial > Soil > Tropical forest > Bulk soil | place: Panama | collected 2016-02-17
CCTACATACCGGGCCAGGGAAACAATTCCTATATCTTCCCTGGCGTGGGCCTAGGCGTCGTCACCTCGGGCGCGCGGGTGATCACCGGGGAGATGTTTTTCGAAGCGTCGCGTGCGCTGGCGAGCGAGGTCACGGAAGCGGACCTCTCGCAGGGGCTCATCTACCCGCCGCTGCACAGAATCCGCGGTGTTTCATTAACCCTCGCGACGGCAGTGGCTGAAGTAGCCTACAAGAAGGGACTAGCCGACGCTCCGCGTCCCGGTGACGTGCGCGGGTTCATCCGATCGCAGATGTACGACGCGGTTTACAAGAGCTACGTATAAGGAGTGGAGACATGGGACGTCTTGATGGAAAGAATGCTTTGGTGACCGGTGGCTCGCGTGGTATCGGCCGGGCGATTGCTCTGCAGCTGGCGCGCGACGGCGCACGCGTGGCTTTTAGCTACCGAACTGGTGAGGTTGAGGCTCAGGCGGTCGCCAAAGAGATAACGGACCTGGGCAAAGAAGTTCTGGTGCTCCGCGCCGGTGTGAGCAACCCCAAGGAGGCTCGCGGGCTGGTTGCCAAGGTGCTCGAGCGCTGGGGCCGGCTCGACATCCTGGTGAATAATGCCGGCATCACCCGAGACAAGTCGGTGAGGAAGCTCTCCGATGAAGAGTGGACCGAGGTCATCAATACGAACCTCAACAGCGTCTACTACTGCTCCAGCGCGGCAATCAAAAGCATGTGCGATCAGCAATACGGCCGCATCATTAATATCAGCTCCTTCGTCGGGCAGTCCGGAAACTTCGGCCAGGCGAACTACTCCGCAAGCAAAGCGGGAATCATCGCCTTCACCAAGACCGCCGCCCTCGAGCTTGGCAAGTACAACGTGACGATGAATGCGATCGCGCCCGGGTTCACGCTCACCGAGATGCTGGCCAAGGTTCCGGAGAACGTTCAAGAGCAACTTAAAGCCAGAATCCCGCTGGGCAGATTTGGCCGGCCGGAGGAGGTCGCCAAAGCGGTGGCTTTCATCGCTGCCGAAGGCGATTACATCACCGGCCAGCAAATCAACATCAATGGCGGCATTTACATGTGACGCTTGCGAGGCGGGACTACCGGGAACTGCCTGAGCAGTATCAACGGTTCTGGGACGAGGTGAGCCGCTTTGTGCCGGCGTCGAGCTTGGCTCGTGACCCGCTGCGAACACTGGCTTACGGTACCGATGCCAGCTTTTATCGTCTGATCCCGAAGATTGTCATCCAGGTGAAGACACGCTCGGAGCTGGCGCGCATTCTTCGGGTCGCAGGACAGCTTGCGGTTCCGGTCACCTTCCGCGCCGCGGGAACCAGCCTCTCGGGTCAGGCGCAGACAGATTCCGTGTTGCTGGTTCTCGCTGGCGGTTGGCGCAAGCACCAGATCCACGACGGCGGGGAGCGTATCACCCTGGAGCCCGGCATCATTGGGGCAGAAGCTAACGCGATCCTCGCCGCGTTTGGACGGAAGATTGGACCGGATCCGGCGTCGATCGGTTCCTGCATGATCGGCGGCATCGCTGCCAATAACGCGAGCGGCATGTGCTGTGGCACGGCCCAAAATAGCTATCAAACCGTCGACAGCATGCGGCTAATTTTCTGGGACGGCAGTACTCTCGACACTTCCGATGCCGACTCCCGCCGCCGCTTCGAAGTCGATCATCCGGAGATCATCCAGGGTCTGAGCGCCATTCGCGACGCGATCGCCGCTGATGAGCAGCTCTCGAGCCGCATTCGCGAAAAGTACCGGATCAAGAATACGACCGGATATGGGCTCAATTCCTTCATCGACTACCGCGATCCGATCGACATCCTGCTTCACTTGATGATCGGTTCCGAAGGCACGCTGGCCTTCATCGCCGAAATCACCTACCGAACGGTCCCCGACTACCCGCACAAGGCCAGCGCCTTGGTTATTTTCCCTGACATCGCGAACGCCGCACGGGCAACCCAGCGACTCAAGGGCGGACCGGTTTCGGCGGTGGAGATGATGGACCGGGCGTCTCTTCGCTCGGTCGAGAACAAGAGTGGCCTTCCGCCTTACTTGAAGACTCTTGACCCTGAAGCGTGCGCGCTACTCATCGAGACACGGGCTGCCGATCCGGATTCGCTCGCCCAGCAGGTAACCCTCGCTGAAGCGTGCCTCGCGCCGATTCCGAAAGTCTTCCCGGTGCAGTTCACTGCCAAGAAGAGCGACTATGAAAAACTTTGGGACGTGCGGCGCGGGCTCTTCCCGGCGGTGGGTGGTGCGCGGAGGATCGGAACCACGGTCGTCATCGAGGACGTTGCCTTCCCGATGCACCATCTGGCGGACGCCACCGTCGAGCTGCAGCGGCTCTTTGGGCGACACGGGTATCCAGAGGGGATCATCTTTGGACACGCGCTGGATGGGAACCTGCACTTTGTTTTCACCCAGGACTTCGGAACGCCGCACGAGGTGTTGCGCTACGAAGCATTCATGAACGAAGTCTGTCAGATGGTGACCGGGAAGTATGACGGCTCGCTCAAGGGCGAGCACGGCACCGGCCGCAACATGGCTCCGTTCGTTGAGTTGGAGTGGGGAAAGAAGGCTTACGGGCTGATGAAGCAGATCAAAGCCCTTTTCGATCCGCACGGATTGCTCAACCCGGGCGTGGTGATCAACGAAAATCTGCGGGTCCACCTGGAGAACTTCAAGCCGCTACCGAGCACGCACGAGCTCATCGACAAGTGCATCGAGTGCGGCTTCTGCGAGGTGAAGTGTCCGTCGCGCGAAATAACTAGCACCCCGAGACAGCGAATCGTCATCCGAAGGGAGATTGCTCGCCTGCAGAAGACCGGTGAGGCGCCTGCCAGGCTCCGCAGGCTGGAGCGGGATTATCGCTATTGGGGCGAGCAGACTTGCGCGACGGACGGACTGTGCGCCACTGCCTGTCCGGTCGGGATCGACACCGGGCAGTACACAAAATTGCTGCGGGAGATGGGACACGGCCGCGCGGCGGCCGCCCTTGCCGGCGAGATCGGCAGACACTTTGGCGGCACTCAGAAGGGAGTTCGCGCCGGCCTGACCGCACTTTCCGGTTTTCACGCGCTGCTCGGTACACCGGCGATGGCCGGACTCGCCAAAGGCGGCCGCGCACTATCGGGTGGCAAGCTCCCGCTGTGGAATCCGTGCATGCCGACTGCCGCGCCGGCCCTTGAGTCGGCTCACGGTGCCAATCAGGGTGATCGGCAAGTGGTCTACTTTCCGAGCTGCATCGCGCGAACGATGGGGCCGGCGAAGGGCGATCCGGACCAGCGGGCGGTGTTTCAAGGGATGCTCTCGATCCTCGCCAAGGCTGGCTACGCGGTGCTCTTCCCGCATAGCCTCGGTTCGCTCTGCTGCGGAATGCCGTTCGAATCGAAAGGCTTCCCCGAGCCGGCCCGGGCGAAGGCGAAGGAGCTCGAATTGGAGCTTTGGGCGCAGAGCGACGACGGGCGACTCCCTGTCCTCTGCGACACAAGTCCATGCGCCCACCACTTGCGCGCGGCGGCGGGCTCGCGCCTTTCCCTCTACGAGCCGGTGGAGTTCATCCACCGCTTCTTGCTGGATCGCTTGCGCTTCGAGCGCCAGCCCGAGACGGTGGCGATCCATCTGACCTGCAGCTCGATGAAGATGGGCTTGGCGGACAAATTGGAAGCTCTCGCGAAGGCTTGTGCCGAAAAAGTTGTCGTTCCCGCCGGCGTGGGCTGTTGCGGCTTCGCCGGGGACAAGGGTTTCACGCACCCCGAGCTCAACGCCTCGGCGCTCTCTCGCCTGCGCTCAACACTGCCGCCGTCATGCCACGCCGGTTATTCGAACAGCCGGAGTTGTGAGATCGGCTTGTCCCTTCACAGCGGCATCCCATACCAGTCCATCGTTTCCTTGGTGGACCGCTGCTCGCGGCCGGCGGGAAACTCGAGCTGAGTTTTGGTCCTCGCCCCAGCTTGGGAGTCCGCGCGTGCTTATCAGGCTCGCTTTGCGAGCTGCAGCGGCTCGCTGGCGCCCCTGCCAGCCGGCCGACGCTGGGGAGTGCGGGGCAGGAGAAATGCGAGCACAATAAAGAGTCCACCGCCAAGCAGACCGGCCAAAGTCGGCGAGAGCCTGATGGTAGTGGGTAGGGTCGGCGCTCCGAGATTAGCGGGCAGAACCAACACTGGCCGGAGAAATGGATAGGCCAGCGTGTATGCAATCGCTCCGGCGAATGCCCCACCCACGGTGGCCCAGGCGTCGCGTCGCCCCTCAACACCCGCGATGAGACTGGTGCCTGGACAGTAGCCGCTCAGCGCAAAACCCACTCCAAAGACGAGCCCGCCCAGCAGGACACCCCAAAAGTAGAGTGGCTTAATCGCAAAGTGCGCGAGTCCGAATGCGGCCAGCCCACCGATGCCCACGGCTGCGACGCCAATGGCGAGCAGCATGAACTTAAGGATGGTCAGGTTCTCGAGGCGGAGCGCTCCCAGAATGAGCTCGTAACGACTTGCGCCGGCGCGCTGCAGGATCGCTCCAAATGCAAGGCCGATGAGCAATGGGACAATGAGCGCCAGCATTAGCGAGCCCTCCGATACAGAATCTTGGCAGTGAAAATGCCGGTGGTGAATACGCCGACTGCGAAAACTGCGCTGGACAGTGCGAGCTGCGACAGCCCGCTCAAAACGTGCCCACTGGTGCAGCCACCGGCGAGCCGCGCCCCAAAGAGAAACAGGAAACCGCCGAGCCCGGCGATGCCAAACCGCAAAAGCCTGGACGAGCCAAAGCGTTCGCTCCACATCACGGGGATGGCCGCGTGGACGCTGCTTCGCGAGAGGCGAGCAGCGAACCAAGCGCCGAGAATGAGTCCAACGACCAGCATCCACTCGCCGCTCACGGAGGTGCCAACCAGTTTGAGGTAGGGGTGATTCTTGGCCCACTCGGGCGCGACGGCGCTCAGCACCATGCCCCAACTGGTGCAGTAGCTGGTCGAGACGCCGAGGGGCTTGAACACCGCGGTGGAAAACGCCATCAGGCTTCCCAGCGCGACGCCGGCGATCCGCCAATCCCAGAGCGGGCGAGCTCGAGTTTGCGTTTCGTTGAACACGTTCTGCCTCCTTTTGGCGCGACCTCAGCTGTATTGGAGCCCAAACTGCCAAGGAAGGATTCGGTGATTCGGCGCGCCGCTTGAGCTGGGTCAGCTCGGGTGGCACCGAGCCGTCACTTTTGCTCGGGAAGTGCGGTCTTTCGCGGTGTGGCACCGAGCAGCGCCGCCCGTACGGCCGCGCGCACCGGGGCGGGCACTTCGCCGCCGGGGATCTGTTTGCAGAATGAGACAGTCCGCTGTAGCGCGGCGCAAGCTCCCGCGCAGCGAGGACACCGCTTCAGGTGCTCCTCGATCCGAGCGCAGGCTGCCTGATCGATCTCCTCGGCTGCGTATCTGCTGAGCTCGTCCGCCAGCTCCGGGCAGGGAGTACCGCCGACCACCCCGCTGTCCTCGCCCAGCACAGCCACCAGCCGTTCCCTTAGCTCCGCTCGTGCGCGATGCAAGCGGCTCTTCAGCGCGCCCACCTCAATTCCAATGACCTGCGCTGCTTCCTCTGCCGAGAGTCCTTCGACGTCTCGCAGAATGACAATCTCGCGCTGGCTCTCAGGCATCGACAGGATCGCCGCCTGCAGTAGCTCGCCCATCTCGCGCGCGTGCGCCCGTGCGTCAGGCGTTGCCTCGGGAGCCGGAATTGACTGTGCCTCGCGTTTCTCGATGGGCACCACTTGGGACTCGCCCGCGCCGCGACGTCGGCCTTTCAAACAGAAGCTTCGCGCAATCTGGTACAGCCAGGTCGAGAGCTGCGCCTCGCCGCGGAACTCGTGCAGGCCGCGGAATGTCGCGAGAAGCGTCTCCTGGAGCACGTCGCGCGCGTCGTCCTCGTTGCCGCACATCCGCAATCCAAAACGGTAGATCTGCTGCTCGTGGCGCGCGAGAAGCGCGTCGATGGAACGCGCATTCCCGGCGCGTGCGCCAAGCAGGAGTTCGCGGTCGCTAGCAGCCATTAGCGTGACTTTAGCGCCGAGGTGCCCGGACCGCCGCACCATTTATGAAACGCGAACCTCGCGCTCGGCGTCCGGGCTCTAACCTTTGCACGGAGGTCTATGATGGCCAGCGCTAGTGAAGTGATTGTGAAGCTCCCCGGTGGACGGCGCGTGGATGCTCAGGTTGGACGCCACACCATTCATACCGACCAGCCAATTTCCAATGGAGGGCAAGACGCGGCACCCGCGCCGTTCGACGTATTCCTTGCTTCGATGGGAGCCTGCTCTGGAATCTTCGTCCAGGGCTTCTGCGCCAAGCGGGGCATTCCGTACGAGGACATTCGAATTGTCGAGCGGCCAGAGTACGGTGCCGATGGGACGCTGCATGCGGTGGATTTTGACATCCAACTCCCGCCAGGGTTCCCGGAGAAATACCGAGAAGCTTTGGTGCGAGTCGTGGAACAATGCTCGGTCAAGCGAGCCATTCAGGCGCAACCCACCTTCCACGTTCACGCCATTCCGAGTGAGCAAACAAGGGTGCTTCTAGAAGCCGCTGGAGCATCCCGAGGATAAACTGCTCCTTTCACCAAGGAGATAACTCGCGCGAGGGCTTGATTTCGGGTCCGCCCAGGGTACGACCGCGTCGCTCGAGCTGGACATGCCGAAAAGCGCCGAGGAGCGCCGCGCCAATCGCTCCCGCATACATGGAGTCGGCGTTCGTGAGGACCTCGAGAGGGTCGCCCCTATCCGCCTTGAACGCATCGCGCAGGGCCATGACCAGGCCTTCGTCCAGCGCCAACCCTCCGGTTACCAGCAGCGCGCCCTGAACCTTGATCGCGCGGAGCAGACGCGCCAGGCGCCCAGCGATACTGACGTGAATGCCTTTCAAGATGTGGCCAGTTGGCACTCCCCGGCTCACCATGTTGATCACATCAGTTTCGGCGAGCACAGCGCAGATGCCGCTCACCTGCTCGCAGCCCTGTGCCTTGACGGACAGCGCTCCCGCATCTTCGAGCGGTACTCCGAGATAGCGGGCAATGTTCTCCACGAATTGACCGCTGCCGCTCGCGCACTGGCTGGTCATGCGGTGGCTTAAGACCTTGCTCCGGTGATCAAACTTGATCGCCCGCGCGTGCAGGGCGCCCACGTCGAGAGCGGCGCGTGCCTTCGCCTCCAAAAAAAGCGCACCGCGAGCGTGGGTGGTCATGCTGTAGAAGTGGCCGGTGGCAAACGGTGCTGCATCGGCGTCGCCGGTGCTCGCCACGTATGCAAAATCGCCAGCCGAGATCTTCATCTGAGCGCAGGCGTCCTCGAACATGCGCTGGACGAGCTGATGAACGTTGCGGCGCCGAATCCGCTCGCAGGCCTTGAAGACGAGCTTTCCATCGCGGCCGCCGTCGCTGAAGGCAATGACCACTTTCACTGCGCTCGACCCAGCGTCAATCCCCGCAGTCGGCTGTTCGGAAGTAGTAGGCACGGTCATCTCCCTAGGCGCATTCCGCGCACGCGCTCGGCTCCCGCTCCGACACGCCAGAAGACCTCTGCTGCGATATGCGCAGCAGATGGGGATCACCCGCGCGCCAATCGTCGAGCGCGAACAGAGCCGCTCCGAGCGCACCCATGTAGATGGAATCCGGGTGGATGTTGATCGTCAGCTGGTCTCCGTAGTTCTCGCACACCAGCTCCCCCAACACTCGGCACGCCATCGGGTTTTTGCAGACGCCGCCGGTGAAGGTGAACTCCTCGGAGACGCCGCCGGAGCGGGCTAAAAGGCTCATTGCTCTGAGGATGATCGCGCGATGAAGCCCGGCGAGAATGTCCTCGCGCTTTTCACCCAAGGCCAATCGCTCGCGCAGCTCGGCGCCGGCGAACACGGTGCAGGTTGAGTTGATCCGCGCCGGGCTGCACGACTTGAGCGCGAGCGGCCCGAGCTCATGAAGCCCAAGGCTTAGCTCGTCGGCGATGTAACCGAGGTAGCGCCCGCACCCCGCGGCGCAGCGGTCGTTCATTTGAAACGAGGTCACCACGCCGCGCTCATCCACCTGAATGGCCTTGGTGTCTTGGCCGCCGATGTCCAACACCGTCCTGGTGCCTGGAAACAAGCGATGAGCCCCTCGACCGTGGCACAAAATTTCGCTGCGCACCGCCGCTTTCGGAAATGGCAGCGTTTGCCGCCCATAACCGGTTCCGACAAACGATGCCTCCTCGAGGCTCTGGTTTCCGATCTGCTCAAGAGCCCTTGGCAGTGAATTGTCGCTGCTCGCTTCAGGCCCGATTCGCTGAGCCGCGCGAGACAGCACCGCCTGGAAATCCAGCGCTCGCAGCTCCGATTCAATGTCTAGAATGGCGCGATCAAACGGCCAGGCCAGCGCCTCGAATCGCAGACCCCGAGCACTGCTGATTCGCTCGGCGGCGGTGAGGAAGGCAGCGCCCGCCAAGTCGCGGAAGAAATCGCTTCTTCGCCCTTCGTTTTCCAGGAAGAGGGATGGAGCGTTTTGTTCCATCTCGTCAAGAATATCCGAAATAGCTCCGCGCAGCGAAGCGGTGGCTCGCTCTCCTGCTGTTTCCACCAGCTCGATCATTCGCGCCCGCAGCGCGGCGAGCTCGTCGAGATACAATGCGAGACGGAACGCCTGCAGCAACCGCGACTCGAACACTCGAGCTGCCTCAGCGCCGGAACCTTTCAGTTCTTGAAGTGCGCGGGCCAAATAATTAAAGCGCGCCGAAGTCATCGCTTCGTCGCGAGCCACTGCGCAGGCAACTTCGTAGTTCGAACGGCTGTTGGTGATCCCCCGTCCCATGATCTGCCCATTCTCGTCGAGCAGGACTGCCTTGGTCGTGGTGGAGCCCAGGTCAATGCCGACAAATACTTTCATGGTGCCGCCCTCGAGCTGCGCCGGCTGTCAAGCATCTGCAGGTAGCTCTGAAGCCGATTCTCCACGTTGGCTCGGCCGAAGTACCGGGGGTCAACCAAGTCGGATTCGATGAATCCGCCCGGCACTCCGGTGCGCTTTTCCAGCTCACGCAAAATGAGGAGCTGACCCGCGGAAAACGAGTTGCATGATTTGACGGAGTTGATCAAAAATCCATCAGCCGCGTAGTCGCGAATATATTTTTCCAAAAGGTCTACGCGACTCGGCAAGCTCCTGTTTGTGTAACAGCCGAGGCAGTAGTCGGCGAGGCTGCGGATCGGATCGGCCGGGCTGTGTCGAAATCCAAGATCGTAAAGCCCACCGACGCGCGTGTAAGTGCTGGCCACAATCACCGCGCGCTCGCGGGAAAACATGCGCCAAAACTCATTGAAGCTGGTCCAATTCGGCGGCCCCTCGACAACGAGTCGGTATCGCTCCGGACCTAGCGGTCCATCTGGAGTGGTAGGACCTTCGCCGCGCGCGATGCGGTCCTCCACCTCTGCGGCGAGCTCTTCGTAGTAAAGGACCGCATCGGTGGTGCCGCGAAAGGCGGAGAAAATCGGTCCGATGTAATAGACGCCGCCAAAGTAGCCGTCGATCGGCGAAGGCCGATGGCGGGCCGATTCCCAGACGCGGACGAGCGCGTTCTCGGCGCGCGCGGACAAGCGCATCTTTTCCTCGAGAGTCGCCGCATCCAGCTTGCGGCCGGAGACCTGCTCCATGGCGGGAATGACTTCCGAGATGAGCTGCTGAACCACATAGTCGCGCATCTCGTCGGTGATCCTCCCCTCCGCCTGATAGGGAACGTGGAGCATCACGACCGGACATCGATATTCCTGCTGGAGGATTTCGAACCACTTCATGAAGGTGAAGCAGCCGGTGTACGAGAGGAGCAGCAAGTCCGGCTTGGGAAGCACCTTCCCGGTGGGCCCGATGTTGCCGCTTTTGAGCATGCCGAGATCGCATTTGACGTAGCTGCAGACGTCCTCCGAGTGCCCAGCTCGCTCGGCTTCGGAGATATAGCCGCCAGATTTGCCGCGCATGCCTGACTGTAGCGCGTTGATTTCGGGCAGCACCGGCAACATTTCGAAAGCGCTAATCAGCTCGGTGAGATTGCCCGGTACGAAGGTGTAGACGACCTTGCGTCCGTCCTCCTTCGCCCTGGCGAGCCGATCGAAGTGATCGGCGATCATTCGCTTCTGACGTTTCTGACTGTCGTCCTTGGGCACGGGAGCAACGGTGGCCTGGCTCTTCTGCACTGACGTGTTCAGGGTCATGGAGCGGCCTCCCAGAGTCGAACTGCATCCGAAAACGCGCCGGCCTGCTCACGGATAACCTGAAATTGTCCGGTGCTTTCGGCGAATTTGAAGCTGGTATAAGGAATTGCTGCTTTCTCCAGCGCCGCCTCAAGCATCGGTTGATCGAGAAGGGCCGGGTCGCAAAAAGAGGCCGCCGCGAAAATCACGCCGTCAGCACCGGCACGTCTCACCCGCCGGACCAGCGCGGCGCCCTTTTCATCGTTTCCGATGTACCTTGACGCCGTTGCGGTGCCCTTTTCGAGAAACGCGCGCACCAGTGCATCCAGCGGATCTGGCGAATCCTCGTCGATCGCGCCATCGAGATAAGTGAAACCGAGTTGGAGATCGTCTTCTACAATGTCGCATCCCGCGCGTTCGAGGTTCCGGATCAGCGTCAGCGGTGGCTGCTCGCAGAACGCGCCGACCAAGACCACGCGGACGTTGTCGCGGCCGCAGCGGGTGCGCTGAGGGATTGCCTCCAGGTACGCCTCGATGAGGTTCCGATGTTCCGCTGCGAAAAGCGCGCTGCCAGCTCGGGTCAGCAGATACGCCTCAGAGGCTGGGACACGCCATGGCTCGCGGTGGCGAATCGCCGTCAGACGCTCCAGTGCTGCCCGCCGCTCGTTTTCCACTCGAATCGCCTGCCGCAGAGAGCGGGTCGACCAGGGCGTCGTGCCGCGGGCGACAAGCTCTTTTGAAATTCGTTCCAGCTCGCGCCGATAGAACTGGCCCCCTACTTCGGGACGAAAGTTCTGCGGCACATCGAGGTAGGCGCAGTAAACGTGCGGGAACAACATCTGCCACATGCCGCAGAGGTTTCGAATCACGTCGCAGATCGCGGGAAAAATCATTCCATCTAGATCGGCGAGCGCTCCCGCCAGCCCAAGCTCAATCGTGCTTCGTGGGATGTGACAAATGTAGCTCTGAAAATAAGAATCGCCGCGGACAATTTCCTTCTCGCCGCCTCCGAAAACCGCGACAGGCAAACAGTTCATCGCTTCCAACAACGGACGCGGCACGTAAATCGGCATGTGCCCTATCGCCAGCTGTCCCGGGTGTGTCGCTTTCCACGCCTTCAGCCCTGCAAGCCCATTCTCTTCATTGAGGGCGATGGCACGGCGAACGACGTCCTGCGCCGGATCCAAGTCGTGATTTTGGCTCATGACGCTGCCCTCTCCTTCACCAGCTCGAGAAGCGGCGGGAGCTGGCGGTTAGCCAAGCGGGCCTCCACCGAAGCAATTGCAGAATCCCCCGTCTGACCTGCGCGGAGGCCGCGGAGCGATAGTCTGTGAATCGTGCGCGCCAGCTTCTCGGGGCTGCCGTGCCGGTCTGGCCGATACCAGCCGTAGGTCCAGTTGAGCATTCCGAAAAGCGCATATGTCGTCCGCTCAAGCTCAGGCGCGCCAACCGCCGATCTTCGACGACGGGCTCCGGATACATTCGAGCCGATCACTTGGCGCACCAAATCCTGAGCGATCTGAAAGTAGCGCTCCTTCGCAGCGCGGATGACCTGGCGTCGCTGAGGGGGCAGCGAGCTCGCCTCTTGAACCAGCACATGCATCACGTCCGGATGAGAGACGACGTACTGCAGATGCTGCAGGATGAATCCGTAGAGGCGGCCGGACGGATCTTTGGTCGCGGCGATCGCAGCTTCGGCCGACTGCACTAGGGTCTCGAAAGCCCGGAGCTGCAGCTCGAAGAGAACATCCTCCTTCGAGCGGTAGTAATTGTAGAAGCCGGCAATGCTTTTCCCCATCGCGCGGGCAAGGTCTCTCATCGACATACCGTGAAATCCATGGCGCGCGATAAAGCGCGCGGCAGCTTCCAGGATTTCGAGACGGCCCTCGTTCTGTCGCGAAGGTCTGGCCATCAGAAATCCCGCCACAGGGGCTTTCGCCTCTCAAGAAACGCGGCAATGCCCTCGTTGCCGTCGCGGCTGGTCAGCACTTCCTCGAGATACTGTCGCTCCGCCAGCGAAAGAGAAGCCCCAAGCGCCTGAAGGATTCCGCTCGAGCGGCGCGAGACTTTGGTCGTTTGTCGAATCGCGAATGCTGAAAGGGGCGCCATCACCTCCTGGAACCACCGGACGACATCGCTCTGCGGTGAATCGGCAGTCAGCAGGCGCGCGACGAAACCGAGTAGCCGCGCGGTTTCCGCATCCAATGAGTCTCCGGTCAGGAGCATTCTCTCCGACACAGCATGCCCCAGCCGCATCGGGCCGATGGCGGCGAGCACCGGGGGAAAGACGCCGAGCTTCACTTCAGGGCAGGCGAATGAAGCGTTGGGGGTGGCAAAAACCAAATGGCAAGCGAGGACCAGCTCGAATGCCCCTCCCAGACACTGTCCTTGGACCACAGCAGCGATGGGGACGGGATAGGCGGCCACACTACGAACCAGGGCGTGAAAGGCAGCCAGCATCACCGGAGCTTGCTCCCGCCGGTGCTCCTCGACCGACGCGCCGAAGGAAAAGTGGTTTCCCTCGGCGGTCAACAGCACCAGCCGAAGCGCCGGGTCTTCGCGGTGATTGGAGAGCGTTGAGGATATCTCGCCCATCATTGCCTGCGAGAGAATGTTCCCCTTCGGCGCGTTTAGGCTCAGACGCAAAAGGCGCCCGCTTTCCATCAGCTCAGCTCGAGTGAGGCTGCCCATCACCGCTCCTCGATCTGTCGACCAAAGCCCGCCCGCGCGGACGCGGGGAGCACTTGCTCTATGAGCGCGCGGTCAAAACGCGCTCCATCGGCCAAGCGGCGCCTCAAGAGGGCAAAGTCGATCTCGCGCTCGCTCTTGTCGCCGTAATGGAAAGCGCTGAATCCGGCGAGCGCTTCGGTGTTCATGTTCAGCGCCAGCCAGGATCGGTTCGTCTCAGAATTCTGGAACCAGTGCTCCAGTTTCTTTTTTCGATAGCTCTCGAGAGTCTTTCGCGAGCAATCAGGAAAGGTATGAAGCAGTTGGGTGACGAGTCGATTAACTGCCGCGTCGAGCTTGGAGAGATCGACCGTGCACTCGGCAGTCAAGGCCTTGGCCTTATCCTTCTCTGCGCCTTCTTTCCAATCCCCCAGGACAACGCGACCCATCTCATCCAAGAAGCGGTCGGTAATCACAAACGGGTTCGGAATAAACGTTCCATCCCTTTTTCGATAAACGGGGACGATCTCGTTGGTCAGCCCTAAGTATAGGGCTTTGTGAGCCGACCACGGCTGACAGATGACGAGCGACTCGGCGGCCTTCGCCATTCCCACAAAGAGATGGAGAAAGTCGGTCGATCCGCCGTCTGGTGCGGACCCATGAATCGGCCCGGCTTGGCCGAAGCGCGCGTGATCTCCGGCGATGGTGAAGTCGCAAGCCATTCCGATCTCCTGGCCGCCGGCGATCCGCATCCCATTTACTCGGCAGATGACCGGCTTGTCGCAGAGGAGGATCGCCGTCACCATGTCATTGAACAGGCGCATGTATTGCGCGTACTCGCTTGGGCGACCGGCGTAGTAGGTGGCGTATTCCTCGGTGTTTCCGCCGCTGCAAAACGCCTTGTCGCCGACGCCGGTGAGCACCACTGCAACGGCTCGTCGGTCTGCGCTTGCCCGACGCACGGCAAGAATGACCTCTCTTACGGCGTCAGTCGTGTATGAGTTGAGCTGATCCTCATTGTCCAGTGCGATCCAGACCTGGTGGAGGCCAGGAACCTCGTGGCCCTTTCGATCCACGAGCGGGCGAAGCTCGTAGCGAATTCTCCTGAACTGGTACTCCGGAACGAGCTCGTGATTCTTCAGGTCGTCAGTGGGCATGGCTCTCTCCGGGAATCAGAGGTGGGGATCGAGGCTCACTCGCCGCGTCAGGCGGTGAGCGCGCATATCCTCGAGGACGGCATTGACGTGGGACAGGGGGCGAACTTCGACGAACGGCGCGAGGTCGATCTTCCCGTCGTAGATAAGTCGCAGCACCTGAGGGTATGCCTCGGGAGGACAGCCCCACGTACCGCACAGCGTGGCGTCGAAGGCCATGAGGTTGGAAAGGCGCAGCGAAGTCTTCTCGGGAGTGAAGCCCACTTGGACCATAGTGCTGGCGCGACCAATCAAGGCGAACGCCTGCTGCTGCGCGGCAGGAGCGCCCGCACACTCGAAGATCTTGAAGGACCAGCTGTCGATCCCGAAGCCGCGTGCCAGGCGCTGGACCTCATCTCTCACCTCGCGACCCTCGCGACCTCGCGTCGACACCGTTGCGGTGGCTCCACAGCGCGCCACCAGAGCCAGCCGCTCCTCGTCGACATCCAATGCAATGACTTTCGCGCCGCGCGCGGCGCAGATCTGAACCACGAAACTTCCGACGCCCCCAGCGCCGACCACGATGGCCAGATCTCCTGGTGCGACATCGGCGCGGCAAGTGGCTTGGAAGGCGGTGGAGACCGCGTCTGCGACGACCGATAGCCACCGCAGATCCAGCCCGGGCCGCTCATCGACAGTCACCAGCGGCTTTGCGGGAACCAACAGATGGGTGGCGAAGGCACCGTCGATGTCATTGCCAGGCATCTTCTGGTGCGGACAGGCGTTCCCGCGGCCGGATTGGCACAGCGGACATTCGCCGCATGGAAGGACCGCGGGAACGATCACCGTTTTCCCGAGGAGATGCCGGACCAATGCTCCGGCTTCCACCACCCGTCCGACTGCCTCATGGCCGAGAACCAAGGGAAGGGGGCGGTTCGGACGAACCGAGCCATCGGCAAACCCAAGGTCCGTGTGACTCACGCCATTCGCTAGCACCTCGATCACAGCTTCGTCGGCATTGGGGGCGCGAAGTAACACCGTCTGGTGCACCAGCGGCATTCTGGGCTCCACCAGAATCCAAGCCTCCGCGGAGATCGGCATGCATTCTCCCATCGCGAAGTTTTACGAACGAATGTTCGTTCATAAAATCCTGAAGGTCAATAGCAAAAGAGACGCCATCGACTCAAAAGCGGCCTGCAGTTGTTCCGTGAACGCACGCATCGGCGTCGGCTGGAGAAGCACCGCCGGTGCAGAAGTTGCGCGGGCTCACCGACGCCCCGCAGGAATTGCGCAGCTGCATCTGCTGATCGTGCGCGATGCAAATCTTACGTCGGCTGCATCGAGCGTGCAGGATCTGAACCACAATGTTTACGCTGTCTTCGCCGGCTGTATCGAGGGTGCAGCACTTGCGCGACAATACTTCGTTCGGCCTCTATGGCATGTGCTTTGTAACACGGCCTTCGCATCGCAGGCGCTGTGGCTCGACTTGCTGGGGGAGGCACGATGACGACTTGGACGCAGACGTACACGCCGCTGGGAAACCTTTACCTCTCCGCTTTGGTCGCGGCGCTCCCAGTTATCGTCCTGCTCGGCGCTCTCGCCTTCTTCCACGTCAAGGCACACTGGGCAGCATTACTCGGGCTCGGCACAGCGTTGGTCACTGCGACGGTGCTCTATCACATGCCCGGGAGCATGGCAGTCGCCACTGTCGCGAACGGCGCAGCGTACGGCCTATTCCCAATCGGCTGGATCGTCCTCAATGCGATCTTTGTCTACGACGTCACCGTGAAGACGGGGAAGTTCGAGGTGGTGAAGGACACGATTGCGGGGTTGGCAAGCGATCGGCGGATTCAGGTCCTGCTGATCGGCTTCAGCTTTGGTGCCTTCATTGAAGGCGCAGCCGGCTTTGGTACTCCGGTGGCGATCTCCGCGGCGATGCTGATCGGGCTTGGCTTCAAGCCCCTTCACGCCGCGGGGCTCGCCCTGATCGGCAACACCGCTCCGGTCGCCTACGGCGCTCTCGGAACGCCGATCGTTGTGCTGGCCAAGGTCACCAACCTTCCGCTCGAGCAGATCTCAGCGATGGTGGGGCGCCAGCTGCCGTTCTTCTCGGTCATCGTGCCGTTCTGGCTCGTGTGGGCGATGTCTGGATTCCGCGGCATGAAAGAAGTGTGGCCCGCCTGTCTGGTGGCTGGGGTCAGCTTCGCGGTCCCGCAGTTTTTGGTGAGTAACTTTCACGGGCCCTGGGTGGTTGACATCGTCTCCTCGGCGACCTCGATTGCCTCGGTCGTTGTCCTGCTTAAATTCTGGCAGCCTAAGAGGCTGTGGCGCTTCGCTGACGAACGAGCCGCCGACGCAGAGCGCGGCATTCTCCACGGCGTCGCAGTGCCTAGATCGGTGGGCGCTGCTGCAGCATCCTCCGCGGGGCGCCGGCCGAGCACGCGAGAGGCCTGGATTGCTTGGATGCCGTGGATCATTCTGTCCGTGTTTGTCTTCGCCTGGGGCTTGCCTCAAGTAAAGAACTGGCTCAATGGATTTCACAACCCCACCTGGAAGGTTCCTTCGCTCCATAATCTTGTGTTGCGTGCGCCGCCGGTCGTGCCGAAGCCCACGCCGGAGCCCGCCATCTTCAGCCTCAACTACCTATCCGCCACGGGAACCGGACTGTTGCTCGCCGGGATTGTCTCTGGCCTGCTGCTTGGGGTGCGTCCGCGCCAGCTGTTCAACATCTATCTTGGAACGCTGAAGCGGGTGCGCTTTTCACTGCTGACGATTGCGGCAATGCTCGCCCTCGGCTTCACCACCCGCTATGCCGGCTCGGACGCGACAATGGGGCTCGCTTTCGCATCGACCGGGCATGCGTTCCCCTTCTTCTCCGCGATGCTGGGTTGGTTGGGCGTCGCCCTCACCGGGAGCGACACGTCTTCCAACGTCCTCTTTGGAAACCTGCAGCAAGTGACTGCAGCTCAGGTTGGCATCTCGCCGGTGCTGGCAGCTGCCACCAATAGCTCGGGCGGCGTGATGGGCAAAATGATCGACGCGCAGAGCATCGTCGTGGCCGGAGTAGCGACCGGACAGCAGGGACAGGAAGGCTCGATCCTGAGATACGTCTTCTTCCATAGCGTCGCGCTGGCGGCCTTGGTCGGCTTGCTCGTGTGCTTGCAGGCCTACGTTTTCCCCGGGGTCGTTCCTCACTGACCGTCGTGCTATGGAGCGGTCATGAGCGATGTCGCGCTCTTCGTCCCGTGCTACGTCGACCAGTTCTATCCCCAGGTCGGGCTGGCCACGCTTGATCTGCTGGACCGCTTCGGGATCCACGCTGATTTCCCCGAGGCACAGACTTGCTGCGGTCAGCCGATGGCGAACTCGGGGTGCTTCTCGGACGCCGCGCCGCTGGCGAGAAAGTTTCTCGACGTTTTCTCAGGGTATCGATACGTCGTTTGTCCCTCCGGTAGCTGCACCTCGATGGTCCGCCACCACTACGCCAATCTCTTGCCTGGCGAGCCGCGGCTGGCGGCGATAGGAGGCAAAGTTTACGAGCTTTGCGAATTCTTGCACGACGTCGCCGGAATAAAACCGCGCGGCCGATTCCCTCATCGCGTCGGACTGCACCAGAGCTGCCATGGGCTTCGCGAGCTGCGGCTTGCCAGCGGAAGCGAGCGCCGGATAGCCGCGTTCGACAAGGTGCGAGATTTGCTCGAGGGGCTGGAGGGAATTCAGCTCGTCGATCTCGCGCGGCCCGACGAGTGCTGCGGCTTCGGCGGAACCTTCGCGGTGTCCGAAGAAGCGATCTCCTGCGCCATGGGCAAGGACCGCATCGCCGATCACGAGCGCGCTGGAGCGGAGATCATCGCCGGCGCCGACATGAGCTGCCTGATGCACCTCTCGGGATTGTTGCGGCGCGAGCACAAGCACTTGCGGGTGATGCACGTGGCCGAGCTTTTGGCGGAGGCGACTGCATGAGAGCAACGCACGAGGCGCACCTGCCGCCCGCGCAAGGGACCGACGCGGCCGTGCAGCCCCCGCCGCAGACCCCAGTCCCGATGAACGGCGCACCGGCGCATCCGCAGCACTCGCTGCATACCAGCAGCGCCCAGCAGCACGAGCATCCTGCGAAAGCGGCTGCCTTTGTGGCCAACGACGCGCGCCTGCACTGGCACGACCAGGCGGTTTGGTTCATTCGGGCCAAGCGCGACCGCGTCTCGAGCGCCTTTCCCGAGTGGGAGCAGCTGCGGGCGCTGGGCTCGCAAATCAAGGCGCATACCCTCTCGCGTTTGGCGGATTATCTCGAGCACTTCGAGAAAAAAGCGGTGTCGCTGGGGGCGCAAGTTCATTGGGCGTTGAGCGCTGAAGAGCACAATCGCGTCGTGCACTCTATCCTCGCCTCTCGTGGCGTTAGGCGCGTCGTGAAGAGCAAGTCGATGCTCACCGAGGAGTGCCATCTCAATCCCTATCTGGAATCGCACGGTATCGAGGTGGTGGACACCGATCTCGGGGAGCGCATCGTGCAGCTTCGGCGCGAGCCCCCCAGTCACATCGTCATGCCGGCCATTCATCTCAAGAAGGAAGAGATCGGTCAGCTTTTTCACCAGCAGTTGGGAGCGCCCGCGGGGCTGTCGGATCCGAAGGCGCTGACCGAGCTGGCGCGGCAGCACTTGCGCGAGAAATTCCTCGGCGCTCAGGCCGGAATCACCGGGGTGAATTTCGCCATTTCGGAGACCGGTGGTTTCGTCGTTTGCACCAACGAGGGGAACGCGGATTTGAGCACCGCGCTTCCACCGCTGCACATCGCCTGCATGGGGATTGAAAAAATCATCCCCCGGGCGAAGGACCTCGCAATCTTTCTCCGGGTTCTCGCGCGTTCGGCAACGGGGCAGCCGATCACCTCCTATACTTCCCACTTCCACGGCCCTCGTCCGGGTGGCGAGCTGCACATCGTCATCGTCGACAACGGCCGCTCCCGAATTCTGCAGCGCGACGAGTACCGCCGATCGCTGCATTGCATTCGCTGCGGCGCTTGCATGAATACCTGCCCGGTGTACCGCCGAAGCGGCGGACACAGCTATGGCGTTACCGTCCCCGGACCGATTGGCTCGGTGCTAGCGCCACACCTTAATCCCGCCGCCCACGCCAGCTTGCCGTTCGCATCCACGTTGTGCGGCTCGTGCAGCGACGTCTGTCCGGTGAAGATCGATCTGCACCATCAGCTCTTGGTTTGGCGAGGCGAGCTTGGGCGCGCCCACCTCGTCCCGATCGAAAAGCGAGTGGGCTCCGCCATTGGCGGCTGGATCCTCGCGAGAACCTGGGCCTATCGATTCTTCGGCAAGCTGATGCGCAGCCTCCTTCGCAGATTGCCAAGGGCGCTGGTCTACCATCGATGGAACGCGTGGGGCCGGCAGCGCGAGTTACCCGATGCGCCACGCTACAGCTTCCGCGAAATCTATCGGAGGCGCCGTGGAAAGTAGCCGAGAGGAGATTCTTCGTTCTCTGCGCGCAGCGCAGTCTTCACCCGCTGTGCTGCCGGAGGTGGCGGATGTCGGCATCCGCTACCCGGATGCTCGAGAGCAATTCGCCAAGAGCGTCTCCGAGGTCGCCGGTCGCTGTGTCTTCGTCGGGGACCGCCGGCGACTGGACGAGGAGCTGGAGCGCCTGCCGGAGTTCGCCGCGGCGCAAAAAATTGTGTCGTTGGTGCCAGGAGTGCACCGAGCCAACGTGGATCTGGCAGCCGTAGCGGATGCACACGACTTGAACGACGTGGATTTCTGCGTGCTGCCCGGCGAGCTGGGGGTCGCCGAGAACGGAGCCGTGTGGGTTCGTCAAGGCGGCTCGCCGCATCGCGCCGCCTGGTTTCTCGCGCAGCATACCGCGCTGGTGCTGTCAGGCTCCGCCATCGTTCACAACATGCACCAAGCTTACGAACGGCTCGAAATTGGGGGCCCTGGTTTTGCGCTTTTCGTCTCCGGCCCCTCGAAGACGGCGGATATCGAACAGGCGCTGGTCATTGGGGCACAAGGGCCGCGCTCATGCACCGTGCTGGTCATCGAGGAATAATCGATGGAAGCGGCCCAATGGCAGACAGCC
>Ga0126379_10000613_pt1 | contig 20052 bp, 13 predicted proteins | sample PanSoiMetPlot_24_FD_92640 | JGI IMG/M metagenome (GOLD analysis project Ga0126379, IMG submission 92640) | Tropical forest soil microbial communities from Panama - MetaG Plot_24 | ecosystem: Environmental > Terrestrial > Soil > Tropical forest > Bulk soil | place: Panama | collected 2016-02-17
CTGTTCTCCCTTGATACGCATGCCGAATGATATTTGTCAGGGCCTCATCGACGGCCAAAACTACGGCACGGCATTCGGCCTCGGGAAATCCCAAAGTTTGCGTAAGTTCTCCCGTTGTGTTTCGGACAACGCAAAGACTCTCGGGATTGCTGCGCAATTCCATTCTGAGGAGTAGACTTCCCCCGCTCATGAGAACCCACTTCCCTCTAGCCGAGAATCCGCACGCACCCTATCGTCGGATCAATTACTTGAGCAGATCCTTCGCATATTTGGCGGGAACAGCAAGGTTCGAGCCGCCAAAACCCTTTAGTACTGCGAAGTTTATACCAATCACTTTCCCGTTGCGATTGAAGAGCGGTCCCCCGGAACCGCCAGACGTTGTTGCCGCGTCATACACGATCTTGTCTTTTAGGACGTCGCCAATGTGCCCTTGGGTGGTGGTCGGCCGGATCAGCTGCTGCGAGGCGATTCGCGACATCACCTGGCTGACGTCCTGCGCTCCACTCGCAATCTTCTGCACCACGTCTGAGTTCGCTCTCGCCAAAATACCCTCCACTGCAGTGGGATACCCCATGAGAACCACAGGCTCTCCTGCCACGCTGGCCTCGCTCCGGGCGTCGAGCTCCAGCAGTTCGGTATGCCCTGGCGCCGGATTCTCCAACTTCAGCGTGGCAACATCGGCCTCGGAAGAAATTCGATCCAGCCTGGCACGGATGGCTGCGGGCTTTCCCGGGAAATAAGCCTCGTATGACGCAACGTAAGGATCTACGCCTTGGTCGATCAGGTGCTTCAATTCTTCATCATGCCACCAGGGTTCCGCAACATGGTGGTTTGTGAGGAGAGTCCCATCGCGCCAGGCGAGAAAGCCGGTGCCGAAGGCGTCCACTTGAAGAAGGGGTCCCGCTCCGCCGATGTCGAGCTGAGCCATCCCCTTATCGTCAACTTCTGGCTTGCCATTCGCATCCACGGCCACCCGAAGCGATTTACCTGATTGTTTGTCGCGGAATTCGACGACCACGTGCAACAAGCAGACACTCGGTCCATACTTCTGAACAATCGTCTCCGCGATGTTGCCTTCTTTTTCCAGTAAGGCCAGGCGATTTTGGGTTTCGAGCAGCTGCTTTTTCAGGGCATCGGCATCCGCGCCATCCGCGGCGGCGACTCTCTTGCGAAGATCTTCCGACTTCGCCTTCAGAGAATTCTCGGTTGCGGAAGAGGAACGCGAATCGGCTTCGATTGAACCGCGCGCTTGCTCAGCCCGCCGAAGCAATTCAACTTGAGGCTGCTGGCCGCTATTCAGCCGGGCGATTTCCGCGCGCAGTTGCAGAGTGGCTTTGCGGCTGCTGCGGGTCGAAATGACGATGAACACTGCTGCAAGGACAGTCAGGGCGCTCAAGCCAAAGAGCGCCGGAATCAGCCAGAACCGGCGTCTACTCACCGTGCGCCCGCTGAGGGATTCCACTGCGATGTCCGCGTAGTGCTCCCTTTGCACGGCGTATTTGAGCATTGTCTTGAGTTCTTCTTCGGGCCGGCGCTCACGGAACTGATTTCTAATCCTTGCTGCGAATTCCGCTTGGTCAAACGGAAATGAAATGACGTCATCCGCGCCCAAGTCCAGCGCGCGGGCCCGCTCCAAAGCGCTCCCCTGGACAATCATCAGCACTTTGAGTGACGACTCCGTCTCTGAGCGCGCCTTGAGCTGCGTGATGAGACCACAGCAACTCAAATCTGAAGGCGTTGCCTCGGTCACTAGCACTTCGGGGGATAAGCCGAGGACCTCTTCAACGGTTAACCCGCTCTCCGTGGCAATCTCATAGCCTTGACCAGCTAAGGCGCTGTTGACTGCCTCAAGTGATCCAGCACCTAGATTTAGAAGTAGGATGCGCATCACCCATTCGATGCAAAGCCGCAGTTCCAAGGTGCAAGGTGCGGAATAAGTAAGCAATTCTGCCGGCTCGCTGGAGCGCTAGTCATAGCGCAAGCCTTGCCATATCCAGAGCAACGCTAACGGAAGGTTCGGGGCGCGGAAAACGGACGCCTGGGGTTCCATGAACTAACTCGGTAATTCTGGAGCGGGCGATGGGAATCAAACGCGGCGCTGAACATCCTTAACGCACTCATTGCATTAGGGATAGGCGATGCGCGGCGCCCCAAACCGTCCATCATGGCCAGATGGGGCATCGGGGCCAAACCAGCAATGCGATTCGTGATCCGCTGAAACCCAGCGACGGGGTTCCCGCTGCATTGAAGCAGTAACCACGCGCAGCAGCAACAAACTCGATGTTGCTGCCTCACTTACAAAACAGAGGATTTCGCTAAGGAGTCGAACACGAAACGGTCGGAATGGTACCGCATTCTGCGCGTGCCGCCGCTTCGTTAGCTTTTCTCCCACTTAGCTAGTTTTTCTGCTCCTTTGCTCCAGGTGACGCTTGTACGCGTAAACTACCGCCAGTAGTGGCGGGGCCAGAAACACACCCCAAAAGGGAATCACAAACGCCAGCACCATCGGCGCCAAAATCGATGCCCATATCGGCACTTTGGCCGTCCGCTTCATGATGTACGGCTGCATCGCCAGCGTGTCCGCCACCACGATTGCGGCATATAGCATCAACACATACAGCGGATGCCGCCAGTCGCCCCAATGGATCGCCGCCGTAATCGTCGGCGCCACCACACCCAGTGCCGGCCCCAAATGCGGCACGAACTGCAACGCCGCCGCAAGTCCGGCCCAGAGCGGTGTCAGCGGCACGCCCAAGATGCGCAACCCGATGTACCACATTGCGCCGACCGCCAGGGAATCCTCGCATTGCGCGATCAGCCAATTCTTCAGCGCGCTCTCGGTCAGCCGCAGATGCTCTTCGATCTTCACGTCTAATTGAGCTTACTTTTCGACTGGCGTTCAAAGAAAGGCGGACTCAGACTTCTTTGTCTTGGGTGTTTTTCGGATCCCTTACGTCAGAATACGTCACCCCTGAAGCCTCGACCGGGTAGATGAAGTAGTCATTCCGGGCCAAGTCCCGAAAACTCGCCCACCCTGAAATTGATACCACGCCGGGGTCAAACTCTCTCATCTTCCGGTTTGTCCGGTGAACGCCGAGCAGGTGTTACCAGTCGCTCCTCGAGTCAATTGTTGCCAAATGTTGCCAAGGGAGACTTGGCTCGGCGTTATCTACGCGCAGGCGCGGGACTGAGAGCCATTCTCCAGAACGACCTCACCGCACTCAATGACCTCACACCACACGACAAGCGATATGCGCGATTGGCCGAGTACACGTCCATTATTATGCGTCCGATAATTCGTTGGTGGACCCTTGGCTGTTGACACTCTTCGTCATCGGCTTTCCCTTTAATCCTTTGATCCCGGTTGAAGTCGATGTACCCCCACTGCAAACCGAGCACCTCCCCGGCGCGTAAGGCGCCTAATGTGACCATGCTCAACATCGTGCGGCAGGGTTCCTCGGCAAAAGCGAGAATCTGTCGGAGTTGGTCGGGTGTGAATGAAGGAGCCTCATACTTAATTCCACCTTAATTCCACGAGGTGGAAGACGCAATGTATTGGTGTCGATCAGCTCGCAGTTATAATCCCAATTCCGAGCAGTCGTCAGAATCGTTGACAATGTGCCGAGAACGGTCAGGACGGCTTTGCGAGACACCGTTTTGTTGATGGCTCTCTCGGGCATCCGGGTTATGAACTTCAACACCAATCAAGGCGAACGTTACCAAGCTTCGGGAGAATGTGGCACTTTAGGTGCGAGCGGACCGCTCGGAGGATGGCTCTCGAAAAAATCTTGGTAGCAGTACGTTTTTTCCATCGGGGGGTTCCTCACCTGGCGTGGTTGGTGGATTTTTTGCTGAGGAACTCGGGGTCGAGGCTGAATTTGCAGTGCACCACGAAGCCGGCTCCTAGCAAGGTGAATTCGGCCCAATCGTATCCAGGTCCAAGCAATGGAGCTCCGTCAAGCGACCGCGGGAAAAAGAAATGGACCGATGACGTTGCGCCGGTTCCGGTGAATTCAACCTCAAGAGGAGCGACGGTGGAGAGCCGGGTCTTGAGCTTCGCAGCCAACGCTGGTTTGCCAGCCGGTGTGACCGCGAACGGCTCGAAACCTTTTCGGCCGGCCTGTTCTAGTTTTACCGTGATGACGTAGCGGTCTTCCGGAAGGCGCGGTGTGGGTGCCTGAAATGCCGAGGCCGGGCCTTCGCCGAGTTCCTGAAGACGCGCAAACGCCTGGGCGACAGGAGCGGCTGATTCCCAGCGTACTAAGATCCCAGCCCAAGGCTTGATCAGCGGTGCTGCATCGATCTGACGGGAGGAGTCGACCGGCGCTTCGATTCGCCCTTTCTGCATGCAATTCCCGTTTTGGTCAATGGCATCCGGGTCGCAGTGCTTGTTGCCAGTGGCAATGCTGAACGCCGCCTCAGCCTCGTTTTGGCCGAATACCACAACTTCCAGCCTGGCCCACGGCGAGCGTCGCAACAGTTTCAAGGCTTCCGCAGCCGACCATTGCGCCGGAGGCTTGTGTTTCCAGAAATCGTCGGCGCGAGCGCTGGCGGAAGATACAAGGAGCAAGCACAAAAGCGGCGAAGTGATATGGAACGGCGCAACGAGAATCGCAACAGAACGAGCAAGCTTCCGAAAAGATTTGTGGGTCACCATTTCGCTTCCCACGCAGCAGCAGCCTCATCGGAGACCGAACTGGATGACTGTAACCGGACAGTCCGGTTTGCACAAGGAACGAATTATAGCGCTTGCAGAAACGAACGGATTCTGAGTCCGGGCGCACCGGCGACCCTGGCGCTGTGGTAGGCTCGACCTTGTGAAGACTTTTTCGCTCATCCTTTGCTGGTGCTTAGCCACAGCAGCTGTGGCTGTCGCAAACGGCGAAGACACGCCGGGAAAGAGGCCTCTCCACGACGTTTTTCTCATTACCATCGACACGCTGAGGAGTGACCACGTTCGCTGTTATGGTTACGAACGAATTCAAACTCCCGCGATCGATGAGCTAGCAAAGCAAGGGATTCGCTTCTCTCAAACATTCACGCCAAGCCCCATTACGAATACTTCGCACACAAGCATTCTGACGGGACTGCTTCCGAGTTCTCACGGAGTGAGTGACTTTGGCGTGCCGTTGGCGCCTAATCATTCTACGCTGGCAGAAATACTTAATAAGGAAGGCTACCAAACGGCGGCATTCATCGGATCTGTGATCCTGGACAGTAGGACCCTCGCCCCGGGGCTCGATCGAGGATTTGAATTCTATGACAATTTTCCTGAGAAGGCGGAGACGAAATCGCGATGGGGGCGACTTGAGCGCAGAGGCATGGACGTTGTTCAGAGGGCGGAGAATTGGCTAAATGCCCACGATGCGGCTCGTCATTTCGTCTGGGTGCACCTGTATGATCCCCACGATCCATACGAGCCTCCTGCGCCGTATTCAGACATCTATAAGGACCGGCTCTACGATGGAGAAATTGCGTACGCCGATTCGGCATTCGGCCGCTTCGTTACGTATTTGAAGAAAAGAAACTGGTATCAAGGTGCGTTGGTCATCGTGGTTGGAGATCACGGGGAAGGATTGGGAGAGCATGGGGAAGATACGCACGGCATTTTCCTTTACGACTCGACCACTCACGTTCCGTTGATTCTCAAGCTGCCGAACGAACAGGACGCGGGCAAAGTGGTCGAGGAACAAGTGCGCACGACCGATATACTTCCCACAATTTTAGAGCTACTCGGCATTTCCGCTCCGGCGAGTCTGGATGGCGCTTCCCTGAAACCCGCCTTCCTCGATAACGAAGCGCCTTCCCGGACTGTTATTGGCGAGACGGATTATCCGCTGCGTTTTGGATGGGCTCCGCTGCGATCCATTCGAAACGAGGGCTTCAAGTTCATCGAGGCTCCACGCCCGGAACTTTACGACCTGTCATCCGATCCGGGAGAGCTTCACAACGGTTACGTGCCTTGGGATCCGAGAACGCAGAAACTGCGCAAGATGCTTGCCAAGCTGGCTGCGAAATCTCCTTCAGGAGGAAGGGTTTTGTCCGCGGCCGTAGCGCCCGGAACTATCGATGAGCTGCGTGCACTAGGTTATCTGGGTCCAGCGGATGCTCACTCTTCCACGGATGTCCCTGAACCCTCCTTATTGCCAGATCCCAAAGACAAGATCGAGGAGCAAAATCTGCTGCACTTCGCGATGATGGCGTCGGAAGGTGGGCAGACGGGAAAAGCAAAAGCAGCCCTTGAGAAACTGCTGCAATTGGACAATCGGTCTGAAATCGCTCTCTTGCAGTTAGGCCGCCTTGAAATGGAATCTAAGAATTACACAGAAGCCGCCCGATATCTGGGACGAGCGCGTGAGTTGCGACCCGATGATGCGGACGTTGCATTGGATTACGGGCGAGCTTTGGATCTAAGCGGCGATTTACTCCGCGCGCGCCATGTTCTGCAGGGGAGCTTAAAACTGAATCCAAACCAACTCGCCGCCCAACTGCTGCTGGGACAGGTCTGTCTCAAATCGAATGATCCAAAAGCGGCGGAAGACGAATTTGAAGCGGCGCTTCTATTGCAACCAGAGAGCGTGGAGGGGCAGATTGGGCTCGCGAAAGCACTGCTCCGTCAAAAGAAGTTTGGCGATGCGGTGGAGCTTCTTGAAGAAAGCGCCAGGTCTTCGGAAAACAACGCGGACCTTTTTGAGTTGCTGGCCCAGGCCTACATGGGCCTTGGCAAATCGGGGGCAGCACAGAGAGCCAAAGACAAGGCTAAGCAAAGAAGAGCGGCAAGAGCGCCCCACTGAGCAACCAGAGCAACCGAACACGAGAGATCTCCGTGGCTTGCCGCATGGCACTTGGCTTGGAGTCCAAGAGGGTTCGGCTCTTTTCTGAATAGCCCACCAACTACTTGTGCATCGCTACTCTGTTATCGGTGGCGCCGAAGATCTCGGTTAGAACATGGCCGCGCATCTGCTTTGGTTGCTCAAGGCCATAAATGTGCAAAATGGTAGGCGCAATATCATACACGCTCGCGCCCAGCCCCATCAGCCGGAAATCATTCTTGATTCCCGGCCCCATGACAAAGAACGAGCCTGGAACGTCATCGCCATCCGCAAAATCGTGCTTGGCAATAACCGGCGTAGTCTTCTCGTGGTCCATGTGCGCGTGAGGATCTTTCTCCTCAAACTCGCGCAGAGGCTTAATGCCATGGTCGGAGAGAATCAGTAAATAGGTGTGGGCGTCTACGTGCTTCAGCACCGTGCCGAGAACTTTGTCGAATGCAATGTACTGGTTCGGAAAGGCATCTTGCCGAACGCCGTTGATGTTCGGATTGTAGCCCACATTGAAAGGCGTAATGGGATACAGCCAGTGGCCCGTGCGGTCTTCGCAGGACTGCGCCAGGAACGTGAAATCAGTTGGGCGCTCGTTCAGCAGATAATCGAAAAGTTTGGTCTGTTGCTCGCGAATGAGCTGAACCCTGGCCAGCCATTGGTCGATCACCGCCGCTTCGTGGCCTTTCAAATCAGCGGCCGACGGCATACGCTCGCAGTCGATGTAGAAATCGCCCACATTTTTAAGTAACTCAGACTGTAGACTCCGGGGATAGACGGCGTCGCCGCCCATCACTTCGCTCAGCTTTGGCGCACAAAGAACGCCGTCTTCGCAGTTCTTGCCGCGCGTCAACATGCCGCTGATCATGTATCCATTAACGGGCATGACCGGGAAAGTGGCCGGGACGTTGGCCATACCTACGGTGATGCCGGCTTTCGAAAGCATCGACCAGATGGGTTCTTCCTTGAGCATATGGGTGTTGGCGGTAATGCCGCCGACAACGAAGCCGGTAACGCCATGCTCGTCAGGGTCGGTGCTGGTGAAAACGGTGGTGTAGACACGCGGGCAATTCGGGGCGGAAACGGTGCGGAGCTTCCCATAAGCGCCTTTTTCAATGACGCTGGCCAGGTTTGGCATCTGCCCCTTGAGGATGAGCGGACGAATAATGTCCAGCTCCATCCCATTCACGCCGAGGACAATGACGTGAGGTTTTGCTTTTAGAGTGGAAGCCTGCTCTTGGGCTGAAACACTGAGCGGGAGCGGCAAGAACACCGATGCACAGAATAAGGCAATCTTTCTAAACTTCATGGGACACCTCGGGTATTGAGGGAGAATATTTTATCGCGGGCAGTGGTTTTGCGGAAGGGTTTGGCAGCAGCATTCGGGGCTAATGTTTCTGAGCCCTCAGTCTTTGGGCTTCTGCCTGTTCGCGGGCGGCATCTTCGGCGCGTCCCAGTTTCTCATATTCGTCCGCCAGGAAGGAATGCGCCTCGCCGGAATCCGTTTGTACCGCTACGGCCTTTTCCAGGTAGGGCAAGGCCTCGTCGAAAGTGCCGTTCAGAAACAGCATGCGCCCGAGAAGCAGGTTCGCCCGGTAATGGTCCGGCTCTCCCTGAAGGACTATGAGCAGATCTTTGGCTGCATCCTGGGGCCGTCCAGTGCGGGCATAAATGGAGGCCAAAGAATAGCGGGCGTCGATCCAATCGGGCCGGTTTTCCACCAAAATTTCGAAATGCGCGGCAGCGGTATTCAGGTCGCCGGTTTCGTAGAGGCAGATGGCCAGCTCATATTGCGCCATCAGCGCATCTGGCCGCAGCTCGACGGCTTTGCGCAGAGGAGGAATAGCTTTGGCAAAATCTCCCTTCCGCGAGTACGCGATGCCCAGATAATACTGCGCCGCCTGGATTTGCGGGTCTTTGCCCACGACGCGCAGCAGCAGCGGGATGACGGTGGCTTCCCTTCCCTCTTCGATAGCCAGGCTGGCATCGTGCATATCGTTGGCCACGTCGATACGGTCCTTGGGATCAATGCTTGTAGGCGGGCTCGTCTTTCTAGAGCCCACGTAACCTAGCGCGGAGAGCTTTTCCCGACTTTTTTCGTCGAGTCCGTCCTGCAAAGCCTGGGGTGCGTCTTTGCTGATGCGCTTCACGAAATTATCGAGCTGGATGGCAAGGCGCACAGCTGCGAAGCGTTTGACCGGGTAGAGATTTGTCTTCTCGCCAGGGTCTGAGGCCAGATCATAAAGCTCCGGCGATGGCGCGCGCACGTAAAGCTGATTGCCGACGCGCAGAGAAGCAAGCGCGCTCCACCCGAACGAGCGTTCGGAGTGGTCGCCGGTGGCAAACGAAGCACGTTTTCCAGGGTTTGGCTTTCCAATCAGGGGGAGGAGGGAGCCGCCCTGCATGGCCGGAGGAGGTGTCTGTCCGAGCGCCTCGAGAAGCGTTGGCGCCAGATCCACCAGGCTCGCAGTGGCAGTGACATGCTGGCCGCCAAAACGATTGCCGGGAAGCTTGAGGAGCAGGGGCACGCGGATAGTAGTGTCGTAGAGGAAAATACTATGGGTCAATTCACCATGGTCGCCCAGGGATTCGCCGTGATCGGCGGCAACGGCGATCAGCGCATTGTCGTAAAGCCCTTGGCTTCGCAAATAGTCGAGCAGCTTCCCTACAATGGCATCCACATAGGCGATACACCCGTTGTAAGGGGCGCTCGCAAACCGGCTGCGGAACGGTTCGGGCGGATCGTAGGGGTCGTGCGCATCCCACACGTGAAACCATAGGAAAAATGGACTACCGTGCTGCTGGTCGAGCCATTCGAGCGCGAATCCCAGCGTCACCTCGCCGCGGCGCTGCATGGACGCCTCGCGGCGCTCCCCGGTCTTCTGCCGGTGAAAGCCTGCGTTGTAGACATCGAAGCCGCGCTCGAACCCGGAGGCAAACCCGTTTTTCGGGTCGAGGATGATGCTGCCGACGAACGCCCCTGTGTGGTAGCCCTTAGCGTGGAGAATTTCGGGTAGAAATGGAACGCTCGGAGGCAGGCGGTCGCCGAAGTTGCGGATGCCGTGGTACTGGGGGAAAGTCCCGGTGAGTATGGTCGCGTGAGAGACCGGCGTAATGGGCGCCTGGGAGTAGGCATGCTCGAACACCACGCCCTGAGTCGCCAGGGCATCCAAGTGCGGGGTCAAACCCCGCTTTGAGCCGAGAAAGCCCATGCGGTCGGCCCGGACCGTATCTAATGTGATCAGGATGACATTCGGTTGGTTGGCTGCCGCCGCGAACCCAGGCAATAGAACCAAAAGACACAGATTCAGGATGAAAATGCGCCGCATAAAAGAAAAGGGAGTCTGCATTCTAGCAGACCCCCTTTTCGGAACTAAAGCCTGGAGCCGAAGGTCAGAAAATGAGCTTCACACCGAGCTGCATTGCACGCGGGCCGCCGGCGGAGAGGAACGGGTTGCCCGCGGCGATGTCCGGCGTCTGGGAAAAAGTGCCAAACACACCGCTCGTATAGGTACTGCTTGCTGGTGTAGGGTTCAAGTTCGGATGGTTCAGCACATTGAAGACCTCCCAGCGGAGCTGGAGGCTCAACCGCTCGTTGATCTTCGTGGTTTTATTCAGGTTTGCATCCCATTGGACAAAGTGAGGCCCCCTGAAAGCGTTGCGACCGCAAGTACCAATCTTGCCGTCGACGGGTTTGGAGAATACCGCCGCAGCGTTGGTAATGTAGTTTTGGCTGGGATCGCTGTAGTTGTAAATGGGGGCCGCATTGCAATCAGGCCTCTGGTACGTTTTATCCTGCCCCGAGTTGTCTCTGCCACTGCTCGCCAGGACCGTGAAGGGACGGGCGCTGGCAAAAGTGGCGAGGCTGCCTATCTGCCAGCCCGATCCGAGTCGGCCAAGGGCCGACACCTTGGGGAAGTCGTAATTAATGCCGGTGTTGAAATTCCGGCGGACATCGGTGTCGCACGGGCCCCTGTTGCTCTCCGGGTTGAAAGGATTCTCGGCGATGGGCAGAGTGCTTGAGCCACCGCGGTTCACCGAGTTAGTGTCAATACAATTCGACCAAGTGAAGTTGACAATGGAGTTCAGCCCATGCCAGTCCCGCTGCCGATAGGTAACCTGCATGGCGTTATAGCGCGAAAAGCCAGCATTTGTGAGCTGGATGACGTAGTTGAAGTCTGGAAAGTTCACGGCGAACGGGCGGGCACAAGGTCCCGTTTTCAGCTGGACTCCGCCAGCAAAGCAGCCGACGGGACGATTATTTAGGCTTCGATTCAATAACATGTCGGACCCGTGAGCGCCGAAGAAGCCGACGCTGATGGCGTTTTTCGAAAACAGCTCATGCTGTAACGTCATGCTGTAATATTGAATCCGGGGAGTCTTCAAGTCGGGAACAACACCAAAGATGTTGAATGGGGGAGTGGCCGCGGGGTTGGGACCGTAGGTCGGAAAGCACCCCACAGCCGCACCGAGGCACGTGCCCAGAATGCCACTGCCGGGTTGTGGGCCAAAGCACACCCAGTCAGGCGAGGCGGTGTTGATCGTAGGGTTGTAACATGTATTCGCAGTAAACGGTTCAAAAAGAACCGAGGTGTCTGCATTGCCATCCGCCGTGACCGAGAAAACGCCTAGGTTCTCATTCGTAAACGCGCCGGCGCGGGCCCCATGGAACGAGTAGGGCGCGCTGATGGCCGCGAAGTTGGCGACGTCGTAAACCATCGCGTAACCAACCCGCAACGACGTCTTGCCATTGCCAAACACGTCCCAAGCGAGGCCTGCTCGCGGGCCAAAGTCGCGCAGATCGAGGTTGTATAGACGCGGGTTACCCACCCCCACACGGACCAACCCCGGCGGAGCATTACCTGGGGGACAGACCGTAGGCTCCGGCGGCGCGCATGGATAGAAGTTCGACGCGATCTTATCTCCTTCACCGAGAGCCCCATTGACTTCCCAACGCAAGCCGTAGCTAACCGTTAATCGCGGTCTGACCTTCCATTCATCCTGCAAAAAGATGCCCATCGAGGGCTGGTAGAGATGGCGGGAGGTATCGCCAAAGGAACGCGCAAACTCATCCATTCGTCCAACCAACAATTGGGTAAGGAACGTCGGATAGTCAAGCTGAAAACTGCTTATCGACGACCGCGCGCGGTTCCGCAGGCTGAATGTAGAGGCATAGTCGTAGTTGCCACCGAACTTAAAGGAATGGGATCCCTTGATCCAGTTGAAATGGGTGGACGCGTCGTAGTTCTGCGTGGGGCGGGTGCTCAGTGGGTAGCCGAAAATGCCTCCGATGTTTCCAGCGGTGACAGAGCTGGCATAAACAGGAGGAACCCCAAAATCGGCCGGGTTCAGGGGGCCCGTATCAATGCCCAGGCTTAACGGATTGACCTTGTTGTTAGGATCCAGGATCTGCGCATAGCGATTCCAGTTGAACCGAACATCCAGAATCTTGTTGGGTGAAATGCTGTAGGTCCAGCCGAGGCCGACCAATTGCACCCGTGTCGGGGCGATGCTGTTAAATCCGTCAGGTTTTAGGCCGCTGCTGGGGGCGGGAGGTATCGTGTAGCCGCCAAGGGGCGCAGACTGCAGACTGTCGGCGAAGACATAGCGGCCGGTGAGCTGCATCTTCGCATTCATCGTGTAATCAATCTTGATCTTGAAGCTGCTCAGGAAGTCTGTGTTGGGGGACGCGATGGTTTGGTTGAACCCGCCTGTGGGCACGGCCGCGTTAGCGGCAGCGGGGGTGCAAGACACGATGGCACCTGCACCATCCGAGCAAGGATAGTACTTCATCAGCGCCAAGCCTGCGGGATTGAGGGGAAAGGCCGTTTTCGTAGTGTTAATGGCCGGACAGCTCGCAGGCAAAGCCGTATTGTTGACGTTAGCCAAGGCGCAGGCCAAGTCGCCCCGGGTGGGGATGAGCACTTTGTACGGCTCAAGGGACTTGTTCCTTTGCCCCTCGAAGTCGGAGAAAAAGAACAAACGGTCTTTCACAAGGGGGCCGCCAAACGTACCGCCATAGTTATGGTTGTGGTAAGGCGTTTTTTGAGCGGGCGCGTTGGGCTGCGTGGAAAAAAAGTTCTTGGCATTGAGCCAGTCGTAATCACCGAAGTAGAAGGCCGTGCCGTGAAAATCGTTGGTGCCCTTCTTGAGGACCACATTGACAGCCGCCCCGCCCTTCACCCCGTATTCCGCCGAGGGGAGCTGCTGGACAGAAAACTCTTCGATGGAGTCATTGCCCAACACGGAGGCGGGAATCCCTAAGACGCCGGGCTGGCCCACGACCTCACTGCCATAGAAGCGATCGTTGTTGGGCATACCGTCAATCAAGTAGTTGTTGGTGGTGGTGCGCTGGCCGCTGATGCTAACGTCAAGAAAGCCGCCGCCCGGCGAGCGCTGTACGCCTGGGGTGATGGCCAAAATAGATTTAAAATCGCGGCCTTCGGTGGGGAGATCGACGATGGCTTTGGTGTCTACCTCATTCGTAACACCCGGGGAGTAGTCTACCAACGGAGCAACCCCCTCGACAGTCACTGTCTCCGACTTCTGGCCAACCTGCAACTGGAAATCGACCTTGAGCACGATGCCCGCTGCCGTCTCAGCTTGACGGATTTCGGTCTTAAAGCCTTGGACTGAGACAGTAACCTTGTGAAGACAGACGGGCAGATTCGTCAGACGGTAGAAGCCCGTCTCCGTGGTAGTGACTGCACGCGTTGCGTTTGTGGCCGTGCACACAGCAGAGACTTGAGCCCCAGGAACGGCTGCGCCGCTCTGGTCCATCACCGTTCCTGTGATTTCACCCGTGATGATCTGCGCGGATAACGAGCTAGCAGAGAAAACAAAAGCTAGAATGAAAAAACTGCAAATGCAGCAAAGTCTAGGTCTGCACATGTATAGCCCACCCCCTGCAATTTGTGCCCCCGGTCCCCCATGGATGTGATTTAATCGCGCATTCTAGTCCGATGCGGTCTTTTGTCAACTACTATTCAAATTTGGAAAGCCCCATGAATTCTGGTGGAAGACCGAGAAACCTATATCCCTGGGCTAATTTCTGAATTTAGCCCACTACCATCTGTGCTGGTTGAATCTTGTTGCGCGAGTTAGAGATGAGAGGCAGAAATTTGACTTAGGCAAATCAGTGCTTCGACATATTTTCAAAATTCCTAGTGGCTCCAGGTCTTTCAAAGTTGGGATTGTCTTAGAATCTTGCAGGTGACAACCATGAAGCATGCAGTCCTCGCTTTGTTAGTCTGCGCTCTTTCTTCGATTGCCTCGGCGCAGGTCACGGCGGTCCGCGCAGGGCGTTTGGTCGACCCGGATTCCGGCACGGTCCTCCCCGACCAAGTCATCATAGTTTCTGGTGGAAAGATTGAAGCCGTGGGCAAAGGCTTGGCGATTCCGGCGGGCGCGAAGGTCATCGATCTCTCAGACAAGACCGTGTTACCAGGGTTCATCGACTGTCACACGCACCTTGCGGACGGGAAAGGGCTGGAGAACGGAGATCCGTTCAACCTGCTCAAGAAGACCGCGTCGCAAGTGGTCCTGGAGTCGGTGCCGAACGCGCGGACAACGCTTCTTTCGGGGTTCACGACGGTGCGGGATGTGGGGACCTACAGGGCGCTGAACGACATCTCGCTGCGCGACGCGATCGCCGAGGGAGACATCATTGGTCCGCGCATGTACGTGGCGGGGGCCTATATCACAATTACGGGCGGCGCCGGTGCGATGACCGGGCAGGCGGCCGACATCCAACTGCCATGGGATCTGCACTACGGTGAAGCGAACAGTCCGTGGGAGGTGCGTCAGAAGGTGCGCCTGCTGGCGCACGACGGTGTGGACCACATCAAAGTGCTTTCGACGGGCGCAGTGCTGACGCACGGCAGCAGCCCGAAGGCCACGGAGTTCACACCGGAGGAACTGCAAGCGGCCGTGGAAGAAGCACGGAGTTTCGGGCTGCGAGTGGAAGCGCACGCGCACAATCCGGAGGGGATCAAGAAGGCGATTCGAGCGGGAGTGGCATCGGTGGAGCACGCGACCCTGATTGACGACGAGGGAATCGCGCTGGCGAAAAGGAACGGAACCTACCTCGACATGGATATCTACGACGAAGAGTGCATCCAAGAGGCGGGTAGGAAGGGAGCCATTCCGCTCGATTTTTTGGAACATGATCGCGAGATGGGCGAGAAGCAACGAGAAAACTTCCGCAAGGCTGTACAGGCGGGGGTGAAAATGGCGTTCGGCACCGATCTGGGAGTATGCCCGTATGGGACCAGTCCCAAACAGTTTGTGTTCATGGTGAACTACGGGATGACACCGATGCAGGCGATCCAAGCAGCGACGTCAAATGCAGCGGACCTGCTCGGGCATTCAGACATAATTGGATCGATCAAGACGGGAAAATCTGCGGACATGGTCGCTGTAAGTGGGGATCCACTGAAAGACATCAGATTGCTCGAGGGCGTTGAATTCGTGATGAAAGAAGGCAAGGTCTATAAGGAGAGAGGAATTGTTGCGTGCCAGCGGTAAAAACGGTCAACCAGCAGAGGAAGCCCCACGCCCGGCCGACTTTCTATCTCAAATTGAACCGTGCCACGAAGCTCTCTTAGGGGGAGCTCATAGCTACCCGGCTACAACCCTACGGCTTTGCGTCCGGATATTCCAATCGGTAGAGCGGTTCGAGCCCCGTTTTCTTCAGCAACTCTATGACTTCCGTATGCGAAAGTCTCCGGCCGGGCCGATCGTTGGCATTGGCGAACTGGTATCCAATCACAGCCATCACCGCCGTATGCATCCCCAGCAGGCTCGGACGAATCTTTTCAAACGTGTCCACAATCGTGTGGTGCCGCACGTCGTAATCGCCGCGTTTGACGAGGAGCTCGTAGGCGGGCACACCGGCCACTATGAAAGATTCATGATCGGAGTCAAAGTCCGCATCCAAGGACAGGCCGTCCGCCCCCAGTGACGCAAGCGGCTTGAGCAACTTCTTCGTTGTGGCTTCCAGGTCCTGGCGGCCGTTCAGCTGCAGGCCCAGTGGCTCCTGCGCACCGGAGTCGGTGTTAATCATCGCCCGAATGTTGTCCAGCTCCGCCTTATGCTGCTCAACGTAAGCTCGCGAACCGTTGGCCAATTGCTCTTCACCAGAGAAAAACACAAATCGGATGGTGTGCTTGGGCCGGATCTGCAACGCTTTCAAGATGCGCGCCGCTTCGAGCACCGTGGCGACTCCCGCTCCATTGTCGTTGGCGCCCTGTGCTGCATCCCAGGAATCGAAATGTGCCGTCAGCAGGACCATCTCGTGGGCTTCCGATCCTTTGATATCTGCAACCACATTGCGTTCTCGTCCTGGGCCGGAGCCAAACGAATTCTCGATGTTTAGACGCACTTTCGCTGCCCCTTTTGCCAGCAACCGCCGAAGCAACGCTGCATCTTCCTTCGCGATGGACAGAATCGGTAAAGGTCCTCGGGGATAGAATCCGAACGCTGATGTGTAGACCATGCGATCTGGTTTGTCGGAAACGATGAACATCGCCTCTGCCCCCGCCTGGGCCATTTGCTTTGCAATCATGAGGCGCGCTCCGGCGTATGTGGACGAAACACCGCTGCTTTGCTGGTCAACGATCACCGCAGCGCCGCGTACCTGCTCCGGCGTTAGAGTACGGCCTTCGCCCGGCGCTCCGAAATCTGCAACCGGCACTTCGATCGGGCCGGGCGTCCCCGGAACCCACCCATACGAACCAATGTAGAGCGAGCGATGCACGGGAGAAACCAGTTCGGCCGTCGCCCGCCCATATCGCCAGACTGAACCCAGTTCGTATTCCTCGAAGTGCGCATTCTCTAGTCCCGCCTCCTTCAGGCTCTTTAGAATGAGTTCGGCTGTCGCTTGGGATTCAGGGCTCCCTGTGATTCTCCCTCCGATCGTGTCAGTCAGCGTTTCGAGGAAAGCCGACGCGCCGCCACGGGTCATTGAATAACCCACGATCCGCGCGATCTCTTCCTCTGTCTTTCTTTCATCGTCGGGCCTCGGCGGAGCCGAATTGGTTGAACTTGCTGCCACCCACACCGCCAATACAACAATGGCCCCGGAAAGATGACGCATCTTGGCCTCCTCAACGGTTTTGCAGGCCTCTCGTCGAACCGCTCTTCAGTAATGCGAGACGTCTCGCGCCCGGTGACGTACCGTTATGGCCGCTCATCTTAGGTTGCTCCCCGGTTCAAGTCAAAGCACCACCGCGAAGCGCTTCGATCTAGTATGACTAACGAACGACGCAGTGTTTAACAAGAACTCCACCATCGCGGCGAGCAAACGGTACCCCGACGATTCGTTGTTTCTGTTTTTTGGGCGGCAATTGGCGACGTTCAAAATTAGAGCTTCTTCCGAAGACAAAACAGTTCAGTCCAATTGGATTTCCCTTCCAGCTTCAGTCCAAAACGGACCATTTTCCGGTGGATTCTGGCAGGTTAGCGGCGTAAGGACAGTTGAGGCATCGTTTGATTTATGGAGCCGGCGATGGGAATCGAATTTCATGCCAAATTTCTAAGCCTCACCGGAACAAGGTGTTACCCGCCCCTCCCTCAAGCAATTTTGCCCTCTTATTGCCCCCAAAAAGTTGCCGATGATTCTCGACGATTGCGGGCGCGATCATACATTCCCAATATTCTTCCGGGCAACCAACCTCGTCAGGGATCGCACGAATGAATGGTAGAGAGACGTTGGCCACTCCTACGAATGATGCGCTCTTTGTGCGAGTAGGTCGCTGCCAACCACACATTCGCGGCCGCGAGTCCTCGCAGTTGCGGACAGCAGTTCCGAATGGTTAGAGTGACCAGCTCCAACAACCTTTGGGAAGTCAGCCCCTTCTACGGAACGCGCGTTTTCCAGCCAAGTGGATTACTTCGGAGTTGCCTGTAATCCGTACGGAAATCGCAGCCGAGCGCCGAGATCACTTGTTCTCAATGACCGCTCCGAAAGGCTGCCAAAAACCATCGCATCGATTGATCCTTTCGAAAGAGAATCCGCACTCTCCATCCCCGAAGGCTTGCCAGAACATGGTTGTATCCCAACGAAAAAAAGTCGAAAGAGTTCGGAAGCTTGTCAGCTAAGTGTGGTTCTGAAATGGACCGCACACCACTGCTCGATAACGAGTGCCCATCGCCCTGGATGGCGCTATGCGGACTTTGGCTGTATATATAGGTATGACCTTCCTGCCCCGCTTCGTAATGCTCTCTCGCAGCCGCAAGTTTGGCCGGTATCGCGAGGCCAGACGGGCGAATTGGGCCTTTGGGACGATTCAATCGTCCATCGCTTTGCTAGTGCTGTTGTCGCTTGTGCATTCGTCGCGGGCCGTCGCGGCCAATCCTGACCTGGAGACGATGCTGACTCGCTCACGCCAGCGTATTGAGAAATTGGATTACCGCATGACCGGGCGACTCACACGGGTGGAAGGCGATGGCAAGCGCACGAGTTATAAGTTCGTCGCCAAGGCTCACTGGTTTTCCGATGGTCTGCGTCTGCTATGCGAGATCTCGGGGCCTGGCTCAGAGAAGACCAGCCTTCTGTTGCGTATGAGCGTGAGCGGGCAGGTGGCCATCGAGACAGCACATCCTGGCGAGAAGACCGCTAGCGTGTTGCCCTTCGAACGTTGGAACGACCCTCTCGTGGGAACAGACTTCTCCTATGAAGACATGGTAGAGGACCAGTTTTTTTGGAAGAATCAGGAACTCCTGGCGCCGGAGAAATACGGAGCACGCGATTGCTTTGTCCTGAAGAGCAGACCCGGCTCTCAGGACCGGACTCACTATGATTCGGTAACATCGTGGATTGACCGCGGCATTTTGTTCCCTGTGCATGTAGTGAAGACGCTTCGCGGGACGGAACCGCAGAAGGAATTCATTTACTATGGACTGCGACAGGTCGGCGGCGTTTGGTCTGCGACGCAAGTGGAGGCCAAGCTGCAGGGCAAATCCGGCTCCTCGATTCTTGTAATCGAAGCGGGCTCGGGAAAGGCGAATCTTGGACGCAAGGACTTTGATATAAGCCAGTTCAACACTCAAGAAGAGAAAGGGAAATGATCGAATCACTCAGTTAGGCCGTTGGCAGGTGCCCTGTGCTGTCACTGGAGCATCCACCGTGTTTGCCGTCATGGCATTGGTTCCTTTCAGACTTTGCCGGGGCCCCATAGAGGCCAAAGGGCCACCAATTCCAGTCGCCGGCAAGTTGCAATAGTGCCGGCCCGACCACCATGCGCACCGCTGTAGCATCAATGAACACCGCCACCGCGAGCGTAAAGCCCAGCATCTGGACGACCAGAAAGCCGCCCATCGTGAATGCGGTGAAGACGGCAATCATAATTGCCGCGGCGCTCGTGATGAGCCCGGCCGTCCGCGCCAGGCCCTCGATCACCGCTGGTCTTTCGGATAGACCGCGCCGCCGTTCTTCGAGGACTCGCGCCACCAGGAAGACCTCATAGTCCATGCTCAATCCGAAGACGATGGCAAACGAGAGAATCGGCACGATCGGGTATACCGTGCCGGTCGATCCGCCGAGCCCAAAGAATTTGCTGCCGTGGCCTTCCTGAAAAACGACAACTAACGCACCGAATGAAGCGCCAACGGAGAGCAGATTGAGCAGAATTGCTTTGACCGCCGCAAATAATGAACGCAACCCGATCAGCAGCGCCAGCAAGCTCCCCAATACGACGCCACGGATCACCCTCGGCAGCCACTCCGTTACTACCGAGTCGTAGTCTGCGTCGAGTGCGGGAACGCCGCCGACGCGCAGCACTGCGCCGGGCACGCCGGTCATCGCAGCGACATCGGAAGAACGCACCTCGCGAACCCATCGTATCTGTTCGTTGGGCGAAAGAGTGGCGGTGGGCAGCAACTCAATCAACGTAGCTTGGCCGTCGCTGCGAAGAAAACTCTTGCGGATTGCCTCGGGCACATCGTTGACAGCTTCCGCAGTGTCCGACATTCCCGTGAGGGTTGGAAGAGATAAAACCTCTTCCGCTCTAGGATCGCTCTGGAAGCGTCTCGCCACGCGACTGACGGCAAGCCAGCCAGCCGGCGAGAGCGGTGGGGACTGCGGCGGCAACTCCAGGATCACTCGGAGGGACTGCACAATACCCGATCGCCCCATCCCTTGAAGCGTGTGCAGTGCTCGCACCGACTCCGCTGCGGATGGGAGCGAGTCACGGTCAGGAATCCCGGGAGAGATTCTCCGTGCCTGGAATGC
>Ga0126379_10000614_pt1 | contig 20036 bp, 13 predicted proteins | sample PanSoiMetPlot_24_FD_92640 | JGI IMG/M metagenome (GOLD analysis project Ga0126379, IMG submission 92640) | Tropical forest soil microbial communities from Panama - MetaG Plot_24 | ecosystem: Environmental > Terrestrial > Soil > Tropical forest > Bulk soil | place: Panama | collected 2016-02-17
TCCGTGGTTGTAAATCTGGATTGGCTCACCGCGCATGATTGCATCGGTAAATTTGAAGTACCCCATGTCCGGTCGTCCCCAAGGGCCGTAGACCGTAAAAAAGCGAAGCCCAGTGGTGGGCAGCCCATGTAGATGGCTGTAGGAGTGCGCGATGAGTTCGTTAGATTTCTTAGTTGCCGCGTATAAGGAGACCGGATGATCCACAGCGTCGTCTGCTGAAAAAGGCACGCTCGTATTGGCGCCGTAGACGGAACTTGAGGATGCAAAGACAAAGTGCTCTACCCCGCCCGTGTGCACGCAGGCTTCGAGCAGATTTACAAATCCCACCAAATTGCTGTTCACGTAGGCGAGTGGATTTTCAATGGAGTAACGAACGCCAGCCTGCGCTGCCAGGTTGACCACCACATCGGGCCGGCAGCTTGTAACGAACTCGCTGAGATGGATGCCATCTGCCAAATCCAGCAATTGGAAGGTGCAGTGCGGCTCAGCCAGAAGTTGCGCGAGGCGTGTCTTCTTTAGACTAACATCGTAGTAGTCATTCAGGTTGTCGACACCGAACACCGAGCAGCCGTCACGTAGCAGACGACTTGCGAGGTGAAAACCGATAAACCCCGCGACTCCTGTGACTAGGACCTTCATGATGTACCTCCCGTAAAACCTCGGCTCTGACCGAGCGTGTTCATGCCTTGCAAGATCGTTGGTACATCGCCTCCGGGGCAATGGACGGCTGTGATTCCCGGCTCGATCAAACTAATCGCATTTGCTACCCGCGCGGTCAGGTCGAAGCGGTCCTGGAGGACGCGCCGCAAGCGGGTAGGCGAAGCAATGAGAGCCACGTTGCGAAGTTCGTTTTTGCACCCTCCTTCTAAAATGTCCTTCACGCGCCCCAACAAAACGTCGTCAGAAACTTGCTGCACGGCGCAGCTACAAATGCTTTGAAATATCAGCGATGCGACCGCTTGCGCACCAACACCAGCCGCGAATACGGTGTGCATCCGCACTCGTCCGACTACGTTTAAGATCTGTCGGAATGCTTCCAAAGATGAGCCCGCCACTGGAATCAGCAGCAGTCGTACACCGATTTTTGCTTCTTTGATTTTCGGCAGACTATTGTTGACGTGCGATGTATCGTTCAACAGTTCTAGTCGAGTTTTGCCGGTCTCCCCTGAGAAGCACAGCCGAGTGAGGCCACAGTTCGACTGCTGGAAAGCGTGAAAGTACTTAGCACCGAGACCGAGAGCACTTGTGATTAGGGCGCGACCAGTTCCGCCATGGCTCACAAGAAGAATTCTTTTTCCAGGATATCGGGCAGCAATATCCAACCAGATGAGGCGTGCCCGCTTGTATAGGTTCTGCACCGGGAATTGAGGTACTCCATCAGATGAGAGCATCTGCAGATGCCACGGATCACGGCGCCAGGTGAAAAATTGCTCAGGAAACTTGGCGTGTATCTCTGCGAAAGCTAGGCCCTCCCATTCGGGAAGTTCAATCTCGCGCAGCCTAGGATCCGGTTTCATACGAATGTTCCAGGTTGAGGGACGAAGTGCCTCTGCAATTTCGAATGCGGTCTGGGCAGCTCGACGTAAGGGACTGAAGATGATGGCCTCAATTCCAGCATTGCGTAGACGTTCGCCGCTCAGTCGTGCTGCATACCGACTTTCATCGGTAAGTTCGGGAAGATCACAGCATCCCTGGCAGCGACCCTGAAGGTTGAACGTGCTTGCGCTGTGGCGAATCAGCCAGATCACGGTCTCAGGCGTTGAGAGCATAGGCAGTCTCCTCACCTCGAAATCTAACTATCTGGCGGTTGAACATGGCGGCGTATTCGCCTTTCAGAGCCATGAGGCTGCGATGGTCGCCCCGTTCTGTGATCCGACCTTCAGAAAGAAAGAGCACCAAATCGGCGTCTAATGCGGCATGTAGATCATGTGTGATGAGCAACGTCGTGCGGCCAAGACTTAGCCGGTCCAGAGCGGCAGTGACTTCCCGTTCATTTTTGCGGTCCAGCCCGGTTGCCGGTTCATCAAGGATGAGGATCGGGGCTTTGCGAATAGCGGCGCGGGCAATGGCGATTCTCTGGCGCTGGCCCCCTGATAACGTGCATCCTCGTTCTCCCAATACCGTGTCATATTCTTGCGGCATGTGCCGGATGAAGTCGTGGGCGTTGGCAATGCGTGCGGCAAGGTGCACGTCGTCTGGATTAGAACTGGTGGAACCGCAAGCTATGTTGTCGCGCACACTCGAGGCGAACAAGGGGCCATCCTGCATCACAATGCTGATCTGCGATCTGACCGACTCGATGGTGTAGCGGCGGATGTCGCCTCCATCGATCAGAATTCTTCCCTCGCAGCAATCGTGAAACCGCAACAGCAGACTCGCGATGGTGGACTTGCCGCTTCCGGATGGTCCCACCAGCGCCACTTTTTGGCCGGCTTCCACCTCAAAGCTGACATTGCGCAGGGTGCGCCGGTAGGCTTCGTAGCTGAACGAGACATTTTCGAAACGGATGTGGCCGGCAAATGTCTGTGCGGGCGTGGATTGAGGCGCGTCTTGAATTTCTGCACACGTACCAAGAAGTTCCAGAATATGGTCACCAGATGCGAGCGCCCCTGCCATCTGGCCCAGGTATTTGGCTAACTGGCGAATGGGTTTGAACGAGGTGCGCAGATAGTTGGCGAATACAATCAGATCACCGGCCGTAAGCCGATTATCGAGGACGCTGTGTACCCCAAACCAGAGGACCGCAGCCGTGGTGGCAGTGGCCAGAAGGTCTACAGTCCTCTCCAAGCCCGCGGCTAGTTGCAGCACCTGATTACTGGCAGCAAGATTTTTGGCGTTAGCGATTGAAAACACATTCAGAAATTTTGTCTGTAAGGACAACGCCTGCACGGCGCGAATCGAGCTCATTGTTTCGGTGGCGATGGCGGCGACTTTTCCTTCCTCAATGCGCTGCAGAAGCGCTTTTTCCTTGATTCGCGCGGTGAGCCGGTACACCACGAGGAAAAATACCGGGAAGGCGAATACAACAATTAGACCCAGCCGCCGGTTCATCCAGAACATGGCCGCTATCATCGCGCTGAGCGTGAAAAGATTCGTGAAAAACGGCAGGACGGAATTCACAGTCACGTCGCGCATGCGATCGATGTCGTAGGTTACATGCGTGATCAGGTCCCCAGTTTTATTCCGCCCGTGAAAAGAGATGGACAGATTTGCGAGATGAAGAAATAGCTTCGTGCGAATCTGAGCAAGTATGCGCGAGGCCGCGGCGCCCATTGAAACTGTGCTGAGGTATTCGAAGGTTGCGGCCAGACCGGTGAACGCGATCATGCTTAGTACGGAAATCGCCACCGCCGATTGCGCTCTTATGCCATGCAACAGCACAATCGGGAGAGCATGATTCTTGGTAGGGAAAATCGAGTTGTAGACGAACTTCAATGGCCAAGGTTCGAGAATGCGGAAGAACACGCCCCCGAACACCGTCCCCGCCGCGGCCCAAAGTAAACCCCGTTCGCATGTTATTTCTGTGCGGAAAGCGTGGATCAGCCCAAGCGAAGCGGCTATCGTGTGGCGAGTTGCCTTTCGGGAAATCATGGCTTTCAAGACTCCCTCACCGTGAGTTGACTTTGGCTGGCACTCGGCTCGCTCATGGTGGTCAACACAGATGACAAGATGTCATGTACATGTCGCGCACTTGTGTTCAACGTGAAGTTGTCCAAGACGCTTTTGCGACCATTTTGGGCGAGCCGGCGGCGCAAATCGGAACGCAGGAGCAGAAGTTCCATGGCGTCGGCAAGCGCATGGGGATCCCGTTGCTGCACGAGGAGGCCTGTTTGTGCGTGCGTAACTAGTTCGGAAATGCCGGAAATATCTGTGGACACTACCGGCACCTCGGACGCCATGGCCTCAATCAAAACATTGGGGATACCATCGCGATCGCCCTGGTCAGTGACGATGCATGGCAGTACGAACATCCTGGCTTGCGTATATAAAGCTGCCAGTTGGTCCTGCTTCTTCTTCCCGAGCAGCGAGACAAATTGTTGTAGGCCGAGATCGATGATGAGTCGTTCCAGCTTGTCCTGGAGTTCACCGTAACCCACGATCTGGCACCGAAATGTGTAACCACGATAAGCCAAACGGCGGCAGGCTCGAATCAGGTATTCGAACCCTTTTTTCTCGCAAAAACGACCCACACTGAGAATGAGCGGCACTTGGCTTATTTCCGTCGATCGCGGGCATGATGCGGTCCGGAAGCGCTCGACATCCACGCCATGGTAAGCAAGGTGAATACTTCTGCCGGGCTCTGCGAGTTGAGCAAGGTACTGCTGGTTATGTGCAGTGCAGGTAAGAACGGCCGTTGCGCTTCTGATCTTTCTCTCCAATTCGGACGGGGCTGTCAGGTAAATGTCTTTGGCGTGAGCGGTGAAGCTGAAGGGAATGCCGATAAGGTGATGTACTAATTCCGCAACTGTGGTTGGTACATTCGCGAAGTGAGCGTGCACGTGAGTGATCTCCTTGCGCCGTAAACGGCGTGCGAAGTGTGGTGCCTGCAAGAAGTCCTCGAAACGTGATGCCCCTTTCACGCGAAAATAAAACCTTGCTGTTGTGAAATAACGCCGTGTATCAGTCAACAGGACGACTAAGTGACTCCAAATCAGCTGTGCCAAAGCGCCGGGCCACAGATTCCAGCTCAGAGAAGGGATGTAGGTCACGGAACTGTTCATTTCGCTCACGCCGGGATGCGACGGCTCCGCGGTCGGCCTGCGCAGGGAGAAGATTTCAAGCTGTATCCCGAGCCTTTCCAAACCAAGAATTTCATTCAAAATGAAGGTCTCGGAAAGACGAGGGAAGGTCTTCAACAAGTAAGCAACTATCGGCTTTGCAGCGGAGCTAGACATCTAATCCGTCCTTACGAAACCAATTCCTTCAGAGCTGCGAATTCAAAGCTGTTAAGCACGCAGTGCTCAGTGCCCGTGAGCATCGCGCTAATACGTGGCAGAGCTCCCAGGTCGATAGGGTTGGCAACTTGAACTCCGCGATTCGCCTCCTGCAATTGTTCTCGGATGGCGTCAGCGAGCAGAGCCGGCGTGAGTGCGTTCGGCAGGATGGTCCTGAACAAGGGCACTGTCGCCATGCGCTCGGCGCGGATCTTCTGCTCCTCTACGGGCTTCACTCTCGGAATTACAATGGAGCGCTTGCCAAGTGTGAGCAGTTCGCAAATGGTGTTATAGCCAGCCATGGAAATAACGGCATCGGCTGCGTGCATGTAACTGATCATGTCGTCGACAAAGTCGACGAGCCGAACGCGAGGACACGACTGCGCCGCGGCGCGAAGCTCTTGCGCGCGTGCGGGCGCGAGTTCCGGCCCAGTCACAACCAACGCTTGGGTGCGACTTTCCTGGGCAACTTTCTTCAAGGCCTCCAGGGTAGCTGCCAAAATGTGAAAACCATCTTCACCTCCGCCCGTTGTGGCCAGCAGCAATTGCTCATGGTCAGTGATACCTAACTGTCGCCGAATTTCACTCCGTGAACGGACTGGTGTTTCGCGAGCAACATAGCCGCAGAATTTCACCTTGTCGCAGAGCGCCTTGGGGAAGCAGTATTCAGTGCATACATCAAAGATCTGACGCATACCCAGGACCAGCACGTCGTCGTAATACCACTGAACCGTGTTGTAGCAGCCGCGGTTGGTCCACGCCGAAATCGTGCTGGCCGGCTTATCAAGAATGTCGCGCAACACCAGCAGGATCCTAGTCCGCGGCAAATTGCATTTGATGTAGCGGAGGCTCGGCTCCAGCTCCCCAGCCAATCCATCTGGTTTCTTGTCTACCAGCACTACGTCGGGCTGGAAGGTTACAACCGTGGAGAGAATGAGTTCACGCCGCAGACGAACGATTTGTTCAACCTCAAGATCGAGAAATCGCGCGCCCAGATCGCCGGATTCGGTGCGCTTCAAGCACGGCAGCTTGATGTAGTCAATTCCTTCAAGCACGCGAAAGTTCTGCAACATGGGTGATCCGCTAACGATGAGAACGGACAGGTCTGGAACAGAGGCATGCAGGTATGTGCAGATGGCGAGCATGCGGCGGATATTGCCGAGTCCGAAGGTGTCGTGTGAATAAACCATGATCCGCATAAGGTTCCCTCAACGGCCGATTATTCTTTCCACGTTAGTAAGTCGAATCCACCACGCACGCAGCTGCAGTGTTCAAAGCGCTGGTGCCGCCAGCAACCGCATTGCTTCTCAGGTCGAGAAATTTCTGGAGAAGAATGGAGCTATTTTGGGCGCCAGCGCCGTTAAACGGAGGTTGGTGTGGCTTCCAGCCCAGAGTGCTTCGAATCTCTCGGGCAAGAGTCTCGGGTTGGAGCTGGTTTTCTCCAAGCACGCGCAGTACCCCTTTGCCTGCCAGCTTCCCAGCACGGACATACTGTTCGTCATCACCGTTCCCGGTGACCGGATACACGAGGGCGCGCACACCCGAAGAAAGAATGTCCATCACGGTGTTGTATCCCGCCATACTGATCGACATGTCCGCATGACGAAGAAGTGCCGGAAGGTCGGTCGTGTAGCGCCAGAGCGTCACGTTGTGTGATCGTCCTGCAATTTGCTGTAGTGCGTCGTAAACGCTCTCCGGAATCAGGGGGCCAGCAAAAACGTGGAAATGATGAGGGATCTGTTCTTTGAGCAATGGAGCAGCTCGCAAAACGCTTTCCAGCAGTCGATGGCCGCTCGGGCACATCCCGCTTCCATTGCTTACTACAATTGACAACCTCTGCCTTCGCTCGGACACAATGGCATCGCAGCTCACCATATCGTTCTGCCCACGCTGTACGACATATCCTGTGTAAGCTACTGGGCATTGCAGATCGGAGACGCGCGAAAATGTCTCTTCCAGCTTGTGGAACCTCTCATCGCCATGAACCAAAATGAGGTCGTAGAACGAGTTGACTAGGCTTGATACCCGGTTTTCGTACTCCTGCTGATCTTTGCGGTGCACCAGGATGTCTCGTATGCTCGCAACAATCATGGTCTTGCCGTCACGGTTGTGCGCGCGCTCGAGCAGCGGGATCAATTCGAACGAGAACTGTTTGCGGCCAAAAGGAAAAAGCTCCGTGACGAGAACATCGGGCTGAAACCTATCGAAGGCGTGCAGGAGCAACCCTCGCCGAATGGCCTTTGTCTCCTCCAAATCCCAGGAAAGGTCACATAGCAGCAGGTGCGCAAAATCGGGGCTGGATTTCAGCGGTATCAGCTGGCAGGTGTCAATGTTCTCAGGGAGGCGGAAGCCTACGGGTATTTCTCCCCCAATAATAAAGAGGACCGAAAAATCGCGGGACAAGGCTCTTACGATTTCGGTGCTGCGGGTGAGGTGCCCCATCCCGAGCAGATGCTGGCAGTAGAACATTACTCGCTTCACAGGTTTGACTCCTTGGAGAGATGTCGGGCCGAAGCCTCGAAAACGAATCTCGTCGCGGACGCTCTGCTCACTTCCTTTATTACAGTTGGCGGCCACACCTGTTAAGGCAAGCTGAGTGCCAAAATGGAACGAGCGCAAGCTTTGAGTGTTTGCTTGAATTCCTGAAGCTCTGGCTATTGGACCTGGGGCACCCACACGGGTCTGTTGAGTTTATTTGACCCAGATCAACTGGTATTTGGACTGCGCTTGCTCACGGTAGCGCGAGCAGCCGGAGTAACGCGAATGACGCGCCGATGTGCGAGATGCACTCGAATAAATTCTGATCGGGTGTTCTGCAATGCCCCTCGTTGCATCCTTCGTTCGCACGTAGCAAAGCTAGAGGATGACGACTTGACATATTCGGGGACAAGAGTTGGCAGCTTACGGAGATTTTCAATTTTGTCGATAACGGTTAGTCGAAGCGCGGCTGGCAAAGCAGAAGCAGAACGATTCCGACTTGGCATCCGACTTGCTGCTGTCCGGGGTGAACCGCTGGCTAGAAGCAAGATTGGGCGGTGCAAGCCTCAATGAGCAAGCGGCTTGCAACTCAAGTTTCAACTCAGGAAGGGGTGTTAGTCCCGTGAAAGTGTGCACCATCGGAACCGGTTACGTTGGCCTCAGTACAGCCATCTGTCTGGCTTATCTAGGGCATGATGTGCGAGGCTTTGATATCGACAAAAGAAAGATAGCCTCGTTGCAGAGAGGTACCCTTCCTATTTACGAGCCGGGCCTTCAGGAGCTTCTTGGCTTAGCAAAAAAGAAGATAACCTTTGTCGACGATCCCGCTCTGGCCCTGTGTGACGCGGAAGTCATTTTCATTACCGTGGGTACTCCCAGTCTGGCCGATGGACGGCCCGACTTACGTTACCTCCAGTCGGCCGCAGAGATCATTGGGAAACATCGCATTGAAAATTTCGCGGTGATTGTTACCAAGTCAACCGTTCCCATCGGCACAAATGATTACCTGGAACACCTTGTCCGGCAGTCCTACCGGATCAGACATTCTGAGGGCGAAGAGTGCTTTGCGGTCGCCTATAACCCCGAGTTCTTACGGCAGGGTTCTGCGATCCATAACAGCCTGTATCCAGACCGCATTGTGGTGGGCTCAAATAGTGTCCGGGCACTGGAAACTCTGAGCGGCCTTTATCGTCCCATCATCGATCAGACGTTTGAGGCTCCAAGGTTTCTTCCACGTCCAGATAATCTTCGGAGAGTGCCGCTGGTCACTGCCGCCTTGACCTCCGCCGAGATCATCAAGTACGCGGCGAACGCCTTCTTGGCATTGAAAATCAGTTTTGCCAATGAACTCGCGGAACTTAGCGAATGCGTGAACGCTGATATCTCGCAAATTGTTCACGGCATAGGCATCGACCGGCGGATCGGGCAACAGTTTCTGCAAGCAGGACTTGGTTGGGGCGGATCGTGCTTTGGAAAGGATACAGCGGCCCTGATCGAGACGGCGCGGGACTATGGCGTTGAAATGCGGATTGTCCGTGCCGCACGAGACGTCAATTACCGGCAACGTGAAAGGGTAATTGAAAAGCTCACCAGGGAGCTGGGTTCGTTGGAGGGGAAAGTGGTCGGGCTGCTAGGTTTGGCCTTCAAACCGCATACCGATGATTTGCGGGATGGACCTTCCCTCGATATAGCGCGCCGGTTGCTGGAACGTGGCGCGAGAGTGCGAGCTCATGATCCGGTGGCCTTGCCCAGAGCTCGGGTTGAGTGCCACACCACGAGTATTCAACTCTGTGCGTCAGTTGACCAACTGGCTAAGGGTACGCACGCGCTGGTTCTGGTCACGGAATGGCCAGAGTACGGCACCCTGCGATGGAACCACCTCGGGTCTACGATGCGTAACCGGTTCATTCTCGATGCGCGCAATTTTCTGGATCGCAAAGAACTGGAGTCGGCCGGGTTCCGCTACGTCGGCGTCGGCGGCAGAGATCGCCTGTTTACCGAGGGGACAGATGCGTCAACCCAGCCTATGGCGTGCGGTTCCATCTCAACGAGAGAGACAGTGTTCAATCGAAGAGTAGTGAGTGAGATGTTCAGTCCGTCTCTTCCCGTTTTGGGTTGACACAAGGGGTTCGGGCACCTTTGCGGCAGGAATTTTGGAGTTCTATGGATTGGAGAGGTGGTTATGGCAAAGATAATTGAGTTTTACGTTCCTGAAAGATTCCGCAAGAAGACGCGGTGGATCCCGGCGGACCGGCGCGGCAACGCAATCGTTTTTCATTGGTCTCGCGAAGAAATCTGCATAAACCAAATGGTTTCCACCGAGTGGCTGGGGGGTTGGTAATGATTCGAGTAGTGATCAATGCAGATGACTTCGGCCTAACAGAAGGCGTTTGCCGCGGCATCGTCAAGGCAATTCACGCCGGTGGTGTCACAGCAACTACCGCAATGGTATGCGTGCCTGGTGCAGCCGAGCGCCTGCGTCGCTGGTCCCCTGAGATCGAAGAGCATATTGGTGCACACCTTCAGCTCACCGGTGGCGAGCCTATTCTTCCTCCCGAGCGTGTTCCGTCGCTGGTGCGGAACGACGGGAAATTTCCGGCTCGAAGAAGACAGATCAACGCTCCTAGGATCGGAGAGATTCTCGACGAATGGCAGGCCCAGATTGAATGCCTCATACGTAGCGGCATCCAACCGACGCACCTGGACAGTCACCACCACGTCCACGGCTTGCCTGAGGCATTCCCAGCGTTTTGCGAATTGGCGAAGCAATATTCACTTCCCGCGCGTTCGCTTCACGCGGACATGACTCGTGCTTTGCATGCAGCCGGGGTAGCATGCGTTAACCAAACTTTTACAAGCTGGTTTGGCGGTGAGCTTTCGGTGAAGAGTCTGGTGCGGGTGCTCGCGGAAGGAACTCATGAATACCCGGGAACCGAGAACTTTGAACTCATGTGCCACCCCGGGCTAGCTGACGAAAATCTGGCTTCCTTGTCCCGATATGTGAGCGAACGTGAAATAGAGTTGGCGGTACTCTGTGATGCCCACCTGTATCATGAACTGGCTGCGGCTGGGTTTCAGTTATCGGGGATGCGGCTCCCCTCTAAAGGCACGCGATCCGCACTGGCAGCCCGATCTTTTTCGCAGCTGACCTAGCGAATTGTGTTTAGCTGATGAACCGCCATTCGCAGTCGTCTGCTGTCCTTCTCCTTCAGTTTTCCGATACACTTTGCTTCCCCACCATTTAGTCTTGGATCGCTCTGGTGAGTAGTCCGTAGGGTATCGACGTTTGCCACCTACAGGCGGGGAGAAGGCATGTGCCTGAACCTCACCGTCTGAGAGTTGTGTCCTTCGTCATCTGCTGGGCCGGAGTAAGTTCGGCCCCAACTGAAGTGACTCCGAGTCAAGAATTGATCCACTGCTGTTCAGCCGGGTAATCACACTCATTGTGCTCTGGTTCTCTTTGATGCTGGTGCAAGCTTTAGGTTCTACGAGCGAATCTGGGTCAGGATAGACCTGCACGAACGCTTGCGGGTGCAATTCTTCCAAAAACTGATGCTGGTGGCGAGCCCATCTTCAGGAAGCTCCCGCCCAGGGAAACTTCGGGGTCGTGTGCGTGCAATCATTCAGGTCTGTGACCGAAATCACACCCTAAATGACCGGTCAGGCAGTAGGATCTGCAAGGATTTTATGCCGGCGGTGTCGCCTAACGCTTCCGACACCACTTCGTCCGAAATAGCGTGTCCCAGCGCCAAGTTGTTCTGATGACGAGCAACACTTGCGCGAGTAACAACAGATGAAACCCCGTTGAAAGCGACAGCCTGAATGAAATGGGGCTGGGAGAGTTGGATAGTCCTGAGAGTTCCGAGAACAACCGATTGTTGTCGAGACTCGCCATCAAGTGCAGTGGGCGAAACTTGTGCTTAATCATAGGCAGGAACGTTCTGAATTTCGTGCATCGTGTCTCCGAGCATGTCCTGCAACCATCCGCATTTTACTGAGTCCAACGTATGCTTCGATGAAAATGCTAGGCAAGATAAGCCGCCGGACAATCCACGATCCCGCGTGGGAAAAGTCATTATGCCGCTTTGCTGCCCCGAAGGTGATGTGGTCCATTTTGTTGGTTGTATTCGCAACCATCAGCGAATCACCAAGTTATACACAAACATCCCAAAAAAGCGACGGTCCGAGTTCGCCGGATAGCAGCCTGTCTTCGCTTTCCACCGAAAGAGCTTTGGCCAAAGCAAGTTCGGCGGCGTTGGACCGCCATTATTCGGAAGCAATCAAAATCCTGCAGACCGCTCTGCACAAGCATCCGGGAGAAGGAGCTCTAAGATTGGAATTGGGCCGTGCGTACTTGGCAACCGGGAAGGATGCCAAGGCGCAGCGGGAATTCCAGGACATCCTCATAAATGATCCAGGCAATCGGCCGGCGCAGCTAGAACTCGCGCGAGCATTGGCATACCAGCGGCGATACGAGAAATCGGACGACCTTTATCAACATTTGCTTGATGCGAATCCGGCGGATGAAGCGGCTGCGATTGGGCTCACAAGCAATCTCATGCACGAAGGCAAGCCGATTGAAGCGGCTGCAGTTGCTAACGTAGCCCTCCAACACCACGCGAACAGCCTCCGCTTGCTCGAATATAGGGACCGGATTGCCAGCGGACTTTTGGGAGGTGAGGAGCGCGTCGTGCCGACCACGCGAAATACGTTATCCAGCGCAACGGACTACATTAACGACTCTGCGGGAAATCACTCCTGGCGTGGGATGGAACGTCTTGACCTTCGGATTAAACCTGAATTTACGAGCGATCTCCATTTCGAACAACAGATCCTTCATAGTCGCGACGATTCACGGGAGGTGGTTGACACAGTGTCGGAGACAGTGCGATGGAGGCCGTTGGAGCGCCTGGTTGTCTCGGCCGGGGGCGGAGCGATCCACTTTGACAAGGGCAATGTGCGAGCGATCTACGATTCGACGCTTAGCGGAGAATTGTCTACTCATTTTTTGCTGAGCGCGGGATTTTCACGGATTCCTATTGTGCCGGACGCTGAAGCAGCCGAGCATCAACTGACTGCCCAAGGCTGGGAGGTATTCAGCCTTTGGACCCCAGACCATTGGCAAATCAACCTGCAGGCATCGCGAAGACATTACACCGACGAGAATGTCGGCAGTCAACAGTGGGCAGAAGTTCTTCATCGATGGACCACGGCGAAGATGGATTATGTTGCGGGCTATCGCTACCGTCACTACGGATTCAGCAAGGATGTCGCGCACGGATACTTCAGTCCGGATAGCTACCAAAGCCACCAGACTCAGTTAGGCGGCGTTTTTCATCCGAACCGCAGATATCGCGGAGAACTCATCGCACGGGTAGGCGCGGAGGCTATTGCCGCTGGAGCGGACTTCCAAGCTGCGTGGGAGATCAGCGCTCGCAATCAACTGACCTTGGGTCACTGGGAGCTTCATGTCGATTATTCGAGGTATCACATGGCACAGGTCACAGGCGCTTTCAAAGCGGATGCGGCCCGATTTGAGGTGGCATATCGTTTCTGAAGCTTGCAATTTGGTATCGCGTGTGCTCCCGGATCTCTTCTCAATTGAAAAAGTGTTACTAACGAAAGTGGTGACATGAACATACTCATAGTCGACGACGACAGGGCTACCCGCCAGTGGCTCAGTTCGGTTCTGGCGGCAGAGGGACATACCTGTTTTACCGCCCGGGATCCCAGAGAAGCGGAGGCGCACCTTCAGGAGCGGCCAGTTCAGCTCGCTATTGTGGACATTTATCTCGGTAGCGCCAATGGAGTGGAGTTTCTCAAGCGGATTAAAGCACTGAGGCCGGACTGCGATTGCGTAATGGTGACCGCCCACGCCAGCGTGGAGACATTGGCGAAGTCCGTGCGGGATGGGGCTGCCGAATATCTGGGGAAACCTCTGCGTGTGGATGAGTTGTTACGCTGTATTGCACGTCTCACGACGCGCCGAGAGGCGGCAACGAGCGTGCCCGCTGCGCAGCAGGACGAACCAGAAGGCTTTGAGGGAACGGCGATTGTCGGTCGCAGTTCCAGAATGCTGGAAGTCTACCGGACGATAGCACGAGTCGCCCCCACAGATGCGACGGTTCTGATTGTGGGTGCTAGCGGAACTGGCAAGGAACGGGTGGCGCGTGCCATCCACGAACATAGCAGGAGGGCTGGCAAGCCAATGACCGCGATCAACTGTGGGGCGCTCGCCGAAAGTGTGCTCGAAAGCGAACTGTTTGGACACGAGAAAGGCGCTTTTACGGGCGCAGATGCAACGCGCCGCGGCCTTTTTGAGAGCTCGAACGGCGGCACCATTTTTTTGGACGAGATTTCCGAAACCACTCCAGGCTTTCAGGTGAAGCTGCTACGGGTGCTGCAGGAAAGGCAAGTGCGACGGCTCGGGGCGAATGCAACCATCGCTGTTGATGTTCGCATTCTAGCGGCTAGCAACGCCGACCTGATGGAACGCATCCGTGCTAAGCAGTTTCGTGAAGACTTGTATTACCGGCTGAGCGTCATCAGCATCCCCTTACCCTCGCTGGAAGAGCGGCGAAAGGATATTCCATTACTGGCGCAGCACTTCCTCGCGCGCTTCAACCGGCACAATTTGCGGCAGGTAACCTTGCAGGCTTGCACCGTCGAGCTGCTCTCGGAAATGTCATGGCCGGGCAATGTAAGAGAACTGGAAAATCTGATCGAGAGGGCCGCGATCCTGTCTGCCACAGGGGAGATCAGTCCCGAGGACGTGAAGAATTGCCGCGAAGCCGGGATGTCGACGACAGCGCCGATGTTGCCTCCGGTCGCTGCAGCTCCAGCAAACCTAACCCTGAAGGAAGCCGAGCGCGAGCAGATTATTCGCGTCTTGCGGGAATCAGCGGGTAATCGTTCGGAAGCCGCCCGTAAGTTGGGCATTGAACGCAAATCGCTTTACAAAAAAGCGAGGCGAATGGGCATAGACCTCGATGCGATTAGCACATGACTGCATCTTCCAGGGAAGCTCGGAGACTCGGTCTCGCAACCCACTGGCTCACATTGAACCTGTTGCTGCTGGCTTTGGTTGCGACATTTAGCCTGTCTTATCCAATAGAAGAATTGAGCCGCCGGCTGGGTGATGCATTTTTTCGGCTGCGTAGCCATCAGCAAACCTCCCCCACGGTCGCAATGGTTGTAATCGACGACGCCAGCCTAGAACGTTATGGCCGTTGGCCATGGCCTAGGGTTCAACTCGCGCGCCTTATTGTTGCCGTGAGCAGGCAGCAACCAGCATCGATTGGGCTAGACATCCTTGTTTCCGAGTCTGGTGATGCTGCTGGCGACAGTGTTCTGGCTCAAGCCATCGGCGACGCCGGCAACGTCATATTGGCGGCGAAGTTGAGCAATGCACCGGATCGCCTGTGGACCGATCCTCTACCGTTATTTCGTGCTCGGGCCTTTGGCGTTGGTCATGTGCAGGCCATGACAGATCCTGATGGCATCGCACGCCGCGTGCCGCTCGTGGAAGTGAGCACAGATGGCCCTCGCTGGCCTCTTGCCGTTGAGATGGCTCGTGTTGCGACAGGCCAGCCGGTCCACGTTGATGGGAGAGAGCTCAGGCTGGGCACGCAGCACATCTGGATCGAGGGTCGTGCGCGGCCCAGGGACGGTACGGGATGGAGTTCTTACTCTCCTCAATTTCTCCTCATCGATTTTCGGCAGCAGTTCGATGCAGATGAAGTTGATCCACCGTTTCTCACGATTTCCGCAGCCAGCATTTTGGAGGGCCACAGATTCGACTCGCTCCGAGGCAAGAACGTGCTCATTGGCTTTGGAGCATCCGATCTGGGTGATCGGATTTCCACGCCTGTAAGTGGACAAATGCCGATGCCCGGCGTTGAGGTGCACGCGAACTTGCTGGATGGACTGCTCACTGGTCGCGGGATTCGCCACGCTGGTTTCACTTCCCAGATTGTGATGTTGCTGGCTTACAGCTTGGTCTCCACGTGGCTCGTACTGCGCCGGCCAGGTTGGGATTCGGTGTGGATTCCCTTCGTTCTCCTGGCCGCCCTCTACGCAGGCGGATTCTTTCTGTTCAGCCGCAGAGGTGTTCTGCTCGACTTCGGACCGCTGGTTTGCGCTGCCTTTCTGGCCGTGCCGCTGGCTCAATTGGAAAATCTAGTGATCGTGAACCGCGCGTTGAATCGCGGCCTGCAGCAACTACGAAGAACGTTATTGTCCGGTCAAGCAACGGGACGGCTCAGCAGCTTTCGGTCAGGCCCGACTGCGCAGGATTCGGCACGTTATCTGTCGCACAAACTCCATCTCGTTCAAGAGTTGCAGTCCGAACTTGCTGCGCTCTACACGTTCAGGCAAAACCTACTCGAATCGATGCAGGAAGGGCTTGCGGTATTCGACGAGAGCGGAAAGATGGAATTCCACAATCCCTTTTGGGAGCGATTTTGTCGGGAGCAGAACTGGAATCCCCTGGTCGGATTGGTTGAGTTTGGACAACTCTTAGGTCACCCGCGATGGTCGAATCTTGCGCAGCAAATGAGCGCAGGAGCATTGCCACCGGAGAGCGAAGTCCACTTAGGGGGCGGATTCTGGCAGGTCCGAGGCCTGCGCTTGACCAGCGAAAACAGCGCCGCGCGCTGGATGGTGGTGGCGACCGATCTGACATCGCGGCTCGAACGCGACCAGGCACGCGCCGAAGCCTTGCGCTTTGTGACCCACGAACTCCGCACTCCTTTGGTCTCAATTCAAGGTTTCTCTGAGTTCCTGCTGCTTTATCCCGGGGCTGTAGCCTCCTCGAACGCAGCAGCAACGATCTTTCGCGAATCGCAGCGTCTGGTTTCGCTGATCAACACCTACTTGGATGTTCTGCGGTTTGACGCGGGAGCAAGATCGCTTCGTAAAGAGCCCGTAGCGGTTTCGGAGGTTGTGGCGCAAGTCGAAAGAATCATGGCTCCCATCGCCGATTCGGCTGAAATACGCGTACGCGTGAAATTGGACTCACCCTTGCCGGTGCTGGTAGGCGATCCTCCTATGCTGACCGGCGTACTGCTCAATCTTCTCAACAACGCTGTAAAGTACAGTCCCGGCGGAAGTGAGGTGTCGTTGTCGGTTCGCGGGGATGGATGCGCCGTGGTTTTTGAGGTCTGCAATCCGGGCGCGCCCATTGCACCGAATCAGCTCTCACACCTATTCGAGCCGTTTTATCGTGCACATGAACGTGAGGCTTCGGCGCCGGGCTGGGGCTTGGGTCTGACCTTTGTCAAACGAATTGTCGAAGAACATCACGGCACAATCGAGGCCACCAGCGACGAACACGGAATCCGAGTCCGCGTCAGGATTCCCAGCGAGTCTAGACTCGACGCTGTGTCCAAAGGTGGGTCTTACTGACCCATGTTGTAAACGAAAGGCTTCGAAGTGCGTTATCTCTGCAGCCAGCTCCGTGATTCTTCCGCAGTAACCCTTTGGCACACGAGATGCAAATCATCAGGGCGAGACCGGGCAGCCGGACTCAAATCCAACCACAGGAACATTGCGATGAAAAAATTGTATCTCACCCTGTTGACCGTTCTGCTCGGAGCCTCTCTTGCATTTGCCGCAGGACTGATCTCCAAGCAAACAGCTGAAAAGGATGCGCTCAAAGCCGTGGGCGGTGGCACCGTTTTGCAGGCTACGCTCGATACCAATGCTGGCAAGCTGGTGTGGTCCGTGGACATTGCCGGTTCCACCCACGAATATGAAGTCTGGGTGGACGCTCATACCGGCCACATTTTGAGGATCATCACCCAACCTCTTGCTACGATGCCGCTGATGTCGAAAGCTCAGGCGGAACAAGATGCTCTGTCGGCCGTTGGTGGCGGGGAAGTGTTGCAGGCAGTGCTCGACACCATGGGAAAGACCGACAGGAGAGTCTGGTCGGTGGATGTGCTCGGTTCGGCCCACGAGTATGAAGTCCAGATAGACGCACACACCGATGCTGTTCTGAAGGTCATCACCCAGCCTTTGGCAGCCCTGGCGCCGTGCACCTTTATCACCAAAGCGAAAGCGGAACGGATCGCTCTGGCGGCTGTCGGCGGAGGGAAAGTGTTGCTGGCAGTGCTGGAAAAAACTGACAATCCGCCCGACTGGTCCGTGGACGTTGTAAAGTCCAACGGCTCAGAATATGAGGTCAAGGTCAACGCCTGCACCGGCAAGGTGATTAGGATCATTATCGGAGGTTAGTATCGTGTCTGTCCTTCAGGAAAACACGACTATCGAGACTCGCAGGCTGACTCCCTTCGGCCTGCGAGCCTCTGTTCATGTGGTGAAGAGCAGTGCTTGGGCTGTGGTTCTGGTCCTCACGCTCTGGGCGGCACTAAGTGCGTGTGGCGCCCAGACGCTTTCTCAGGGTCCTTCACCGATACCATCATCTTCCAGTCTTGCTCCATTTGCAGGCGGAATGATTTCGGAATGGAGAGGCTCGGTTCAAGTTCAGACTCCCGGTGGCTCTGGGGGACCGCCTGCTCGTGGACAAGTCCTGCCGGAAGGCACCATCCTTGATACCCACGACGGCCAAATAGTCCTGGTTCTGCGTTCTGATGAAAGCGAGATTTTGGTTCAGCCACACACGCGGCTTATTCTCCGCGCTCCGCAATCTGGCGCTTGGGACGCGCTAGAGATCCTCCTCGGCAAAGTCCGCGCTTACATCCGCAAGCGAACGGGTGGAGCGCCCCCTTTCCAGATGGGCACTCCAAGCGCGGTCATCGCCGTTCGTGGCACGCGATTCGATGTGGAGGTCAATACAAACGGCGTCAGCGAAATTGACGTTTTCGAAGGCTTGGTTGAAGTTGCGTCACCCACGCTGCCAGGCGTGTCTGTTCTCGTTAGTCCCGGCATGTCAACCCGAGTCGGTGTTGGTACGGCTCCGGAAACTCCCGTCCCCACTCGTGAAATTCGCCCTGACGTGGAAGTGCCTGACCAGATGGCTAAACTTGAGTTTGCCCGCGAGAAAGCTTTGCAGGCTGAGCGCACCTGGGACCTTGAGTTTGGGGAACGGCCTGATGCCGAGGTTGCGGAAGTCGTTGATGAGAGCCGCGAATCAGAGAAGGCAAACCACTGACAATTGATTCTTCACCGCGCTTTCCTGCAGGGTTATCAGTTTCGGATCTTTCTCTAGAAAAAACGGCAAGCTCCGTCTCGGAGCTCCTCGCCCGCTCGAAACCTATTACCGACGAGGTCGCTGACTCATGGTGATTCCCGCAGCCTGACGTCGCTGCGCCTATCTTGACGATGGAGCGTCTGCGTGGGACCTAATGCAGCGCTTCTGTTTCTCATGCTTGAATACCACTTTGGTTTGCTGAAAAGCGGTGCTCGGTCAACGATCGTCTGGTTTCTTGCGCTGGTCCACTCTCCCCGATGCCAGGCTTTGTCTCACAGTTCAAACAATCTTTTTTCTCGGGTCACATCTGTTGCGAGGGGACCAAACCAAGTTTCCGTGAGAGCGTGCAGTGTCTCACGAGTTCTCGAGTGGCAGACCACGCGAATTTCAATCGTATTCGTCTTGTCTGCTGTGTGCGGATCGATTTGGAACCGCAGTTGCTTAAGCCATCTCAAACGCTGGGTCGTAGAACACATTTTTTTCGTTCCAGAAGGCCAAAGTGCCCTCTGAATCTGACCCCGCGCTTAGCGGAATGCTGTAAGCCGAGTGCCGCTATTGTGCGGGACGTGCTCAACCGTGTTCCCGAACACAAATTCAATGGAGAATTTGTGCGCGCAAGTAAGGGGACAAGGTGTGCATCGAGGTGGAGAATGCCGGGCAGTTAAGGCGGCGATGATGGTGGCAGTCGGAAAGTGATCATGGCACGAATTCTCATTGTTGACGATGAACCCAGCATGCGGCGCATTCTGACGTCTAATCTGCGGCAGGACCAGCACCAGGCATGGGAAGCCGGTGGCGTCGAGGAGGCATGCAGAGCTTTGCTGGTGAACACCTTCGACGTCGTATTTACCGACCAGAAGATGCCGGATGGTGAGGGCTTAGCAGTACTGGCGGTGGCACACGAAATAGATCCGGCGATTTCGATGGTCTTGATGATGGCAAGGGAAACCATTGAGCTGGCGGTCGAGAGCATGCGCCAAGGCGCGTTCGACTTCCTGACCAAGCCTTTTCAACCGGATGTCTTACGCGCCACCGCCCGCCGAGCTGCCGAGCACACGCAGTTGTTGCGGGAAAATGTCCTGCTCAAGCGCGCTATGGTGTGCCTGGAAGGGACCTCTGAAATTCATGGACACAGTCCTGCGATGCACTCGGTGCGGGACACAGTCACGCGCGTCGCAATGCCAAGCGCATGGAAGAATGCCGGCATAGCGGGAAAGTCACCATCCTGTTCAATTCCATTCCCATCGAGGTCCGGCAACACTCCGTGCTCCTTGAAGTTGCCGGCCAGGTACGGGAAATTCCGAACGACTACGCTTTCATCTTTGTTGGGGGAACTCTTCCTTACGACTTCTTGAAGAAGATCGGCGTGCGATTCGGCATGCACGACATGACCCTGGAAGGCAGTCACGAAGCCCATCGTGCCCAGGCAGCGAAAGCTCAGCTCGCGCAAGCATCTACTTAGTTCAAGACAA
>Ga0126379_10000616_pt1 | contig 20033 bp, 25 predicted proteins | sample PanSoiMetPlot_24_FD_92640 | JGI IMG/M metagenome (GOLD analysis project Ga0126379, IMG submission 92640) | Tropical forest soil microbial communities from Panama - MetaG Plot_24 | ecosystem: Environmental > Terrestrial > Soil > Tropical forest > Bulk soil | place: Panama | collected 2016-02-17
GTGCTCGACATGAACATGAGGGGAGTCCTCATAGATGAAACCGCTCGTCGAGCCGCCATCTCCGCCTATAAATTGGATATTGATCGCCTGGAACAACAGCTATATGCTATCGTACACGAAGGAGTCGGATACACCGACTTTAAGAATACTAAAACCGCGAAAGCCTGGCGCTCTCCTGACCAGATTGGAAATCTCCTTTACGATGTTCTACGCTTGCCTGAAGTTCGTAAGCGCAACGCGCAAGGCGAATTCGCGCGGACAGTCAATCGGGAAGCACTTGAAAAGCTATCGTTGCACTTTATCGCCCAGCCAATCATTTCGCATCTTCTTTCTCTTAGAGATCTTGGCAAAAAAGTTTCCGTACTTGAGACCGATATTGACGAGGATAGCCGATTTAGAACGTCTTTTGGCATTGCTGCCACAACCACGGGAAGATTTGCAAGTTCTCTTAGTGATTTCGGGACCGGGGGAAATGCACAAAACATTGAGGAGCGTCTTCGAAGGGTATTCATCCCTGATCCTGGCATGAAGTTCGCCAACATCGACCTCGAACAAGCGGATGCGCGAAACATAGGAGCCCTGTGCTATGAATACCTCGGAGATGACATTTACCTCAATTCATGCGAATCAGGAGATCTCCATACCTCAGTTTCAAAACTTGCTATGCCAGCTTGGGATTGGACAGGCGATCCAAAGAAAGATCGGGAAGTGGCCGAGCATCTATACTACCGACACCATAGTTTGCGTCATGTCTGTAAAGTGCTCGGACACGGAACTAATTATCTCGGTACGCCCTTTGAAATGTCAAAGCACACCAAAATCCCAGCCGACACCATAAAGGAATTTCAGGAGAAACTCTATTTTCGGGCCTTTCCTGGCATTCGCCAGCTTCACGACTACATCGCCACCGAAGTCCACGAGCGCGGCCACTTAATCACGCCCTTCGGCCGAAAGCGCTGGTTTTTCGGCTATCGTTCCGACAAGGCCGATCCTCGCTTTCGCGACACCCTCAAGCAGGCTGTGGCCCACATGGGCCAGTCAATGACCGCGGACGAGATGAACCACGGAATGCTTTGGGCCTGGAGACTCGGGCTATTCGACCTGCTCTTGCAGGTCCACGACTCAATCCTAATCCAATATCCTGGGGAGAAAGAAGATGAGATTATCCCACAAGTTAAGAAAGCCATGGTGGTTCCACTGGAGCTTCGCGGCGGTCGCCGCTTCAGTGTTCCTGTTGACGTGAAGGTAGGCTGGAATTGGGCCAAAATCGACCCAAAGAAAGAAACCTTTGCCGACGGCAACCCTTTAGGCTTAGCCAAGTGGCCCGATGACCGTCAACGGACGAGCACTTGATAGCTGGATTGAAGGCTACCTCGAATTTACGGACATCCTACCATCACCGCCAATACTGCGTAAATGGGCAGCGATTTCCTTTGTAGCCGCAGCTATGGAACGGAGAATCTGGGTCAGAACTATGGGTTCTGACCTGTATCCAGGTCTCTACGTAATCCTCGTTGGTCCTCCTGGTATCGGCAAGGGCGAGGCCATGAAGTTTGGCTCGTCTATGCTTCGTGCGATCAGCGACCTCCATATCGGCCCCTCAGATATGACCGGAGCGTCGCTCATAGACGCCCTCAACGAGGCGACTCGCCGCATCATAGTTATCGGAGATCCTCCTTATGTGGAATTTAACTCCCTCACTGTTCTCTCCCGAGAACTCGGCGTTCTTATTCCAGCATGGGAGCCGACGCTTCTCAACAATCTCACTGACATCTGGGACGGGGAAATGGTTGATCAGAAACGAAGGGGACGAGACCTTAGAATCAAGATTCTGCATCCTCAAATTAATCTACTCGGAGCCACCACACCGTCCTATCTTAATGGAGTTATGCCTCCGGGCGCTTGGGATCAAGGATTTATCTCCCGCACCATCCTTATTTATTCAGGCGAACGGACGTACCGTGATCCTTTCGAAGAAGCCGCCACACCTAATCTTGGAATCCTTTACAGTGGACTTAGCGCCGACCTCAAGGCAATTGCACAGACATTTGGGAAAATGTCATTTACTCCAGAAGCAGCAGAGGCAATACGCGCCTGGAATAAAGGCGGCTGTCAACCTGAGCCTTCTGCATCCAGACTTCTATATTACAATACAAGACGATTAACACAACTGTTGAAGCTCTCAATGATCTCATCGATCTCTAGATCGACCAATCTTGTTATAACCCTCGAGAATTATGCCGAGGCTCTTAATTGGCTCATTGAGGCCGAAACCTACATGCCTGACATCTTCAAAGCCGCGATCAGTGGCGGCGACTCAACCGCGATGGAAGACACCTGGCAGTTCGTTTGGACGCTATTCGCGAAGGAGCGAAATCCAATCGCAGAGCACCGAATAGTTCATTTCCTTAAAGAACGAATTCCCGCGCATTCTGTTATGCGCGTGATCGAGATTATGGTCAAATCTAAGATGTTCGAAATCGTCACTGATAAAAACGGCATTGCAGGTTACAAGCCTGGATCGAAAAGCTCGAGGATGGAAGGTCACTGATGAGCTTTAAGCTCTTGCCTACATTCCGTGATTTCAGCCTTAAAGTACTTCCGTTCATCCTCGTTGCGCCCCTTAAGCGACAGCGCAAAGTAGGTAAAGAAGGCTATCCACAGAACGTTGACTACGAGGATGCCAAATGCCAGCGGTTGCGACTTCATCACATCGCCGACGACGGCGATAGCTTTTCCGCCCTCCTCTACAGGCCCTGGATTCATCATTCTATCACCCTAAATCTTGCGACAATGATCGCAGTTGTTACCGGCCAGAACGGATCGTACCAGACATAGAACCGAGATTCGGCTCGAAGCCCCCAATCTCCGACACCGAGGCTGGTGTCAAGTCGGGTAGGATCAGTTCTGCATTCGTTCAGCGCCACCGCCCGTCCAGGCTTACGAATTAGATGAACACCAGCGGACTTCCAATCCCCTACAATCGATTCGCCCTTTGAGTTCAGCGGAATAAAGTTCTGGACGGTCTCGGCAAAATGAACAAGAGTTGTCCATTTGCCGCGCTTACAGAATGTTACATCAGTCCCTCTAATAATGTCATTTCTGTTAAGGATCAAGATTTCGTTCTCAACAGTCCCAGGTCCTATTCCTCTGACCGGATCGGCGTAGGGCTTCAGCCAAGCCTTCTCAAATCGCCAAACCGGCTCTCGGAGAAAATGCTCGTAGACCGCGATTCCTGCCCAGGCACTTAACCCGAACAATACAGTCAGAGGCCCCCATCGACAGATATTGAACCTGCATTCCATGTCAGTGTCCTTTTGTAAGGACCGCCCAAAGTCTGTCAGCGATCACAACAAGTGCCGCGAGCGCTGTAGGCAATCCGAGAATCAGTGTGAAGCTCTGCCAACGATCTTTTCGCCTTCGTTTCTTTTCTATTTCATATCGGTAGAGAGCCAACATCGCTCTTAGCTCTCCTCGCTCCTCAGGCAGAAGCTCCCGGTTATGAAACTCGACCTCACCTAAGCCTTGGTTTATCGCACTCTCTATGTCGAACTTCCGTGGTGTAGTCATCGCTGCTCCCCAGGGGATTGTTAGGGACCTCTGACGTTTCTTATCTTACGGCACTTTAGGCAGCAACGCCATACCAGTGATAAGGGACGAGATGAACTGCGCCGCGGTTACGCGAAACAGCTGTGCTGCCTCAGAACAGCCAAGCATAACAGGCGAGTCAGGGGCGAGATTGTCTATAATCTCGGCCGCCTGTTCGAAGGCCGTGATGAGGTGCGGATTCGGAGGATCACCAATCGGGACTCCCGAGGCATCTTTGATGCCAACGCCATTCGCTTGTTCATTAGCTTTGACAAGCGCTGTATAGCATTTGGCCCGAGCAGCCGATCTTGTTGTTCCGACATTGAGTGCTAGAGCCTCCGAATACTTCAGGTCTGGAATCGCAGCTTCCCTGATTTTCCTCCATAGATCGTCCGACGGTAGTTCCTTTCCATCACCTGTCGGCGCAATGATGGGCTTGAACGGTCTGCCAGTAGCATTTCTGGCATTCGGATCAGCTTGGGCAATCGCCTGTGTCGCGAGCGTCGAAACGGCGAAAGCGGCAGCGCAAACTGCCAAAAGCCTTCGCACATTTCTCATACCTTTACCTCCTTCGAGGCGACAATTCTCCCGTAGACGGCCAGCATTCCGCCGATAACCGCTGCCCCATTGGTCAGCAAATCGGTAAGACCGGCTTGATCAGCCGGGGAGATTGTGTAGTGACCCAGACCTATCACAGCAGCGAGAACAGCTACCATCCCGCCCCAGATAGTTTTTGATTCGAGGATATTCTTAGTCCCTTGCATTGTTCTTCACTCCTATTATGTTGGCAAGATAGCCAACGATGAAAACTACCCAGCAGAGAACTATTACAGGCCAAGAGAGTAACCCGAGAACTCCACTAGATAGTGACAGCCCCAGAACGAAACCCAGGAGCAAGATTGCTCCAAAGGCGAACCAACCGTCCATTAAGCCTCCTTTCCTGCAGCTTGTGAGAGTTTGAGGAAATTGGCGAAGTGCTCGCCATAGTAGATGCCACCCGCATCTCGATAACCCTGCTTCAGCCCTCGATCAGGGTTATAGCCTCCGCGATTATAAGCAATGGCTACGTGAGCCATCTCCTCGTTTGAGAGTTTCGATTGATGATTCAGTCCCGCGCGCTTTTGCGCCGCGCGAAGCTCGCCAATGGCTTTCTTCAAGCATTCGCTAAGCGAATACCACTTGCATTGAAGGAAATACTCAGGATCTTCTTTAAAGAACTGAATGTCGTATTGCCAGATGCCGTAGCCGTGGCAAAACTTATCCGGGTTCTTCGCCGCGCCCGCGTACGACTTAATGTACTCAGCCATCTCGACCAGCGCGGCTCGTGCTATCCGCCACATCTCAGCCCCTTGCGGAGCTTTCATCAGTTCGACTTTGTTCTTCGGAAAAGCCGAGCGCGAAGGCGCATCGAGCGTATCGCCGACACAGAGAGCCAGGATTTTATCCTTTGGAAGCTTTTTGCGAAGCAACGGCCAGACTTCACCCGTCTCCTGCAGCGCAATCGCTGCGAGCATATCGACAGTGAATGGTGTTCCCTCAAGTCCCTTTTCGATGTCCGCCCCGAAAGTTTCTTTGAACCACTTCAGTTCTTCCACATCACCCATCACAGTCCTCTCACGATTGAAAGAGTACCAAGGAAAAGCTGCACCGCGTCGGTACTGGTTGAGATCAGAATACCGACGTAGAAGTTTCCTGGTACCATGCCAGCCATCACTGTGGCCTCAGCCCGCCACTGGATCACCCCATTCGTAGGAAGAATAATATCCCCGGTAGACTTCTTCAGCACAAGAAGATTTTGACTCCTGTCGGCGACAGTCAGTGTGACTTCGGTCACATCTGTGAAGTCCAGTGGAGTCCCATCATCAACACTGATGATTTCAACAGTGTCGGTCCAAGTCGCAAGATTGGAAATGGGTTTCAACCCGCCACTATACATTTCGTCCTCACAACTTCATGAACCAGGTGACGGTTCGAGAAGAGTTAAGGTTATTGTGACCTGCGCCAGAGCCATTAGTGTTGACTGTGATAGTGTGACTATGGGAACCGTCGCTGGGAATAGTATGCGAGTGGGCTGATCCAGCGTTTGAGGTGAAAGAGTGGGTGTGATTAGCGGTTTGTGTCCCTAATACTGCCGATGCGCCCCCTGTAAGATTTGTGCCTCCGGCATCGGATCGCCAATAGTTACCTGACGCGCCACCTGTCTGCGGGGTCACAGCTACAGGCGCAAAATTCCCTCCACTCCCGCAGGTTGCATGGGTGTGTCCGCTATCAATGTGGGTATGGGTAGCACTCTCTACCCCAGTTGTTCCGGTATGAGTATGTGCTGCTTCTGTTCCAGTTGCGCCGCTGTGATTGTGAGAGCCGGCAGCGGCTGAAGTCGCTGAGTGATCGTGAGAGGCAAGTTGTGGCACTGTCAGTAAATGATTATTCGCGCCCGCCGCCGATCCTGCTGTTGTAGCGTTTCCGCTTGAGAATGGAACCTCAGCTGGGAAGGCCCCAGCTGCAACATTGCCCATATCATCGAGACCGATAAGATTTTTTCCTTGCATCCCTGGAGGGGTTATGGTCTTATTCGCAGCATAGTCTGCAGCGGCGCTTGCACCTCGACCGCCAGAAACTGGAGCCTGAGCATCAGCAAGGTTAGTCCAGAGATAAGTGAACAGATTGACTGTATCGGCGTTAGCTCGCTCCGTTGCGCCACTCGCTCCATTGCCAATAGTTCGACCATTAAGGCGAATATATCCAGATTTCGGTGCATTGACGAACTCTCCATGGATCATTCCGGTCTGGACTTTTTCCTCCGGCGCGATAGTGACCGAAACGTCAACTGGATCAGGATTGGGGATATTAGTGAAGTAGTAAAGTTCAATGTCTCTTTCATCGAGGACTCGCACATCATAGCCTGCAGTAAATGGGATGTAAACTGCTGGCCAGCGTCCTTGTGACGCAATGACAGGTTGTGCATGGGGAGTACCCTCGGCAGCATCTTGAAAAACTTGAAGAGCGTTTGTAGTTCCAGTATTGTAGAAGAACGCCTTGGCGTTAGTTCTATCGTCGTTGTCGTCCCGCTCGATCAGGCCGGACCGATTCCACTGAGTGCCCATCTTAGTCCCCCGTCTCTGCGGTTATGTTAAAAGCTTTAAGGTAATCTTCCATTGAAGCATCCGAGCCGGTTGTATTGTTGAGGTTTTTCGAGGCTGTCGTAAACGCCATAAGCGTTGCAGGCGAGGGCCGTCGAACGAGGCTCTCATAACGCTTAGCCCACGCTGCGGCCGATGCCGCACCAGCGGGCTGCGAAAGTGCCCGTTTCATTCCAGCAACCCCAAGAACCGCCGCGAGCGCATGACTGGGACTAACCAAAGCGCCAACCGCCGCCCCGACCATAAGTGCCTTAGGGATCTGTGGTTTTCCTGGAGTTTGATCCAGGGCTGCCCACTTAGGCACTCGTGCCTCGACATCGAAGAAATTATCAAGATGAGAACGAAGCTCCTTGTCAGGGAAAATCGCATTCTTGCCTGCAACGCTTAAATCATTGTAGCGATCGAGCGCCGCGGTCTGAACCTTGGACCAATCCTCTGGAGCAACGCTCCCTCTCATCCGATGAATGACAGAAATGTCATCCGGGTTCTTTCCAGTCCCCAGGTTTACCAGTCGATCGAACGTCGCTTCGTTTCCCTCTGCGCCACTAAGACCCCGTACTGGAATGGGAGAGGCCTCAATCTTGGGTGCCAATACCCCACCAGCTTCCTCTGGCGATACCATTCTACCAGCCGGTCGAGGAATCCTCCTGGCCATCGCGGCTTCATCAAGTGCACGTGCAACAGCGGGACCAAAATCAGCAGCCATCCGGCCGACTTCAGGCGCAGCCCGGCCGCGGCCGCCAAGGAAACCAAGAAGACCCTTGACATCTTCAAAGGCTTTATCCGATTCCGGGTCATAGACTTGTCCTCCAGGATGATATTGGACCTCGCCGCTAAAGATCTTTTTCAGCGCCGGAACTCCATGATAAACCGCCCTGGCCATACCGATCGCAGAGCCAGGAGAGATCGGAACCTCAGGAGTCTCATCGGTAATAGCACCGATAATCTTGGAGACCAAATTCGGTTTTGCGGGGGCTTCATCAGCGAAACTAAAGCCCGCAGGAAGAACTGAAGGAGCTTGATCTCCTTTCGGCTCGTCGATGAATGAAAAGCCCTCTGGAAGTTCAGCCATTAGGGCGTCTCCTCCGGAACAAGCTCGCCACCCCGGATACGATAGCGTTTACCGTCAGGCCCCACAACTGGACGGCCCTCATCCTTAGTGGTAATCGTTCGTGAGGGTGCTGGCGGTGCAGCCGTTTTAGCTGCCGCCGTATCCTCATAGGCAATGTCATTAATCTTCTTTCCTCTCGCTGTCAGCGAACCATCGGGATTGACAAAGAGTGGATGGTCAGCCCGCCACGCAGCTATCGCCTCGCCAAGCCCTGTCGGAGTGGCCGCTGCACCAGCGCTCTTACGATAATCTCTTGCCACTTGCGCAAGTTTCTTATCGTCCTCGGCATTCGCTCGCGCCGTTTCAAGAAGGGCCTTATTACCAGCGATACTGGTTTCCGGTCCAGCATTAATATTGTTAACGAACTCGCGATCTTTGTCGGTGAAGCCTTGGCTGAGTTTTCCATGGGCGAGATTGAAGGTCAAGGCGTTTCGAGCTGAAGTGAAATCTTCGGCAAGTCGAACCCGTTTGGTAAGCTCTACCCTACCCTTCTCCATCCAATCTGGAAGTTGAGTTCCACTGGCCTCTGCAGCCTGTTTTGCCAAATTCGCGACTGAAAGCGCGCCGCTAGCAGCCCCTGCCACTGTAGTGGTCCCGAGGCCGGAGACAAACTCCGGCCTTTCCATAATACTCTGCATTCGGCCGGTCGTCTGGAGAATCTTTTCTGCCGATGCGGCGTTAGCCTCATGGCTGGCCATCTCTTTATTGAATTCTTCTTTCTCGCCGGTAGCCAGTGTTGTTGCCGCAGCCGAAGCCCCGGCCTCCTCTGGCGGTGTTCGCCGAGCGCGGGCAAGAGCAGCCTCTTCCTCAGGAGTCGGCTTCGCCGCCTGACCATAAAGAAACTTTAATCTCTCCCCCAGCGCGTCAATCTGACCCTTCTTTATTCCAGGCATTCCCATCGCAGCACTGGTCTCGGCGATCTGCCTTTGGATATCTGGAGAAACCGTCGGCTGCTGTCGAATAACTGGTCCCGCTTGTGCGACGCTAGGGGTTTGTTGAGTCCAATCTTCGATCGGCCTCCCAGTAATAGATCTGACATAGTTCTGGGTGATCTGCGGCAGCGCCGAAATCTTACCAGACAGATAATCATCGACCTTCCCTGGCCCGGCGTTATATGCCGCTAAAGCGAGTCCAGTATTACCGTTATATTTCTTGGTTAGATCTCGCATATAGTCCGCTTGACCTCGGATAGAATCCGAGACGCTCGACGTGTCGACGTTATATTCTTTCGCCGTCGCAGGGATAAACTGCGATACGCCTCGCTCGCCAGCAGCACCCGTAGCATTCGGATTGTAGCCGCTCTCTTGATAAACTTGTCGGGTGAGTATCTCAGGATCGACTCCCGTTCTGGCAGCGTGTTCGTCAATCGAACTCTTGATAATCCCTGGAGGCTGTGGAATTCCACCAGTCGGAGCGGTGCCTGTAGGTACTCCACTGAGGAATTTTCCGATCGTTCCAGCTGTACTCTGTTCCTGTTCAAGTTCCCGCCGCTTCGATGCGAGCGCCGAAAGATTGATCCCAAGCTGAATGCTCTTATCTCGTCCACTGCGCAGCAGTGCTCTTGCAGCCGCATCGAGCGCGTCTGGATCAGACGTATCAAGGCCCTTCAAAGCCCCACGAACGTCGGCTCGCGCCTGCGCCTCATCCCAAGTGGCTGGCAAGTTAGCCAGCCAGCTGAAATCTACATTTTGCCCTGGAATAGCCATTAGGTTGCTGCCTTCAGCCCGAGGATGTTACCAAGGAAGGTTCCCGGTTCGGCTCCCGCAAGTCCCGAAATACCACTGCCAATAAGATCAAGTAAGTTCTTCGAACCCTGATCTGAAGCCTTACCGCCAGTAATCAGGGCGTCGGTGAGGTTCTTGGTCAGTGCGTCAGTGGAACTAACCTGTTGGCCAGAAGTAGCCGAGATCAGGTTCGCGATCCGCGTAGCGGTATCCTCAGGAATCCCGGCTTGGGCTCCAGCGAATTTAGAAATCAAATTCGCTAATGTCGAACCCGAGCCGCTCTCGAGGTTGGACAGATTAATTCCACCCTGCGAGAGTAAATCGGCGATTTTGCTGTAACCCTGGTTGATGATGTTGGAACCTGTAGTCCCTGCAGTTGTTCGCAAGTTTGCTTCAAGCGGATTGTAAACGCCAAGCGCGGTTCGGTAGTTACCGAACTCGTTCGAGGCCAGCCCGGCGCCATAATCTTGCGCCTCTCGATCAGCGTTACCTCCGGCGAGTTCCCCAGCCATCGCCCTTCGTCGATTGATAGCCTCGAGGCCTTGGCTGAGATCGAAGTTGTACGCGGGTCCAGCCTTGAAGGCCGCGGTTGCCCTGGCAGTCCCTTCGGGACCGTTGAGCCCCATAAGATCAGCATACATATCTGCGCCAGAAGTGGTCCGATCAATAGCGGGACCGAGGGTGCTGCTCAGATATGCCAGAGATTGCGGAATTCCCTGCCCAGAAATCGCGTTGGTGGCGGCGGTAGTGCCGCCAGTTAGTGCCGCCCTTGCAGCATCGACTCCACTAGTTACGGCGCCAGTAGCCTGTGGCAACGCCCCTGAAAGAATATCCTGGGCTTGCGTAGCGCCGCTTTGAAGCGCATTGATGCCTTGAGACTGTCCCGTCTGCAGTAGATTACGGATGTAATCCATCTGCTGTTGGGTAAACTGCTGAGAGACCTTCGCGGCCTTCCCGGTAGCGCCTCCAGTTAAAACATCAAAAATAGCCATTCTTACCTCCTACAGAGTCATCGCGTAGCGAAAAAGATCATCTGATTGTTTAGAATTCCAACCCATAAAAGCTGTAAATTGTTTTACAAGATCGGAATCTCGACCAACTCGAAGAGCGCCAACAAAGCGCATTTGGGCATCGAACTGTTTATTTGCCGGTAATGAACTAATAAATGGCTGCATTGCAGCTGGAACCATTCCTTTACCTAAAGCGTCGATAGCTTCCTGTTTGGTAATTACTCCACCATTCGCGGGTGGAGTCCTGGTGGGTTGATAAGTAGCTAAAGCGTGATACCATTGACGCTCACTAATTTCGGTTGGTATCGCAGTAGCCGCTGGATTATGAGCAGCAATAACCCCATCCAGTGTAGAATTCTGTGCAGCTGTGAGATTTTCGCGGCCAAAAATTTGTCCATCCCCAGTCCACGCAAACGTAAGGCCTCCTAAACCGGCGGCTAAAACTTCATTAAAAAACGTAGGACCAAATGTTGCCATTTTATCTATCCCATGATTTCATCTATGAACATTGTTCCAGGACCACAGACCGCATTCTGCCCTGCTGTACCAGATGCAAATTTGATAACGTATGTATGTGATCCAGCTCCTGGATAATCAGCAGCCTCCAATATGAAACCAGTTCTGAAAACTGAACCCGTGGTACACAAAGCTGTAAAAGCACTAGAAATAGCGTTAGAGCCATCATACAGTTGAATTTGACAGTAATTTCCACTATTGTCAACGCCTGTATTAACACTGGATCGCGCCCTAACAGGGTTTACTGCGCTTGATACATTTATAGAAGCACTTGTAGCCGAAGACACAAATGAAGTTCCTGTTGTTGAAGATTGAACACCAGTCGCACCAAAAGTAGATTGAACGACGTCTCCTGGCTTTTTCACGCCCGGACCAAAGAGAGCAATATACCCAGGAGTAGCATTCCAAGTACCCGCGGTCGCAAGTGCAGAATTCCATTCGAGATAGCCAAGGATTATATAAGGTTTTGCAGTAACCGCGGTTCCGGTGTAAAATACCCCGCTACTATTACCTCCATTACCCCCAGTAGAATTTACAAACTGATCTCCCTCATAGAGAGGATAGACCCCGGCGGGAAAAGAATAACCATTTACACAGTTGATTAAACCAAGTCTTGCGGTTCCTGCGTCATTGAACGCTACAACCCACAAGCGCCCTGGAATGGCATTAGCGAACCCCAAAGTGTTGCCGCTGTTAACAGTAAAACTGAAGGCGGCGGTAAGCGTAATAACAGTGAAGTTACCTAAGGTCGTGTTAGAATTGCGAAAAATCAGATATACCGGATCGGTAACACTCGGATCATTACCGGCAAGCGTTTTAATAGCCACTGTTAGATTGTTCGAGGCAACCGTGGCAACCAGTGTGCCATTCAACATAGAGCTTGAATAGCCGAACCGAAGCTGTAACAGGGCTATATTAGCCGTATTGCTGGCAATGTTAGTCGTGTTGCTGGCGACGCTCGTGTCCAGGTTCTTGAAGTATGTGAACCATTCTCGATCAAAAAGACCGAATTTGTCGACGAGAGCATGGATTTCGCTGAGAATGGTCATCCAGTTGTCCTCAAAACTGGATTTATTCTTCCGCCCGAAAGTCCAACGTGGACTGGATCGGAGATCTCAAGTTTGAACCTCACTCCCTGACCTCTAGAGAGACCGCAATTTCGGACCCTGACGATGCCGTTAGTTTCCCCCGGACCTCCAAGTCGGCGCAGTATCGGATTCCCATAACTAGCGCCGCCATCCAGAGACCAAGATATGCGAACTTGAGGATCATCTTCAGTGTCGAGCGAGCCGACACCCACAGTGAGCCCGAAGGCCGCTTCAGGAATGACCATGCCATTTGGAAAGCCCGAAACCAGGCCGCTAATCACGCTCCAGAGGAGCGGATCGGACGCCTCGCGGAAATAGTCCCCTGTAACCTCGAAAAGCTTCCCTCCGGTTATTTCTCCCATAAGCCAGCGATCGAACATCCGAATGGATCGCCGCCCTCGCCAATCGTCTCGCAGGGAGCTTTGCCGCTGGTTCCAGCGCTGCGAGAAGAGGTTGAACTCCCACGTCCAGTTATCGGGATCGGTGAGAACCCAAAAAATATTTCTTCCATACATATACACTGAAGCTTCCAGGTTGTCAGCGTGCCCAGCCAGAACTGAAGCCTCAATGCTTCGGCTAACATCATCATTGGATAGCGGAACGGGGGTGTATCCATTGAGTCTGTAGACGATGAAATCGTCGGCTGCCCAGATGAGTTCATTTGCCCACCCTACATCAGCGCCTGAGATGGCGTGAGTTCCAATGATACCGCGAGGAATCTGGACTTCCCGCGAGAACGGGAACGGCGAAAGCCCAGCATTCTTGTAAACCCCCGTCCACTTATTCCCGAACGCAAACAGTCGCCCAGCAAAAGGAATAACGCGCTTTACGAAAAGCGCCTGCTCAGTGTTGAACGAATTCGCCGCAACGCTGACGGCGTTAAGATCACTCGCGAAGATTCTTCCGTCGCCGAAGCTCCACACAAAATATCCATCTGTGAAACAGACACTCGTTGGATTAGCTGGAAGATCAAGATCAGCAAACGCGGTCGGGGCAGACCCTGTAAACAAATTAAAGCATCCATTGTCGGTCACGACAAGGTTCTGTGGAACAGCGTTATTGTTGCGCGCAACCGTAACTGGTAAACTGCCGGAAAGTGCTCCCACATCAGCAACCGTAAACACTGATCCTGAGCGCGTGACCGCAAGAACTCGATTGTTGACCATCCACAGCATTGTCGAGCCACAATCCAGAAAACCCCTAGTGTGAATGTTATTCACACTGAGTGATGTGGCATCGAGAATCTGGCGAAGTCCGGGTGATCGCACCCACAAAGTATCTGATCCCGCGCCTTCAGGCGGAGTTTCAAAGAAACCGTTGATTAATTGTCCACCCGCTTCCTGGGGTTTTCGACCAGGAGTCGAAGAAGGCGGGAATGGAATATCGACTGGATTATCCATTAAAAGTACTCAGCTTCCTGCACCGCATATGAGGGCCGCCCCGAAACAACCTTCTTCAGAAGCGCTTTTTGGTACTGGTCTAGTCCCGGATCGAATTGCTGACCGAAATCGGAACGAGCCCGATTTGCGAGCAAACTCGCGATCGGATCAAACCAATCTGAAGGAATAGCCTCATCATTCGCTACCTCAGCAATTCGCTCGGATGCAAGCTGCAATAGCAGTGCATCAATCTTATCGTCGAGTTTTCCTTCGGACTCGGCATCCAGTGGCTGACCATCGCCGACGATCTGAAGCTTCGAAGCCGCTTCGTTGATCAGTTGCAGTCTGGTCTTTACAAGTTCCATTATGGGACCGTGTAGGTTATGGAACCGCAAAGTCTCACAGTTCCTGCTGTTGGAGTGTCGGCGGCGGTAATGAGAACATCGGCCTGGGCAGAACCCGAAGCGGTAAGATTGACGACGTTACTATTCGCCGCCAAGTAAGCGTTAACCTGCGTGTATGATGCCTTGGTGATCCCGCGCCACAGCAGTGGACCAACTGCTACAACCGTATTTTCGCTAGTGAATGGCAGACCGATGACTTGAAGATTTCCGCTCGCGGTCGTGAAAGTGAAGGTACTGGTCGTGATATTGAAGTTGACCGTGACCTTCTTTCCGACCTTAACGTAACCACCCAGCTGAACAGAATACGCGACTACCAGATTTCCGGGGGTCACGAAGGTCAAAACCGGAGTCCACGTACCCTCTTCGTAATCGTCGAGGCAATTCGGGTCAGCCGAGGGAGCCTGAATGGCCGGGAACTGAAGTTTGCCGTTGAGCAGATTACAGGTTCCACCAATGTTCACCTGCGCATCGAAGCGGTAGTTTGTGGCTCCGGTCCACGAGATATCGTTCGGCGTGAACGTCAAGAGAACATCGCCGCCGCCGAAGTTGATGACTCCGTTAGTAGCGATATTAAGGGTAGAGAAGTTCGCCCCGGCAGCATTGAAATCAAAGGTATAGGTCAGTCCACTTATAGTAAGAGCAAGTGGACTGTTGGCGATCACTCTCGCCGGGAACTGCGGAACTGCCCTGGCTCTCAAGCCAGGTGACGACGAGGAAATAAAACTCATGACGGCCGCTTCAGCCCGGGCTTGGGCGCTTCTTTGGACGCGGTTTGATTAGGGGAAACCGAAGAAGTCGATTTCGTCGAAGACTGTTCGGCCGCGGGCGGAGCGGAAGACTCGCCCTCTTTAGCCTCCTCGATAACGTCGACCTTGAAAAAGGGATTGGCCTTGGCCTTCTCGATGAAGTATCGAGACTCGACCTTGACTGGCTTGCCTTTTTCGAAGCGAATTCCTCGCCACTCAGCCGACTTCGGCCCGCTGGTTTCCTCGCCGTGAAGCTCATCTTCGCCGAGCCAAGTGATTTCTGCTTTCATTCTAGTCTCCTATGGCATGAGTGATTGGGCTCGCCAAATCTTGGCAAGAATGGCTCGAAGGCCGGGGACGCTCCCGCCGACCGAGTAGGGGATATAACCACCGAAAGACTTGGCGTAATCGCCTCCCGACGAGAGCGGTTCTTCGCCTATCCGCTGGACTTGCTCAGCTGGCAACGGAATAAACCGCTGATTTGCCATAGCAAACTGACCTACGTCGGCTTTTGACGGAAGCGCCGCGAGCCAATCCCGAGGGATTGTGTTTCGGCCAGTGGCCGTATTCACCAGGTCTGCCATTTGTCGCGGAAAGCTGACAATATCGCCAACTCCACCGGCGGCGCCAGAAATTAGCTGCGCCATAGCATCCTCGATCTTCCCAGCTTTGGAAAGTTCACGTTTCTGCGGCGGAAATGCTGTCTCCGACGGCTGAAGCATCGATGTAGTGTCCTCAGATTCGAAGTCGCCGAGGGGAGATTTCTTGAATTTCCCGCCCTGCGGGATGTTTGGCTTCTTGGAAAACTTTTGAGGGTAGTATTTTCCGCTAAAAGTGCTTAAGGGGGTGACTATTTTGATGTCTTTGGCACTTTCACCCTTAAATTCCTGTGGATCAATCGCATTTGGCGAGAATTCATCGCCGCGAGCCGCAAAAGTGTCGTTGAAATCCTGAGATTTCATCGCCCCTGGGCGTAACTCAGCGAAATCGGTCATCTAAATGTAGCCCTGAGTTATCCTAGATTGCCTCATTTACCTCAAAATGGGTGGGGATTTCGCCCCACCCAACCGAACAGGGTTCCTTTGCAGGAACCTGTCTTAAGCCACCGGCTTAAAGTACATGATTCCGATGATAACATCACCAGCGGTCGCACCGCCAGTAGTGCCAACATAGAAATCTGTATCATTGGCAAGAGGCTGCACGACAGTTGTCGATGGGACGAGAAATTCACTGCCCGCGGCCTCTGCCATCACAGCATTGATATTTCCGTTGGTGCCTACAGTTGCAGTCGATGTGCCAACACCTAAAACTGGAGTACCGCCAGTAACAGCTGTCACCACACGAGACGCAATACCGTAGACAACAGAACCTGCGGGCACCCTGCCGATAAGCGTAGCGGCAGGAGTGTCCGCGCCGGTCAGAGTGTGACGCCCGGAGATCTGTTGGGGCGTTTGATAGCCCGCTTCGCGAGCGGGCTTATTGGTGAGATTCGGAGAATTGCTACCCATTGTTTTTCTCCTTTAGTCCGAAGCCGATGCGAAGAAGCCGGTGACAACGCCCCACTGCTTCAGGGCGGTGCCATCCATAGGATGCTTCTTGAACATCTTGCTCACGCCGTAGGCCATCTCAATGCCAGTGCCGGTGATGAAACCGTAGTCGGTTTCAGTCCGGAACGTAGGCTTCGCCATTTGGCCCCAGCCGAACACTGCGGCCTGCTGACCGCAGAGGAACACGGGCTCGACCCGAGTGGTGCCACCGGCACCAGCCGTAAGCAACGAGGTCCAGACCGAAGTAACGAACTGGGAGATTTCCGGCACCTGCCGAACAATCGCACCGTCGTAGATCTGGTCGCCATCTTGAAAGAGTGGATTCTTATCCATCCCATTCTGTTCACGCGCCCGAGCATCCTTGTTCACAGTCTGAAGGTCGATCTTCAGATCTCTGAAAGGATTGGTTCCCGCGAACGTCACGTAGTACTCGTATCCGTCATCCGTCTTGAAGGGACGAATCTTCGGATTGGCGTTCATAGCAACACGTTTCAACAGTGACAGGTTCGAACTGGTGAACTTGTCGTTGGTAGTATCGCAGTTCGCGAGCGAACTCGCGTGGTTGCCAGCAACGAGATTGGCCGTCGAATTCCCAAAGAGAATTCGATCGGAATTGTCCGTCTGCCAGGTGTTCTTCTGACCCGCAGTAGCAGTATCGTAAAGAATACCGTTCACACGAACTCCCCCACCACTGGTGGGGAGGGTTTCCGTCGGGAGCGCCATGAATGCGGCGATCAGCTCGTCGCGCTGAAGCTCCTGGCCCCAGTCCTGTAACAGGGGTCTTGCCTCGTTGAAAACAGCAGCAGAGTCGACTTGCTGCTCTTTCTTGTTGGTCACTACGGCGTGCCGTGCCCACTCCATACGGAGCCGCATACCGTAGTTATCGATCTTTTCTTCGTTCCCGACTAGGGTGCCTGTTGCGACACCTGTGCCGAGAAGTCGAGTGACGATGGGGATATTCATATCCTCACCGCCAGCTTTTAGCTCATTCCTGATCCGAATGATCGAGTTCAGCGCCGTACCCATGTAGGGCGAGAACAAGTTCCCTCGGACAAATTCACGATTGATCTCAGTCGTGAACTGAATGAGTTTGTTGTTGGCCTGAGTGACAGTAAAAGCCATAACTCCCTCTTAGCGAGTTGGTCGTGCGATAGCTGCCGCGAAAAGATCAGCATCCGACGGCATTTCACCGCTATTCACCACGCGGCGCCGAGCAGAGGAATCTCCGCTCAGAGTAGGCGGCAAACGAACTTCAGTGGTTGGAGATGGCGTAACTGCGCCACGAAGCCGCTCGAACACCTGGGCCTGAAACTTTGGGTCGGCGAAACGCTCAGTGAGGCGCTTCTCGAACCAAGCCTCCGGGTTATCGCCCACGTCAGCATAAATCTTTTGCTTCTTATGCCAGCGCGTGAGCGCGTCCCAGCGATTGTTGGAACCAACGATTCTCTCGTAGTCGGCCGGATCGATACTCTTGTTGTCGAATGCCTGAAGGAAAGCCTTTTCGGCTTCGGCAACAGCTTCGGCCCCATGAATACCCTCAGCAATCGGCCGCCACATAGTGACCATTTGCTTGTTGACATTCTGGAGAACCGGTCCAAGCACTTTAACGATCGCCGCTTCCACCGCACCGTCAGGGTCCTCAAAGAAGTTTGGAGGCTTTGCCTCAGCCCCAGCGGCTTGGCGTAAGTGCGCTTCGATAGTATCGAGTCGGTCCCGGAGAACCCTGGCATTCTCCTCGGACGCCCTAGCGCGGTCAGAGACCTCGCGCAGGCGCCAAGAAGGGACAGTGTCCTCAGGCTTCGGCGACGTAGCCGCAGGCTGAACCACGGGTTCTACTGTAGGTTCTGGGGCTTTCGCCTCGACCGTTGGTTCTGGCTCTGGCTCGGTTTTTGGAATCTTTCCAGCGATTTCTTCAAAGATCGCTGCATCGATACCTTCGAGAGACTCGAGCGGTTTTACTTCGGTAGTTTCTGCCATCTTTCCCTCTCCTCCGTTTCGTGGAGGTACGATCAACCGCCAATAACGCTGGGCGTTCGCGAGCGACGTTTCGTGTCGCTAACCGATTACTTTAGAAACCCCCAAATGTTGGCACTGGCGTTCGTGTTGCCAGTACCCAAAGAGGGCATCGAAACTGTGATAGCGGTATTCGCCGCTGAGGCGGGAACACAACGGGAAAAGCTCACGATCGTTGGACTGCTGGGCACGCCCGCGCCCGTCTGAGCACCGTGGTTGAAGGTCATCGTCCCTGTAATCACGCCCGTTAGCGTGACATTGACCGTGGCCGCTGCGGTTGCGCCGCCCGACGTGAGAGCAAAGCCACAAACGTAATTAGTCCGACCAGCCACACCCGGAAGTGAAGCCGCCGCTGTCGCCGCTGCGACGTTACCAGAACTTCCGGTAACGGGCGTTGCATCCCAGGGAAACCCATTGAAACTCTCTGTGTAGAGCCCTCCAGTTCCATCCCCGCGATCGTAGACGAGGGCTCCGCCCATTCCAGCCACGCCCCTGTCCGCTCCGGGCGATGGAGTGGCCATTCCGGCACAGATACCAATCGCAAGCGCAAGCGCTAGAAGCAGCGCTATAACCGGCCGTGGAAGGGGTTCGCTGTTGAGCTTCATTTCATGTCTCCCGATTTGAGGTCATCGACCCTGGACTTCCGCGGAATTTTCGCACCCGCTTTACGGGCGACGCTGAGCGCGATGGCGATAGCTTGTTTGTGCGGCTTTCCCGCAGCTTCTTCGATGCCGATATTCTTGCCAATCGCCTCTTTGGAACCGCCTTTAACCAGTGGCATCACATCCTCCTTTTAGAGGCCCTGGCGAGCGCTCCCGGCTTGCCCGCCAGGGCCGAGCGCTAAAGCCCCGCCTGAGGCTGCGCTGCAGCCGCATCAAACCGCTTCTCGCGCATAGTACGCATGTGACCGAGATGGTCTGCGGTATCGCCAGCGATCATCTCGGTCATTTTGTTGGAGTGCTTTTGGTTCTCCAGGTTCATGGAACCTGATTGCTTGATAGCCTCGGCCTCAAGATGAGTGCGGCGATCATATTCGCGCGTGAGCATTTCTCGAGGATCGGGCTGGGTAGAGGCCGCGGCCTGTTGGGCTTTCGCCAGGTTCAATTGAACCTCAGAAAGGGCCTTTTTGATTTGGGCGATAGCATTTTCCATCGCAAGCATTTGAGTTTGCTGTTGCTGTTGAACCGCCTGCGGATCGGGCTGAAGCTTCGCCAGCAACTTGCGCTTCACGCTTGCTTGCAATGGGGCAAGCTCGATCAAGATGTCTGGCGGGACGTTTGCGCCCTGAGTGGCCATCGCCCCGAGAGTGTCGTAGGCGTCAGCCATCATATTAACTTCGTCTTTGCCCTCGTCGAAGATGATGTTAACGTCGAGTTTCCCGATTTGGTTAATCATTCTTGGAATGCCCGTCATCGGATCAGCTTGAAGCTGATTGATAGCTACGAATTGGGCGATTCCTTCGTCGTCGACGATTCTGATCCAGCGCTCCCCTGTCCAGTACCGCTTGATTGCGCACCAGACGCAGCGGTAGAGGTCGAGCTTCCAGTGTCGGTAGCTAATAATAAGTGGGCCCAGCTCAGCGATGCCTGCCTGCTGAAGAAGTGAAATTGCGCGGCCTGACTTATATTCAAGACCCTGACCGATAAGCGCAGGATTAGGTCCAAAATTCTCAATCTCGTTTTTTGCTTCTTCGAGGAACTTGAGATTTCCTTCCATATTCTGGAGTCGAGTGGCATCGTCGAACTCCATCTCGTAGTCTTTGTTGTA
>Ga0126379_10000617_pt1 | contig 20023 bp, 33 predicted proteins | sample PanSoiMetPlot_24_FD_92640 | JGI IMG/M metagenome (GOLD analysis project Ga0126379, IMG submission 92640) | Tropical forest soil microbial communities from Panama - MetaG Plot_24 | ecosystem: Environmental > Terrestrial > Soil > Tropical forest > Bulk soil | place: Panama | collected 2016-02-17
CGCAATGATCGGTGAGTGCCATAAACCACGCAGAAGGCTCAACTTGGTCAGAGTAACGAGCACTCCACCAATCAGCCATATCTCCGTCAGTCTCTAGCTTCACGATCACTTCGACTCCACGCTGACTAGCGCGAGCTTTCATATCTCGCAACGAACAGAAATTGCATGGAGTTAGCTCGCTCATTTAGTCCTCGATCGTGCAGTAGTAACCGCTTGGAAGCTTCATATCGACTTCATACTTAACCTTGCCCAAGTCGATGTTCTTCAGTGCTTCCTCGTTGCGTCTGTCGAACGCATCAATGTCAGCTTGTGAAGCTGGCTCAGGAAGCTCAGGCCCCATAACACGGATTCTGTATGTCGTGATTCTGGATGCCATGAACTACCAGAAGCTCTTGAGTGATTGACACGTGAGACAAAACTCGTAATCCTTAGATGCACGAATCTCACGAATCGTCATCGGATCGCGGCCCTGGATATCCAAGAGCCCGCACAGGGACTTGCCCGAACGGTGCTCTTCGATATGAATGGCCTTAGTTGTAGGACTCCTGAAAAAGAAAACAAAATCAGGAGGCCAGTTACTTGCCGAACGGTATGGGTTCTGTTGTTCAAAGTTGTTCATCGAACCTCATCATCATCTTGAGGACTGACTTGAACTGTTGTTTGGTGAGATTCACCGTAAGTACAGGAAAGTCAGATTCTTGGGCGTCGTAGATTTCTTCGTCTGGACTGAGATACGTGTGAAGAATGACACGCTGACCATCGAAGTCCATCTCACCGGTTTGTACGGTGATGACAAACTCGCTGATGCCAGCCTCTTCACCACCAGGCAAATCAATGCCCTCGATCCTCACACTCTCACTAGCCATCAGCTTTTACTGCCTTCTCGTTGATATCGACGCGAAGGATTGTTCCGGCCCAATAGACCTTGTAATCCTCAGTGTCAATACGGAACGGTGCCTGACGACTAGAACACAGGTTGATATCGTTGAGCAACTGAGCAGCAAACAGTGTTCCGAAATCCCACTCAGCCGTCGTCTCACTTCCCGGAATCTTGCCATATGTCAGTTCGATTTTGCTCATGGCTTCACCTTGAAGAACTTGAGCACAGCAGGCACATCAGTCAGAGTGGCGATCTTCTTGCCATGAATCCCGTTCTTGAACAGCTCAATCATTCCACTCTCATGGCTGTAGCGAATCCTGATTTGATTGCCCTTGTCATCAAGAGCAGACCAGCTATTCGCTCCTCTCTTCTGTGACACTGGCTGGCTCCATCCATGTACCCATGCTAGCGTACTAAACAGAAGAGCTTGCGGTGCTGCATGGTTTGTATCACCGAACAACCTTCTGAGCGTATGCTCAATCGGTGATTTGCTTCGGTCTGTCATTCCTAGCTCCTAGGATGTGTTATGTTGTTGGCTCCAGATCACTCCAATCACACTCTTCCTCAGAACCATCGTCAAACTTGACCATGACCTTGAGGTCAGTTCTGATTGCAGTAATCTTGCCATTCAGCTCAGCTTCAGTAGAAGCTGGCTCAGGCCAACGCCACCTTACACGCTGACCTACCTTCGGATCTACTTCTCCAGTTGTCATGTTGCTCTTTCTTCTGGAAGAGAAGGTACGAAGATCACTCTTGGATTACGAACGTACTGTGTTGGTACGTCGTATCGCAACCAAGTGGTGATAGGCTCGTTGACGTAAACTACACCCCAACAAGTTTCACCAGCCATGTTCTCGTACTCGACAATCCTGACTACCAACGGATCATCGTGGTATCGACCATCGTTAGCAATCAGATCATCGACCAGTTGTTTGTTGACGAATGTTCCCATTACGGTTCATACTTCTCAAGCTCGTTGAGCAAGTCTTGCTTCGCTGAGATGAGTCTCTCGATTACATCGGCAGGAGTGATCTCACCTTGCTCGTCTTTCTTGAGAAGCTCACGAACGTCGATGAGCATGAGCATTTCTCTCTGTGCGATTTCTCGCATAGTGGTAACTAGCTCATCTCGCGTGAACAGTTCTTTCATGCCTACCTCGTTTTCATCTTGTGACTCGCCAGAACAGAAAACAGAATCCAGCGATGAGAGCTGTATAGACTATTGCCTGAGGCCAGCTCATCATTCTTCCTCGTCCAACAGATCATCGTAGTCATCCGATTGCTTCAAGCAATCATCACACTGTACTGGAGTTTCAGCTTTGCCGACGATCATGTTTGGATTGAATTTCTCATCTCCGGTGAGCTTACCCGCGTGAGTATCTTTAATCCATCGATTAAGACATTCACCACATGCTACTGAGTTGTTATCCAACTCGTAGAACACGTCGTTTGGATAGTGAGGAATGATGTCACTCATTCAGCCTCTTCATCCTTGCCGAAGATGGTCTTGAACCATCCATGCTTCTCGTTAACAGCACCGAGGATGCGATGATCCACAGTGTTGCGAGCACGAATGTAGATAAGCTGACAAGCTCCAGTCTGACCGGGACGATAGACACGCCCGATAGCCTGCTTGTTCTGTGCAGGACTCCAAGACTGGTCGAGGAAGATAGCCCTGTGAGCACAGCTCAGATTGATACTCTCGGAACCTACACCGAGAGTACAAAGGAACACTTGTGCTTCCTTATTCCACCAAGGGCCATCCTTGTTCCACATCGCAAACCGCTGCTTCTCGTTATGCTCAGCGGTCATGTGGAGATACGAGATGCCAGCCTTCTCAAGTCTAGCCTTAAGCAAGACAAGCGGCTGACGGAATGCTGAGAAAACGACCACTTGATCCTTACGGTCGCTATCCCATTCCAGTCCCTCGATAATCTCCATCGCTGCATCGAGCTTAGAGCTAGGCTCAGTCAGCTCGACTTCGATCACACGCTTATCCTTGAGTTCATCGTATTCATCACGAAGAACCTTAGGAGTTGCGACGGCGATCTGCCTACAACGATTGAGCATCGAGAGAACTGTAGGACTGTGAAGCGGAACACCCTCGGCATCGAGAGCCATCAGATACTTCTCGATACTGTCATACATACGCTGCTGCGTAGACGACAGATCAACTTCAACCACAGTCTCCATAGGCTCTTGGATATCAGGGAAGCATTCCAACATCGTTCGCCTGACACCGACCTTACGCACAAGCTCCTTGAACTCAACTTCCCTCTGAGGCTTGATGCCTACGATTTTGCGATAGCCACTGAAGTCATCCTCTTCACAGAAATACTCACGAAACGGCCAATAGCCTGAGCTATTGACAATCGCGTGATGTGGAGAATCCTTCCCAGGCCACACAAAATCGAGCAGCGACCAAATCTCAGCAGGATTGTTCACGAATCCTGTGCCGGTCATGATGTGCCTATAGGGAGCCTTGAGCTTCTTGATATTGCGAGTCCACTGAGCATCATGGTTCTTGATACGATGCGCCTCATCGAGGATAATCATATCCCAATGCTTAGTGAGAAGCTCAGCACACCTAGGCGTAGTCATCTTGATGAGTCCAGTCTCTTCATCGTAGACTGGCCTCTTGATTTCACGCCCAGCGACTGTGATTGACTCTTGTATCTGCTGTGGAATGCAAGCCCTGTTGGTGAAACAGTGATAATGCGCGAGCACAATCACTGGCCTCATATACAGCGGATTTGGAAGCTGCACGTCCCACGGAGTCACTCGACTACCGATAACGAGCTGATGCTTCTTAGTTCCGACTGTAAAGATGTCCCACTCAGGGAGCACTTCCCACAGTGACTCCAAGTACGGCCCTTTTCCAGTCTTGGTACTAACGATCAAGACACGCGGATTAGGGATATGCTTGGTCTTAAGCTCCGTGAGCCATTCGGCTGTAGTAGTCTTGAAACTGCCCATCTCTGACCAGTTACAAGAGCCACCAGGAATCTCGCTCATATAAGCGATATCCTCAGCCTGAAACTCACGCTGCTTAAACTTGCCGGTAGGCTTCCGCTTCATCAGCGGTTGCCGAGCAAGAGTCTCAGTCATATGTTCTCCCGTTGATTTTTACGTTAGCTCGACTAAGATTCGAGCGAACGCTTCAACCTTACTCAAGCCTTTGTTCGTGTAGAGATACACGTATCGTCTTGAGTATCTGCGGCATTCTGCATAGCGCCGACAGAATACAGCAGTTCTTGGAGCATGTGGCATAACTTCACCACATACTATACAAACTGCTCTATCCTGACGGGCTAATGCTAATGCTTGCCACGTTGTAGATGCAGTACCGTTGGTTATATAAAACTCGATAGCATCGGCATTAGCTGCTAATGCCATCTCAGTCTTGCTACTACTTGAGGTTGACCCTGTGCTGCTCTGCGAACAGGAACCGCACCATCCAGTAACTTCATTCAAAACAGCGAAGTTACCACAAGACGGACATAGTGAGACAGATGGGAGAGCACTCATTTGTGTGAGAAACGGTGCTCTATCCCATCTGTCTCATGTGCGAGGTATCAGGGAAAACGGGAGTAAACCCCGATAGCCGCCGTGAGTCATGGTAGCAGACTTTGAAGCGTTTGTCAAGCCAACGTAACGCCACGTCCACTTGGTATGACCCATTCCATCGTGAAGCTCGACAGCCTCGAAACCCCTGTCAAGCAGGTCGAAGATAACGTCCTCGCCCCACGTTGCAATCTCACGGTTGATGAAATCATTTAGTGTCATGTTCATCACCCCTTCGTTGCTTAAGTTGTCAAGCCTACGGTCATGTTATGAATAAGGGGTTTTCACCGTTTATGAGGTAACCCTTACTCTCCGGCCCGAAAGGCTTGATAAGCTAGCTGCTACTCCGCATAGCAACAGCTAGCTTATCAAGCCTAGTTATGTTTGGCAACATAACTAGGCTTGTGAGGTTACGCAGCCTCAGTCTCGTCCTCCGCGACGTTACCGAGAACCACGCGATTGAGCAGGAACACATCGTTGCCATCCACGATGACGTCGATGAACTCCGCACCCTCAGGAGCCTCCTTCTTGTCCTTCGCGTTCTCGAAGCCCTGCTTGAGAGTAGTGGCAACCTTGCCACGCTCACCCTCAGGCTTGGACTCGTCCCACGAGAAGTCAGTAGGCCACTCCTCACGAACACTCACACCACCATCACCACTGTCGATGAAGGATGCGAGCTTCTCCGCGTACAGACCCTTCGTGCGACGCTTTGCATACACCGCACGGATCTGCTCAGGAGTCATGGGCATTTTGTTTTTCCTTTCGTTGTTTGTTTCAGTTTGATGTTGGCTTGGAGATAGATTCTCTCTCCTGGATACTGGATTCTAGCTGCGAGAGCCTCAGTTCGTGATTAGCCATCGCTTCCACTAGATTGAACCCGTTTTGTGAGACTCTCCAGCTCTCCAAGGCCGCTATCCGGCTTTCCAGCCGTGCCACCAGTGTAGCGGGTGGCCCGGCCGTTGTCAAGCCCTTTTCGGAAATTTTTTCGTCGGTTGGCTCACCTCTCAATACAATGACGGTTGGCTGATACCTCGTGCCTCTCTGGATCAAAGTGATTGCTTCGCACTCTCGCAGAAGCCGGATGATAGGAGAGTACCACCGGCTACTAATTCCGAGATAGTGCATCACCTTCGTCACTTGTCCCTCAAACACGGGGATGCCAAACTCGTTGGCGTCAGCCCGTTTTTCGAGTTCCCGATAGAACTCAAGAGCGTGGTGTTTGACGATCTCAGTCAAGTTTCACCTGATCCGGGTTAGTCGCTAGCCACCCACTGATGAAGCAGAAGCGGCATAGTTTCCTATCTCCGAATATCCCGACTGTCTGACCATATGTTCTATCACGAGGATCAGCACAATCAGGATTATCACAGAAGGCTGGATCACCTGTGCTGCTATTGTGATCGTAAACCCAGTGTTCAAGTGCAAACCAGGCTTGATAAGTTCGATCGTTCGGATCGAACTTCTTACGACTGCGACCTGCACCACTTCTCTGAGGTTTCGGAGCATCACGCTTCTTGATTAGCTCCTGTATCCTCTCGTTGCTTAGCGGCAAAAGTCACCCCCTAAACGCAATTCAGCGGTTTCAAGGTCAGACTGCATAACCCAACGTTTTACATCGGGAAATACAATCTTGCCGCAGTTCGGGCAGTAGGTTGGAAAGCGTGGGTTCACCCAACATAGCATGAACCCACAGCAATCCATCTGAAAGAGTCTGAACTGCACTCTTTCAGTAATCACCGCTAGCTACCGAATGGTACCGTTCTCGGTGGAGTCGGTTGACTGACAGGCTCAGGAACAGTAGCAGGCACAGGCAACTGAGTCACTTGTGCAGGCTGTTGAGCACCATCAGTCACAAACTCGTTACGAGGCGGAACCACCTTGTAACTCTCAGTGACACGCTCTTGAATCAGCTTGATAGCCTCTTCAAGAGCAGCCCCAAGGACACTCATGTTCGGAAGCTCACGACCATCGACGGTCATGCCAACCTCACAGTTGACCTTGTGGTACTTGTCACGAGTCTCCATCTCGAAAGACTCGCGAAGCCCAACCTTAGGCATTGTCACTCCTTGGTTGGTTGATGAGTTGTTTTATCTCGATCGCGACTGTCAGCTCTCTTGTCTCTGGATCGACTTTCGCCCAAACCCTACCTGACTTATCACCGTACTCGATAGTCAGTTCGGTTTCAGGATGACGCATCACTGTATCCGCTGCGTCATAGAGCTTGTTCCAGAATGGGTCATTCATAGCTCTGACCAGCCACATGGAGCAATCGAATCCACAGCCTTGAACCAAACCCATCCTGGCCTCTTATCGTAGTCCAAGGTGAGTTTGAGTCCACTTCTGGCTGTAAACTCAGTTCGCTTTGCAGCTAGAGCTTTGGCCCATTCGATGTGATCGAGAGGATCAAGAAAGGACAGCTTTGTCATACTACACTTTCCCTTTCGTTCTCGCTCCCGTTTCTTCGGCACAACGTCCACACAAGTTATCGAACTTCGCTGGACGTTTCTTACAACGTGAGCATTTGCGGCCCTCCATTACAACGGCCTGCACAGGCTCACGGTGAGCTAGACGACGCTTACGCAGCTCATCATGCTCAGCTTGTACGACAGCTCTCGCTGCTTCACCGATTAGCTTAGACAACCTGATGAACTCAGGATCACCTTTAGCTAAACTAGGTGGAGAAATCCGTACAACCTCGTTCAAATATCGAGCGAAGATTGGAGTACAGATCACGAACTGTTCCTCCGTCAAATCCTGAATGGCTATATTGATAGCATTCATAATTGCGGAAGCTCGTTCGTAGTCAGTGAGAGTTTTCTTTTTGAAGGTGAGTTTCCTCAACTTCTCTTCGATCTCACGTTGCTCAGATCGAATCTTGTTGGACTCAACCATGACTAGACGCTTGCGTTTGTCAGTCACTGGAGTCACCTGGTGTAACGTTTTCACCAGTCAACTCCTCGGTGGCGAACCACTCACTGTCCTCACGGCCTATCCGCTTAAGCTTGATAAGCCCCCACTCAGCGAGCCATGCGAGGACTTCTTCCTTCGTGTCCCAAAGCTTCTTATCTTCGGGATCACTCAGACGGTAGCCACCGCGCTTAGGCCCGTGGACACCGAACCATGTGAAGTGTTCCAACTCAGCGAGTCCATCGTTATACACGAGGATTCGTGCGTTGACTTCACGCGGATGACCAGGAATCTCAACGTGATAGAGAACACCGTGAGTCCTGGTTGTAGGCTCATTGTGGTCAGCCCACAAGTCCCACTCTGAATTAGTTGTCATGTGTCACTTTCATCTCGCACTTTTTGAAGAATATGCGTAAGCTCGACATCGCTGATGATAGCGTTTTTCGAGATACACGCATACTTCACGGAGTCGAAGATTTGTGCTTTAGTCTTGAAGGCCGTGGAGATATACTCCACGGCCCTCCCGACACGAACAGTTATCACACCATCCTGACTTGAATACGTGATAACCGCACTAGCCATCGACTTTGATGCTGTGCTGGTAGTTGTCAGCGTCCCACAATTCCTCAAGCGGGAACTCCGTAGGATTCGGAGAACATCTACGCAAGAAGATGAGAGGATCAAAGTCCTCGTTGTCAGCTTGGAGTCTATATGCAAACTCCAATGCTAGATCAACGAGAGCCACTCTTGCATGGAGAAACTGTCCCTGAGAATGTTCACTCAGTTCAGAAAGCCCCATGTATGGTTCGAGTGCTCTACGAAATCGGCCAGCTATGATTTCGTAATGACCCTTGTGGAACAGCTTTCTGTTGATGTCACGCTCTCTCATTACTCGTAGACCTCGTATTCAAGAGTGTGATCGTCAACAGGAAGCAAGCCGTCATCCAAGCCAAGATTCCCAACTATCTCGTAGAGAGTCCTCGCTACTGGATTGAGAGTCCTTACTCTGAACCCTCGTTCCATTAGTTCCAGACGTGTCCGTGAGTAGGCTGGGGATTCTGGATTTCCCGTCGCTTGTATGACGGCTTGAACCACCAACGGTGCGTTTTGTTTGTTGGATTGCAACTTTCGTTGCATCCTGGTTTTCTCGTCGCTGTCCAATAACACAGATAACGACGATGACGATGGCGATGTCAACTATGGCTATGACTATAGCCAATCAACACCTCCCGTTTTAGTCGTGTGCCGGTTTTGTTCTATCCAGGCCGGCAACTGGATTAGCTCGTTAGAGCTAGTAAGCCTCACCGGGTAGGATTATACTCGTTCCCTTGCCATAACACCCGTGCACGGGCATGACTCAGGCGTCCGAGTTGGATAAGTGCGGTGATAACATCCGCAGTTATTCATCCTAGTTATCGTCCGGGTGAGGCTTACTAGCCCTATGGGCTAGCTACTTGTTAAGCGTGGCCGAGTTGTTTGATTGACTCTCTGGCCTCAGCTTCGTTGGCAAGGAACTTAGTTGCCTTGCCACACGTGACGCACTCGATACGCACACGGCCTTTACCATACGTCAGCCTGTGACGATGAATGGTAAGACCTTTGCGCTTGGCTAGTGCATCAACCTGCGCTTGATCGAGAGGCATTGTTCTCCCTGTTTCAGTTTTATCCGATTTATCCACCGGGTTTTACTGTCGAACACCTGTTCGCATTCGCTACTCGGTAGACGTTGGATTTGTGCGATGGCCCATTATACCACATCGGGCCGCCGTTGTCAAGAGCCTGGAAAAATATTTCCTGCTCCGTACCTCACACTTCCATGTAACAATTCTCTTGTGTGGGGTTAGTGGAGAGCACGTGACCTTTATGACAAACCGCGGGTGTGATCTGTCATGCGCTAGTCTTATGGGTGCGGAATTCCCAATTACATGCTCTCCACTAGCCCCACCGCAGTTGGGCTAGTTTTGTTGTTAGTCAGTCGGCTGACCAACAACCGAACGCTGATCGGCCATCCACTGAGCATTCTCCATGATCCAGCGCTCCTTAGGAAAACGCATCTTGGAAAGCTCACTCTTCATGGGATCGTAGTGATACTTCTCACGAGCCCACTTGGAGTTCGGCTTGGCGATCCGTGAGGCACCGATGTAGATGAGTGGAGTGAACAGAATCCACCCACACACCATCATGGCACCCTTGCCCTTCTGGACTCCGATCACGGTACACCAGATCAGTGAACCGAGATAGGCGAGCAGAAAGACAGCGACTCCACCACTCATTTGTTTTACTCCCGTTTTGTTCACTAGCATTATTGCTAGTCCTTGATTAGCCCTAGCCTTCTGAGCATTTCCTCTTGCTCATCAGTTGGGCCAAGTCTTTCAGCGCAGATAGGCCCGATACCCCTGAGGATACTGTGCCTATCAGTGAGAGTCCTATTGCAGACTCCACATCTTCCGAGCCTCAGTCCATACTCGTTCATCGCCTTTACAGGGTCTTTAGCGATTTCCGAGAGGATCAAGAAGCGACGTCTCTGATCCTTGATAGGATAGAAGAAATCGCTAGCTTGGACATCGAGGAACTGGTAGCCTTGCCACTTAGTCCCTTCCTTGCCGTGTCTCACACGAAAGAACTTCTCCACCTTATCGGGATCATCCTCCGTAGGATCGACAACAAAGAAGTAACCCTGTTGCACTTGAGGCTCGTTTTCCCTCGAATAGTCAATTCCCGGTGCCCTCTGAACTTCAGGCACAGGGTCATCGAGAGGAACTTCGATGACAACCTCTTCACCACCAGGCGAGATTAGTACCTCAGGCTGGGTTTGAGGTTGAGGTTGCTCAACCGGCTTGATAGGACAAGCGAGCAGAGCTTTGATAGCCTCGCTTGCTTGACCCTTATTCATCAAGCTGAGGTTAGCCTCTTGGAGTTGCTCGAACTCTTCTGCGTTTTCAGCAGGAGGATTCAGAAACTCCCTTTGTGCATCAGAGAGACTTGTGATGTCACGCTTTGTGACCAAGTCCTTGATGTACTTCTTCTGAGGCTCGCTGATCGGATCAGCGTTAGCCACTGGTTGTTCCTTTCTTGGTGCGTTTACTGCTGTTTGTACACCAGCTTGAAGGCTTTTAGGTCGTGCCCGCAAGCTGTGCAGTACATGCGACTCACAGCTTCACGCTTTAAGCGATATCTGTGAATCTTAGCTGGCCTAGGACAGTTAGGATTGACGCACTTGATGACGAAGTTATACCTAGGCATGGATTCAACCTCAGCCGTACGGTTGGGGTTTGCACCAACTTCGATACACTTCCGACGCCACACGTCGTCATGACCGTGACCTGGGCCAACCAATGCATGAGCAATCTCATGCAAGATGGTGTCCACGATTTGCTCGTTAGGCTCATCGAGGAAATGCTTGGAGTAAACGATCTCTTTACGGCCATGAAAGCAAGTACCCAACGCTCTCTTCTTGTTAGAGATAGTGAACGTCCATCCTTGCTGAGCCAGACCATGCAACTCCAGCAACTCTTGAGCCTTAGCATACGCGAACGTAAGCTTTGGTAGGCTCATTTGTCCTTTCAACTCCCGTTGTTCAGAGGGTTGGTAAGCTAGTGAGCTATCTACCACCCGGTAGTGCCGCTTTGTGTTTGCGGGTTCACTCACTAGCTTACTAACCCTCCGCAGAAGGTTAGCAGTAGTTTGTTACTCGGACTCCGAATCCTCGTCCACGGAATCCGTGTCGTTCATCGCCATGAAACTGATCTTCTCACAGTTCCACTCGACGACTTCCTCATCATGAGCCTCGATCACCTTCGTCTCAGCCTCGTGATGAACGATGGTCACGACCTTCTCGCAAACCGACTGGCGATTTGCGTTGTAGGTGTACGTGACGTCGTTGTAGCTGCGCTTCTCACCGACCTGAAGAAGAACAACAGTAACACGGAACGTGCTACCGTCGTACTTCTTCTCGACCTGGTATCCACACTTGCGTGCGTGCTTGATGATCTTAGCGATCAACTTGTTGGTCGCCTCGATATCCACTTCACGCGGTGCAGAATAGTCCGTCGTCTCGTAGAACTCGCCCGGTTCCCAAGACTTCTCGACTAGCTTCTTGGGTTGGGGTTTGTGGACAGTGATGCTCTCACTGTCATACGACGGACTCCAGGGAAGCTCCACTTCACCGTCAGTAGCGTTCCACAGTGAAATGCTCCACGAAGATAGGAGATTGATCTTGTTCATCTCCGCGATGAGCCTCTCGTTGAACTTGCTCAGCGACTCCGACTTTTCCTCCACGATAGTGGTGGTTTCAGTCATCTGTCACCTTTCCCGTTTGTTTTGTTGTTGGGTTCACTTCACTTTTGTGAAGCTAACAAGCCAGTGAGTTATCAGCTTGGTAGATAAGCGGCTTTCACAGGGTTGCCAAGTTGCGATCTTGACGAGCAGCTTCCACGCACCGTGGTTTTCACGGTATGGCAAAGCTCGCGTTAGGCTACTCAATCCATTCACTTAGCTAAGGCGAATGGCCCATCACTTATCCGTCGATGCCACCAAGGTTATCCTCAGGTATCAGTTAAGCTAGCTACCTTACCTTGGCCTTGGTTTTCCCCACTGGCTTGTTAGCCTCACTTGTTTCAAGTCTGTTTGCATTGGTTTGCTCTAGACTTGCTGAGCTAGCCCAGCATCACCGACATTTGTTACAGCATTCACGGTCTTGGTGTCCGGGGAGTTCCTCCAACGCTAGCTTATATCAAGCATAAGCTATGATGGTAGGTGCGCCCGGAGCTTGTTGACCTCACGCTAATAGCGTTATCCGGCTGAGTTAGGTGGGCTAGCTTAGCAAGCCTAGTGGCTTGCTCTGACTCGCTTCACAGGCTTTGGAACTTCGTTGTTCTTGTTGCAGGTGCAGACTCGGTTGTTAGGCGAAAGATGATCTTCGTACATCTTCCAGCACTTCACCGAGTGACCACCACGAAGTTCCTTCCGCCTGCGCTTGATTCTCACAAGCTGTGAAGGTTTCATGTTCGTCCTTGTTTGTTGTTTGGTGCGATTGCTAGCGGTAGGATTCGAACCTACATAACCGATAGCGCGAAGCCTTGTCGGTGGATTCCCGTTTATCTTACGCTAGCAGGTTGTTACTTGGTAGGTTGGTTTAGCTTTCCTCGTCCTCGGTGTCCGGCGTTGCCACCGGCTCCGAGCCGTTCATGGTGGTCACGAGAGTCTCGTCACCATCCTCCTCCATCTGCTCCTGGAGGATGGGAGTCACGCGAGTCTTGACCATGATGAACACCGCACCATCGCGCTGGATGACGTCGATGTCGTTGGTCAGGTTGAGCTTCTTGACCGCGTTGTTGAAGCCCTGATAGATAGTCGTTGCCGACTTCTTGGGCTCCTTCTTCGTGACCTTCTCGCCGTTCTCGTCCAACTTGGGAGTACCGTCCTCGTTGGTTTCCACGACAGTGATGGTTCCGAAGTGAAGCGGCCAAGTCTCAGCAGGGTTGACACCAGGCTCGTCACCCTCCAGAAGCTCAGTCATGCAGTCTTCGTAAAGACCCTTCGTGCGCTTCTTGGCGTAGAGAGCCTGGATCTCAGCGTTGCTCAGACCCATTTGAGTTGTTCCTTTCTGTTTGTTCCCGTTTTTGCTGATGGGTTAGTCAGGGTTTTGCTGTGCTTAGTTTACCGTCTTTTCTGCGTTTATTGGGGGTTGACCCTTCCCCTAGCAAGGTGACGGATTCATTCGTCTCCAGCAAACTCGGTACGTCTGCGTAAGACCCTGACTTGTTTTAGTCTAGTACCATCGCCCATCTAAGCTGCGGTCTACAGCTTAGCACACTTGACCGGATTTGTCAAGTCTGCTCAACTGTGATGCGGTGTTGTCGAAGTGGCTTACTTCAATTTAGCCATCCTTCGCAACACCGGCAACACCGGCAACTTTCGCTGCGCATTGATTTTACTCATTTAATTGATTTGTGAGCTGCACCAACAACCACAAGTACACTTGTAAGTAGTTGTAATAAATGGTGTGTTCTTTGAGCAGTTGGTGCAGTTTCTCCACGAACGCGTGTTCGTACGGTACTCACTTAAGCCACAGTTAGCACCGTTCCTCGCAATCCTTACGGACGTGCGAGGTACGCTACAACGTCGGGTTTCTTGTAGCCGTCGAACTTGCGCCAGCCGTTCGGCAGACGATAGACACGACCCTTAGCCGATCTGCGTTGACTTCCGACGTTACCGACGAAGCTTTGCAGTTGCTCGGCTTTCACATAACTCCGTGGCTCCGTGAACAACTGTTCTCCGTCACGGATGACTACGAAGTTAGCACGACGCTTGCGACGTTTGGTAACTCCCGCCGTTCGCTTTGTGCCGGTCTTATACAGGGCCGCGATTTGGCTATTCGTTAGCGCCATTTCGCAGTTCCTTTCTCAGTTGTTTCTAACTGGTGTTGCGCACAGTATATCAGTTGATATACTCTGCGCATCACCCGTTAGGGTGATTTGCGCGTTGCTGCCAACATCACCACCGCCGCTAGGCTTAGTGGAATGAGAGCAACTAGAGTGGTTGCGACGTCGTGGCTCATCACGATACACATTTGCGCCACGAACAGTAGCACAACCGCGATCACAATTCCGATCACGTTGCCTCCGTTTGCGTTTTCGTTTGTGTTGGTGATGCACACAAAGTAGCGCTTGTCTACTCTCTGTGCATCACCCTAATGGGTGATGTTGTTACTGAAGGTTGAGGCCAAGGTCTTTCGCGCAGGCCAGCAACGCCTCGTCAGTCTTGCGCCACTCGTCCATCGCAAACTCTGTCAAGTCTGCGATCTTGAAGTTGACGAGTAGAGTCGAGATGAGATCACCATGAGTCAGTAGACCCTTGCGATGCTCGTCACAGACTTGAGCAATCTTATCGTGCTCGCTCACGTCAGTTCCTTTCTCTGTTGTGTGTACAGCTTAGCTTGTTTCCAAGCTCGCAGCATCACCCATTTGGGTGATCTTGCCAGCTTACTTAGGAGGCTTTGTGGAGCGACTATGACTAGGCTTGCGCCTAGTCATAGTCTGCCTGGCTACCACCGACACGCTCGGTCTGTGTGCGATGATCCTTCACCTCGGCCTGCTTGAGATGGCTGCGCCAGTTCCGCGTAGCGGGCACGATGTGCTCACTACCATCCGCAAGGGTAACTTTCATCCCTGGCGACGTACCCTCACCGAGACTCGGGTTTGAGTATGCCGTGCGCGGCTGCCGACGATAGGTGTTGGCCTTGTGCGAGTCATGGCAACCGACGTTATCCTTGCTAGACCTAGGTGTCCGATGCTGCCCAAGGGCCAAGCTGTCGCGACGATACCTAGCGATGTAGCGTAGGGTGTCAGCCATCATGATCTCATCGGCCATAAGGTCGCTCATCATGAGAAGCCTCCTAAGTTTTCGACATGAGCCCTCCCGCGCGTGACATGTGCGCCTCGTGACTCACCCCCGGCCGGGCTGTCTGTCCCAACCGACAAGGGGAGTGTAGCTGCCCACCCCACCCACCGAATCAGTATAAACTACTGGACTAATGTAAAGCGTGATACCCATGCAAAGCATTGTTTCAAGCCATTTTCGGCACAGTGAGACGCTGTGTTCGTCAGTGTAGCGAATCTTTCAGGCAGCTGATAATACGCACGTTAACATTAAATCTCTAAGTCAACCGACCCAAAATAAAGTAGACCCCGAAAAGCCAGTACACCGAGTAACCATGCTATACTGGTGGCATGGACGAGAACGCCCACGAATCCAAGGATTCACTGGAACCGAACGTCACTGATGAGAGCTTGCAAGCTGAGCTTCACTCATATGCAGCAGCTCTGAGAGCTGAGTTTGAAGAGTCGCAGCAGGCGGGAACCCAAGCTCATGTGGAAGCCGCTACTCGCGATTTCTTCAAGCGGAACGTGCAAGACGCAGCTTTGCAGATTGTGTGGCTGGCACACAATTCAGACTCGGACAGCATTCGCCTCAAGGCGAGTACGTTCATCATCAAGGAAGCTTTCGATGAATCGACTCGTGAAGGTGATCCTATCCGTGAACTGATGCGTGAGCTGACTAAGACGCCTGCGCCTTCACAAGCACAGTTAGCTGCAAGTGAAGTCCCCGAGCTGACTCCAGCCGAGAAGCTGCAAAGGCATATGGACAAAGCTAAGCGCAAGGCTATTGAATAGCTAGCGGCGTGCCACTAGCGATCAATCCACCGGACGTCGAGCCGGGCATCAGTGATGAACTCTACTACAAGAAGGTAGGGTTCAAACCTCACTCAGCAGGACAAGCTGAGTACCTGTATTCGCGCGTCCGTTTCAATGTACCTTGTTGTGGGCGCAGGTATGGCAAGTCTCTGCCTGCTGGTCATCGTGTAGGTTTCAAGGCTTTCGTGCCTGAAACTTGGAACTGGATCATCGGCCCGACGTATAAGTTGGGTGAAAAGGAGTTCCGTGTCGTATGGAGTGATTACCAGAAGCTCGGAATCCTCAAGTACTGTCGTAAGGCTTATAGTGCTCATCAGGGTGATATGTACATCATCACTCCCTGGGGATCGCACATCGAAGTCGTCTCTGCGGATAAGCCTGATTCACTCCTAGGTGAAGCTCTCAGTCATGCTTGCATGAGTGAGGCAGCGCGCCATCATCGGGCTACGTGGGAACAATACGTCGAGCCGGCGTTGTCAGACCTTAGAGGCACTTGTGACTTCCCGAGTACGCCTCAAGGTTACAACTGGTATCACGGTATGTACATGCTGGGGCAGGAAGCACAGATAAACCCCACTATCCAAGGTTTGTACCAAAGCTGGAACTTCCCGACGTGGGAGAATCTCGTTAGGTTCCCTGGTGGGTTCAATGATCCAGAGATTCAGCGAGTAAAGCGCGTGGCTAGTAAGCAGTGGTTTGACCAAGAGTATGGCGCACTGTTTACTACAAGAACGGGAGCGATCTTCGAGGAGTGGGATGATAAGGTTCACGTAAGCTCCCTTCGTTACAACCCTAGCTTTCCCAACTACCTAGCATTCGACTATGGGTTCTCAAATCCATTCGTCTGCCTTGACATACAAGTGGGAACCAATACCGCTGGCTTCCCATCTGTGTACGTGTGGAGAGAGTACTACAAGTCGAATGTCTCCACTATGGAGCATGGCATCTATCTGCGTGATCGTGAAAACCCCCACGACTACAAGATAGATGCCATGTGGGGTGATCCCCGTGGTGCCGACGAAGCTGCGACTCTCGCGCTTACGATCGGATACGTGGGTTTCGAGGACGTCAGGTGGAAGCTGAGTATCGAGCAGATGAAGCGCATGATGCTGGCTAGTCCACCGCAGATTTACGTTGATCCTTCATGCACCAACCTCATCAGGCAGATGGGCACGTTGCATGTGAAAGAGCTGGGCAGACAAACCAGGCTTGACCTACAAGAGCTACAAGGTGATGGCAATATCCAGCACAAAGTGGACGATCACGCTGTTGACGCGCTCAGATATTTCATTGGGCCGTACTTCGTGGCTGGAGCTGGAATGCACCTTGCAGATATTTATGGTGAAGCTTACCGCGGAAGTGAATCTGAGGACTTCTTCACGCTGAACACTCCCATGACTATGGATGACTTGTCGAGGATCACGCTCTAGGAACAACATGCAAATTCCACTCAGATCACCGCGTAAGGCACAGACGGGTACGAGCTACCAGTCTACTGGAATCCAAGACCCTGAGATTCCTGCACCTGAGCTGGATGCTGAAGCTGGTAGCTCTCAGCCAGTTATCATCCGTGAGATAGTTCCTGAGCTTGCCAGTCCTTACCAGAGACTGCAAGTTTACACGAAGATGATGACTGATTCGACTGTAGATGTCTCCATGCGCGTCCAAAAGACGCCGATTTTGGGTGCAGACTTCTATGTCGAGCCTTACGATGAGCAGCCGATCAACCAAGAAATCGCTGAATTCGTAGGTGCGAACCTGTTTGGTGGGATGAGTTCTCCGTTCCTTAACGCACTTGAGGACGTGTTGCACTTCTTTGAAGATGGCTTCAGTTGTTTGGAGAAAGTCTACGAACTTCGGGAGTGGACTCCAAAGGGCAAAGGACGCAACACTAAGCAGTACACCATGCTCAAGAAGCTTGGAGTACGGCCTGCAAATACCATCAAGATGATCGACTACGATAACAACGGTGGGCCAGTAAATGTCACACAATCGGCCATCCAGGCAGACAAGACGGTTGTCGATGTAGACCTACCGATCAATAAGATCATGATTTTCACGTTTTCAAGGCGTGGCGGTGATCTTACAGGTCGTAGTCTCCTTAGGACAGCATACGCTCACTGGTACTACAAGATTCATTTCTACAAGATCGACGCTATCCAGAAGGAAAGGAATAGTCTCGGTGTTCCTGCTGGTAAGCTTGGGCCAGCGGCTACTCAGAAAGATAAAGATGCTCTGAGGACAATGCTCAGAAACTTGAGGACGAATGAAGAAGCCTTCATGATCCTCACGCCTAACGTGGACGTGGAGTTCAAGGAGGTTCACGGGAATCTCGTGAACGTCCTGGAATCTGCCGCACACCACAACATCATGATTCTGCTGAATACGATGGCAGAGTTCATGGGTCTTGGAATGCAAGGCACGTCAGGAGCTAGAGCGACGGGTGCTGTCCAGTCTGACATCTTCATGAAATCTCTCAGATACGTGGCGAACTATCTCTGTGAGGTAGTCAACATGTATATGATTCCTGAACTTGTCGTCTGGAACTATCCGACCAAAAGCTTCCCTCAGCTCAACGTTCGTAACATCGGTGAGACACGTGACCTACAGATGTTGGGTGCTGCTCTTGCAAATCTTTTCGCTCAGTCGGGTCTTACTCCAGACCTTAATACTGAGAACTGGATTCGTGCAGTATTTGACATGCCTAAGAAGAACCCTGGTGATTACACTCAACCATCCCCGCCAGACCCTGTGCAGGGTTTGGAACAGGGGGCCGCGAATTCGCCAAATGGGTCAACTAACGGTAAAGGTAACGTTAGCATCGTCGGAAACGCGGGACAAGGAAATGTCGGTAAAGCAACCACAAGCGGATCAGCTGATTAGAGAGGACAGAAGCTTGCGGCTAGGTGAGGGGGTGTATCTCACCGATGGGACGAATCTGTACTGGATTGTGGGATGGACACGACTTGGTGCTCTACTAGAAGATTGTTCAACGGGAGACACAAGATGGAAGCACGCGCGACTAGTAAGTGAAATGGAGGTGGTGACTCCTAGATGCTAGAAACCAGTGTAGTTGAGATTCCGACTGAAATTGAGTCTGGTAACTGGATTGAGGCTCTGCCTGCGCGTGTATACACAACTCCGCAGTACGGAGAAATTCCAGTTACCGTCGATAAGTTGGAACGCTTCATCACCAACTTCAAGAACAATGTCCGTGGTCAAGAAGTTGCGACTGACTTCGAGCATGGACGTGATCCTGCCAAGGGTCTACAGGCTTCGGGTTGGTACAAGGAATTCAAGATCGCCCCATCGTCTGATGACCCCGCACAGCAATCGCTTTACGCACGCGTAGAGTTTACTAACGATGCAAAACAGGAAGTCAAAGATGGGAAGTGGAAGTACTGGTCGCTCGAATGGGATGACGAATACCACACGGACAACGGCGAAGTTGTTGCTGACGTCATCCTTGGCGGTGGTCTTACGAATAGACCGGTCGCTAAGCGTACCATGCCAATCAACTTCTCGGAAGCTATGTGGGACGAGCTGGACGACGATACCAAACGTGAGTTTGCAGTATGGTCTACGGCCTACGTTAATAGCCTTCCAAACTCTGCATTCTTGTACGTGGAGGCAGGGGCAGCTACGAATAAGAGTAAACGTCACCTACCGTACAAGGATGCATCTGGCAAGATTGATCTGCCACATCTGAGGAATGCAATTGCTCGCATTCCACAGATGAAGGGAATCTCGGATTCTCTCAAAAACTCACTTCAAGCTCGGGCACGTAAACTACTCGCGGGCGCTGCCAAGTCAGCAAGTGAGACTGGTGAAGAGAGTGAGGCGATCAAGCTCGCGTATGAGCTTCTAGTTCGTGAGGGCTATGAAGTTTATGACGAGCATAAGGAAGAGGAACACGCTGAGCCTGGTACTACTGACCCTCCTGCGCCTCGTAAGGATCAATCGGGTGAAGATGATCCTGCTATCGGTGGTGGGTGGAGGCGTGATCCACTTCCTGTACCAATCACTGATCCTTCAATCGAAGGCCCGAATCCCAAGCCACCCAATACAAACGCACCACCCCCAGTTCCTAAGAGTGAAAGAGAGGAGGAAGGCGTGGACGGTATTGAGCTGTCTGGTTCGCAGGTAAGTCAGCTCTATAGCATCCTTGGCATCACTGTGCCAGATGCACCAGGAACTGAGTTCTTCGAGCCTGCTCGTGTAGCACTCAGTGAATGGAAGGCACTCAAGGATGCCGTCGATACTTCTTCGCAGGAGAAGGAGTTTTCGGAGAAGTATCCTCAGTACTGGCGTGAGCATCAAGAGTTGCTCGCACGTGATCGTCAGGCTGGCGCTCTACAGTTCGCAGAGAGCGTCAAGACGGTCATGATTCCCGAGGGTGACAAGACTGTGCCTACTAAGCAGGGTCTTTCTGCTCTCGCAATCGACAAGGTGAAGGAAGTTCACATCAAGTTCAGCGA
>Ga0126379_10000620_pt1 | contig 19973 bp, 13 predicted proteins | sample PanSoiMetPlot_24_FD_92640 | JGI IMG/M metagenome (GOLD analysis project Ga0126379, IMG submission 92640) | Tropical forest soil microbial communities from Panama - MetaG Plot_24 | ecosystem: Environmental > Terrestrial > Soil > Tropical forest > Bulk soil | place: Panama | collected 2016-02-17
GACATCATCTACGATGACTACGCGTGCTCCTTTTTCGCGGAAGCCTTCGATACGCTGGCCCGTACCGTGCTGTTTCTCGGCTTTGCGTACGAGAAATCCGTTGAGCTCGCCACTCACTACCGAGACAGCCACAACGATCGGATCGGCGCCCATGGTCAATCCGCCGATTGCCTGCGGGTTCCAGCCGCGCTGGCGAATTTCCTGCAGAAAAACTTCACCCGTCAGACGCGAGCCCTTGGCATCGAGAGTTGTCGTGCGGCAATCGATGTAATAGTCGCTCGTCCCCCCCGAGGAGAGCTTGAACTCTCCCAGCCGAAAAGACTTGAGGGCGAGCGTGCTGAGCAACATCTGACGGCTGGAATGCATGAATTCTTACGATATCACGATGCAAAGTGGCTCATCGTGGCTGAGGTCGGTCGCTCGGCTTATGAGAACGCCGCAGAGAGTATCTTAATGATTGATAGTCCTCATTGCGCGCTTTCAGCGCACAATCCCGGACGAAGGCGTCTGGGACTCCACATCCGCGCTTTTCCTTCAGAAGGGCTACGCCCTTGATCTAGCCAGCATGCCCTCCACGCGTGTTAACCTTTATATTTCGGGCTTTTTGGGCCTGTCCCAACCGGCGTCTCCGCGCGGATTTTGAATCGAGGTATGACATTGCACAGTTCGGTCAGGGTACGAACCGCTCTCAGCGGTCTTTTCCTTCTTCTTTCCATCGCCAGCCAATTGCTCCCCGCCACTGCGCAAGGCACGCGCTCCTGGGAGCAATCGAAGTTTGAAGATCTGGTGAAAGGCACTGCGACCGGCGTGGCCATCCGCAGCGGGGGCGGCCTGGAACTGGCACCGTCGTTCAAGCTGCTGTACGCCACTCCTTCGACCTATATCTGGGCAGTGGCCTCCGATGATTCCGGAAATGTTTACGCCGCGACTGGGTCTCCAGCACGTGTCTACCGAATTACTCCCGACGGAAAATCGAGCATCATCTTTCAACCGCAAGAATTGCAGGTGCAAGCGTTGACTGTCGGCCCTGGTGGCGTGATTTACGCGGCGACCGCGCCCGACGGGAAGGTCTACAAGATCGACCATAAGGCCGGAGAGAAGGCCGAGGGCAAAAAGTCTGACGACAAGTCGAGCGACAGTGCGCAGAAAGACTCGAAGCCGTCTGTGGATTCTGCCTGGAGTTCGTCGGAGTACTTTGCGCCCGGCACGAAATACATCTGGGACCTTGCCCTCGATAAGGTCGGGAATCTCTACATCGCCACAGGCGACCACGGCGAGATCTATAAAGTCACACCTAAGGGAGAGCACTCGGTTTTCTTCAAGAGCGATGAAACGCACATTCGCGCGCTGGCAGTGGATGCTCAGGGCAATCTGATTGCGGGCACGGACGGTAGTGGACTCGTGTATCGCATTTCGCCGGCGGGGGAAGGATTCGTTCTTTACAGCGCACCGAAGAAAGAGATCACGGCTCTGGCTCTGGATCACGACGGCAATATCTACGCCTCGGGTGTGGGCGAAAAACGCGCTGGCTCGGGGATTGCTTCGGCTACTTCGATGCTGATGAGCATCCAAACTACCCCGGCTCCGGTGGCTATTCCGGCCGGGACTGTTTCAATTACTCCGACTCCATCGGCGGTGCCGATCGGTTCGTTCCCGGTTGGCGCGGCAACGACAGGTGGATCGGACGTTTATCGCATTGCGGCCGATGGATCGCCGACGCGCCTCTGGTCGTCCCGCGAAGACATCGTTTACGCGCTTGCCTTCGATTCTCACGACACGCTGCTCGCAGGAACAGGGAATCGCGGCCATGTTTTTGCGATCAAGGGTCCTGACGAATTCTTGGATTTATTAAAGGCACCGGCCTCACAGGTGACGGGATTTGCGAAAGCTCCCGGTGGCGCGCTTTATGTAACCACCAGCAATCTGGGCAAGGTCTTTGTTTTGGGCCCTGGACCGGAGACCGAGGGTACCTACGAGAGCGATGTTTATGACGCAAAGATTTTCTCGCGCTGGGGGCGTGCAGAATTTCGCGGCACTGGCAATGTGGAGCTGCTCGCACGTAGCGGCAACGTTGATAATCCTGATCGTAATTGGAGCGCCTGGAAGCCCGTCGATTTAAGCAAAGGCGCGGAGATGAATGTTCCCCCTGCCCGTTATGCGCAGTGGAAAGCCGTGCTGCATGCGGGAATCACCAAGCCCAGCGTCGATTCCGTGACCCTGAACTATCTGTCGCGCAACGTTGCGCCGGAAATTGAAGACGTTTCCGTCCAGGCAGGCACGCGCTATCAGCCGATCGCAAAGTCGACGGGCCTGAATCTCGGTGCTGATTTGAGCGGTTCTTCGGGCACGCATTTTGAATCGCCGGTGCCCAGCACCCACGATCGCGATGCGATTGGAGTGAAATGGAACGCACACGATGATAACGACGATCAACTCGTCTACTCGGTCTACTACCGCGGAGACGGGGAAAATCGCTGGCTTCTGCTGAAGGACAACATCACCGACAAGGCTTATTCTTTCGATGCCAGCCTTCTGCCGGATGGTGGTTACACGATCAAGGTTGTCGCTTCGGATGCTCCGTCCCATTCGCCAGGCGAAGCATTAACTGCTTCGCGCGAGAGCCGGCGTTTCGAAGTCGATACCACACCGCCGCGGATCGAAAACCTGAACGCTGCTGTTGAAGGATCGCAGATTCACGTCCGTTTCAGAGCCGAAGATGGATTCTCGGCAATCAAGCGCGCGGAATATTCCGTGGATGCGGGCGATTGGAAGTATCTGGAGCCAGTAGGTCAGCTTTCAGACTCAAAGGTTGAAGACTACGACTTCAAGGTCGCCCTGGAATCTGCCAAAGACGCGGCGTCGGAACATGTCGTAGTCGTACGTGTCTACGATAAATACGAGAACATGGGCGCTGCCAAGTCCGTTTTGAAGGGAAAGTAAGGCCTATCATCGGTCGTTAATTCGGCTCTGCGAATTCGGACATGTCCCGAAGGCCTCTTTAGCAGGGGGCGTCTGCTCCAAGACAATAAGAGGATCATGTCCTGTCCCTGTTCAGCGGCGAAATTCGCCCAGTCTATCGTCGTTGCGGCCTTGTTAGCGGTCTTGACAGCTTGCTCGGGTGTCTCGAAACCATCCAATAACAACAACGGATCGGGCGGTTCCGGAGGCTCCGGCGGGAATAACGGCGGCACTGGCAGTACCAATCTTGACTGCAACGTGATGTCGACTGGCCAGATGGCGAGTCTGAACGGATTCGTTCCTTTCTCCAGCAGCAGCTTGTGGAATACGGATATTTCTTCTGCACCTGTCGATCCCAATTCCAATTCGATCATCACCAATTGGGTTGGTTCGGTGAATGTGCATCCGGATTGGGGCAACGATCCGTCATACGGGATTCCTTACGTCGTGGTCGACGGCACACAGCCGCTGGTGAGTATCAATCTGAATGCGTATGGGGACGAAAGCGATCCTGGGCCGATGCCGGTTCCAGCGAATGCCCCGGTCGAGGGCGGATCATCCAGTACAGGAGACCGCCACGTGCTGGTCCTCGACAGCGGCAACTGCTTTCTCTACGAGATGTATAACTCGTCGGTTAATGCGGATGGCAGCTGGAACGCCGACTCGACCGCTGTCTGGGATCTGCTGGGAAGTGAGCAGCGGCCATATACGTGGACATCGGCCGACGCTGCGGGATTGCCGATCTTTCCCGGCCTCGTGCGATACGACGAAGTTGCGGCGGGAAAGATTCAGCACGCATTCCGATTCACGTTGCCCAAGACTAGCGCGGCTTTTACGCCGCCTGCATCGCACTACGCCGGCAATACGAGTAACACGACGGCACCGCCGATGGGGATGCGGCTGCGCCTGAAGTCAAGCTATGACATCTCCGGATTCTCGCCGCAGATGCAGGTGATTCTGACGGCGATGCAGCACTACGGATTGATTCTGGCAGACAACGGCAGTGCGCTCTACGTCACGGGTGTGTCCGACAGTCGTTGGGGATCGGATCTCGACTCGCTGAAGACAGTGCCGGCATCTGCGTTTGAAGTTGTCCAGATGAATCCCGTGTATACGGGATCGAACTATCCAACCGGCGCTGCGCCGACGATCAGCAGTTTTACTGCGTCTCCGACGCACATTGCATCCGGAGGGAGTGTGACGCTCTCGTGGAGTGTCAGTGGCGGAGATTATGTGATTGTTTCTCCTGGGCCAGGTGCGGTGCGGGGAGCGAGCGTGACTGTGAATCCGACGGCGACGACCACCTACACTCTCTACGCGACCAGCCAGTATGGACGTACTACCTCAACCGTCACCGTTAACGTGCCGTAGTGTAGCCCCGGACGCATTCGTCCGGGGTTGCGCGCAAAGCGCGCAATGAAGGGTGCCGATGGTGAAGCAAGAGTTGATGTGATCGATGCTGCGGACACTCGTCGCTGCGCGACTCGGGGCGGACGAATGCGTCCGCCCCTACATTAAATCACTCGGCCGCTAGATACGCGTAGCGCAGAATGAATAGCGCCGTCAGGATCCAGATGATGGGGCTGATCTCGCGAAACTTTCCCGCGGCGACTTTTACCAGCGTGTAGGAGATAAGGCCCAGGCTTAGTCCGGTCGCGATGCTGAAGGTCAGGGGCGTCGCCAGCAGTGTGACAAATGCGGGAATCGCCTCGGAGAAATCGCTCCACTCGGCTCTCCCGATCGATTCGGTCATGAGTGCTCCAACCACAATCAGAGCCGGGGCCGTGGCGTATCCCGGAATCGCCGCCGCCAGAGGAGCGAAGAACGCCGCCAGCAGGAACAAAGCTGCGACAAACATGTTGCTCAATCCGGTCTTTGCACCTGCGGCCACGCCGGCTGCGCTCTCGATGTAACTCGTGACGGTGGACGTTCCCGTCAACGCGCCCAAGATGGTGCCCACGGCGTCTGAAATCAGCGCTCGTCCGACGCGCGGGATCTTGCCGTTTTGTATGAACCCACCCTGTTCACAGACTCCGACCAGCGTTCCCACATTGTCGAAGAGATCGACAAACAGAAAAACGAAAATGATCTCGAGCAAGCCCAGGTGCATAGCGCCGCGCAAATCGAGTTTCAGAAAGGTCGACGATGGATGGGGTATGGAAAAAATCGATGCGGGCCAGTTCGCCATCCCACGAAAGATTCCGATCAACGTTGTGGCCAGCACTCCAATGAGGATTGCGCCGGTGATCTTGCGTGTCATCAGAACCAGCATGATGGCCAGCCCAACACAGGCGAGTTGGGCTTCGTGATTCGCGAGGCTGCCAAGGCTCACAAACGTTGCCGGATTGGCGACGACCAGATTCGCGTTCCGCAAGCCGACGAACGCAATAAACATTCCGATCCCGCCTGCCGTCGAATGCTTCAGGCATTCGGGGATTCCATTGACGATCTGCTCGCGCACGCGGGTAACGGTCAGGATTAGAAAACATACGCCTGAAAAGAAAATCACGCCCAGCGCAGTTTGCCAGGGAATGTGCATGCCCAGACAAACGGAATATGTGAAGTACGCATTCAATGACATGCCGGGGGCCAGCGCGATGGGGTAGTTGGCGTAGAGACCCATTACGAGGGTTGCTGCTGCCGACGCAAAGCACGTGGCGAAGACGACGCCTTCGACTGGCATGCCTGCCTTCGAAAGGATTTGCGGATTCACCACAATGATGTATGCCATCGTGATGAAGGTGGTGAGACCGCCGAGGAATTCAGCACGAACCGTGGTTTGATTTTCTTTGAGGCGAAAGAAGCGTTCGATCAAGGCCGAGCCTTCATGGTCTGGGATGAAGCGGACATTCTACGGCATCGCGGCATCAGAGCAACTGAATGTTATGCGTGTTCACCACAGGGGGCACAGGGGTTCACAGGGGCTTAGGCCGGATCGGCGGTGGTCGCGGTCTCGACCTCGCTGGTGATCTCGTGCAATTCGCCGGCGTTGCGCAGTTCAGGGAACCACCAGGCCCAGAGCGCGATCACCACGAGCGTCCCGACGCCCCCCAAAACGACGGCGGGAACGGTTCCAAACCACTGAGCAGTTACGCCTGACTCGAATTGCCCGAACTCGTTCGAAGTGCCGATGAAGATCATGTCGACGGCGGTGACGCGTCCGCGCATTTCGTCGGGCGTGGCCAGCTGAGTGAGCGTTGCGCGGATGATCACGCTGATCATGTCGCTGGCGCCAAGCAGGAAGAGCGCGATCAGCGAAATAGTCAGGCTGCGCGACAAGCCGAAGATGATGGTGAAGATTCCGAATCCAGCGACAGCCCACAACAAGGTGCGACCCGATTTCCCCCGCAGCGGCCAATGCGCGAGTAGTACAGCCATGACTGCAGCGCCCGCGCCAGGAGCTGTGCGTAGAAGACCCAGGCCCCATGGGCCGGTGTGGAGAATTTCGCGCGCATATACGGGCAACAGGGCGACCGCTCCACCGAGAAGAACCGCGAACAAGTCCAGCGAGATCGCACCCAGTATGAGTTTCTTATTCCAGATGTAGTGCAGGCCGGCGAATACGGTCTTGAACGTCATCGGTTCGCGCGGACGCGGTTTCACTTCCGGACGAATGCGGAACGACGCAATCGTGGCCCCGATAGCTGTCACCATCGCGATGACATATACCGCTTCAGGGCCGTGGAAGGCGGCATATACGATTCCGCCAAACGACGGACCCAGAATTGTCGCCGCTTGAAAGATGCTGGCATTCCAGGCGACGGCATTTGGAAAGTGCAAGGGCGGCACGAGTTGCGGCAGGATCGAGCGGCTCGCAGTGCTGTTAAACGATCGCACGATCCCAATGAGCACCAATACGACATAAATCAGTTCAATGGACGGAGCACGGCGACTCAACAGCAGAAGTAAGGCGAAACATACCGCGTATCCTCCATAACAAGCCGAGAGCACGTGCCGCCGTTCAAATCGGTCCGACATGTGACCGGAAATTGGAAAGAGAAGTATTCCGGGTAGAAACTGCGCCAAGCCGACAAATCCGAGATCGAGCGGGCGTTTAGTGATCTCGTAAACCTGCCACCCGACGGCGACGGCCTGCATTTCCACGGCGGAAACGATCAGAAACCGCGCGATCTGAAACAGGATGAATCCGGGATGAGTGAAGGCGACCCGTCCCGCCCGGGAGTCGGTGTTCGAAGACATGAATCTCTAATTTGACACAGAATCGTCGCGGCGTGCACAGGTGAAGACGCTAACTTATGTCGAGTCAGGATTTCTCGGAGACCAGATAGATCACAACGCCGCCGACCAAGGCCAGGGCGCCGAGTGTCGGGATCAGCAGGAAGAGACTCCAGTCGAGGTTTTGGATGACGCTCGGGGCCAGGTGGAACAATCGCAAAGGCGCGACTTCGGACCACCAATTGGCCCAGCGGAGACCGTGATGATATTGCGATACGGCAAATACCACCGCTGCCAACACGCTGACGGCCCATGCGAACGTCTGCGCAACTGTGATAGGACGGCTGACTTGCACGGCGGCGGTTCTTCTGCGCTGCAGTTGCGCACGCCACCAGAGCAGATTCGAAGTCTGGGGGATATCCCGAGAAGAACTCTTTCGTGCCTGCTGAAAAGCATCGGTTACCAGAACCAGATCGCGGCAACTGGCGCAGTCTTGCACGTGCTCACGCAGTTCCGGAAGGCAACCGGCCGGCCAATGACCGTCCTTCAAGACTTGCCGGAGTTCCTTTTCGTAGGCGCACGTCCGGAAGGTCACGTCGAACTCCGATCTTCGGCCATGTGTTTTCGCAGAAGGTGAGCCATTTTCCGGCGTGCGCGAAAGAGCAAGAGACGAATACTTGTTGTTGCCAAGCCGGTGATCTCTGAGATTTCCTGGTGAGAATATCCTTCGGCATGCGCGAGCCAGAGAAGCTGCCGGTCTCGCGGACGCATGCGCGCCATCGCGGGACCGAGTGCCGCTTGCAGATCGACCTGCGAAGATATGTCCCGCGCTACCAGGAACTGGTCGGGAACCTCTTCCAGGCAACCATGCTTCGGCCTGCGCCAGTGATCGCGCAACAGATTAGTCGCGATGCGGAAAAGATAGCGACGGTAGTTGACCTCCCCACCCTCGGGTTGTTTGGCGCAAAGGAAACGCAAGTAGCTCTCCTGGAGCAGATCGTCAGCCAGGGCGGAGTTTCCAGACACTCGCACCAGGTAAGCGCGCAAGGCAGGAGCAGAGCGCTGGTAGAAGCCGGCGAACGCTTCGCGGTCCATAGGCAACTCGTCACTTCGCGATGCCGCACAGGCCTCAATGCTTGGGATGGTGTATTCCCAGTTCGTATTGCTCTCCTCGCGCTGCGATCCCGCTCCGGCTGCGGGCGGTTGTTGGTGCTTGCCCGTCATGGTCGCAGCGTAGCTTTCAATTCTGCGTTTCTTGGTTGGGCATCAGTCCCAGACGCCGCGCCAATGCCCAGGTAATTGCTGCGGAAATGATAAACCCGAGTCCCGGGGTTAACACGATGGTTCCCAGCACAAGGAGCGCGGCAGCCGCATCGGGCACACTGTAGCGCACCAGGATTAAGCCCAAACCAAGCAGCGTCATGACAACCCCAATCTGCAACGGAGTGAGCACGCGCGCCACCGGGCTGGGCACTGGCTCGTGCCGTTCGAACCCGACTGCAATGGGCGTTGCCTCCAGGAATCGCTTGCCAGCTTCCGTGCCCATGTACGTCAGCACCTCTTGCGATGTTCCGAATCGCTCAATCAGTTTTCCGTGAACGTCGGTTTGCAGTTTGAAGATGCGGTTCCAGCGGCGATTCTCGAGCAGAACGTGAGTGAGCCACAACAGCGCGCTGAGAATGCACAAGAAAACCAGGAAAGGGATGCCGTCGTTGATCAGCTCCGCTTCCACATTCGAGTTACGTGGGGCCTGCATTTGAGGCCACAGCTTGCGTTCGAGCGTCTCGCTGGGCTGTTCACCTTCGCCATGCAGGTTGTTAAAGAGGTAGAAGTCTGGATTGTGAGCGATCTCTTGATGATCTCGCAGAAAAGCCGCGAGTTCGGGATTGTTGCGTTCGACGTACTCCTGGTTGGCGAGCAGGGAAGGATCGCGCGCAACAACCTCTGCCAAGGTCGGACTCAAGCGTAGCAACTGAAGAAGCTGGTCTTGTAAGGCAGAAACGTCTTTTGGATTTGCCTGTGTGGGAGCTGCGTTTGCCCGCGGCCCCGCCGGCTTAGCGACCTGTGCCGCGCTGTTGGCGCTCATCAGTACCAGCGAAAATGAAATTGCTCCAACCAGTGTCCAAAACCAACGCCGTCCGCCCATGGATGTGTCCTCTTTCCGTCCAGCTGATCGCTTTCTAAGGGCACAACGAATGACGGTGGACCTTGGTTAACAGAAAACTTGAGCTATGTTGGGCTAGGCGACGACTGGCGCGTTCGCAATTCCGGTAGTGCCAAAGACCCGGCGGTATCTCTCTACCTCCGAAGCAGGGCCCAGCGCCTTGGCGTAGTTATCCGATAGTTTCACTGCGGGCCTGCCTTCCACATCCGAAACCTTGCAGATCAGACTGATGGGATCGAATCCGGCTCCGTCGTTTGGATTGCAGCCACGGAAGTCGTTGGTAAGCAAAGTGCCCCAACCAGCACTGAAGCGGATGCGGCGCTCCGGCGTCCATCTGGCACGGTCATGAAAGTCCGGTGCGCTGCGGAAGTCTTTTGCCTGGGCGCCGGACGACAACTTTCCACTGAAATATGCATGGAGCGACAGGATCGCGTCCACATCGAGCGTATCGGAGGCGATCATCAACTTCTCGGCTGGATCTTCGCCACGCTGCTTGAGCCACTCGATATATTCGTTTCCCGCCACAAACGGATCTTTGCTGTCGACACGCTGTCCGGTCCAGTCGGCGACAAAATCTGGAGCGCCCGCGAGAAACTGAGTAGTTCCGAAGGTATCGGGCAGCATCACGAGCAGGGCGCCATCATAGGTTTGCTGCCACAGTTCGAGGACGCGGTATTGGGATGCCTTCAAGGCGACGTCATCGGGAGCGAGCGCGGCCATTACCATCGGGATTTCGTGCGCGTTGGTGCCGATGGCCTCGAGATCGTGCTTGTGGGCGAGGAAAGCATTCGAAGTGCCGATGAAATTGCTTCCCAAATTCGAGGCCATGGCGACGACTACGTACTCCTGCCACAGGAAACTGTGCCGACGTCGTGTGCCGAAATCAGCAACGCTCAATCCCGGAACGCCGCGCAGACGCTCGATCTTGTTCCACAGTTTCGTCTTGGCGCGGGCATATAGAATGTCGATGCCGAATTCGCTCAGCATCTTCAGCTGTGCGCGCGTCTTCAACTCATCGAGAATCGCCAACGAATACAGCTCCCACATCGTGGTCTCGGTCCACGAACCTTCAAAGCTGAGCTGGATTTGGCCGTCGCGCACGCGTAGCTGGTAGTCGGAGAGCCGGAAACCGTTCTCCAGCCATTCCAAAAACGCCGGCTCAAAGATTCCGCGCTTGCCATAAAAGGTGTTGCCGGCAAGCCAGACTAACTCGGACTTTCGAAAGCGTAATCCGCGCGCATGCTGCAACTGGACCTTCAACTCTTCCACATGAACCATATCGGCCATGCGTACGCTGGGATGGCGGTTAAACAGCGAAAATGTGACCCGCGTGTTGGGAAAGTGCTTCCAGATGAATTGCAGCATCAGCAACTTGTAGAAGTCGGTATCGAGCAACGAGCGGATAACCGGGTCGAGTTCCCAGTTGTGGTTATGTGCACGTTCGGCGAGGTTGATGATCATTGATGGTGAGCGGCTCTGCGCAAACAGTCTAGAGGATAAGTGATCCAGGGGAGAAATGCCGACACCCGTGGTGGGTGCTATCCAAAGCGAAATTGCCGCGTCCAACTGCTTGGTGGTGCTCGGGAATTTGTGTGTCTCCTCACTGACCCGCTGCAATTTCACATATAGAATGCACCTTACGCTTGTGAATTCCCGTCGGCCGCGCTTCCATCTAGCTCCAGTTGTGCTCTCGCTGCTGTTTTTGGTGAAGGCAGCACTTGCTGTTCCGCCGAGCATTCAAATTCCGCGAATTGAGAATCCGCCAACCTTAGCCGATTTTGAAGGCATGCGTCCGGATTCGAAAGTTTCGGGGCAAATGCTGAAAGTGAGTGGATTTGTGGTGCGCGAGCCGGCCGACGGCGCCGAGCCAACGCAAGCTACCGACGTCTACCTGGCCTACGACGAACGCAATCTCTATGCCGTCTTCATCTGCTGGGATAAAGAGCCCGACAAGATCCGCGCCCGCATGACCCGCCGAGAAGACATCTTTTCGGACGATTCCGCAGAGATCATGATCGATACCTTCGACGATGCGCGCCGCGGCTATGCCTTTGCCGCGAATCCTCTGGGCATTCAGTGGGACGCTCTTTGGACTGAGGGTTCCATCGGCAACGGGCAACCCTCTGATTACAGCGGTTTCGACCAGTCGTTTGACACGGTGTGGAATTCGGAGGGCCGACTCACGAGCCAGGGGTACATGCTGCTGATGTCGATTCCGTTCAAGAGTCTCCGTTTCCCAAGTATTGACAAGCAGCAATGGAAGATCATCCTCAACCGCGGCATTCCCCGCACGAATGAAAACATTTTCTGGCCGCGCATCTCGAATCGCATTCAAGGACGCTTTAACCAGGCCGCGACCGCGATCGGGATTGACCATATCTCGCCCGCGCGCAACATCCAACTTATTCCTTACGGCTTGCTGCGCAGTTTTCGAGACATCGACCAGCGCGATACGAACAATCCATTTTTCAACAACGGCTCGATGCAGCCGCAAGCTGGCCTTGATGCGAAGTTCATTCTGCACGACAGTTTCGTGCTCGACGCAACCATCAATCCCGACTTCAGCCAGATCGAATCCGATCAGCCGCAGATTACCGTCAACCAGCGCTTTGCGGTCTTCTTTCCCGAGAAACGCCCGTTCTTTCTGGAGAACAGCAACTACTTCACCAGCCCGATCGATCTGGTGTTCACGCGAAACATCGGTCATCCGGAGTTCGGGCTTCGCCTGACTGGAAAATCGGGCCCCTGGGCTTTGGGACTCCTCGCTACTGATGATCGTGCTCCGGGAGAGGCGTTGCCGCCGAGCGATCCGCACGCTGGAGATCGCGCCACGTTCACCATCGCGCGCGTGAACCGCGACATCTTCGATCAATCGACGATTGGAGCGATTTTCACGGACCGCGAGTTTGCCGGAGGTTACAACCGCGTCGGCGGCATCGACGGAAATTTCAAGTTGAATTCAAACTGGCGCCTGCAGGGCCAAGCGGTCATGAGCGGGACTATCGACCCGATTAGCGGGCTCAACCAAGGTGGCCTGGGTTACGAACTCGACCTCGAGCGCTCGGGACGCCAATTCAACTGGCAGTCTCAATATTTCGATTACAGCCCGGGCTTCCAGACGCTGACAGGATTCGTGAATCGCGTCGATCTCCGCCAGGAACAGATGAAAGCCAGTTACTACTTCCGGCCAGAAGGGAAATTCCTGATCTCCTACGGACCGACATTGCGGCAGTTCAACATCTGGGACCATAGCGGGACGGCTCTCGACTACTTTGCCTACCCAGGATTTCGCGTGGACATGGTGCGCGGCACTTACGTCAACTTCCATCCATTTGCATATGACGATGCGCGCGTGCGTCCGATTGATTACAGCAGCTTAACGCGCGTGACTTCGTTTGCACAGAAGTTCTGGGGAATCGAAGGCGGAACCAGTTGGTTCAAGACATTCGATCTGACTGCGTTCTTTGTGGCAGGCGGAGGAGTGAACTTTAATCCGGCCAACAGCCAGGCGCCTTCGTTTGGTCACGAAGACCAGGGAAACTTTACAGTGACGTTCCACGCGGCAGGTCGGCTACGCATCGACAACGCCTATCTGCTTGAGCATGTGCGGCAGAATAATCCGTCCCTGACCGCGGTGACCAACCATATCATTCGCAGCAAATGGAATTACCAGTTCACCCGGGATCTGTCGGCCCGGCTCATCCTGCAGTACAACGCGGTTCTGGCGAACCAGGCGATCAGTTCGCTGTCTCCGACGAAGAATTTCAATACGGATTTTCTGATCACTTACCTTATTCATCCTGGGACGGCGATTTACGTTGGCTACAACACCGACATGGGGAACCTGAACCGGGATCTGGCGGTCGATCCCGTAACGGGATTTATCCTGACGACACGCAATGGCTACATCAACGACAGCCGGCAGTTTTTTGTAAAGGCGTCGTATCTGTTCCGGTTCTGAAGATCGTTCGGAACGAATCGTGTAGCCCCGGACGCATTCGTCCGGGGTTGCGCGCAAAGCGCGCAATGATGAAGGCCCGCAGCGGAACAGCTGTCGTCTAGATCGACACTGCCGGCACTCCTCGCTTCGCATCGGCGGGGCGGACGAATGCGTCCGCCCCTACACAACCTATCGCGCTGAAGCGCTCTTGGCTTCTAGCCGTTCGTAGACTTCCTCGGCGCGCCGCAAGGCTTCCTGAACGTTTTCACAGATGTTTTCTTCGCCGATGACTTCGGCGAACTCTGCCTGGTGGATCAGTTGCGAAGGTTGCTCGCGGGCCCCGCAGAGAATTAAGGTGCGCTTATTAGCGTGCAACTGGCGGGCGACTTCCTCGATCGCGAACAGCCCTGTGGCATCAAGCGCGGTCATATTGCGCAGACGCAGGATCACCACCGGCGGTAGTTTGTGTACGTTCTCAGTGACCGCAGAAATTTTGTCGGTCGCACCGAAGAGGAACGGTCCGTGAATACGGAAGATGGTCGCGTAGTAAGGGATGTCTTTGTCCTGCAAAATGTGCACGCGCCCGTCTTCAACATAGTCTTCGGTGACTTGCGACACGGTGGTGGTCGAGGCCACTCGACTGATGAAGAGTAGCGCGGCCAAGATCATGCCGGCTTCCACGGCGACCGTCAGATCGGCGAAGACCGTCAGTGCGAACGTCACCAGCCAGATGCTGATATCGGTCTTCGTTAGCTTGAGCAGTTGGGGGATCTCGCGCCATTCGCCCATGTTGTACGCCACGATCATCAAGATGCCCGCCAGAGCTGCCATTGGTACGTAACTGACTAGCGGTGCGGCAAACAACAGAATGCACAGCAGAGTGAGCGCGTGAATCATCCCGGCGACGGGCGACTGAGCCCCCGAGCGGATATTGGTGGCCGTGCGCGCGATAGCGCCGGTGGCGGGCAGTCCGCCGAACATGGGCGAGAAGAAGTTGGCGACTCCCTGCCCGATGAGTTCGACGTTCGGATTGTGGCGGTCGTTGCTCATGCGGTCCGACACTACCGCGGACATTAGCGATTCAATCGCGCCGAGCATGGCGACGGTGAACGCAGGACCGAGGAGTCCGTGAATGAGATCCGAACGGAATTTTGGAATCTGCATGTGTGGCAGCCCGGAGGGAATTCCTCCGAAGCGCGTGCCGATGGTCTCGACTGGCAGCTTGAAAAAGTAAACAGCGCTGGTGGCGAGCAGAAGGGCGACGATTGGTCCGGGAATGCGCGGCGACAGGCTGCGGCAAATGACCAGCGTCAGCAAAGTGAAGACGGCGAGGGCCGTCGCTTCGAACGAGAGCGTGTGGAAGTTTTTGGCCAATGCTTCCATGCGCAGCCAGAACACGCCGGGAACCTTGTCGAGGTGGAGTCCGAAGAAGTCTTTGACCTGCGTGCTGGCGATGAGGATGGCGATGCCGTTGGTGAATCCGATGACGACCGGGCGCGGGATAAATTTGACCGCTGTGCCCAGGCCCGTTATGCCCATGATGACCAGCAGCACGCCCGCCATGACGGTACACATAAAAAGGCCGTCCACGCCGTGGACGGCAACGATGCCGGCCACAACGACCACGAATGCACCGGTCGGCCCGCCGATCTGCGTCTTCGAGCCGCCAAGGGCAGAGATGAGAAATCCGGTGACGATCGCGCAGTAGATCCCGGCCTGCGGTGTCAGTCCGGAGGCGATCGCGAATGCCATCGCTAGCGGCAGCGCGACCAGACCGACCGTGATGCCGGCGATCACGTCGAGTAGAAACTTGTGGCGGTCATAGGTCCTCATCAAGAGGACCGACTTCGGGAGCCAATTTTCGTTCAGGAAAGTACGCCCCATTTTTTCATTATGACAGCACTGGACGGTATCGGGTAGAGCACGAGAGTGTTATGCGGATGATGTCATCGATAAAGCTCAGCGTGATTACCAACCGCCCGCATGGCACCAACCGGAAAAGTTGGAAAACGTAGCCCCGGACGCATTCGTCCGGGGTTGCGCGCTGAAGGCGCGCAATGGAGACCGCGTGCAGCGAGGCAACAGTCGTAGCGCCCCCTGCAAGCACGCCTCGCTTTGGCTTCGGCGGGGCGGACGAATGCGTCCGCCCCTACACTAAAATCGATTTATGCAGATCCTGAGTACGGTGGGATGGTTGGCCTGCGTTGTGTATTCCGCCGTCCCATTGTTCTGGTTCATGGTGCATCCGCAGGCGCATCGGTGGCGCGAGAAGGAGCGCTCGCCGTTTCGCGTGCTGGTGCCGGCGTGGTTGACGATGTGGGTGGGAATCGGCGCGGTCACTGGCCACTGGCGAAATGTCGCGTTCTACTCGACCGTTTGGAGCTGGATTCCCGCCGTATTCTTGTTTGCTATCGGAATCTTCCTCTATTCCCGCTCGGGAGCACACTTCAGCTGGGCGCAGCTCGGAGGCTTGCCCGAAGTGCGGGCCAACCATAGCGATGACCGGCTGATCACGACGGGCATTCGCGCGCGAGTGCGGCATCCGGTGTACCTGGGACATCTATGCGAGATGCTGGCCTGGAGCATCGGGACGGGATTGGTAGTGTGTTGGATCTTGACGGCATTCGCGATCGCGACCGGCGCAGTAATGATCCGGATGGAAGATGCGGAGTTGGAGAAGAGGTTTGGCGATGAGTTTCGGGTGTACCGCTTACGGGTCCCGGCCGTCCTGCCGCGAATGTGATCGTTCTCTCACCGCCGGGAACGCTCGTTTTGCTCGCGGGGCGGACGAATGCGTCCGCCCCTACACGTGCGGATATAATCCGATTTTGGCTGAAAGCTGATCGCTGACGGCTCAAAGCTCTTCATGCGCTTCGAACTTTTCATCGCTTCTCGCTACCTCCGCGCCAAAAGGCGGCAGGCGTTTATCGGCATCATCACCGGGATCTCCATCGCTGGCGTCTCCGCTGGCGTTGCTTCGCTCGTGGTGGCCCTCGCGATTAACAACGGATTCCGCCAGGATTTGCAGCAGCGGCTGCTCGGATCGACCTCGCACATCAGCCTGCAGCGCATCGCCGATGACGGGATTAGAGATTGGCCTCCGCTGATGGAGCGGCTCTCGCACGAGCCGCACGTTGTAGCGGCCGCTCCTGCGATCTTCGAACAGGTGCTGATTGCCAGCGGGCCGCGCGCCCACGGGGCACTGTTGAAGGGAATGATCCCCAGGTACGAGCGGCAGGTTGGCGATTTGTTGAATTCGGTGACTCAGGGATCGGCTGCACCGTTGGAAGAAAATGACCAAAATCCTCACCCTTCGAACGGCTCAGGGCAGGCTTTCTCCCAAAGTCAGGCAGAAGTGGGACACCCGACGAGTGAGTCGCCCGATTCTATTGAAGGCGTGCACGCCCGCGTAGCTGCGATGCCGCCGATTGTTCTGGGCAAAGACATGGCCGACAGCCTGGGAGTAACCGTCGGCTCGCCGGTGATGGTGGTTAGCCCCCAGGGAGAACTGACGCCTTACGGGATGGTGCCCAAGTACACGCGATTTAAAGTCGTGGGAATCTTCAACTCTGGGTTCTTCGACTACGACTCGAATTGGGCGTTCATCCGACTCAGTGACTCGCAGCGGCTCTTTGGCTTGGGCGATCTGATTTCCGTGATTGAGTTTAGAATCGACGACATTGACAAGGCGCCCGAGGTCTCGCGCGCATTGGAAGACGCCGCGGGCAAGGGGTTCATGGCGACGAACTGGATGGAGCAGAACAAAGCTATCTTCCGGGCGCTGCGGCTTGAGCGGCTGGTCACATTCATCACCATCGGCTTAATCGTCTTCGTGGCGGCGCTCAACATCCTTATCAGCCTGATTATGATGGTGATGGAAAAGACGAAAGACATTGCCGTCCTGATGTCGATGGGAACGCGTAAAGCCCAGGTGCGCAATGTATTTATCGCGCAGGGAGTGCTGATCGGCGTCGTCGGCACCGCAATCGGGTTGGTGCTGGGCTATGCTTTGGCCTACGCCGGAGGCCATTACCACATCATTTCACTGTCGCCAGAGGTCTACTCGATCAACTATGTGCCGTTTTCGCCACGTCTGGCCGACGGCATCTGGATCGCCATTTTTACCCTGCTCGTCTCGTTTGTGGCTACACTTTATCCGTCGTGGTCGGCTTCACGGATCCTGCCTGCCGAGGCCCTACGCTATGAATAACCGGATTTTCAAAAGCCCCTATCCCCTTTTGGATCGAAGGTGTTACTGCTGTGATTCTCATCACATGAAGCCCTTGGTTGCCGATATATGGTTTTTGTCGACCGTAAAAACGCACAGGGGTACAGGCGGGACGGTAGGTAAACATCCTTCAACCTGCAGGCGGGCAGACGGTTGGAACGAAACCTTGGCGATATGCATCTAAAGGGTGAAGATCGAATGCTGCGGGTAGAAGGTCTGAAAAAGGTTTTTCGGTCCGGCGAATCGGACCTCGTGCTCTTTGAGAATCTGTCGTTTGAGGTACAGCGAGGAGAAATGCTCGCCATCGTGGGTGAGTCCGGAGCCGGGAAGAGTACTCTTTTACACATCCTGAGCGCTCTTGATCGTGCTTCCGCAGGTGACGTATACTGCGCCAACTTGCGAATTAACTCTTTGTCCCACGACGAAGCTGCGGACTTTCGCAATCGCGAGACGGGCTTCGTATGGCAGTTTCACTATCTGCTGCCGGAATTTACGGCGGTAGAAAATGTTGCTATGCCGCTGCTGCTACGGGGGCAAACCTGGCAGCAGACGGAGCCGGAAGCTTCACGCTGGCTGCGTGAGGTCGGACTAGAGCAGCGCGCGCATCACCGCTCAGGAGAACTTTCCGGCGGCGAGCAGCAACGAGTTGCTTTAGCCCGCGCGCTCATCACCGGGCCCAAGCTGTTGCTCGCCGATGAGCCCACGGGGGACCTTGACGGACAGACTGCGGAAGCCGTTTTTGCATTGATTGCGCGTCTACATCGCGAGCACCAACTCACCTCCCTCATTGCTACGCACAACTTGTCATTTGCACGCCGTTGTCAGCGGGTTCTTCGGCTGCAGCGAGGGCGTGTAGAAGAGATTTCGCCGGAGTCGCTCCCGGCATAAGATTGGGCGACGGGGAAGATTAGAAAAGCAAGATTAGTAAGACAAACTGCAACAAAATGCTTTACGGAGCCACTATAAAGAAAGAAGAGGGGTTCCTTCAGTAACGTGATCAAAGGGGCGGAAAAGGCATTTCTCGGCTTGGGTTTCCTGGCCCTTTGATTGCATAATGTAACCGATTAGACAGGGGCCGGGTTCCAGGGAGGCCAGGTTGGCGCCAGCGGGGTCGGGAGTTACATTCTCTCCACCCGGGAAGGTCAAAGGGAAATATGTTTGAACGCTATACGGAGAAAGCCAGGCGCGTCATCTTCTTTGCACGCTACGAGGCCAGCCAGTTCGGGTCTCCTTATATCGAGACCGAACATCTTCTCCTCGGTTTGCTGCGCGAAGACAAAGCCCTGACTAATCGTTTCCTGCGTTCTCATGCGTCCGTCGAGTCGATTCGTAAACAGATTGAAGGGCACACCACCATCCGCGAGAAGGTTTCGACTTCGGTCGATCTGCCACTCAGCAACGAATGCAAGCGAGTTCTGGCGTATGCGGCGGAAGAGGCTGAGCGTTTGTCGCACCGCCACATCGGGACCGAGCACCTGCTGTTGGGACTGCTGAGGGAAGAGAAGTGCTTCGCAGCGGAGATCCTCCACGAGCGTGGACTACGGTTGTCGACCATTCGCGAGGAACTTGCCCGCACGACGCAAGAGAAGGCACAGCCGCAACGTCAGCGGGAGAGTTCGCTGCTCGCGGAATTTTCGCGCGACCTCACCCAGGCTGCTATGGATAGCCAGCTCGATCCGCTGGTGGGCCGTGAGGGCGAAGTCGATCGCGTCATTCAGATTCTCTGCCGACGGACGAAGAATAATCCGGTTCTTATTGGTGAGCCCGGCGTGGGCAAGACCGCCATCGTCGAGGGCCTCGCGCAACGCATTGCTGACGGGGAAGTCCCATCATTTTTAGCTGACAAGAGGATCCTTGCTCTCGACCTTTCGCTGATCGTTGCCGGAACAAAATATCGTGGCCAGTTCGAAGAGCGCTTGAAGACCATCATGAAGGAATTGATGGAGTCGCAGAATTCCATCATCTTTATTGATGAGCTGCATACGCTGGTCGGAGCCGGTTCGGCTGAAGGTTCGCTCGACGCCGCCAACATCCTGAAGCCTGCGCTATCGCGCGGGGAGATTCAGTGCATAGGCGCAACAACTCCCGGCGAATACCGGAAGTCGATCGAAAAAGATCGTTCGCTCGAGCGCCGCTTCCAGGCTGTGAAGGTTCCACCTCCGAACGAGGCCGACGCCGTCAAGATTCTGTTCGGGATCAAGGACCGCTACGAGAAATTCCACGCCGTCACCTATACCGACGACGCGATCAACTTCGCGGTCTCGCACTCGAACCGCTACATCCCGGACCGCTTCCTTCCGGACAAGGCCATCGACCTGGTCGACGAAGCCGGAGCGCGCGTAAAGCTGCGCCAGACTTCGTTGCCTGAAGAACTGACCGAAGTCCAGAAGCGCATCAAGTTCATCGTGCATCGCATGGAGAATGCCATCGCGAATCACGAGTTCGAGAAGGCACGTTTTTACTCCGACGAAGAACGCAAGGAGCGCGAGAACCTGCGCGCCCTGCGC
>Ga0126379_10000622_pt1 | contig 19932 bp, 9 predicted proteins | sample PanSoiMetPlot_24_FD_92640 | JGI IMG/M metagenome (GOLD analysis project Ga0126379, IMG submission 92640) | Tropical forest soil microbial communities from Panama - MetaG Plot_24 | ecosystem: Environmental > Terrestrial > Soil > Tropical forest > Bulk soil | place: Panama | collected 2016-02-17
ACGAGCGGTGGGATAATCGTATGCGGTAAGGCAAGTGATCTTCTTTTGTGCGGGACAGTCTGCAGAAGAAGTTTTGCGTTGCAGTAGTTCGGGGACAGTGACTCTCTCGTTGCCCCCATTCGGAATGATGCTCATGTCGGCCTCCGGTGCCACTCCCTAGGTGCGGGATGCAGCCCTTATCCTGACACCATAACTATAACAAAATGTGATGCGAGTCACCAAGAAATGTGATTCTTGGGAGACCTGCAGACTGGCGGGTTACACGCTCCGGGTGGCAAAACCGGGCGGCTTGTGATTATCCTGGCCCTAGGAGCGACCCGGTTGGATATCTATATGCACGCTCGCGTGTTATTCACAATGATCCTTGGTTTTGGTGTCTCTAGACTGCTGGGAGTGGCGTAGCGCGCATCGTACAGCATCCCAAGGAATACAAGGTGTATTGGGTGCACCTGTTGTGGTCCCTCTTCGTTTTTCTCTACTTCATTCATTTCTGGTGGTGGGAATATCGCAGGTGACTCAACGGTGGACCTTCCTCTCTATTTCTTTATCTCCACGTACGCGGTGATTCCCTATCTGTGCGTGCGGTTGTTCCCGGAAGAGATGGCGGATCATCACGGCTTCAAGGAGTATTTCTGTTCCCGCCGACAATGGATTTTCCGCTTGACGACCAATCTGTTTGTGGCCGATCTTGCTAACACGTTCATCCAGGATGCTGCTTATGTACATTCATCGGGTTGGTTTTATTGCGTACGGACGATGATATCTTGCTGCCTGCAGCAGCCATAAAGATCAAGGACGAATGGTTTCACGGAGGCTTTACGATTTTTGCGACCGCGTGTGAGATCGCTCTGATTTTTGAAGTACTGCATGATTGTTGGCTGAGACGCGTCGTTGAGTCAAACAGCGACTTCGTGCATTCCAAGCGTCCTAGCGGGAGGCGATCGCATGGGGATCCTCACTGAGGACATGAAGCGCATTGTGCGCCAGCAGAAGCTTGGGTTCATCGCGACAGTGTGTCCCGACGGAACACCGAATCTGTCACCTAAAGGAACGACTACCGTTTGGGACGACGATCATCTGGTGTTCGCCGATATTCGATCGCCGCAATCGGTTCAGAACATCGAGCGCAACCCGTCGGTTGAGATAAATGTTGTCGATCCGCTGATGCGCAAAGGCTACCGATTCAAGGGGCAGGGAATTGTGCATCGCTCGGGCGACATCTTTCAGCGCGGGTGCCAGATGTACCGAGAGAGCGGGCTGACGCATGAAATTCAAGGCGTGGTGTTGATTCGTGTGGAGCGTGCACTGCCGGTGTTCTCTCCCGCGTACGATCGTGGCGATACGGAAGAGCAGGTGAAAGACAGATGGCGTCGCTATTGGCAAAAGCTGTGGGGAGGAGCCGAAGAATGACCCCTAGTAACAGGGAACTCGCCTTATTGGATTCCGGCGAGTATCTGTACCTGCGAGAGCTTTCAGAGCCACGAGACAACCCGTTGCAATTGGTCGTGCAAGTGACACGCGAGATCGGCATTCGCATGGCGCTGGGGTCGGCGGTTGGCCATGCCATGGTGCAGATCGGCCGGTCAGGCGCGGGTGGGTCAGTGCTGGGTCTTGTTCTGGGACTGGCGCTTTGCGCGGGAGTGCTGCGCGTGATGCGCAGCGTGGTTTATGGGGTTGGCGTGTACGATGTGTCGACAATTCTCGGCGTTGTGCTGGTGCTCGCGTCGGTGACGCTGATTGCGGCAACTGTGTCAACGCTACGAATTGCGAGCATTGATCCAGCGAACACGTTGCGAGATGAACTCTCCACCCCAGGCTACATCCGAATAGGTCACCGGACATCCGCGGCGCCGCTACTGCATTTTTGTGACGACCGCGTCGATCAGGCATTCGCCACGTCTTGAGAGGCCATTTTTTCGCGGACGTGCGGCCGGTGGCGCCGGCATGGTAAGTTTGCGCCATATGACTGGCTTACGATCGCCGCGAAGGCTGAACCCTGCCCGACACTTCGGGATTTTGATCGTCGTTGCTGTTTGCAGCATGCGGCTGCCAGCGCAGACGGAAGCGGGCGGCGCGCCAGCGAGTACAGCGGCAAAGGCAAGCTCATGGGCCTTCAACGCGAGCGTCAGTGGATATTTGGTGCCGCACGGGCAATCGTATGCTTCGCCGACGTTCACAGCGGACCATGACACACTCCATCTGGAAGCGCGGTACAACTATGAGGCGCAGCGGACGGGGTCCCTATGGGCCGGATACAACTTAAGCACGGGGAAAAAGTTGGTGTTGGACGTGACACCCATGATCGGCGGAGTGTTTGGACACTTGAATGGTATAGCGCCGGGACTGGAATTTACGGGAACGTACAAGAAGGTGCAGCTGTACAGCGCAAACGAATATATTTTCGACACGGGCACAAAGGCCGGGAATTTTTTCTACACGTGGACACAACTGACGTACTCGCCACGGGAGTGGTTCACGTTTGGGTACGTGGTGCAACGGACACGAGCGTACACGACGCCGCTGGATGTCCAACGCGGTCCGCTCGTGGGGTTCACATATAAGAAAATGAACTTCACGACGCAGATTTTTAATCCAGGCGAAGCCGATCCAACGGTGGTGCTTTCACTGGGATACAGCTTTTAATATAGATTTTATTGCTTTGAATACTGGAATTGGTTGTTATGAACCGCGACAGCTCTCTTTCGCTAACAAAAATCCTCTTGCAATTGTCTGATTCCTGTATGATTGCGCCCTCACTGCTTCCGGCGAGTCGCCTCTCCATGCCGGTCCACTCTTGGGAGGCAGACACCGCCCCACAGAAACCTTGGACGAGAAACGCAATGACGTGTCTTCGGATCCGCGTTGTTTTCGTGCCCCGATTGTGATGCTCTTTCTTGGCGCTTGCAGGAACAAGGCACGCGCAAACAAAGAAGCTGCTGCATTCTGGCCATCGTGAGGGACGACATCGCGTGGTACAACCCCAACTGCGGCCTGCGAGCTTCAATGTGGACGAAGTAATGCGCAAGCTCGCGCCGAAAGATTAGATCATGACAAGAGGCGAGTCCGGGCGCGAGAATCGTCTCACCTCGCGCTCAGTCCGTTCGCCCGGAACAAAAATGCCGGAAACTGCTCCCAATGAATTCTGTATTTCTGGAGGGGAGATTCCACCGGCAATTGGAGCCAGTACAACAACGGACGTTGGAATATCGTGGATACTACCCACGCTCAGGCTTAAGGGCAGCAAAGATTCCAGAACGCCTCGCAGAATAGAACACAGACACAAATCTTGGCGCCACTTCAAGACAGCTGGCCACGCAAAATCACGTCAACGCGCAACCCGGCATGGTTAACGGACTGAATCAATCTGCTCAATCACGCCAGAAAGGCCAGGCGCAAAATTTTCATCGTGGGTGCAGGTCGATTCCGTCGTTGAGTCGAGAAGTTCAGTAGACCAGCTTGAGTGAGAACTGGATTTGGCGGGAGGAGCCGGCGGTGTGGCTGATGATGCCGAAGCCGGTGCCACGCACGGTGTTGGACGGCAGGCCAAAGTTAACGATGTTGAAGACATTGAAGAATTCCGCGCGAAATTGCAGGATGCCGAGTTCGCCGCCTCCGCGGTGGCCAAAGGGTGTGTTCTTGATGAGCGCAATGTCGAATTGATGGAAGCCGGGCCCGCGAAAGGTGTCGCGGCCCAAGGTGCCGAAGCGGCCGGAGTTCGGGCCGGTGCCTCCGGGAAGGTTGATGGGAAGGGAAAAAAAGGAACTGTTGTTCGCGCCGCGACCGAAATAGTCTTCACGAATGGTGCGGCTAGTAGAGAAATTGGGCAGGGACGCGAGATCGGGCCGATCGGTGCCACCCGCGCCAGCGCCGGTTTGCTGAATTCCGGAATAAACGGTGAATGGCGGGCCGGTGGTGATGGAAGTGATATTCAGGAACTGCCACCCGCCGGTGATGTATCTGCTTACAGGCTTAAGGAAACTTACGCGATCGAGCGGCAGATCCTGGATGAGGTTCAGAGAGAAGACTTGCGTCACATCAAAGGTGGAGGGCCCTTTGTCCGCCTCTGGATTCAGGGGATCTTGCGGCAGGGTTTGCAGAATCGTTCCGGCATTCGCGGGAAGGCCACCGAGTACCGCGCTGGTGTCGTCCATGGATTTGGAGAACGTATAGCTGGCCTGAAAGCTGAGGCCGATGCGCGAAGTGCTTTTGCTGACGCTGGTTTGCAGCGCGTTGTAGTTGGAATGCGAACCGGTGGTCATGATGGACTCAGGCCCGAATCCCGCGATGGCGTGGCCGGAAGCGTCGAACTGAGTGTACGGGGCGAACGCAGCATCGGCGCCGCCGTAACCATTGGGAGAGAACACGCTGGCGAGATGAATGCCGGCGGTGCCGACGTAGGCTGCGCTCAACTTCACGCCGTGAAACTCGTGATCGACGCCTAAGGTGTAGGTCCCGATATAGCCGTTGCGAAAGCCGCGTGAGATGGCCCCGGCGGTCAACAATTGAACCTGATGGCCCGGAGTCAGCGCCTCAAGATCGCTCTGGAATCGCTTCAGATCCATTTGTGTGTTGGCTGCCACCGTCGAACTGTCGCCATTGGGGAAGAGAAGTTGACCACCGATGGTGTAAGGCTCGGGCAGGGCGAGCGGCACACTGGTGTTGGAAAAAGGAACAGGGGTTCCAGGCAGAGCGGTAACGAGCGGCTGGAAGACGAACGGGATGCCTCCGGTGACGAAATTGTCTTGCCACAAATTCGGGAGGATGGTGGTGATCGCACCACCGGCGTGGATGACGGTGTGAGGAGTGACGGCGTAGTCGACGGAAACGCGCGGAGCCAGGCCGGTCCAATCCATGGGATAAACGGGTTGCGGATTGTAGAGCAGAATCTGCGTGGCGCCGGGGGTGAGGAAGGAAGTGGATCTGCCGTCCGGGCCGATCGGTTCCGCGATTGATGTGCGATGCTTGGCTTCCTTGATGCGGCTGTTTATTTCGTAACGCAGGCCGTAATTCAGTGTCCATCGTGGCGAAATCTTCCAGGCATCCTGAAAATAGAAGTTGTAGGCTTCGCGGCGAACCGCAGCCTCATCGAACTTGTCACCCTTCGGAGTGACGCTGGCCGCGGCAGTGATGGAGTAGGAATACGGCGTGGCGGTCAGGAGGCCGGTGAGCGCGTCGGGAAGCGGGTCGCCGGGTTGAATGTTGTGCAAGCCGCCGGCGGATGCGATTGGCACTGGGGAAAACGCGGTGCCTCCTCCGAAGCTGTAAACGCCGCTGGGATTGGTGCCAAAAATGGTGGCGTCCTTGTTCAAGCGGATTTCCATGCCCCATTTGAAGCTGTGCGTGCCGTGAACGTAGACCATGTCCTGCTCGATCTGGTAGACGTTCCCGTAGGAACCAAAAATCGAGCCGTCAGCGGTATTGAATCCCTGGTAAAGTCCGTCGCCATAGACCAGCGCGACATCGCTGTGATTGCTGGCCGGGAAAAAGGGAGTGCTGCGAATAAATCCGAAGGCCGCGGTGAAACTAAGATGCGGTGTAACCGCTTGCGAGTAGTGCACGGCTGCACTGCGTTGATGGTCGAAGAACTTCACGGCGAAAGTGGGATCGATGGCGGATTGGTCCGGATTGGTAGTTGGTCCACGCACCTGGTTGAAGCTGAAGCGGCCAAACAGCATGGCTTTGTCGGAAATGACCTGGTCCACACGGACGGAAAACTGGTCGGTGTTGGTGACGATCTTCGAGGAGGCTGCATAAGTTCGCGCACCGAAGGAGCCGTGGGGATCATTGGGGAGCGGATAGCGAGCCAGGAGAGGCGCGATAGCTGGGCTCACGGGGACCGTCAGGGTGTCACCGGGAAAAGTGCTGGTGTCGATGCCGTTGCGTTCGGCGGCGGTGGGGACCGCGAAGACTTGCGTTGTGCCAAGCACTTGGCGAAAACCCTGATACTCGCCGAAGTAAAAAGTCTTGCCGCGACCATCGTAGATTCCGGGAAGCACCAAAGGGCCGCCGTTGGTAACGCCAAACTCGTTGCGAACGAAAGGAGGCAGGCGCCGCGTGTCCACATCGCTTTTGTGATCGAAGAAGTTGCGCGCGTCGAAGGCAGCGTTGCGGACGAATTCAAAGACGCTACCATGCATCCGATTGGTCCCAGATTTGGTGACGACATTGGTGAAGCCGGCGGCGCCGTGGCCAATTTCGGCGGGCATCACGCCGGAGCTCGATTGCACTTCCTGGATGGCGTCCACATTGAAGTTGGAGAAAGTGGCGCCGCCCAATTCGGGATCGCTGGTGTCCGCGCCATCCATGGCGAAGACGGCCGTGGTGCCGCGCAGTCCGTTGACGGTGAATTGTTGGGTGAAGTTTGCTGCGCCATTCGTATCGGTCATGGTGCCGGCGGCGAGCAAAAGCAACTTGCTGAAGTCGCGCTCGTTCAGCGGGAGGCTGGAAACCTGGCCGCTGGAAAGAACTTCCCCGCCACTCGCTTGCTGAGAGACAGCAGTTACGCGTGGCAACACCGCCAGGCTTTGATCTTGTGCGGATAGTTCAAGGTCGGCCGCGATCGCGTCGCCGTCCTTGATGATCAGTGGGGCGGTTGCCATCCAAGACTTGCCGTTAAGCGCGACGGCGACCTGGTAGCGTTGCGCGGGGATATCGGCAAAGAGAAATTCTCCGCTGGCTGAAGTCTTGGCGGAGTACATGGCGTTTCCCGAGGCGGACTGCAATGAAACCGTGGCGTCGCCCACGGCATGGGCTGAGGCGTCGCGCAGGATTCCCTTCCAGGAATTGGCAGCGAGGGCGGGAGCCGACAGTAGCAGCAAGAAGAGAATGGTAGAGCAGGTCTTTAGTGCTGACCTGAGCGTGGTGCCGGAGGACGATTTCGCTACGGGCATTCTGTTCACATTTCCATTGGGCTTAGGTATTCAAGTTCCGGGCCATTTTTCTCCGCCCACCTTCACCACTTTTTCCGAGACATTCCAGCCACGGAGGCCAAGCGTCAAGCCGGTTTTGACGGAGGAGGAAGGAGATTCGATGTCGATTTCCCTGGATTCGCCGGGAAGCAGCGAAACGTAATTGTCGCCGTAGTAGGCGGGGAGAACGCGGGTGACGCCGTCGCTTTCGAGCAGTGTGAATTTGGTTGCGATGGCGGCGGTGTTGCCGATGTTTTCCGCGCGCACATGAATCTTGACGAGGTTTTTTTCGTGCGCGGCAGCGGTGGTGACGGCGAGTTGCGTCATGGGCAAGTGATTGAGCTTGCGATAGTCGGCGCTCTCGCCGCCGAGCCAGTAGAAATTGTCAGAAACCAAGTTGCCGGCGGAGTCGTGCAATTCCAGTTTCACGAGGACGACATTTCCACTGAGTTGCGGCGCGAGGTCCAGGCGGAACGCTTCGGTCACGCCGGTTGGCGCATCCTTCTTTTCTTCATGTTGAAGGAGCATGCTGTTTTCCAGCGAATAGACCGTCGCGCGAATGGAGAGGCCCGCGGCGGTGGCGGGAAGAGAATTGGCCACTTGCACCTGGAAACTGGTCGGATCGAGTTGCACGTGCAAGGGCTCACTGGCTTTTTTCACGCCATAGAACGAAGCCTGCGTGTCGTAGTCGGAGCTGAAAATCTGCCAGGTGGCACTGGGCCATGCCGGCTGCGTCATCCACAACATGCGGCCGGTGTTCGGTGCCCAAAGATGCGCGTTCATGCCTTCGAAAATAGCGCGATGCTGCACGTAATTGAGCATTTGCGTTTTGCGGTCGAAATCTTCGAGGCTAGTAGCGGCGCCAAATTCCTTTTCCATTTCCATGAGGAACGCAGCCATGTCGCCATTCCCGTTCATGTGCCAATCGTGATATGACCACGCATCGCTGATGGGCCAGCGGTCCGGCTCAGGAATCCAAGTGCGCCACATTTCGAGGGTGGGAAACGAGGGCGTACCGGTCTCCACGGAAAAGCCGTGATTGAGCATCGTGAAGTAGAGTTTGGGATCGACGTATCTGTACGGCCCGCTGTTTTGCAGGTTCACCTGATTGGAGGTGGGCGTGTAGTAGCGCGTGCCGTCAAGCGTGCGAATCAGTTGATCGAGGCCTTCGTTTAAAATGGGTTGCGGCACGCCTTCGTTACGGCCGCACCAGATCACGATCGAAGGATGGTTGCGGAATCGCAAGATGGTATCGCGTGCGTTTTCTAGGAACAGCTCGGGATCTTCCGGCTCGACGTTGTAGTTCTGCGTGGACGCCCAGAAATCGTTCCAGACCAGCAAACCGTATTCATCAGCAAGTTCGTAGAAGGTTTCTTCGGTGCTTTGGCCCACCCAGTTGCGGATGATGTTCACATTGGCGTCGCGGTGCAGCCGGAAATATGGCTCGAGCTTTTCGCGCGAGACTCGTTTGCGCGAATCGTCCATGCCCCAGCTTCCTCCACGAGCGGCAATGCGCACGCCGTTCACGCGAATCGTAAGGTAGGGCGAAGCACGCGTGTCGTCCACGGCTTTTACTGCGGCGGATCTCTCGCCGCCGGGTTTCAGCGAGGCGACCCAGGACTTCCAGCCCTCCTTCCATTCGGGTGGGAATATGGAGGGATAGGGATCGGTGGAAGGGATGTTGCGAATGCCCTCGTGGGTGACGTCAACGATCTGCTCATTTTTGTCGTGCGCAACGGTGGGGGAGTAGTCGACGCGGCGCAGGTGTCCGGTGCTGTCGAGCAAGCTGATCTCGTAGGTGATTTCGCGGATACCGAAGCGCACATCTTTTGCGTCGGATTCCTTGCCGGCTTCGGAGAAAGAGAGCTTCAGCGTGTAGAGCTCCGGCTTGCCGTAGCCATTTGGCCACCAGAGGCGCGGGCTTTGCACTGCAAGCTGCGGAAATTCCCCGGGGCTGAGCTTGAGTTCATTTTTTCCGGGGAGCAGCGATACAGTCTTTGCCACGGCCACATTTTCAAACGAGGCCGTCAGCGTTCCACGCACGGTGGCGGGAGAATCATTCATCAGCGGCACGGAGATGTCGACGGCCGCATGGTTTGTCTGCGGCAGCGGCAACTTCGTGACGATTTGTGGGTCGCCGACGCGAACCGCGCCGGTGATCCGCAACGTTACCGGCTGCCAGATGCCGGTGTCGCGGTCGCGAATCGCGGGGATCCAGTCCCAACCTTCCGTGTCGACAAACGTCGGGCCATCGAGGCACATGATGCCGCCGTTTTCCCCTGCACCCGCCTTGATGCTCTGCTCGTGAGGAATTCCGGGATGCGGAGGAGGCGAGACCCGCACGGCCAGCACATTCGTTTGGCCGAGCTTGATTGCGCCGGTGACATCGAAAACGCCGCGAACGAATGCGCCCTTGATGGTGCCGAGTTGCTTTGCGTTCAGCCAAACGGATGCGGCGTAGTTGATCCCTTCGAAGGTCAACGTGATGCGGCGGCCCTTCCAATCATTGGCGGCATCGAATTCCGTGCGATACCAGTAATCCTGCTTGTTCAAACTTTCCGGAATCGCCAGATTATTGAGGCCGTAGTCTGGGTCGGGATAGATGCCTTGATCCACCATCGTGGTTAGAACCGTTCCCGGCACGGTGGCAGCCCACCACTCTCGCACGGAGAATTCAGGATGGGAGATGGCTTCGGCGGGTTCGCGCACATCCGGAGCGGGCCGCAGTTTCCAGGCGCCCAGTGTCCATTCATTTTTGCCGGTGGCTTTAAGGCTCTTGCTTGCTGGACTGGCGGCTGTTTTTTCGGGTTTGGAGAACGGGGCCTTCGAGCGCGGCAGTGTAGCCGGATCCTGTGGCCCGCGATATCCAGCCTGGGAATGGCCTTGCACGGGCCAGGGCTTGGAGGCTTCTTCGAAGAGCAGCAGCGAGAAATTTCTAGGTTTTTCCCCGAGCGCTTTCAGTTCATCTGCGGTCAGCGCGTGCCGAAGTACGGTGAGCGCCGCGATCTTGCCGGCAAAATGCTTGCCCGCAGGCCAGGGTAAAGGGAACGGCGCCATTTCCAGGACGCCGCTCACGGTACCTAAATCCAGCTTGCCGTCGGCTACTGCAGCGCCTTCAGCGGAGAGCTGGAAGTCGCGTCCGTCGAAGGAAGCCGCGATGAAATGCCACTTTTTCGGAATTAAGGCGGCCGCGCCGGAAAGGAAATTGTCCTTGCCCGCCCAGAGGAGTAATTTGTCGCCGTCGATCCCCAGATAGCGCGAATACTCGTCCTCAAGTTCGCCGATTCCAGCGATGAGCGTTGGACCCTTGGGGACTTCGTCGAGCCACACCCAAGCATACAGAGTCCACGGCGAGTCGGCTCGCGTGACGGTATCGTCTTTTACGAGAGGCTTTTTCAGTCCGTCGCCATCGGGCAAAAAGACGCCGCTGAACGGGCCGTAGTAGGCGGGATCGTTGTTGGGGATCCAATTCTGCGCCAAAGCGGCACCGACAAAAAACAGAAGCCCACACATGAGCGTCAAAATCGCTCTCATCGAGATCACCCTCGGTAGTGCCTAAGCCAGTTTGCACAAGCAAATCGTGTGGCACAAACGATATTCCCGCAAGGTTTTCCGTCACTAAGGCTTAACTCTTTGGCGCTTGCGAACGGCCCTTCCATTGGCCTCCGCGGCCTAGCCAATAGCGCACGGCGGAGAGCCACGTGGCATAGGCGTAGAACGCGGCGGCGACGGGTAACCAGGGCGCCCACAACGGCGAAAGGCGGTAATAACGCACGGTGGGAAGATAGCTGATGGTCATCAACGCCCACGCGGCAAGACTCAGACGCCATACCAACGGGTGCGGGTGGAACGCAAACACCGGCGGAACAATGTAAGTGAGGAACATTCCTAACAGCGTGCCGAGTAGCAAGGTGGCGGAATAATGGAGTTGGGTGAAGGCAGTGCGGGCGATGAGGTCGCGAATCTCGGCAAAGGTTTGGTAAGCGCGCAGGCTGACGCTTTTTCGCGTCAGACCCATCCAGAGTGTTCCGCCAGAGCGTTTCGCGGAGCGAGCCAAGGCGCAATCGTCGATCACTTCTGCGCGCATCGAGGCGAATCCACCCAGGCGCTCGAGCGCGGCACGGCGCAACAACACGCATCCTCCCGCAGCGCCGGCCGTGCGCGCTTTTGGGTCGGCAATCCATCTTGGCGGATATAGCATGAGGAAGAAATACAGAAAGGGAGGAATGAGAAGACGCTCCGGGAACGAATTTGCTTGCAGCAGGACCATGAGCGAAGCGAGATCGAGTCTTCGCGATTCCGCGCGGAAAACCAGGCGCTTGAGCGTGTCGGGCGCGTGCACGATATCGGCGTCGGTGAACCAAAGATACTCCGGCTCCAGCGTGGTGGCGTGTTCGACGCCTTGCTGCATGGCCCAAATTTTCCCGGTCCAGCCGGTTTGCAACTGCGCTGCCGGCAATACGGTTACGCGATTCGAGCTTTGCGCTTTTTCGCCGGCCGCCATGGCGAGAGCAGTGGTGCGGTCTTCACTGTGATCGTCGACGACAATGAGGTGCAACTCCCCGGGATAGTCCTGCTGCGCGAGAGATTCAACCGTGCGGCCGATCGTTTTCGCTTCGTCACGCGCAGGAACGATGGCGACCACCCGCGGCCATGAGGACATCGCGACTGGTGGAATGGCGTCGTCATCGAACGTGCTCAGTTGCCAGAAGGCTCCCCAAAGAAAGCTAAGAACAATCCAGATCAAGAAGGAGACAGCCGCGAGGGCGACGAAAATCGAAGAAGAGACGGGCATCAAGGCGCGCCAGAAGTTGCTGTGTACCAGAATACGCGGTCGTCAGGACAGAAACAAATTCCGCGTGCGCGGGATGGCGGTTTGCGGCAGGATGGAATCGGGAGAGCGGGCATCGCTGAGCGACATTGTCATTTTCATGATGGTTGGCGGGTTGATCGGCGGATTGCTCTACGTGATGGCCAGCCCAAAACCGCTACGCCAAAATGACGGACGAGGAGTTTCCGGTGTGGCAAGTACTTGGATCGACATTCCACGTTTCGCCGGCCGTGTCTACGAGCATTTCGCGCGCCGCTGCCCCTGCTTTCGCCAGCGGTTCCCGGGGGCCGTGAACGCTGCAGCTTCCGCCCGGTGTCCTGCAGGCCAAAGATGGGATGAAATATTGCGCCGCTGTGGGAGCAAACTCGTCCTGCACCTTCTTGCAGTCAAGATCCAGTTCCTCGGCAAGAATGAAGGTGACGGAATCATTGGGGGCGGTTTGCACCCATGCATTGATTGGCGTGGAGCCTTCGGAAGTAAGTCTGCGAGTGCCCCGTATTTTCCCGAAAGATAGAAAGCACTCAACAACCCGGAAGTTTCCTGCTGCGGTTCTCTTTAAAAAGTCACGACGATCCAGGCACGCGGTGGTCGGATGTAGTCTCCAGTGAGGTTCAGGCTAAATCCTCGTTGCGGATTGGAAAGCGGCGCAGGCGCTTGCCCGTGGCCGCGAAAACGGCGTTGCAAATGGCCGGCACAACGACGGGAAGTCCCGGTTCACCGATACCCGTTGGTTCTTCGTTGCTTGGGACGACGTAAACCTCGGTTTTGGGGGTGTCGGCGATGCGGGGCATGGCGTAGTCGTTGAAGTTGGACTGCTCGACGCGCCCACCGCGAATGGTGATGGCGTCGTAGAGAGCAGCCGACAGGCCATAGATCGCCGCCCCTTCGACCTGTGCGGCAACCCCATTGGGATTGATGGGTCGGCCGCAGTCGACAGCGTAGACCAGACGATGAACTTTGATGGCGCCGTTTTCGACGCCGACTTCCGCGACGCATGCGGTATAGCTCTCGAAGGAGTAGTAGGTGGCGATGCCTTGCGCGTGGCCTTTCGGCAGTGGGGTGCCCCATGGGGCCTTCTGCGCCGCAAGATTCAAGACACCCTTGAGACGAGAAGTCACCAGGGGCTTGCCTTCCTTCGGGTTGCTGAAGTCCGGGATCGTGCGATCATCGCCAATCAGGCGAAGCCGGAAAGCCAGAGGGTCTGCCCCGGCGGCGGCCGCAAGTTCGTCGACGAAACTTTCGACGACAAAGCCGCTGGTGGAATGTTCCACGGAACGCCACCACGCGCGAGGAACGCCCGATTGCGCGAGGGTGTACTCGATGCGGTAATTGGGCGTCTGGTACGGAATAAAGATGGCGGTGGCGAATTCGGAATTTTCCGGCGTCTCTTTTCCTTTGGCACTCCACATGGCATCGATGGAAGTGGAAGTTTGGAAATGTTTCCAGGCGGCGAGGTTGCCGTTGGTGTCGACTGCGCCGGAAAGATGATGGTAGGAAGACGGGCGATAGAAATCGTGCTGCATGTCGTCTTCGCGAGTCCAAAGGACCATAACCGGTTTGTGGGTGATTTTGGCGACCTGCGCCGCTTCCATCACGAAGTCGCCCATATAGCGGCGACCAAAGCCGCCGCCCATCAAGGTGGTGTGAACGATGACGGATTCGCGGGGCAATCCGGAAACACCGGCGATTACGTCCTGCGCCCACTGCGGAGCTTGCGTGGGCACCCAAGCTTCGGCGCCATCGGGGCGGATGTGAACGGTACAATTCATGGGTTCCATGGTGGCGTGAGCCGCAAAGGGAAACTCGTAAACGACGTCGATCTTTTTCGTTGCGGAAGAAATGGCGGCATCAGCGTCGCCGTCGTTGCGTACGACCTTTCCAGGTTGCGCAGCGTTGCTGAGGAATTGCTGGCGAAGGCTGTCGGAGGATTCCGAGGCGTGCGGGCCCTGGTCCCAAGAGACCTGCAAGGCTTTGCGGCCCTGCATAGCGGCCCAGGAGCTATCGGCGATGACCACGACTCCGCCGGCCGTGAAGGCGGAAGTGCCTACCGGGTCGATGGAGAAAACGTCGATCACGCCGGGAACAGCTTTGGCTTTGCCGGCGTCGAAGGATTTGAGTTTTCCGCCAAAGATGGGGCAGCGTTCGATTACCGCATACTGCATGCCGGGAACACGGGAATCGATGCCAAATTTCGCGGCGCCATTGATCTTCTCAATTCCTTCGTACCTGCGAGTGTCGTGGCCAACAATCGTGAAATCGGAGGGATTCTTGAGAGGAACGGTTTTGAAATCGGGGACGGGGAGTCTTGAAGCGGCGTCGGCGAGTTGGCCATAGGTCAGGAACTTTTTGCGCGCGCCATGAAGAATTCCACCGTCTTTGGCGACGCAGGTGTCAGCGTTCACGTTCCAGTGTTGCGCGGCCGCGGTGATGAACATTTCGCGCGCCGCAGCACCCGCGCGCCGCAGCGGCAAATACGATCCCGCGACGCTGCCGCTGCCACCGGTGCCGAGGTCGTAAATGGCAGGATCGGTGGGGGCTTGCTGGATATGGACGGTCTTCCAGTCGAGAGAAAGCTCCTCGGCAAGAATCATGGGAAGAGCGGTCATGATGCCCTGACCCATTTCGGATTTGCCGACAATGAGGGTGACGTGATTGTCCGGCGAAACGTGAATCCAGGCGTTCAAAGGGTTGGGAGGTTTCTTTTCCTGCTTTGCGGCGTTTTCCTGGGCGTTGGAAACGGGCAAGTGGAAACCGATCCAGAGACCGGCGCCGGCGGCGGCGGTGTTTTTCAGGAAGGAACGTCGCTCTAGGAGCGAAGTGGAAGACATGATGCGACTCCTACATTTGAATTTTGAGACAAAGAGGTTAAGCGTGGATAAGGTTGCTATGCCTCGGTTGAGCCGGCAGCGCGGTGAATGGCTTTGCGGATGCGCTGGTAGGTGCCGCAGCGGCAGATGTTGCCGCTCATGGCGTCATCGATGTCGGCGTCGGTGGGTTTCGGTTTCTTTGCCAGGAGCGCAACCGCAGACATGATCTGGCCCGACTGGCAATAGCCGCATTGTGGGACGTCCTCGGCCATCCAAGCCTTCTGCACGGGATGAGAACCGTCGGTCGACAAGCCTTCGATGGTGGTGACTTTTTTCCCTTGCACGCTGGAGACGGGAGTTATGCAGGAGCGAGCGGCCTCGCCGTTGATGTGTACGGTGCAAGCGCCACACAGCGCCATGCCGCAGCCAAATTTGGTGCCGGTAAGGTCCAGGGTATCGCGCAACACCCAGAGCAGAGGCATTTGCGGGTCGACATTCACTGTAGTGAACTTGCCGTTGAGGGTAAACGTTGTGGCCATGATGTCCTCCCCTGCCGCCAAGGGAAATATCTTACAACAAGTTGGGCGGCGGATGGAACTGGATGAAACTGGCGGTACCTGGTCAATTTGGAGAGCAAATCTTAGATCACTACCGGATTGCCGACCACATCGGAATTGGCTGCCGGCGCCAAGGCTGACTCCATTGGCAATGGAGTTTACGAACCGCTCCCGCGAAAGCTCTCCGAAATTGTCTTTTGGCCAAAGGTAAGCAGCGGGAAGCAAATTCATTAGGTCCGGTGGCTGCGTGAGGGCCTGGCAAGCGCGCGAGCGCTGACACCGCAACTCAACACCTCAGCTGTGACTGGGCATGCAGTAAGCGGAGTGTAAAAACGGAGTATACTCGCAGGCGCCGGAAGCCCTGCGCGAAGGAATCCCGGTTCATACCAAAAGTGAATGCGCCACGGAATAGTCTCGCTCCACAACCTCCACGATCCAGGCGCTACGGAGATGCAGCCAGCCATGCGAATTTCAATCAGCAAGATCTTTCATCGAATGCTTATTGTGATGGTAATCGTGACCTTGTCGGTCGCTGAACTGACAGCAGACGACAAACCGAGTACGCGGCCCGGCTATTACCGCTATCCCGCGATTCACGGAGACACGATTATTTTCACGGCGGAGGGCGACCTGTGGACCGTGAGCACAAAGGGTGGCGAGGCGAAGCGGTTGACTTCCAACCCAGGTGAAGAACTGTTGGCGGCGATCTCCCCCGATGGAAAGACGGTGGCGTTCAGCGCGCAGTATGAGGGTCCCATGGATGTGTACACCATGCCCGTGGATGGTGGTTTGCCGCAGAGGCGCACCTGGAACGGCGATACCGGCGTGGCGGGCTGGACGCCCGATGGGCGCGTGCTAGTGAGCACGACGCGATACTCCACCTTGCCGGATTCGAAACTTGTGGCGCTCGATAGCAGCGGTAAGTACGAGATCGTGCCGCTGTCGCAAGCTGCCGAGGGCGCCTTCACGCCGGATGGCAAGACTCTTTTCTTCACGCGTCTGGAACGGCAACCGAGCCAGACCAAGCGCTATCAGGGCGGAACGGCAGAAACTATCTGGCGGTACGACGCAGGCTCGGAAGCAGTATCACTGACGAGCGACTTTGCCGGAACTTCGCACAATCCGATGTTCTGGAATGGTCGAGTGTACTTTCTCTCTGATCGCGACGGGGTGATGAATATTTATTCGATGGACCGCGAGGGGCACGAGCTAAAACAGCAGACGCATCACCAGGGCTTTGATGTGCAATACGCAGCGATGTCGGATGGGCGAATTGTCTACCAGTGTGGCGCGGACTTGTGGCTGCTGGATCTGAATGCAGGGCAGGACGCCATTGTTCCTATCACGCTGGTGTCTGATTTTGACCAGTTGCGCGATCACTGGGTAAAGAAGCCTCTTGAGTATTTGACGGGCGCGCACATTGCGCCGGATGGGAGCGCAGCGGTATTCACGGCACGCGGCGAAGTGTTCACGCTGCCGGTACTGAGCGGGCGAATCGTGAAAGTTGCCGGGAATTCAGGAATACGGTATCGCGAGGCGCGCTACATGCCCGACGGCAAGAGCATCGTTGCGATTTCCACGCAGACGGGCGAGACGGAGTTTTGGAAATATCCAGCGAATGGGGTCGGCGCACCAGAGCAATGGACCAATGACGGGAAAGTGCTGCGTTGGGAAGGACTGCCGTCGCCGGATGGCCACTGGCTGGCGCATCGCGACAAGGACCAGCAATTGTGGCTCTACGACATCAAGACTAAACAGGACAAACGCATCGCGCAATCGCTGATGGACGACTTCTCGGACCTGGCGTGGTCGCCCGACAGCCAGTGGCTTGCCTATGCGGAAGTGGCCACGAATACCTTTTCACAAATCAAGGTGCTGAATGTGAACACTGGCGCGATTCAGGCGGTGACTTCCGACCGCTATAACAGCGGAAACCCGGCTTGGGGTACCGACGGCAAATGGCTCTATTTTTTGTCGGACCGCATGTTGAAGACAACGGTGTCGTCGCCCTGGGGGCCGCGCCAGCCCGATCCGAACTTTGATCGCGCCCTGAAGATCTACGAACTGGCGTTGACGCCAAACCTGCGCTCGCCGTTCACCCCAGCTGACGAATTGCATCCGGAGCAACCGGTGAAAGCGGAAGAAACGAAACCAGAAAAGCCCGGCGACACAAAGAAAAAAGAAGAAGACAAGAAAGCCGCTGACGAAAAGAAGCCGGAAGAAAAGAAACCGGCAACCGTCAACATTGATTTCACGACCATCGCGTCGCGTTTGAGGGAGGTACCGGCGCCTGCTGGGAACTACTCCTCGTTGCAGGCGACCGACAAGCGGTTGTGCTGGACCGATCGCGACGGGGACCTGCCACCCAAACAGGCACTGGCTTGCATCGATATCGCCAACAAGGGCGAAGCCCCGGAAACGGTGATGGCTGATGTGAAAGGTTTCGAAATTTCTCAGGACCGCAAGAAAATGCTGGTGGCGAAGGGCGAGGACTTCCTGATTATCGATTCGGACGCGAAGGCCAGCGGGCTTGCCGATCCCAAGGTTATGGGCAAGGCCAAAATCGACATGTCCAAGTGGACGATCATGACGAATCCGCGAGTGGAGTACCGCGAACTGTTTCTTGACGCGTGGCGACTGGAACGCGACTACTTCTACGACCGGAATATGCATGGGCTGGACTGGAAGGCGCTGCGCGACCGGTATTTGCCGCTGGTCGATCGAGTCTCTGACCGGCAGGAATTGAATGATGTAATCGCACAAATGGTCAGCGAGCTATCGACGCTGCACATTTTTGTGTTTGGAGGCGATGCCCGGAAGCCCGCCGACCAGGTGGAGATCGCCACGCTGGGAGCGGTTCTGCAACGCGACGAAAAGGCCGGCGGCTACGTGGTGCAACACGTGTATCTGCACGATCCTGATTTGCCGGATTTGGCGCCTCCGCTGGCACGCCCCGATTCTCTGGTTAAGGATGGAGAAGTGATCGTGAGCATCGACGGTGACGACCTTTTGAAGGTGCAGGACGAACGCGAACTGCTGCGCGGCAAAGCAGCGCGCAAGGTGTTGCTGCACGTTGAGTCCGCTGATGGGAAAGCACGCGACGTGCTGACCACGCCAGTGACGGAGCGCCAAGAGCGCGAAATTGCGTATCGCGAATGGGAATATACGCGGCGATTGAAAGTGGAATCCGACTCCAAGGGGAAAATTGGTTACGTTCATCTGCAGGCCATGGGCCCGCGCGACATCGAACAGTGGACCCGCGAGTTCTATCCGGTGTTTGACCGGGAGGGGCTGATCATCGATGTACGCCACAATCGAGGAGGCAACATCGATTCGTGGCTGCTCGGCAAGTTGATGCGACGGGCATGGTTCTACTGGCAGCCGCGCATCGGCAGTCCCAATTGGAATATGCAATACGCTTTCCGCGGCCACATCGTAGTTCTGTGCGATCAAGTGACGGCCTCCGACGGCGAGGCTTTTTCGGAAGGTTTCCGCCGGCTAGGGATGGGCAAGTTGATCGGAGTGCGCACGTGGGGAGGCGAGATCTGGCTGTCCGGCAGCAATGTGCTGTCAGACTTCGGGATTGCCACCGCTGCTGAGATTGGCGTCTATGGGCCCGAAGGGAAGTGGCTGATCGAAGGTCACGGGGTCGATCCCGACATCGTCACGGATAATCTGCCGCACGCTACCTTTGCGGGCAGCGACGCGCAGTTAGATGAGGCGCTGAAGGTTCTTCAGGAAGAAATACAGAAGGACCCGCGGCCGGTCCCGAAAGCGCCACCTTATCCGAATAAGGCGTTCAAGTACGACGAATCGCCACGCTAGACAGTTGTCTGTGCAGGTGCAGGGATCTTGAGCTTAGCTGTGACGGCAGGTTTCACGAAGCGGAACAGCGTTGCGTTCGCCAGAATCGTCACGAGAGAAGCCGCGAGCGTGGCGTGATAAATCTGCTCCGAAATTAGCCCCGCGCTGAGGGAGACCTGCGCCAGGATAAAGGAAAACTCGCCAATCTGAGTAAGGCCAATGCCGACGCGAATCGCCGTGCCAGTTGAATAGCGGAATAGCCGCACGACGCCGCTCCAGATTACAAATTTCCCGATCAGCACCATCCCCACCAGCAGAAAAATGGCGGGCCAACTGGTGATCCAGCTTTGCGGATTGATGAGCATGCCGATGGTAGCGAAGAAAAGAGCGACAAAGGCATCGCGGAGCGAGCGCGTTTGTTGTTCCAATTTGTGAGTGAAGCTCGTGTTGCCCAGGAACAGGCCGGCCAGGAACGCACCGAGAGCCAGCGAAAGTCCTACGGCTTCGGTCAACGCGGCGATGGCCAGGCAGATGGTGAGTGCGAGCAGCAAAGATATCTCGTCGTTGCATGTTGTTTCGACGCGAGAGAGCAATCGGGGCACGAATTTCCAGGCGGCCGCTGCGATGGGAATCAACAACAACAAGGATTTAGCGATCCGGAAGGCGACGTGAGCAAAATTTTCATGACTGCAGGGCGATAGGCCCGGAAGAATCACGGTGAGAATTACGACGGCCAAATCCTCGACAAGGGTGAGCGTGATCATGACGCGGCCGGCATCGGAGCCAAGCTCCCCGCGGTCCATCAGATGCCGCATCAGAACCATGGTGCTGGCAACTGAAATGATGCAGCCCACGGCGATTCCTTGCGTGAGCGGCCAGTGAAGCAGCGCTCCGATTCCCGCGCCTAGTCCAATGGACAGCAAAATTCCCAGCGGCGCGCCCACCAGAGCCACCCATTTCACGCGAAGGAGATCTGGGATGGAAAACTCGATACCCACGGAAAACATCAGCAGCACCACGCCGAT
>Ga0126379_10000623_pt1 | contig 19848 bp, 17 predicted proteins | sample PanSoiMetPlot_24_FD_92640 | JGI IMG/M metagenome (GOLD analysis project Ga0126379, IMG submission 92640) | Tropical forest soil microbial communities from Panama - MetaG Plot_24 | ecosystem: Environmental > Terrestrial > Soil > Tropical forest > Bulk soil | place: Panama | collected 2016-02-17
AAGCTCCACGACGAATCCTAGAGGATTTTCTGAGCGGGGCGCATCGACTGGTGAACGGATGCAAGTTGCTGACACTGGATGCAGGAACGTATCGAGTGTCGTCTCCGAAGTTGGGGCTTGCCGTAGTGTGAGAAGTCAAAGCCAGTAGTGCAACCGAAAGTCGAAGAACGAAGAACGAAATTCATTGCGCGCCGCGCTACTTCGTCGTACCTCAGGCCTTCAGGCTTGAGGTTTTCTCGTGCGGTGGCGTGGTCGCCGTGGAGCGGAAAAACCTCACCGCTGAAAGGGTGGGCTTACAGGTCACACCGTAAAAGCGAGAGTGATCTCGCACTCCCAAACGTCGGCGCGCCGACATGAGTGTATATGTGACTGCTGCTTCGTGACTCGTGATACGTGACTCGTCACAAGCAAGCTCACTTTTGCCAGGGGCCCAGATTTCAGAGAGAGAAAGAATGACGGGTCGAGGGGAAAATATGCGCGTGAGGGATGGAGTGGACGCGGCGAGGAGCAGAAGCGAGTGACTGTAAGTGGTTGATTGCTGCGCGAGTAAACTGCCGGGGAAGAATCGATACCGGAAGTGGAAGCAATCCTGCTGCAAGGAGCGAACCGGCCAATCCTACAGGAGGAACGTGTAATGATCCGGAAACTTCTATTCTCGGCGTCGCTGGGCGGCCTGTTACTGGTGGGTGCGCCGATCATGACCCATACGACAGCGCAAACGCCGTCACAGGAAAATCCATCGAAACAGGCAACGAAGTCGGTAACCGGGAAAGTGACGACCATTGGAGACCAAGGAAAATCGTTCGCGGTGGAAGTCGACAATGGGGGAAGCAAACAAACCATGCAATTCGTTGTAGATAAAAATACCCAAGTGGCGGGACAAGTGAGAGCGGGAACAGTAGTGACAGTGGATTATCAGCCGATGGATGGTGGACAGAATCTGTGCGTGCGAGTAGCGCCGCAGAACAGTTAATTGGCCACGGGGCCAATCTCATGAAAAAGAGTGGCGACCGGGCGGGTTGAAACCGTTGGTCGCCATTTTTATTCGTTTAGTAGTTTTTGTGAATTGCTTTTTGCTTCGATGGACGCGGTGCTCCCTCCCCCTGTTTTCTGTAAATGTTGATTCTAAAGGTTGATAAAGTCGTTTGTTTTCTATCAGATTACAGCATTGATGCTGAAGGAATGGGCTGCAGCGAGGGGCGGGATCGTCCTGCGAGTCGGGGCATGAATCGGCAGAGCAATGGGGTCGGAGGAATCGGGATCGGAGGGGCTCGGGCTGGGCGAAGGATTGGGCTTGCGGAACGACTTTGGGCCAGCGTTCGTCGAAGGCGTCGAGGAATTCAGAGGAATCTGGCAGCGGCGGTCGTCGGCAAAGGCACAGTGACACAAGTCGGTATGATCCTGGTTCTTGGCATGGGGATCTCCGGAGAAGAATTTGAGTTGCGGGTTGCTCCGGTCGGGATGACAACGTCGGGAGAGCAGGAGCCGGAGAGAAGAGAAACGCGAGAGATCTTAAAGAACAGGAGTTATCGCACAGACTCTGAAGGTCGGCCACTACAAGATGCAAAAAGAAGCGCAGCCCGACAACTGCGAAAAGCAGATCCTCGCTTCGCTCGGGATGACAAGTCGAGAGCAGCATGCTCTAGCTGGCGGCTTGGGATGGTGGTGTAAAGCCGCCACTACAGAGGAAACAGCTAACGAACGCCAGGAGTGAGCTACAAGGTCTGACCGTACCAACGGTGTAGAGGTGAAATGTTGATATGATGTGCGGCGAACTGGTGCGGAGGACGGATGAGCCTGGCGCAGCGGATCGGGGAAGTGCGGGAAGGGTTCGAGCGGTCGTTCTGGGTGGCGAATGTCAGCGAGATATTCGAGCGGCTGGCGTATTACGGGTCGTTCGCGTCGCTGGCGAATTATCTGCGCGAGACACTGAATTTTCCCACGCAACAGACTGGGACGCTGACGGGAATTTTTGGCGGGATGGTGTGGTTCCTGGCGATTTTTGGCGGAGCGGTGGCGGACAAGCTGGGGTTCCGGCGAGCGCTTTCGCTGGCGTACCTGCTATTGACGGTGGCGTATTTTTTGCTGGGGTCGATTGGAGCACCGTGGCTGGCGCCGGTACGGAACGGTGTCCCGCTGGAATTGTTCGTGGGATGCATATTGATTTTGCCGGCGCTGGGGATATCGCTGGTAAAGCCGAGCGTGGTAGGGACGACGGCGCGCGCGTCGAAGGAGAATGTGAGGACGCTGGGGTACTCGATTTACTACACCATGGTGAACATTGGGGGAGCGGCGGGCCCGCTGGCGGCGTCGCTGGCGAGAAGGCACCTAGGAGCGGGAAAGATTTTTTTTGTCGCAGCGGCGGTTGTGTTCGTGATGTTCTTTTTGGTGCTGACGCTTTTTCAGGAGCCCAAGCGCAGTGATGACGTGCCGAAGCCAAGTGTTGGCGAGACGCTGCGGAATTTCCTGACGGTGATGCGCAATCCGAAGTTCATGATTTTTCTGCTGATCTTCACGGGGTACTGGATCGTGTTCTGGCAGCAGTGGATTGTGATGCCAGTGTACCTGCACGAGTATGTGAATAAAGACATCGACGTGGAGCTGGTGCTGGTGACGGACAGCATCCTGGTGATTTCGTGCACGATTGTGGTGAATTATTTGCTGCGGAAAGTGGCGGCGTTCAGCGCGATCGTGCTGGGCACGCTGGTGTCGAGCTTGTGCTGGCTGGTGCTGGTCTCGAGGCCGTCGATGTGGGGAGCGGTGGGGGCGATCGCGGTGCTGGCGATTGGCGAGATGATCCAACAACCGCGGTATTACGAATATATTTCGAGGCTGGCGCCGCCAGGGCAGCAGGGAACGTACATGGGATTCGCATTCCTGCCGTTGGGAATTGGGTCGTTGATTGGAGGATGGTTTGGCGGGAAGATGCTGCATTATTTTGGGGAGGAGATGGGGAAGCCGGAGTATGCGTGGTACACGATCGTGATTGTGGGGTTGGTGACGACGATATTGTTGTGGATTTACAATCGGATTGTCAGGCCGGTGGAGAAAGCGGCCTAGAGGGAGGGGAAATTCATTAGCATGAGGCGTGGATAGAAAAGCGAAGGGAGACTCCTTACTCCGCGGACTTCGTTCGGAATGACCAGAGAGAAATACCAACCTGAAGGTTGGCCACAACAAAAGCAAGCGCAAGGCGACGACGTATAGGTGCACGTACACAGCGAGGAGAAGAGCGCACCGTCTCAGAAGGCGGTCCCTCCAAAAGCAAAGGCCGAAGCTCCAACCCTGAAGAAAAACAAAGAACCCGCACGAAAAAACAGCGTGTGGGGCACCCGGCGGAAGAGGGATTCCGCGCTCTGCGGACTCCGTTCGGAATGACAGCCGGGTCGCAGAGCAAGGAAATACGGCGCGACTGAAGTCGTGCCTTCCGAGTTGCTTGAGTTTTCACACCTACTCTGAAGCTTGTACTAGCGAGATGGCTGACATAAAAGATCAGCGCTACGTGGAAGAAAAAAGCGGGTCGCTTTCTACGGTCGGGGCGCTGCACAAGCGAACTGCCTCACCCCTGAAGGGATGAGCTACAAGATTGCAGACTAGTTGACGAGGCGGCGCAGGGAGGCTAAGGCTTCGCGGGCTAACGTGTATTCGGGCTCGAGGTTGAGGGCTTGCTGAAAACAGCGGATGGCTTGGCCGTACATTTCCTTGCCGAGATAAGCGCGGCCGAGATTGTAGTGCGGGAAGTGGCGCGGCTCGTAGCGAGGAGCTTCGATGGCTTGCTGCAGCCAGGGAATGGCTTCGTCGAACTGGCCGAGCTCGATCATGTAGGCGCCAATGTCGTTGTAAGGATTGCCGAAGTCGGGATCGAGAGAGATGGCGCGTTTGCATTCGGCGATGGCATCGAGAAGCTTGCCCTGAAAATGATAGGTCCAGCCGAGGAACGTGTGGGCTTCAGCAGTGGGATGAAGATCGAGGGAGGACTGGTAAAGTTCGACGGCGCGATCGTAATCGCCTTCCATTTGCGCTTGATAAGCGTCTTGCAGAACTTCCCAGGCGCGAGTCAAAGTCTCCTGATTCATGGGAGCAATTGTGAGCGGAAAAAGTGAGTGGGTCAAAGGTACGAAGGTGCCAGGTGTGCATAGCGAGAACCTGTACCTTTTGACGGGGAATGAGTGGAAATTGCTTGCAAGAAAAGAGAAAATGGAGGAGCCGTTTCATGAGGAAGCCAGGGGGGAACAGTGACTCGCATAATGCGGAATTGCATGGTGATTGCGGGAGGCGCGGCGGTGCTGGGAGCAGGAGCGCTGTTGGCGCAGGATTCTGGGAAGAAAAGTGGCGGCGCGAGCGGGGGAGCAGCGGCAGCGGCGCGGGGAAAATCGGTGTTTCAGCAGAAATGCGCGGTGTGCCACTACGACAATAGCGACCAGAAGAAGATCGGGCCGGGATTGAAGGGACTGTGCAAGCGCGGAACGTTCAGCGTGAATGGAGCGAAAATCACGGACGAGAGTTTGAAGGCGTGGATCGAGAATGGGGACCAGTTGATGCCACCGTTTAAGGAAACGTTGGAGCCGGGACAGATTAAGGATGTGATTGCGTACGTGAAGACACTCTAGCGGGTGAGCGAGAGGAAGCCGCAGGGTTTAAAGCTCATCCTTGAGAACTTTCTTGCGGCAGGACTGAACTCGCGCCCTCCGGTATAACATTTATGAAACGCGCTGCCAAAAAGCGTGCGATGGAGCGGCGCTCCGCACTCCGCAGATTCGGTTCGGAATGACAAAAAGAGGGTTTTTCTCCAGCCTGTAAAGGCGGGTTGTGGGGGAAGCGCACGCCGCACGGCTAAGGTCGTTCCGTCCCGAGCTACTAAAGATAAACCCCCGGCGGCCTGCGAGAGGCAGGGCCGGGGGTTTGCAATTCTTGAGGCGCTCCCTTGCGGGAGAGAAGCTACTTCAGAACGGCGTCTTTCAGCACCTTTGCGGGGCGGAGACGGACGACGGTCTTGGCCTTGATCTTGATCTGTTCGCCGGTTTGCGGGTTGCGACCGATGCGAGCCTTGCGATGAGCCTTGACAACGCGGCCGATGCCGGGGATGACGAACTTTCCGGCGGCGCCCTTGGCTTCCTTCACAGCGAGCTTGTGGAGCTCTTCAAAGAAAGTGGCGACGGTCTTCTTGGACGTTCCGAGTTTCTCAGCGATATGCGAAACGATTTTGGTCTTACTGAGTGGCTTAGCTGCCATTTAGTCTGCTTATCCTCCTGGTTTGTCTATCCGCCCCGAACGAATCGAGGCCGGCCACGAGCGAAAAACCCCTATTTTTTCGATGAAAAAACTCGGGCCGCAAGGACTATAACGAAGGAAATAGAGGAACGCAAGGGGGAAACCGCAAAAAAGGCAGGAAAAATGCGGTTTTTTTAGGGGCATGTGCAAAACGTGCAGGATTCATGCGGGTTGGGAGCGTTCGCGGGAGAGGGAAAAGGGTGAATGAGCGTGTGCTATGCTCTTTGATTCCAAAATGGATGAGGAGAATCTGCTATGAGCACGGCAATAAGTTGGAAAGCACTGGAAGACCAGATAGCGCGGGTGGTGAAGCAAGCGCGAAGCGCGGTGGCGGTGAGTTTTCGGGACAGCAAGCCCGCGGATGTGAAGAAGTTCGAAGGCACCGAGCCATCGGGATGCAGTTTCTGGAGGCTGGCGGCGGAAGGCAAAGCGTTTTACACCGTGCCGGAGCATCATTACAACTGTGCGGTGGGGGCGTATACGCACAACATCGCGCTTGCGCCGGAACGGGAGAAGGAAACAGAACAAACGCTGAAGATGATGTTTGACCTGGGCTACGTGAAGCAAGAAGAAGTGCCGCAGATTCCGCGACTGGCGAAAGGGCCGAAGGCGATTGTGTATTCGCCGTTGGGAGATGCGCACGGAGAGCCGGATGTGGTGCTATTCGCGGTGAAACCAGCGGGGGCGATGCTGCTGCAGGAAGCGGCAAATCGCGCAGGAGTGGGCGCGGGGGCACCGGCGCTGGGAAGGCCGACGTGCATGGCCCTGCCGGCCTCGCTGCATCACGGGACGATCACCAGCCTGGGATGCATCGGGAACCGCGTGTACACGGGCCTGGGCGAAGACGAGATGTACGTAGTAATCCGCGGGAAAGATCTGGCGCGCGTGGTTGATGCGCTGCAGACTATCGGAAGCGCGAACCTGGCGTTGCAGAACTATGCGGAAGGGCGACGGGAACAGCGTTCCACGATTTAAGAGTTTGATGGAGTTTGGCGGATAGAAGCGGTTTGGGAAAGTTGGCAGAATTCACCTGGCAAGAAAAATACCAGCGAGGTGAACCATGGGATTGTTTCGAGTAACAGCCATTCCGACGGCAGTTGCCGAATCTGTTCGAAGCACGCAAAAAGCACCGGGATATGGATTCCCGGCACACAAGGAAGTAGCGGCGGGGCGCGCGCCATGCCGCCATTGCCTGCGGTTGATCAAAGTAAACGAAGAAGAGCTGTACCTTTTCGACTACGACCCATTTCGCGAGCTGGGGGTGCCGCCATTGCCTGGGCCGGTGTACGTGCACGCGCGGGATTGCGAGCGGCACAAGGGGGGAGGAGCGTTTCCCGAAGAATATCGCGGGCGATTGTTGACCTTGGATGCATACGGGGAAGATCGCGCGTTGCTGACGGAGGTGCGCGTGAGTGGTGGCGACGAACAGAAAGCGGCGGAGACGCTGTTCGAAGATCCAAAGGTGCAATACATTCACGTGCGGAGTACCGAGGCGGGTTGTTATTTGTTTCGGTTGGACCGGGCGTGAAGCCGGGGCACCCATGCCCAACGGGGAGGAAGGGAGATCCCCGAAAAACGCGCTCCCAACGCCCCACGGCCGTTCCACCCAGCACGACCAACATCCTCATCCCTAAGGGGATGAGCTACAGGTTTGCTAGATCCTGATAGAGATGGGCGATGGCTTTGATACCGCCGTAGTAGTTTTCCAGTGCGAGATGCTCGTCGGGTGCGTGGGCATTTTCGTCGGGCAAACCAAAGCCGATCAGGACGCAGGGAATCTTGAAGGTATCGTGCATCTGAGTGACGAAGGGAATGGAACCACCTTCGCGAATGAATACAGCTTTCTTGCCGAAACCCTTCTGAAGTGCCGACTGAGTAAGCTGAAAAATGGGCGCTTGATAGGCAGCCACCCAAGGCTTGCCGGTGCTTAACACTTCAAATTTGCAGTGCACGGACTTCGGAAGGAGTTTGCGTACGTACTTCTCGACAAGCTTTGCGATTTTTGGAGGATCCTGGCCGGGGACGAGGCGCGTCGAGAATTTGGCGTAGGCCTTGGAAGGAATGACGGTCTTGGCGCCTTCGCCCTGATAGCCACCCCAAATGCCATTCAACTCGAGAGTGGGTCGAATCCAGAGGCGCTCAACGATGGTAAAACCTTTTTCGCCGCAATATTCCGAGGCGCCAACGGCCTTCTTGAAGTCTTTGGCTTTCCAAGGAAGGGCGTTGAGGGCTTTGCGTTCGGCAGCGGGTACGTTGTCGACGTCATCGTAGAAGCCGGGAACGGTGACGCGAAAATTTTTGTCGTGGAGCTTGGCAAAAAGTTCCGTGAGGATGGTGAGGGGATTGGGGACTGCGCCACCATAAACGCCGGAGTGAAGATCGCGTTCCGGGCCAGTCAATTCGATCTGGTAGTAGTTGAGGCCGCGAAGTCCGTAGGTAATGGAAGGGACGCCTTTGCCAAGCATGGACGTGTCGGAGACGATGAGGGCATCCGATTTTAGTTTGGCTTTATTTTTTTGCACAAAATCCCAAAGGCTGACGCTGCCGACTTCTTCTTCGCCCTCGATAAGGACCTTGATGTTGATGGGAAATTTCCCGTTGAGCTGGTGTAGGGATTCCAGTGCCTTGAGGTGGATATGAACTTGGCCCTTGTCGTCGGCCGTGCCGCGACCATAGATGTTGCCGTTGCGGACGGTGGGCTCAAAGGCGGGAGAAGTCCAAAGGTCCAGAGGCTCGGCGGGCTGGACATCATAGTGGCCATAAAAAAGGATGGTGGGTTTGCCGGGAGCTTCGAGGGATTCGGCATAAACGAGAGGGTGGAGATTGGTGGGGATAATCTCGACGGATTTGAAGCCCGCGGAACGAAGGCGATCGGCAACCCAGTGGGAGCCGCGTTCGATGTCGGGTTTATGTTCGCTTTTGGCACTGACCGAAGGAATACGGAGGAAATCGTAAAGCTCGTTCAGATGTTGCTCGCGGCGACCTTCGATAAATTCAGCAAGGTTCATATTTGGGCCTCAGGGACAACTGTTCGGTCCATTGATATGGGTACGTAAAATTTCAAACGAAAAGTTGCGGCGACGGAAAGGAGCGGAAGCGAACAGAGGCTACTATAGTCGCCGTCTATATAGTACGGCTAGGGATGGTCGTGTACAAGGCATCCGGGAAGAGGGGAAGAGGGCGAGGAGAGATCGCATAATGGAATTCGGCTGCTTGACGATAGGGGACACCTGTCCCAAAGGACAATTGACGGGTTCTAGCGTGAACCGCATCATGAGCATATGAATGAGACCGCATTTGCGACGGCCCGGCGAAGCCAACGCATCTTTCACAAGATGCGGGTGCAGGCGCAGGGACGCGGGCACGACGGGCGAAAATTCCGGGAGGTGTGTGAGACCGTGGTGGTGAACGCGCATGGCGGTTTGCTGATGTTGAACAATGAAGTGGACCAGGGCGAAACCATCGTCCTGATGAATCCATTGACGCAGGATGAGCAAGAGTGCCGAATCGTGTTTACGGGTGACAGCGGAAGCAAGGGAATCCGCGTGGGAGTGGAGTTTTTGACCCCGGCACCACGCTTTTGGGGAATCGATTTTGAGGCGCGATATTCTCGAGCGCCTGGCGACGCGGGACGTTCTTCGTAATCGCGGCAGAATCCAACTGCGACCGGACATTTCCTAAACATTTCAGCTGGGGATTCTTCGGGCATCCGCGTCGGATGGCCTCAGAATGACAGATTTGCCCGGCCTGTAACACGGCAGTAAGAGGGCCTCCCACCGGTTCTCGCCAAACTGCGGTTCAGCCATGATCCCTCGACTGCGCGACGCGACCGAACCCGACAGCGGCTCGGCAGAAAGAGTTGGGTCGCTTCGCTCGGGATGACCGCGAGAGGTCGAGTACTACAACGGCTTCGGGGACATGGTTTTGGGGGCGGCTTGAGCTACCGTACCCTTTTGGTTTACGAACCACGTGGCCAGACGCCAGAGTAGCAGGATGGCCAGGACGACCGCGTACATTAGCGGTTCGCGGACATCGGATTTGACTAGCCAGTAGTAGTGAATCACGCCGCAGATGGCAGCAACATAGATGGAGCGATGGAGAATTTGCCAGCGGCGCCCACCGAGGCGGCGGATCCAGCCCTTCGTGGAAGTAATGGCCAAGGGAATCAGCAAAACAAAACCGAGGAAGCCCACAGTGATGTAGCGGCGTTTTTCGACGTCCTTCCACATCCCGGCGAGACTAAAGGACTGGTCTGGGCCGATGTACGTAAGAAAATGCAAGGAGAGGTAGAAGAAAGCGAACAAGCCGAGCATGCGGCGGAAGCGAATGAGTTCGGGAAGATTCAAGAGTCTGCGCAACGGGGTGATGGAGAGAGTGATTAACAGGCAGCGCAGCGTCCAATCGCCAGTAAAGTGCTGGACGAATTCGACCGGATTGGCGGTGAGGCGGGCGTTGAAGCCGCGATAGACGAGGTCGCCAAGGGGCACGAGGCAAAGCAGAAAAACAGCGACTTTCGTCCATTTGCTGGCGAGAACTTTGCGCAAATAGGAACTCACGTCAGTGATACTTCTTCAGGTCCATGCCGGAATAGAGGCTGGCGACCTGGTCTTCGTAGCCATTAAACATCAGGGTTTTGCGCATAAAGATTTCGCCCAGGCGGCGTTCGGTGGCCTGGCTCCAGCGAGGATGATCAACATTGGGATTCACGTTGGAGTAAAAACCATATTCCGTTGAAGAATAAAGGCCCCAGGTTGTGGGAGGCTCGGACTTCACAAAACGGATTTTCACGAGAGACTTAACGCTCTTGTAGCCGTATTTCCACGGCAGGACCATGCGAACGGGCGCGCCATCTTGATTGGGCAGAGTTTCCCCATACATTCCGACGCAAAGAAGCGTGAGGGGATGCATGGCTTCATCCATGCGCAAGCCTTCGACATAAGGGAATTCGATGCCGGCGTGGCTGGCTTGCGGCATCTGGGAACGATCGAAATAGGTGGTGAAGGCGACGTACTTGGCTTTTTCCGTAGGTTGAGCGAGTTTCACGAGATTGCTGAAGGAATAGCCGATCCACGGCACGACGATAGACCATCGCTCGACGCAGCGATGGCGGTAGATGCGCTCTTCGAGCGGGGCAAGCTTGAGAATATCGTCCATGGCGAGTTTCATGGGCTTCTGGACTTCGCCTTCAATGGAAACGGTCCAAGGGGAAGTGCGGAAGTTCTGGGCGTATTTCGCGGGATCACCTTTGTCCGTACCGAACTCGTAGAAATTGTTGTAGTGCGTGACGTCCTCGTAGCTGGTTTGCTTTTCGGTGGTGCTGAATGGACTCTTGGAGGCGACCGTCAATTTCGTTCCGGCGTAAAGCGTGGTCTCCGGCAAAGCGAGATTGGAGAGGAGTTTTCCGCCGATGGCCATGGCTCCGGCGATACCCATGCCGCGGAGAATTTGGCGGCGATTGAGATACATGGATTTTGGCGTGATGTCGGCGTAGGTGAGATCGGGATTCTTGCGAGTAGTCATTGTAGGTCAGCTACCTTTGCTGCTAGGTCCGCTAGCCACCGCAGGGCCAAAGCCCCGTTGTTAGCGAGCTTTTCGGCACGACTGCCCTCTCGCCCCTGGTTCGTGCGCCACATAGTTGTCAGACCCGGGCGCGCTGTGTCATCCCACGGCGGGTGACTCCCACAGCTAATATTTGTTAGATGCGGGCGGGGCAACGGGCGTACCGTCCATGCATGAGATTCGGGCAGCATGCGAAGGTTACAAGAGAGTTGGTCGAAAGACCAGCCAGGTTCGCGGGCCAATTCGTGCGCTATTTGAGCTCGACTTTGCTGCTGAGGGGCAGATCCTTGGACGAAGGCCCGGCCATGAATGTATAACTGCCAGGAACGAGCTTCCAGCCATCGGGATTTTCACCGTAGATGGAGAGATATTCGACGGGAATTTGCACGCTGACTTCGCGGCTTTCACCGGAATTCAGGTGGATTTTGTTCCAGCCCACGAGACGCTTCGGAGGCTCTGCAGCGCTGGCGGGAAGCGCAGCATAAACTTGCGCAATTTCATCTCCGGAGCGGGAACCGGTATTTTTTACGGTGAAAGTCACCACTGTTTCCTTGCCGGGATTCACTTTCATAGCGGAGTAAGAGTACTTGGTGTAGGAAAGACCGAAGCCGAAGGGAAAAAGGACGGGCTTGTTTTCCGCATCGTACCACTTGTAGCCGACCTTGAGTCCTTCGTCGTAGTTCACGGCAAAGGTGGGTTTGGCCTCGCCCGATTTTATGACAGCGGCGCGGCCTGGCGCCTCCTTCGGAGGGATGACGAGATTCGGATGAGGGAGATCGGCTTCGCTGCGAGGGAAGGTCATCGGAAGTTTCGCGGAAGGATTCACATCGCCGAAGAGAATGTTGGCGACGGCATCGGCACCTTTGCTTCCGGCAAACCAGGCGTCGAGGACTGCGGCAACATTGTCGAGCCAGGGCATGAGAACCGCGGTGCCTGATTCCAGAACCACGATGGTGTGCGGATTGGCGGCGGCAACTTGCGCGATGAGCGCGTCCTGATTGTCGGGGAGCGAGAGATTCGGCAAATCCATTTCTTCGCCGGTCCACTGAGACGCGAAGACGATAGCAACATCCGATTTTTGAGCGAGCGCGGCGGCAGTGACGGGATCTTTGCCGGAATCGAAGGCCACCGTTGCGTTAGGAACTTTCGCGCTGACCGCTTTTAGCGGCGAAGTGGGGAACCATATGTGTTCGTTCCACTTTGTAGGAGCACGGCCGGGGGCGTCGACTTGTGCTGAACCGCCGCCGGAAATCATGCCGAAATCGGCGTTCAAACCAATGATGGCGATGGAGTGGAGTTTTGCGTGATCGAGGGGAAGGGTTGCGTTGCTGTTCTTCAGGAGAACAGTACTTTGTTCGGCGATGCGGCGGGCGGTATCGAAGCCGCCTTCGACGTCAACCACACTTTTTTGTGTAGGGAAATCGATGAGGCCAGCGGCAAATTCGGAGCGGAGGACGCGGCGGACGTGATCGTCGATTTCGGAAAGAGGAACTTTGCCGGACTGCACGGCTTCTTTTAGTTTTGCGCCGAAAAATTCGTCCATGGGTTGCTCATTGTCGAGTCCGGCAGCGGATGCTTTCACGGTGCTGTGAGTGGCCCACCAATCGGAAACCACGAACCCGGGAAAGGCCCACTCTTTCTTGAGAACGTCGGTAAGCAGGTATTTGTTTTCGCAAGCAAAGTCACCGTTAACCGCGTTGTAAGAACACATGACGGCAGAGGGATTGCCGATGGTGATGCCAATCTTGAAGGCCAGGAGATCGCTTTCGTGAAGAGCACGTTTAGTGATGATGACGTTGACTTCGTTGCGACCGCTTTCCTGATCGTTGACGGCGTAGTGCTTGATGTCGCCGAGAACGTGCTGGGCCTGTTCGCACTTGATGCGATTGCCCACCAGGGTGCCGGCGAGAATCGGGTCTTCGCCCTGATATTCGAAGGTGCGGCCATTGCGTGGTTCACGAGTGATATTCGTACCGCCGCCGAGCGTCATGTTGAAACCCTGGGCGCGGAGTTCACGGCCGATGAGGGCGCCGTAGTCGCAGGCGGCTTGCGTGTCCCAACTGGCCGCAGCTGCCAAATTCGAGGGAAGCGCGGTGGAGTAGCGACCGTTTTCTCCGCTGCTGCGAACGCCATAGGCCGCGTCGCTCATCTGAATCATGGGAATTCCGAGCCGCGGGACACCGAGAACAAAGCCGGCACCACCGTTGCTGAGGTAGTCGTTGGGGCGAGGCTCGCTCACACCGCGCATGCCGTTGCCGTGCAGCAAATCGATCTTCTCGTCGAGGGTCATTTCTTCGAGGACCAGATCGGCACGGGCGTCGGGAGAGAGTTGGGAATTCATCCAGGGCTGCTGCTGAGCGAAAGAGCGAGAAACGACGAAGAGAAAAGCGAAGATTGCCGCAGCGAGAAACAGGCAGCGGCGGACAAGCAGGGTCATAGTCATCAGGGCGGCTCCGAAGGTTTAAAAGTTGCTTCGGCTCATCATAACTAAAAAAGAGGGTTTGGCGCTGTATTGAGTTTCCTGAAATGCGAACTGCTAGCGGATGCTGACTCGGTGATGGACGATTGCCGCAGGTAGAGCCGGCGAATATTCGTGTAAATCAATGTTGCGACGGCAGTCACAGGCTTGTAGATTTTGAAACTTGTAGCCTCGGCGGGCCGGAGGGCACCCGCGGAACGAAAGGAGCAAACATGTCTGAGATCGAGCGTTATGACGTTCTGGTGCTTGGGAGCGGCGAAAGTGGAAAGTACCTGGCTTGGACAATGGCGAAAGCGGGCCATCGCACCGCGGTGATCGAGCGCAAGCTGATTGGTGGTTCTTGCCCGAACGTTGCTTGCCTGCCAAGCAAGAACGTCATTCGCAGTGCCAGCGTGGCATCGCTTGCGAAGCGGGGAGAGGAATTTGGGCTGGAACTGGGATCCGTGCGGACGAACATGCCAGGAGTGCAGCGACGCAAACGCAAGATGGTTGAAGCGATGATCCAGGATCACCTGGATCGCTACAAGGCCAGCGGAGCCGAATTGATCATGGGTACTGCCCGATTCGTGGCGCCCAATACCGTGGAGGTGGCTCTGAACGGCGGCGGAATAAAGACCGTGGCGGGGGAGTCCGTATTCCTGAATCTAGGGACACACGCAACCATTCCTGATGTTCCGGGACTGGCCGCATCCGCGCCGATGACGCACGTCGAGGCGCTGGACCTCGATCGATTGCCGGAGCATCTCTTTATCGTAGGCGGCGGTTACGTTGGGCTTGAAATGGCGCAAGCCATGCGGCGTTTCGGCTCGCGGGTAACGGTGATCGAGCGAAGTGCGCAAATCGCCGGCCGAGAAGACGCGGACGTGGCAGATGCGCTTCTGGAGTTGTTCCGCAGCGAGGGAATCGAAGTAGCTCTCGAAACAGAAGTCCGCAAGGTCGACGGGCGTTCCGGGCAACAGGTTCGAGTGCATGTGAGAGACGCAAACGGAGAACACATGATTGAGGGAACCGACCTCCTGGTTGCAGCCGGGCGAACACCGAATACGCAGGGGATTGGGCTCGAGCAGGCCGGCGTTCAGGTGGACACACGCGGATATATTAAGGTTAATGAACGCCTGGAGACGACCGCGCCGAATGTCTGGGCGATGGGCGATTGCGCGGGAAGTCCGCTTTTTACGCACGTGGCGTTCGACGACTTCCGGATTGTGCGAGACAACCTAAACGGAGGAAATCGCACAACGAAAGACCGGCTGATTCCATTCTGCATCTTCACCGATCCGGAACTTGTGCGGGTGGGCTTAAACGAATCCGAGGCGAAGAGTCACGGGATTGCGTATCGCATGGTCAAGCTGCCCATGGCCTCGGTGCTTCGGATGCAGACGATCTCGGAGACGCGCGGCTTTCTGAAAATGCTGATCGACGCACAAAGCGATCGCATCCTGGGATTCACGGCATTCGGCGCCGAGGCCAGCGAGCCGTTGGCGGCAGTGCAAACAGCGATGTTGGGAGAGTTGCCGTACACAAAACTTCGGGATGCCATTTTCACGCATCCCACGACTGCTGAGGGATTGAACGTGCTGCTGGCAAGTGTTCCGGCGAAGGTGGCACAGCAAACTGCCTAGTGCTGCGCGACGCTTCAACGCAGACCAACGCATCAGCGGGCGGAAGGCTGATGCAGGTCCTTGCGGCAGTAGTCGGACGCGGCGTAACCTCGTTTACTCAGAACGATTGGCGGCAGGGGCGGATGTTCTGTAGTGCCTTGGGAGGGCAACTTCAGCCGCAGTTCAGCATTTGCCCCAATTGCCGGCGCTCGACTCCGCTGCCCTAACGCCATCACTGCCGGCCGTGTTGGTACTGAAATTTTTTGGACAATCCCAAAACAGAGGTTGGCAAGAATCAGGCTTTGGTCCGCCCGTTAGCGCGGCGATCCCCGACTCGGCCCTTGCGCGACAAAGCCGCCGAGCCTTTGGCTGCCTTGAGAGGCGAGTCTTCATGGCTCAGAAAGCGGAGTTGGCTATCGAGCGCATCGGGCTGTCCGCTCTTGCTGCCTCGGATGTAATGGCCGTCGCTTTGTAGATGATGGGATTTTTTTTCGTCGGCCAACTGAACGGTTAGAACATCTTTCAAGCGACGACACAACTTGGGATTGGCCACCGGAAAAATGATTTCGACGCGATGACTGAGGTTGCGTCGCATGAGGTCGGCGCTGCCCAGATAAATTTCCTCCTCGCCTGCGTTACGAAAATAGTAGACCCGGCTATGCTCCAGAAAACGTCCCACGATGCTGGTAACGCGGATATTATCGCTGAATCCAGTCATCAAAGGCCGCAAGCAGCAAAGCCCTCGTACCAGCAGATCCACCTGCACTCCCGCCTGCGAGGCCCGATAGAGCAGGCGAATCATTTGCGGGTCTTCCAGCGCGTTCATTTTGAAGATCAGATGACCGCGTTCGCCCTTTTCCTGAAGGGCGATTTCTCTGAGAATCAGTTTTTCGAGGCGCTGGCGTAGATTGACGGGCGCCACCAACAGCTCGTGCGGTTCGTTCTTGCGGGAATAGCCAGTCAGCGAGTTGAAAAAGTGAGTGACATCGTCGGCGATTCGTTCGTTACAGGTCAAAAAGCCGAAGTCGGTGTAGATGCGCGCGGTTGTAGGATTGTAGTTGCCGGTTCCCAGGTGCACGTATCGGCGAATGACTTCGCCTTCTCGACGGACCACCAGAGCAACCTTGGAATGGACCTTGAGGCCAACCAAGCCGTAGACCACATGCACGCCCGCATCTTCCAGCATTCGCGCCCACTCGATGTTGCTTTCCTCGTCGAACCGCGCCTTGAGCTCGACCAGGACGGACACCTGCTTGCCTTGTTCGACGGCCTCAAGGAGAGCAGCCACAATCGGAGAGTTGCGGCCCACACGATATAAGGTCACCTTGATGGCCAGCACGTTCGGATCGCGCGCGGACTGCTGGAGAAACTCCACAACCGGCTGAAAGGATTCGTATGGGTGATGCAGCAGAAGATCTTCGCGGCGAATGGCGGAGAAGAGGTCTTCGTCAGCGTCAGCTGCAAGAGAGGGAGGAATGGACGGCAGGAAGGGCTTATCCTTCAAATCGGGGCGGTCAATGGCAAAGAGTTCCATGAGCCGGCGGAGACCGATGGGTCCGCGGATGCGGTAGACGTCTTGTTTGTCGATGGGAAGATTGCTGGCCAAAATCTCGAGAATCTTCTCCGACATGTTCATGTCTACTTGCAGACGGACGACGGAGGTAAACCGCCGCTTTCTGATGGCTTCTTCGACGCTTTCCAGTAGATCGTCGCTCTCCAATTCCTGAATGGCTACTTCTGCATCGCGAGTCACGCGGAAGGGGTAGGCCTCTACGATCTCCATTCCGGGAAAGAGCAAATGAAGATTGGCGGCAATCAATTGCTCTAACCACACGAATGTCGTTCCAAACTTTGACGCTTGGGAAGCTTTCCCTTGACGCGAACTGCAGATTACCGGAACGAGCTGGGGCAGTGAGTCCGGCACCTTCACACGAGCGAAGTTTTCTGTGCCCTGGTTGTCTCCTACAACCACGGCCAGATTCGAACTGCCACTTGAGATATGCGGGAACGGGCGGCCGGGATCGAACGCCAACGGTGTGAGAACGGGAAAGACGTTCTGCAGGAAATACTCGTCCATCGCGGAGCGTTCTTCCGGAGCTAACGAGGAAATGTCCGTGATGCGCACTCCTTCGCGCTCAAGGGCCGGCAGAAGCGTATCGCGCAAGAAATCGTGGATCTCTTCAACGAGTTTCCGCACTTCTTGACGAATCCGCTGCAATTGAATCGCCGCAGACAGGCCATCGACGCTGGCCTCTTGAACGCCGCTCGCCGCCTGCTCCTGCAGGCCCGCGACTCTCACCATGAAGAATTCATCCAGGTTGGAGCTGACAATCGAAAGAAACTTTACCCTTTCCAAAAGTGGATTTTCCGGATCCTGGGCCTGTTCGAGAACCCTTCTCTGGAATTGCAACAAGCTTAGTTCGCGGTTGATGTATAGCTCGGGCGACTCCAGGGTCAGATTTGGCGGATTAGCGCGGCCTTCCAACGATGCCAGCGTGACGGGAGTTGAGGCGCCTGGAGAGTCCGTCGGTTCGTCCGCATGCAATTCACCGATTGACCGTATAGAAAACCCTGTTCCACTTGGTTCGTGCAAGAAAGAACCCCCTTGTGTTCAGCGCAATACCCGCAACCCGGCTTCCAGAGAATTTGCCGATCGCCTAGGTTGCTCATCGCGGGATGATGCAGCACCTGCTAAAGTCCATTGCCGGTTCGCTATGGACCGCCAAACTAGTTTCCTCGCCGCACCTTGCAATGTCAAAGCGTTCCTGGCCACGGAATGGCGCAAGCCAGTCAGGCTATCAGAACAATTTTCAATCCTGGGTGTGATGGCGTTACCGTTCCTTGCACCTACACGCCAGGCTCAACCGGCGCCAACACCGTGGGCGAAATCCTGACCAACATTCAGGCTCTACTAGGCCAGGAAGATCCCACGCTGGATCTCACCAAAACTCCGTTCGACATTCACTTCGACATGGCGTCGGTCTTCTTTATCAGCGGCCAGCCCGCGCGCAACTCCGCCATCGCTCGCCAGTTCGAACGCGATACTGCCGCCTCACGGCGGTCAATCCCCGGACCGGCAACACCGATATGCTGACTCGTTTTCTGGCGGACCCTGTTGAGCTGAAGTTGCTGCACGTGATCACCGGTGATCCGCTGCGCACACCCACCTTCGTGATGTTCGGCGATCCTGATTATTTCTTTCAGACGTTCGTTCCGGCGGGATCCCCCAACGTCGGCGTGATTCCGATATTAGTTTCAACCAAATAGGGTTGCATAATGCTGAGGGGAGTTTGGCTAGCCGAGCTTCTTGTCACCGGCTATAGTCAACCGTGATTAGGCATCAAGAGTTAATTAGCTAGAGAGATATAAAAGAGGTAACTGTGGATCGTCCAAGTCGCTGGGACCAGATCAAGGAAATCGTGGGGACAGCCTTGGAACAGGACCCCGCTAGCCGGGTTGCTTATCTAGATGAAGCTTGTGCTCAGAACCCCACCCTGCGCCCTGAAATCGAGTCTCTCATCAACGCCTACGATCAGGATGGAGCTGACCTCTCTCGATCACCCATGTCCGGCCCGCTGCTCACCGCGGCACAGCCGCTCCAGTCCATCGGCCCCTACCGCTTGCTCAAACTTCTTGGTGAAGGTGGCATGGGTCAGGTGTGGCTCGCCGAGCAGACCTCTCCCGTTCGCCGTCAGGTGGCCTTGAAGCTCGTGCGCTCCGGCATGCTCCAGTCCATCGCTCTTCAACGCTTCCAGGCGGAACGCCAGTCGCTCGCCATCATGAATCATCCCTGCATTGCCAAGGTTTTCGATGCTGGCGCCGCTCCAGGCGGCCAGCCCTACTTCGTCATGGAATACGTTGAGGGCCTTCCCATCACGCAATATTGCGACCAGAGAAAGTTGTCCCTTGCCGATCGGTTGCGCCTTTTCATCCAGGTTTGTGAAGCGGTTCAGCATGCCCACCAGAAAGCCATCATTCATCGCGATCTCAAGCCCGCCAACATCCTCGTCGTCGAAATCGATGGAAAACCACGTCCTCGCATCATCGACTTCGGCATCGCCAAGACCGCCGTTCCTGGCAAGCCCGACGACACGCTCTTCACGCAAGTCGGTGTCTTGCTCGGCACTCCGGGCTATATGAGCCCCGAACAAATCGATTCCTCCATTCGGGATGTCGATACCCGCACCGACATCTACTCGCTTGGTGTCGTTCTCTACGAACTGCTCACCGGCTCACTGCCATTCGACACTCAACATCTGAAAAGACAGCCCATCGAGAAGCTCCTTCGCATGCTTCGCGAAGTTGACCCTCCCAGCCCTAGCACGAAAGTCAGTTCCGACTTCGAAAGAACCGTTGAGAGCGCTGCGCTTCGCGGTCTCCAAACCGCTCGACTCGCTACTTTTCTCCGTGGTGATCTTGATTGGATCACCATGAAAGCTCTTGAACGTGAGCGCGACCGCCGCTACGGCACTACTTCCGAACTCGCCGCCGACATTGAACGCTATCTCCACAACAGGTCCGTGATTGCTCGCCCCGCCAGCACCGCGTACCGTTTCCGCAAATATATCCGTCGCCATCGCGTGGCCGTTGCCGTCGCTTCCGGTGCTCTCGCTCTTCTCATCGCTTTCGCCATCATGCAGGCCGTGCAGTTGCGCCGCATTACGCGTGAACGCGATCGTGCCAATCGCATAACGGAATTCATGCTCAGCATGTTTAAGGTCGTTGATCCCAACGAAGCCCGTGGCAATAGCATCACGGCTCGAGAGATTCTGGACAACGCCTCGAAGGATATTGATCCAGGTTTGGCGAGGGACCCCGTGCTTCAGGCGCAGATGCTGGACGTGATGGGAACCGTGTACCATAGCCTCGGACTCTACGCCCAGGGGAAAGCTCTTTTGGCGAGAGCCGTTGAGATTCGGCGCCGTGTCCTCGGGCCGG
>Ga0126379_10000625_pt1 | contig 19814 bp, 17 predicted proteins | sample PanSoiMetPlot_24_FD_92640 | JGI IMG/M metagenome (GOLD analysis project Ga0126379, IMG submission 92640) | Tropical forest soil microbial communities from Panama - MetaG Plot_24 | ecosystem: Environmental > Terrestrial > Soil > Tropical forest > Bulk soil | place: Panama | collected 2016-02-17
ATTCTGCGGATTTCGGAGCCAGGCGATTGCTGCGGCTGCCCGCAACGGTCACAGGGACGTGTTACGCACTCACCGGAGAAAAACCCAAGAGAAGAGAGATTCCTCTCTCCGCTGACTCCGTTCGGAATGACAGAATAAGAGTCCTGCCGTGGACTAGTGCCTGAGTTCACTGCGCGAGTTCGACGGCGCGATCGTAGCCGGTCATTTCCAGATAGCCGACACCCTTTAGAGGCGAATTTTCCTTGTGGCCTGAGACCGAGATTGCTCCTTCCCAGTAATTCGGAATCCATTTGCTTTGTCCGGTCAATTCCTGGGCATTGAGCGCGGTGTCAGCTTGCAATTCGATACCCAGCTTCGGAACGGAAATTTTCCAGCGGACCGGGTAAGTTGCCGAAGTTACCGGGCTTTTCCAGAAATCGCTGAGTGGCGTCAGCGTGAAGTCCGTGCGAGCGAGATGATGCGATTTCCCTTGCGGGTCGACGAAGGTTCCCGCGGAAAAGGGATCGATCGAACCGTCCTTGCGCCGTAGCTGGAAAAGCATCAGTTCGCTATCGTCGGCAAGCTGAAGGCTGAACCAATCCCAGCCGGCTTGCTTGGCTTCGAGTTGGTTGGTGAAGAATTCGTGATCCATCCAGGCCAGACCGGAGATCTGATAGGTTTCGCCATTCAAGGCAATTGTCCCAGAAGTTTTCAGGTGCGTAAGGGAAATGTAGTGGGAGGCGTGCCCCAGGCCTGCGGCTTTCTGGCTGACGCCGTTTTCGCCGTGAATGACGGGCGGCTTTTCGGAGTGCAGTTGCAGGATGAGCGAGAAGCGGTCATCGATAGCGTGCAGCGTTTGGTCTGAGCCGTTCCAGGTGATTTGCCAATTCCCACTCCAGATGCGCCGTGTGGATTGATCGACTCCGGCGATGCCGGGTCCGGCGCGATTGGTGCGCTCGGCGTGATAGAAAACGCCACCGTCGAGATCGCTGAGGGCCAGATGGGCGAGATAGAGGTCGCGGATATCCCAAGCCGATTGTGAAACGGGGTCACGGCTGACGGCTTGGCGGAAGAACGTGAGTTCAAAGCCGAAGTGATGGCCGTCTGATGCTGTGAGGTTGCCGGTGTAATACCACCACTCGGTCTGGAAGTCGGGATGATTGAAGTGCTCTCGTGGGAATTCGTAGCGATAACCGGGCATGGCAGATTTGTATTGCGCCGCGGCGGGCTTTAGGCAGAGAAGAAGCGCGGCGCAGAGCAAGGCGCTACTCTTCATGGACCACCTCGAGGGGATTGAGGCGAACGGCGACACGCGCAGGGTAGAGTCCGGCGGAGACGGTGGCAAGAAATACCAGAGTGAGAGCAGAGAAGAGAATGGCTACAGGCCAATGAAAACGGATGGTCCAGCCGAAGGACTGTTTGTTGATGACGAAAACGAGGATGAGCGATAGGAGATAGCCGAGAAGAAAGCCGACGAGATTGGCGAGGAGACCGAGAAGGCCAGCCTCGACGAGAATGAGTTTGCGGATGTGCTGAGCAGAGGCTCCGAGGAAGCGCAGAAGACCCAGTTCGCGGCGACGGTCGATGACCAGAGCGAAAAGGGCGCCGGCGATGCCTATGACGGCGACGAAGACGGCGACGGCTTCGAGAGCGTAAGTGATGGCGAAGGTGCGGTCGAAAATGCGAATGGCTTCGGCGCGCAGGTCACGATTGGAAAAAATCAGGATGTGGCGATCGGCAGCGAGTTGCTGAATGGCTTTGCGAACATCGTCTGCATTGCCCGAGGGAGTCAAAAAGACAGCGAGGTTGGAGGGAATTGGATCCGGGATATAGCGGAGGGCAGTTTCGCGATCCATGAGGATATAGCCGCGTTCAGCGGAGTAGTCCGGGTAAACATCGGTGATACGGAAATCGGCGCGCGATTCGCCGAGTGAAAGTGTGATGGTGTCGCCGGTCTTTACGTGATGTTTGTTGGTGAAGGGTTCGCTGACGATGATACTGTTGGCGCCACGCAATTCGGCGAGAACCGTTTCCGCGGGTCGACCAGAGAAGAAATCGGAATTGCGGTAGGAGCGCGAAGTGCTGAGTTCCATGGAAGCAAGGGTTACGGGCATGCCATCGTAGGTAATTTCGTAGGCGCGGAGCCGGTCGACGGAAACTACGCCGGGGAGTGCGGCAATTTTTTCTGCGAGGTCCGGGGAAAGTGTGGGATGGCGATCTGCAGCGGGGCTGCCCACGGGACGGATATAGAGATCCGCGGGAAGCTGGCCATTCATCCAGGTGACAACAGTCTGACGAAAACTGCCGACCATAATGCCGACGGAAACCATCATGGCCGTGGCAGTAGAAAGAGCAGCGACGAGGACGGAGGTGCGATTGAGAGATGCGGCTAGGCTGCGTGAGGCGAGGAGGCCCTCGACGCCGAGAAGTTTTCGGAGAGATCGCGCCAAAAGAGAGGGCAACAAGCTAACGAGGGCGGGAATCGCGTGGGCGGCGGCGACGATCAGGAGGAGGGCGGCGAGATAGCCGAAGAGAGGCTTGCGTGCGACGGGAGGCATCTGAGACGCGAAGGCGGCCGCAGCCGCGAGAACTAAGGCGGCTACGAGATCGCGGTTCTTGTGCATTTGGGCGGTGTATTCGCGGCGGCCGCGGGACATGGCGTCGACCGGGGGAACCAACATAGCTTCGCGGGCGGGCGAGAGGGCGGATGCGACGGCAACGCCGACGCCGATCAAGATGGCGAGCGCCACGGAGCCAGGCGTCAAGTCGATGGAGCCTGGGCGGCTGCTGACATATAGGGATTCGACGGTGAGGGCCATCAGCTTTACCGCGCCGGCAGCCATCACACGGCTGAGCGGAAGAGCAATAAGAGCGCCAGCCAAACCGAGGAAAGAGGCTTCGCCAAGAAAAGCGCCAAGAATTGCGGAGCGGCTTCCGCCCAGGGCGCGTACGACGCCGATTTCATGACGGCGACGGACAACGGAAATGGAAATCGTGTTGTAGATGAGGAAAGCGCCGACTACCAGGGCGATATAACTGAGCAAGCGCAAATTCCAGCGAAAAGCAGCGAGCATGTTTCGATTTTCCTTTGTGGCTGTGCCTTGCGGGTGGACGTCCACGCCTGGGGGCAATACGCTGCGAAGGCGTTCTTGGGACGCGTCGAGATCGGCGCCAGCAGGCAGTTTGAGCAAGATGCGATCGACGCGGCCAAAGCGATTGAGAGCTTTTTGGGCGGCCGCGATGTCCATAAGGATGGCGCTGTCGTTTCCGTTGGAGTCGGGATAGACGCCGCGCACGATGCAAAGGAGAGTGCGATCGTTGATGAGCAGTGGGAGTTGCTCACCGGGATTTTTGCCGAGGCTGGAGCCAACCAAGATGCTTGTAGGATCTTGCATGCGCTTCAGGGACTCGGCTGGGGAATCGTTGGAAGGTTGTGCCGAAACACTGCCTGAGCCAGGGGAAACGTAGCGACTGCCTTCGGCGATGAGATCGAGGCCAATCAGGGGGAGGGTCCGCTTGGATTCCGTAATCGTGGCGAAATCTTCGATGCGCGGAGAGAAACGAAGAGGAAAAGGTTGCGAGGAAAGCGTGGCGAGGACAGACTCGGGGACGCCGCCTGAGGCAATAACCTCCAGGTCATTGTCGCCACCGAGGGTTTCCATGGAGGAATGAAAGGAGCCGGTGGCGGCGTTGCCGGCGAGTTCAATGGCCAGCACGACAGCGACACCGAGTGCGACGGCGAGAATCGTTAGAGTGAGACGAACGGGCTCGTGAAACAGCGGCCTGACCATCAAACGGTAGAAGAGCTTCAAGCGAGACACGTCAGCGCCGCTCAATCGTTTCAATGCGCCCGTCGCGGAGGCGCACGAGAGTGTCGGCAATGGCGGCGGCTTCCTGGCTGTGGGTGGCGAGAATCGTCGCGGTATTCTGCTCGCGAGTGAGGCGCTGCAGGAGATGCAGGATCAAAGTGCCGGTGGCAGTGTCGAGATTGCCAGTGGGTTCATCGGCGAGGAGGAGCTTGGGCGAATGCACCAGAGCGCGAACGATGGCGACCCGCTGCATCTGTCCACCGGAGAGCTGGTGCGGGTAACGGTTACCGAGGCCGTCGAGTTCGAACCGGCGCAAACGTTCGTCGGCAGCGGCACGAGAATCGGGGATGCCGGCAAGCAGGAGAGGCAGTTCGACATTTTCGTAGACGGTGAGGGTGTGCAGAAGTTGGAAGGACTGGAAGACGAAGCCGACTTTATTGCGACGCAAGATTGTCAAGGCGGAGTCATCTAGGCGGGAGGTTGGCACGCCATCGATGAGGACGGTGCCGTGGGTGGGAAAATCCATGGCGCCGGCAAGATTGAGGAGGGTGGATTTGCCGCAGCCGCTGCGTCCGACAAGTGCGAGGAATTCGCCGGCCGCGACGTCGAGGGTAATGTCATCGAGAGCGCGAACGGGCTGGCCGTCGGTGCAGTATTCTTTGGCGACATTTTGCAAAGAGAGGATGGGCATTAAAGTTCGAAGGCGAATCGAGCATTGAGTCTATATGAAAACTGCGAAAGCGGCCCTCCGTGCTAAAGCCGGGGTACAGGGCAAACGGTTTACCATACGACTGAAGTGGTGCCTCCCGAGTTACAGAGTCTTCCCGCCTTCGTCGTGGCGCCAGCGAAGCTAGGATTTTAGGTTGGCGAGGGCTTTTTCTACCGCTGACGTGACTTGAGGGGAGTCGGGTTCGACTGCGGAATCGAAGCGCGCCAGAACCTTGCCGTCGGGACCAACCAGGAATTTGGTGAAATTCCAGCCAATCTCGCCGCCGGTCTTCGGATTTTGGCTTTTGTCGGTCAAGAATTGATAGAGCGGCGCGATATCGCCGCCCTTGACGGAAACTTTCGACATCATGGGAAAGGAGACATGGTATTTGGAGGCGCAGAAGGTCTTGATTTCCTGATTTGTGCCGGGCTCCTGAGCGCCGAAGTTGTTCGCAGGAATGCCGACGATCACCAGACCGCGGTCCTTGTACTTTCCGTAAAGTGATTCCAAACCGGCGTATTGGGGAGTGTAGCCGCAGCGGCTGGCAACATTGACAAGCAGAACGACCTTTCCTTTGTAAGTAGAAAGCGGGGCGGGCTGGCCATCAATGGAGTTCAAAGTAAAATCGAAAACGGTTTTTTCCGTGGCCATAAGCGACGCCCCCAAAAGCGCAATGAGCACGAAGAGTCTTTTCATGCGGTTCTCCCAATGAACGTGTATGAGCCAGGTAGTAATGCTACACAATGAGCAGTACTGGTGCATCCAAAAAAGCCCGAAGCACAAACTCACTGCAAAACAAAAATGGAAAGACTCAGCGCGGGTAGATGAAGATGAAGGGTATGGGCTGAGACGTCGCTTTGGGCGTTACCGAGCAAGATAGCCGCGCCGGCTGCATCTCGTCCGGGCGTATCGCGAAGGGAAATATTCAGTTCGCGCGGCTGGGTTCCATTGTGAAAGGCAACCACGAGCTTTTCTTCTTCAGTCTCGCGCAAAAAGACGTAGGAAGTGTCATCCGACGAAAGATGCCAGAGTTGACCGCTGCGCAGGGCCCCATGGTCGCGTCGCAGCCACAGGAGTTTTTGGACATAGGCAAACACTTCCTGCTGTTCGGGTGTTCGTCCCTCGGTGCTGAACGCATTTTTTTCTTCTTCGCGCCAGCCGCCGGGGAAATCGCGGCGATTATCCGGGTCGTTTCCTCCCGGCATAGCGATTTCATCGCCGTAGTAGAGTTCAGGAATGCCGCGAAGGGTCAGCGTCAAACCGAAAGCGAGTTTCACCTTCGCAATGGAGGAGCTGGGCATGCTGGCAAAGCGCGGCACATCATGATTGGCGAAAAAGGGTACGAGAAAATCCGGATGGGGGTACAAAGAATCCTGGCGCAAGATATTGGCGATCCTACCGGCAGGCGCCTGCTTCAACAAGATGTCGCGAAGGGCAAAGAAAGTTGGAAAATCGAAAACGGTGGTGAGTTGTGTGTCGATGCCATCCCAATCTTTGCGGCCACCGACAAAAAAGGAAGTGACGGTGGGATCGGGGTGAAAGACTTCGCCGACGGTGGATAAGCGCGGATAGTATTTGCGCAGGCCGGAGTGCCATTGCGCCCAGAATTTTCGCGGAACATAAGGAAAAGTGTCGATGCGGAAGCCGTCCAGTCCGGAGGACTCCGCCCACCAAATGCTGTTTTGCGTTAGGTACTCAACGACGAGAGGATTTTCTGTGTTCAGGTCGGGCAATGCGCCGAAGAACCAGCCAGTGGTGAGGTTCGTTCGCATCTGCGGCGGCGTGTGAGGATCCTGCAGGGATTCAAAGAGATCGTTGGTGACGTCCCGTTTGTCGGACTGGCCGTAGAAGTCGAGCTTCAATGGCGAGGAGGTGGATAAGTGATCGCCGGCGGTTCCGTGGAACCAATCGGGGGTGGGCGGATTGCCGACCCAGGGATGCAAAGGACCGACGTGATTGGGAACGACATCGAAGAGAATCTTCATATGCAACTTATGCGCCGCGGCCACTAGGTCTTGATAATCCTGCAAGCTGCCCAAGTGGGGATCGACGGCGTAGAGGTCTACGGCGCCGTAGCCGTGATAGTCCTGCGTGGCGCCATTTTTGACGATAGGCGTGAGCCACACGGTGGTAATGCCGAGATCTTTCAGGTAGGCGAGATGATCCTGCACTCCGCGCAAATCGCCGCCATGCCAAGCGCGAGGCTTGGCGCGGTCGTGCGAGCCGGGAAATTCCGCGGGTTCATCGTTGGTGGGATCACCGTTGGCGAAGCGGTCGGGCAGGATGAGGTAAAGGACGTCGTCGAGGGACAGTCCCTGATTTCGCGCAAGGATTTGTTTTCGAGCGGCGAGGGGCAATTCGAAGGTCGCTTGACCTTTGGGCGTGGTGACGCGACAGATAGCCGTGCCGGACTTGAGATTCGGACTGAGCCGCAACCAAACGAAGAGGTAATGGCCATCGGCCATCGATTGCGTGCGGCTGACGATTACGTCGGGCAGATTGCAATTGGCGTGAGTGACCTGAAGATTTTTTCCGGTGAGCAGGAGCATGACATCGGGGGTGAGATTGACCCACCAATTCGGCGGCTCGACTTTTGTGATCGCGGGTGCATCGGGATTGGCGATCTCCTGCGCCAGCGCTGAGTGCGCCGAGCAAGAAATCGCCGCGGATTGCAATGCGAGAACGAAAAAGAAGCAATAAAGGGCAGCGACTCGACGAGGCTTCCTGGACATAAACATTTCCACGCGAGCTTAGCAGATTTGAAGAGTCGGGCAGTGTGAATTCAGTTGGCATCCTGAAAGACGAGTTTGCCAAAGGCAGCGGGCACATGAAAACTGGGCTTAGGAGAAAAAGTAGGGCTCCACGCGGAGTAGAAGCGCGGCTCGGTTTGTCCTTCGATACGATAAAAATTGGCGCGCCACGGGTGATGGGGGTCGAAGGCGGGCGTAAGGCTGTGCATGGGAATGGCGAGTTCCGCGGTCCAGGTTTTTGCGGAAGCATTGTGAACGACGCGGCGGCGAAGTTTGCTGTGGAGCTCCTGGATCGCGCCGTGAGAGACGTCGAGGTCAATCCAAAAGCCGTTGGGGGCGACCTCGAATTCCTTGTATTTGAGAGGGTCAGTGGAATCGGGCTGGAGAAATGTTTCGGCAACGTCGCGGTCCCAGAGTTTATCGCGCCAACCGTCTTCGCGGGAGTCGGGGTAGAGATTCAGATCGCGATAGTTCGCCTGGAAACGCAGGAACAACGTTTCCGGCGTCCAGAGCAGGCGAACTTCGGTGGCCCTGGCTGGATCGGCGTTGTCACCGCGCCAGTCCTGATCGAAATGAAGAGGCAGCGCCGATTCCCAATCAGATTTTTGCGGGAAGCCCTCAGCATCCGGCTGCTGCTTCAGGCGCAGGGCGGTGGCGGTTGGCAAGTTCCTTTCGTTCAACTTGGGATCGTCCTTCACTGACTGAACATTGTAATTCAGGGCCATGGTAAAGCTGGCCGCAAAAAGGCACGTGACGGCTAGCCACCAGGTGATACGCGCCGCATTCCGTGTAAGTTTCGATCGCATGCATTGTAGCTCCAGACTGTTTCTACCTCAGGAGGCGGTTGTGAGCAACCCGGCGGACCGGCTATCCGGCCAGCAGACTCATTGCGCACCGAGTGAAGAAGCCGGCGGGAGGCGAGCGCCGGCGCATGCTAGCATCGAATTCAAAGAAAGAAGCCGCATTTCCGCGGAGGAGAATCACCGTGAAACGCCAGAGCGCCGTCGAGGTAAGAACCGAGCCGAAGCGCCGTTCGCCGGAAGAATTTCAATTCGTAAAACATCGTGTGGAGTCGGGCGTAACGCACATGACGCTGAACCGCCCGGACCACAACCTGTTGAATGAACAGATGCTGCGAGAACTGGCGGATGGGATTGCGTGCGTAGCGGAGCGGGAGGACGTCAAGCTGATTGTGCTGGACTCTGCGTGCAAGATATTTTGCGGCGGGATCGACGTGGGGGAATATACCTCGGAGCGTGTGTTCCAGATGGTGGACGCGTTCCACTCCGTGTTCCTGGGGATACTGGAAAGTTCAAAGCCGGTGATGTGCGTGGTGAATGGCCCGGCAATCGGCGGAGGCGCGGAACTGGCGGCGTTCGGGGACCTGGTGATCGCCACGCCAAAAGCGCGGTTCGCACAGCCTGAAATTACGATTGGGGTATTTCCGCCGCTGGCAACGACGATTTTGCCGTACCTGGTGGGACCAAAGGTGGCGCTTGAGCTGGTGCTGCTGGGAGAAGCGGTGACCGCGCAACGAGCGCACGAGTTGGGGTTGGTGAACCGACTGGTTCCGGAAGCGCAATTGGAGCATACCGTGAACGATCTGATTTCGCGGGTCACATGTCATTCGGGGCCGGTGCTGACGATGGCGAAAAAGGCGATCCTCGGCGGAATGGGACTGTCGTTGCGCGATGGTTTGAAGAATTCCATGAGTATTTTCCTGAATGAACTGTACCGGCTGGAAGATGCGCAGGAAGGGCTGCGTGCGCTGGTCGAAAAGCGCAAGCCCAACTGGAAAAATCGCTGAGAACTTAGAGAACAAGCCCTCAGCGGCTAAAGCCGGTTTGCACGGCACGACTGAAGTCGTACCCTCCCGATTTACAAGGGTTTTCGCACAACCGAACCAGATTTCAGGTTAAGCAGGGCTGCTGTGGCCGGCGCACTTTAGCACACCGAGGTATGCGCTCCACGGACCGACGGCATCGCGGTATTGGTGGGCCATAATCCTCGAGACTTGGTGCAGATGAGTCAGGTCGTGAACGGCCCAACTCGCCAGGTGCTGCGAGAGAGTCACCGGCCCGAAGGCCGGATGTCGTCCACGGCGCTCCAGGTCTTCTGGCCCCAGATTCAAGGCACGGAGTTGGTGCAAACTTTCCGAGCGTGCACGGGCAAATTCATCTAGTAACTGCGGGAGCGACTTACCTTGGCTGTTGCGTACGTGTCCCTGGCGATCAAAGGGCGCAAAGGCGCGAGTCTCGGCAAATTGCAGCAGGAACTTCGCGCGAGGGATCCAATCGGCGCGTTCGCCATGAATCAGATGGGCGACGACCTCGAACACGCTCCAAGTGTTGGCACCTTCATTGCGGAACGTCCAGGTTTCTGGCAGGTCGCGGAGAAGCGCGTCAAGGGTAGCGGGAGTGCGAGTGAGAAGCGATATGGTGTTGGACAAATTGTGTGCCATGATGCGCCTCGACTTGTAGCGAACGGTTTTTCCAGGGACTTCGATTTTATCTTTTACGCCAGCGTGCGTCGCGCACGGCATACGAGAGGGACGGGACCATATTGGCAGGGCGCTCCGTTTATAGGCGGGGCGCGATGCTTTCGGCCGCTTCCTGCGATGTGACGACGGCATGAACTTCGAAATTCACGAGGTCGCTCCAGTTCGCCATCCACTCATCGAGCAGACTGGCGTCTTCGGTTGCCATCAGCTGATAGCAGCGTTCAAACTTGTCATCGACCCAGCTTGACAGATACATCAGGCCCGCAGGGGCCATGCGGCCGTGATCGCGGAAGCGGCGATAGACCGCCACGGCATCCTTGTTCTTGAAATGCTCCACCACCATGTACAACGAGTTTGGCATTAACAGTCTCCGCTGACGTGAAGGAATTCCAGCAGCATAACAGCATCCAAGCTGACCGGTTGGTTGAGAAGTGGCGACCAATCAGCGTTATGATATTGAACTTGAAACTTGATGTTTTTTCGAGCCGTGATTATCGATATGGAGATTTAGATGAGCATCGATCAAGATCTCGAGAGGATTGCGCTGCAGGAGAAGCGGCTGCAATTCAAGCGTTTTGATTCGGAAATGGCGTGGGCTCTGGGCAGCGCGCTGAAGGCGGCTGCGGAGAAGCGTCATGTTGCCGTCGCGATCGACATTCAGGTGAACGGCCATGCGCTGTTTTCCTACGCAATGCCGGGAACCACGCCGGACAATTGGGAGTGGATACGGCGGAAACGCAACGTGGTGATGCGCTACCGTCGCAGTTCCTATGCCATCGGGCTCAAACACCAGCGCGCTGGCACGACCTTAGAGGGCGGTGGCCTTGATGCAAAGGACTACGCGGCGCATGGCGGCTGCTTTCCGATTCTTCTTGAGGGAACAGGATGCGTGGGAACAATCGCGGTTTCGGGTTTGCCGCAGCGTGAGGACCATGCGCTGGTGGTTTCTGTGCTTCAGGAATATCTGCAATTGACCGGCGAAGACCTGACGCTCGACGTTGCGGGATCGTGACCAAGGAACCCACACGCAAAGACCCCGTATGGGGCACCCGTCTTTCGAGTGGGGAGTAGACGGAACTCAATGCAGTGCTCTCAGTAGATCCTGCAGGACAATGGCAATCGGGATCTGGGCAATGATTACAGGAAATGCCGGAATCGCTATCGCGAGCGTCAAGGGAATCAGGTCCTGTTTGGTCTGCGGGGAAAGGGTTGAGCTCTTAAATCTTTTCGTAACCCGGATTTTGAACGGTTAGCGGCTAACCAAAAGGAACTGTGGAAAGGCGCTGGACGCGTCGGCGGGCCGCGTGGTGGCGGTGGACGAGCCGCACCCCTGATGGGGTAAGCTACAGGAATGGCTACCGCGAGCGCGTGCAGTGGCCACTAGCGGAGAATCTTTTTTCAGTAGACTGACCATGTGCCCGGCGTGGCGAGTTCAATCAAATGGCGGTCCGGGTCGCGAAAGTAGAGGCTCGAGCCTCCCAATTCCCACGTACGCTTCTCTTCCACTGGAATTCTTCTCGCCTGTAGCCACGATTCCCAACTGGCCAATTCGGAAGAAGGGACAGCGAACGCCAGGTGCAACTCACCGTCCCCATCGTGAGGCGATTGAATCGCACGTGAAGCTCCCTTCTTGAACAGTAGTAGCACCTGGTGCGTACCGGTGTGCATCGCGCAACCGCGCCCACCGAACTCGCTGATGACAGAAAACCCAAAGGTTTCCTGGTAAAAGCGAACGGAGCGAGGCAGATCGCTCACGTACAATGAGGATTCGAGAATGCCATTGGTTTTTGGGGGCATTGGTCCCTCCTAGCTGAGCATCAGACCCTAACATACCTTCAAATGCCTGGTGAACGGGGCAGGCGGAAGATAACGCAGTACTGCGGGAATCCCCATTGAGCAAGACCGATACGTCGGACAAGATTCTGCCATCGCGAATCAGAGCGGAGGCTGTCATAGTAGCAAGGTCGAATAAGCACGTCGTGATCACTCAGTGCTGCAAAAGAATAGCCGTTAAGAGTATTAAAGTGCCGGGACGTTGCTCAACGGCGAGCACGTCCCGGCATTCTCCGTTCGGGGAAGGCCGGGAAGGCCTGGTTTGATTGACAGTGTGGGAGCAGCGCCGTAAACTGAATTTACAATTTGTAGGCTCGAGAAGTGGGGAAGTGCCGTGAAAATCGGCCGCGGTCCCGCCACTGTGATCGGCCTCAAGGCCGTCAGCCAGGCTACCCTCTCAAGCCGCATCGGCTGCCCGCCCTTCGCGAGAGAGGAGGCATCCGGAAATGGCCCCTGAAATCTCGAGGGGCTTTTTTGTTGGGAAAGATCTCGCACAACTCTTGTCGGGGGAGATTCGTGCCACGATTTCGGTGCCAAAGCAGCCCGCGGACCATTCTGCTGGTATTTGCGCTGCTCTTTTTCCTCGCGGAGAAGGTTACGGCGCAGGCGAACGCTGCCAGCGCAACCCCTGCTCAGGCAAACACGCATGAAGTTGTGGACGAAGTTGGGCGGACCGTGCGCGTTCCGCTGGTGCCAACACGCATCGTTTCGCTGGCGCCGAACTTGACGGAGACGGTGTACGCATTGGGACTGCAGGACCGGTTGGTGGGCGACACGGACTATTGCGACTATCCGCCAGAAGCACAGAAAAAACCGAAAGTGGGCGGAGCGATCAATCCCAATCTGGAACAGATCGCGGCGCTGAGACCGGACCTGGTGCTGGTGACAAAAGACTTGAACCGACTGGATACCGTTCGAGCGCTGGATACGCTGGGGATTCCGAGCTACTCGACGGATGCGGCCCACACGATCGATGGAATCATTTCGTCCACGGAAAGGCTGGCCGGTATTCTGGGCGCGGCACAGGCCGGCAAGGTGGTGGGCGATGATTTGCACCGCAGGCTGACTACGCTGCAGGAGAGTCTGAGGTCGGTGCCCGCGACACATGTTCTGTTCGTGGTTTGGACGCAGCCGCTGATTTCCGCGGGAAAGAATACCTTCATCGCGGATGCGCTGCGCAAGGCGGGAGCCATTTCGATTGTGGACTCGACGCAGGATTGGCCGCAGATGAGCCTGGAAGAAGTAGTGCATCTGCAGCCAGACTTTCTGGTATTCGCGGCGGATCAGACGGGCGCGGGAACCCGAGCCTTTGAAGCACTGGTAAGCTTGCCTGGGTGGCAGCTACTGGATGCAGTGCGGAATCGTCATTACGCCGTGATCAGCGACGCGGTGAACCGGCCCGCGCCGCGCATCGTTTCAGCGATCGAAGACCTTGCGCACCAGTTGCATCCGGCGTCATTTCAGGATTTGCCCAGTCTGGGAAAGGAAATCGTGCCCACGAACAGTACGAGTCCTGCTGGTCCTCAGGCAGGGTCATTCCCGCCGCCGGATTCCTTAAGTGGCACCTGCGGAATGGAGTCTTCATGCGCCCTTTGACGTGGGAGCGGTTGCTGCTGCGTTGCGGGCTGCTGGCATTGATCTTGTTTGGGGTCGTGGTCGTGTCGCTGAAGATGGGCGCGGTGCAAGTGTCACTGTACGGATTGGGCAGGGACCTGATCCACGTGCTGCTCGGACGTAGCTCCGCGATTTCGACGGACTACGGAATGATCGTGCTGAATATCCGCTTGCCGCGAATCCTTCTGGGAATCGTTGTGGGAGCCTCGCTGTCTGTTGCCGGAGCAAGTTTCCAGGCGCTGTTGCGGAACCCGCTCGCGGATCCGTATGTGCTGGGGATTTCTTCGGGAGCAGCGCTGGGGGCCATCGTGGCGTTGATCGTTGAAAGCCACATGGCAATTTCGCCGGAGATGGCGGGATTGGTCACGCCGTTCGGGGCGTTCATTGGAGCCGCGATCACCATCGCCGCCGTGTATCTGCTGGGAATGCGGGATGGGCAGATGGAAAGCAGCACGCTACTCCTCGGCGGGATCATCTCGGCTTCGTTTTTGTCGGCGGTGATCATGTTTTTGATGACCACCCTGTCGGGGAGCAATCTGCGGGGCACGGCGTTCTGGTTGATGGGGGATTTATCCACACCGCAGCCGAAAACGCTGCTGTATCTGTTGGGCATTGGATTCCTGCTGGCGGCTGGCGCGATTTACACCACGTCGTCCGACCTGAATCTGCTGCTGGCCGGGGAAAAAGAGGCCATGCATCTGGGAGTGGAGGTGCGGCGCGTGCGCATCGTTGTTTACATCGCGGCGTCGATTCTGACGGGCTTGGCGGTTTCCGTGAGCGGAGCGATCGGGTACGTGGGCTTGCTGGTGCCGCACGTAATGAGGCTGATTTTTGGTTCCGACCATCGCATGCTAATACCGGCATCGGCGCTTGGCGGGGCAATCGCGCTGGTGCTTGCGGATACGCTAGCGCGCACGGTGGTTGCTCCTTCCGATTTGCCGGTCGGAGCTATGACGGCGATGGCGGGCGCGCCGCTGTTTATTTATTTGTTACGCAGGAGGATTGCATGAGCAGCCCACTGCGGTCTGCTATCCCTTCGTCGGCGGGTGCGGACCAACTCCGCGCGGGATCCGATGTCCGGCTCAGCGTGGAGCAAGTCAGCTATGCGTACTCGCCGAATCCTTCGCAGGCGCCGCTGTTCACGCTGGAAGCGCTTAGCTTCCAGGCCAAGCCGGCGGAAATCGTGGCGATTCTCGGACCGAACGCTTGCGGCAAATCCACTTTGCTGAAGCTCATTTCGGGGGAGCTGCAGCCAATGTCCGGCAGGATTTTTCTGAACGGATTTGAAACGCATGCGCTGCCGGCGAAAACGCGGGCGCAGCGAATCGCCATGGTGCAGCAGGAAAGCAGGCTGCTGTTCCCGTCGCGTGCGTGGGAATTTGTGCTGCAGGGACGGCACCCGTATGGCCGAGGGATGCGTTTTGAAAACTCTGATGACGTGTTGATCGCAGAAAACGCGCTTGCGCAGACCGGGGCATCGCATTTGAGCGACCGGTGGATGGACAAGATTTCCGGCGGCGAGAAACAGCGCATCATTCTGGCGCGCGCGTTGGCGCAACAGCCATTGCTTCTGTTGCTGGACGAGCCGACGCTGCATCTGGACATTGGCGCGCAGGTGGATTTGCTTGCGTCGCTGAAGCGGCTGGCGGCCGAGAACCGCTACAGCGTTGTGGTGGTGACGCACGAATTGAATTTGGTCGGTGAGTATGCGGACCAGGTGGTGCTGCTGCAGAAAGGGAAGTGTCTGCGCGTGGGACCACCGGCAACCGTTTATCAGCGCGAATTGCTGGAGCAAGTGTTTCAGGCGCCGTTGAGCGTGGAGATGACAGCTTCCGGCAGGCCGCGGGTAACGCTTTTTTCGAAGACCTAGCGGTACTTTACGTTAACCTCAACCCGGCTGCCACATGCAGTGCAGCCGATTCCTGCAATTCACAGCGGGCTTCGCCCCTTGTATTTACCGCAGACCTCGTGCTCGGGAAGACGGTGAAATACCGTCGCCGCCGCGCGACTGTAAGGCAGATGCAGTGCTCGCCGGCCACTGTGGAGCGATTGGCTACGGGAAGGCCGCGAGAGGACTCGCACGGGATTCACTCAGTGGTGGATTGGTGAGTGGATGCAGCGAGTTCCATTCTGCCAAGCCAGGAGACCGGCGAGGTCGGCAGCCAGCGTGATTTGTTTTGATACCTGCGCTGGCCAACCTTTGAGCTCCCGCGCGTGAGGGAGCGGAGGAACCATGAAAACTCTTCGCATTGTTTTTTGCCTGTACTTGTTGTTTGCCGGTGCCGCACGCGCTTTTCCACAATCCCCGCCTGCCGATGCTCATATCAGTGGTCATCTGACGGACCCAAGTGATGCGGGAGTCGCAGGCGTTCGCGTAACCGCGCAATTGGAAAATACCAGCGATGCGCCCTTGTGGTCGGCGACTTCTTCGACTGACGGAGCATACGATTTGTCTGTTCCGGCGGGACGCTACCGTGTGCATTTCTTTCGCGACACTTTTACACCGCGCGATGTGACGGTGGATCTGACGCCAGGAACGACACGCACGCTTAATATTCGGATGGAGTTGCAGCCTCTTTCGGATCAAGTGCTTGTGACGGCGCAAGCGGAACCGATCAGCGAGCAGCAATCGTCCGCTCCGAGCACGATTGTTGGGCGGGAGGAGATCGAGCAGCGGCAATCGGTGTTGCTTCCGGACCTGCTGATCTATACGCCGGGCGTGGCGTTTGGGCGAACCGGCCCAAATGGGACGGCATCGATTTTTCTGGATGGCGGGAATTCCAATTTCACCAAGGTGCTGGTGGATGGGACGGCGATTAATCCGCCGGGAGGTGCGGTGGATTTTTCGATACTGACCACCGACAATTTGGACAAGGTGGAAGTGGTGCGCGGGGCGGAAAGCGCGATTTACGGCACGGACGCCGTTTCCGGAGTCGTACAACTCATCTCTCACCGCGGCAGCACAGTGGTTCCCGCGTTCAGCATTTTTTCAGAAGGCGGAAGTTTTTCTTCTTATCGCGGCGGCGGGCAAATTTCCGGGATGGCAGGGCATTTCGACTATGCGGGCGCTGCTTCGTATCTTCAGACTGGCGGTGAATACCCGAACAGCGATTTCATCAACCGCACGTTGTCGGGCAATTTCGGCTATGCGATCAGCGAGACTAACCAACTGCGCCTGACGCTGCGAAACAATTCCGGGGACGCGGGTATTCCCGGGCAAATCGGATATACGCCGCCAAGCTTGTACCAACGCTATAACCAGGAATTGTTCAGCGCCAACGCACGGTGGGACTTCGCGACCGGCTCGCACTGGCGGAACGAATTGATGGGAGCGGAAGCCTACATGCGGCAACACAGCTTCAATCCCACGCAGAGCTTTTATGCCACCGATCCGAACGCATTCTGCCCGCAAGCGAATGCGCGTGCGGTGGCGACAGCGGAGTTTTGCGACTATGTGTACGATGCGCGGTATGCCTACAACGTCGCGAGCGTGACGGCACAGACGACCTACAGCATTCAGAAATTCGCGGCGACGGCCGGATATCAATATACGGTCGAAAACGGATCCATCTATTACCTGCCACAGCCGCACGTACGACGGAACAATCAGGCCGGCTATCTGGACTTCCGTTATTTGCCGATGTCGCGGCTGGCGTTCGATTTTGGAGCGCGAGCCGAGGACAACGGTTATTACGGAACCCGTGTGGTACCGCGTGTGGGCGGAACCGCGTTTCTGCGGTACGGAAAAGGCTTCTGGGGCGACACGCAACTGCGCATGTTTTACGGGCAAGGAATCAAGGAACCGCGGTTTGATCAGACGTATGGCACCGATGTGTGCGACCCCGGGAATCCCAACCTGAAGCCGGAAGCCAGCAAGAATTGGAGCGCGGGGCTGGATCAGAAACTGAGTGGCGATCGTTTCAAAATTTCCGCGAACTACTTCTATTACCGCTTTTATAACATCGTCAGTTTCGGACAAGCCACGGGGCCGGTCGGTTGTCCTTTTTTCGGCAGTTATTTCAATACCGACCTGGCGTTTTCACGAGGCGTGAACGTGTCGGGGGAACTGCGCGCGACAAAGTGGCTGTTTGTGGCCGGGAACTATACCTACGACGATACCCGGGTGTTGAAATCGCCGAATGCTTCGGACCCGGCGCTGATTGCCGGCAACCGGCTGATCCGGCGACCCTTGAACTCAGGATCAATTACGCTGACGGCAGCGTATCGCAGGTTCAACGCGGTATTGGCGGGCTATTTTGCGGGAGTGCGAACCGATAGCGATTTCCTGTTTCTTGGCTTCACGCGCAATCCCGGTTACGCGCGATTCGATTTTTCCACCAGCTATACGTTTTATCGCGGGCTTTCAATTTACGCCCGCGCCACCAACCTGTTCGACAAACAATATCAGGACGTGCTTGGTTATCCTGCGTTAGGTCGCGATGCGCGCGTTGGGCTTCGCTACCAATTCTCGGGCCGCAACTAGCCATGCCGTGGCCCGTTGTATTCGCGTGGAGCGGAGGAAAAGACAGTGCTATGGCGCTGCATTCGCTTTTGCGCGACTCCGCGTTTGAAGTGGCCGGCCTGTTGACGACCGTCACGGAGGGCTACGAACGCATCAGCATGCACGGTGTGCGCTGCGAACTGTTGCATCGGCAAGCTGCTTCCATAGGACTGCCTCTCGAGGAAGTGCGCATCCCGCCGCAATGCCCCAACACCCTCTACGAATCCTGCATGGCGGAGGCAGTTCTCCGCTATCGGGAGCGTGGGATTCTGCACATGGGCTTCGGAGACATTTTTCTGCGCGATCTGCGCGCTTATCGCGAGACAAACCTCGCTCGCGTAGGGATGTCTGCGCTTTTTCCGCTGTGGGACGTGGACACGCGCGAACTGGCGGCGCGCTTCCTGGCCGACGGGTTTCGCGCCAGAATCGCTTGCATCGATCCGAGAAAACTCGACAAATCGTTCGCCGGCCGGGAACTGGACGCCGCCTTTTTTCGGGAGCTGCCGATCGAAGTGGATCCCTGTGGGGAGAACGGCGAATTCCACACCTTTGTTTTCGCTGGGCCTGTGTTCCGCTCAGCTGTTCCGGTTGCTACCGGGCAGGTTATAGAGCGCGATTCTTTTGTGTTTTGCGATTTATTACCGGACTCCCAAGGAGAGAAACAATGTTCGACCGTCTAAACCACGATTCGGATGCTCGATTCCTGCGCATTTTAGCGATTGCCTGCTTCATTTTGTTCGCTGCATGCGTGCGCATACTTCCGCATCCGTGGAATTTCACTCCCGTAGGGGCAATGGCGCTGTTCGGCGGAGCAAAGCTGCGCAATCCATGGGCGGCATTTTTGTTTCCGCTCTCGGCGCTATTTTTCGGCGACTTGGTCGTCGGGTTTCAGCGGTTCAGCGGATTTTACCGCGTGATTCCCCTTATTTATCTGAGCTTTTGCCTTAGCGTGATGATTGGCCGGTTGTTTCGCAATCGCCAGTCGCCCCTGGGTCTTTCGGGGGCTACGTTGCTGGGCGCCACGCAGTTTTTCCTGGTGACGAATTTTGCGATATGGGCTTTCGGGAACACCTATGCAAAATCGCCGGCAGGCTTGCTGATCTGCTTTGCGGCGGGGATCCCGTTCTTCGGAAACACGCTGGCGAGCGATTCGTTGTACGTGCTGATTCTGTTCGGTGGATTTGCCCTTGTTGAACGGCTCTGGCCCGCGCTTCGCGCGGCGGAATCTCGGCTACCCGCCTAGATGCTGACGGCGGCCCGGTTACGCCGCCCCTCTGCTATACTTTTCCTTTCGCTATGACCAAATTTGCTACCGAATCCGCAATGTCGCCGGAAATGCTGGCGAAATACGAGATTGTGATCGGTCTTGAAGTACACGCGCAGCTGCTGACACGCACGAAGATTTTCTGCGGGTGTTCGACGCGGTTTGGCGATGCGCCGAATTCCAATGTTTGCCCGGTTTGCCTCGGACTTCCCGGGACGCTGCCGGTTTTGAATAAACGTGCGGTAGAGATGGGCATGCGGGCGGCGCTAGCGTTGAACTGCACGGTTCACGATCACTCGCGTTTCGCGCGCAAGAACTACTTCTATCCGGATTTGCCCAAGGGCTATCAGATTTCGCAATACGAACTGCCGCTGGCGACGAGCGGTTGGATCGAGATCGCGCACCAAAGGGCAACCAAGCGGATCGGAATCACGAGGCTGCACCTGGAAGAAGACGCGGGGAAATCGCTGCATGACGGATTTGCGCACTCGGGCGAGAAGACGTACGTCGACTTCAACCGTTGCGGTACGCCGCTGAGCGAGATCGTATCGGAACCGGACATGCGTTCGCCCGATGAGGCGTACGCGTACCTCACCACGCTGCGCCAGATTCTGCTGTACACCGGAGTGAGCGATTGCAACATGGAAGAAGGGTCGCTGCGCTGCGACGCCAATGTGAGCGTGCGGTTGCGAGGAGCGAAGGAGTTCGGGACGAAGGTCGAGGTCAAGAATCTGAATTCGTTCCGGTATCTGGCCAAGGCGCTCGAGTTTGAGATCGAACGGCACATCGGCGTTCTGGAAGCGGGCGGCAGAATTTCTCAGGAGACGCGGCTGTGGAAGCAGGCTTCGGGGCGCA
>Ga0126379_10000626_pt1 | contig 19809 bp, 15 predicted proteins | sample PanSoiMetPlot_24_FD_92640 | JGI IMG/M metagenome (GOLD analysis project Ga0126379, IMG submission 92640) | Tropical forest soil microbial communities from Panama - MetaG Plot_24 | ecosystem: Environmental > Terrestrial > Soil > Tropical forest > Bulk soil | place: Panama | collected 2016-02-17
GCCGCGGCGACCTGGCGCGACGAGATCGAGCGTCAGCGCATCGCGCAGCAAATCGAGAACCGGGCCGTCCGCCACCGGGACCGCGCGGCGCGCCTGCGCGATTGCGCGCGCGATCACGGCGCGATCCATGTCGCTGGCGCCGGCGGGGGTCACGTAGGTGCGATAGACCGGAAGCTCGACGACGAAGTGCTCGAAAGCGGCCGCCAGGCGATCCCTGCCGAAATCACGCGTCGCAAACTGCCCGGCCGCGATGCGAAACAGGGCGCGGCACAGTGCCTCGCGCTCGCTCGCCAGCAGATCGCGCAGCACATCGCGCTTGGCATCGACAAGAATCTCGGCGAATGGACGCTCCTCGCCGCTTGCGTTTTGCCAGGCGCGGTCGAGCGTCGGCAGTCCATCACGGTCGGCCAGCACCTGCGAGATGACGTTGAGCCACTCGTAGCCGGTCGTTCCGTCGACCCCGTCGAAGCCGGGCAGACGTTCGCCCTCCCCCAGGATCTTCTCGACGAACACGTGAAACGGCCGCCCCTTGGGCTGCAGTTCGCGGATCGTCGCGCACAGGCGTCGGCAATAGCCGGCGGGATCCGTCAGGCCGTCGATGTGATCGATCCGCAGGCCGTCGAGCGCGCCCTCCCGGATCAACGCTGCGATCCGGGCGTGGAGCTCGCGAAAGACGCCCTCGTCCTCGACCCGCAGCCCGGCCAGCGTGCTGATGTCGAAGAAGCGCCGGTAGTTGATCTCGCGACTGGCAAGCCGCCAATGGGCAAGCCGCCAGAACTGCCGTTCGAGCAGCCGGTGCAGCGGACGCACGCCGCGCGGCCCATCGGCGCGATAAAAACCGAGGCCGGCCGCGATGACCTCGGCCCCGCCCTCGATTGCTGCAAGCGCCGACTTGAAGGCCGGCGCCGCGTCGCGCGTCGGCGCCCCGAAGGTGGCGCGCTCGCGCGCGAGCGCCAGGATGGCGCGGGTAGGCTCGCGGTCCGGGTCGCCGCCGTGGCGCACAGCGATCCGCAGGATCTCGCGATAGCTCGCGAGCGCGATCGGCAGCCGATGCTCGAAATACCATGCCGAGAAGCTCCCCTCGCGCGGATCGTAGCGCAGCGCGATCTCGCCCTTCGCCAATGCCTCGCCATAGGGGGTGCCGAGAATCGGAATGAGAACGCCGGGTCGGGCGCGATGCGGCAAGGCCGTCCAATCGATATCGAACGCGCGCGCATGAGGCGATGCGGGCCCCCATTCGAGCACGTCGAGCCACCACGTGTTGTCGGCGCCGTGCACTCCCATGTGGTTGGGCACGAAATCGACGATGAGTCCGAGACCGGCGGCCCGCAGCGCGGCTGTGAGCTCGGCAAATCCCTGGTCGCCGCCGAGCTCTGGATTGAGCCGTGTCGGATCGACCACGTCGTAGCCGTGGGTGCTGCCGGCGCGCGCCTTGAGGATCGGCGACGCATAGACATGGCTCACGCCGAGATCGCGCAGATAGGGCACGATCCCTGCCGCATCGGCGAAACCGAAATCCGCCGTCAACTGCAGGCGGTAGGTCGCGATCAGCGGGCTCACGATCGCACGCTCCAGTACACCGACCAGGGCGGCAGGGTCGCCGGCGGCGGCCCGCCCCAGATCGGCTCGTCATCGGTGCCGCCTTCGGGACGGGCTGCCGCCGCGCCCGACAGATTGGCGAGCAAGGCGAGGCGTTGGCCGGACGGATGCGTCCAGTGCGCCGTCACGACATTCCCGGTGGCGCGCGTGGCGTCGGGTGCGAAGGCGATCTTTGCCAGCAGCGGCACGATCCTGGCACGCCGCACGGCGAGGAGATCGCGTACGAGCGCGAGGCGCGCGGCTCCGTCCGCGCGTCCCGGCGCGTCCCAATCGAGCACCGCCGAGCGGAACGTCGCTTCCGCCAGCGGATCCAGAATCTCGTCGCCCAACCGGGCATAGGCGGCCTTGAACTCCTGGCGCCGTCCCTTGCGCACCGCTTCGGCGAGCGCGCCGGTGAAATCGCAGAAGAACGGAAACGGCTGCGTCGCGCCCCATTCCTCGCCCATGAACATCAGCAGCGGCATCGGGGCGAGCAGGGTCACGGCGAGCGCCGCCTCGAGTGCGCGCCGCTCCGCCAGCACATCGAGGCGCTCACCCAGCGCGCGATTGCCGATCTGGTCATGGTTCTGGAGGAAATTGACGAAGGCGGTCGGCGCAAGGCCGGCGCTCGGCTCGCCGCGCCTACGCCCATCGCGATGGGCCGAGGCTTCGCCCTGATAGTCGAAACCGGACGCCAGCACGCGCGCGATCCGTCCCAGCGGCCCGGCCGCGTGGTCGCAATAGTAGCCCTGCGTCTCGCCGGTCAGCAGCACGTGCCAGGCATGGTGATAGTCGTCGTTCCACTGCGCACGATATTTCCCGTCCGGCGTCGTGCGGCGCGGGTCGAGCGCGCGCACGCTGTTGTCGTCGTTCTCGAGCACGAGGTGGATCAGGCGCCCTGTTTGCGTCGCAAAGGCGCCGATCGCGCGGCTCAGCGCTTCGAGAAAATCGGGGTCGCCGCGCTGTGCGATCGCCTGGACCGCATCGAGCCGCAGCCCGTCGAAACGATACTCGCGCAACCAGTGCAGCGCATTCTCGATCGCGAAGGCGCGCACTTCCGAAACCCCATAGTCGATCGCGCGGCCCCACGGCGTCGCTTTGGCGGTGAAGAATTGCGGCGCGTAACGCCCGAGATAATTTCCTTCCGGCCCGAAGTGGTTGTAGACGACGTCGAGAAACACCATGAGTCCGCGCGCATGCGCGGCGTCGACGAGCGCGCGCAGATCGTCCGGCCGGCCGTAGGCGTTGTCGGGAGCATAGAGCAGCACGCCGTCATAGCCCCAGTTGCGGCGTCCCGCGAAGTCCGCGACCGGCATCAGCTCGATCGCCGTGAACCCGGCCGCAGCCACGTGATCGAGCTTGTCGATCGCGGCGCGAAACGTGCCCTGCGGCGTGAACGCGCCGACATGCAGCTCGAGAATGACGGCCTCCTCCCACGGCCGGCCGCGCCAATCGCGCGCCTGCCACCGGTAGGTGGCGTGATCGATCACCTCGCTCGGGCCATCGACATCGTCCGGCTGGAACGCGGAGGCCGGATCCGGCACGTCGAGCTCACCATCGATGCGGAACCGGTAGCGCGTCCCGGCGCGCGCGTCAGCGACCGCGACCGTGTGCCACCCGCGTGAATCCGCCGTCATCGCGATCGGACGCTCGCGCACGAGCGCGACGGATTTCGCCGCCGGCGCCCACAGTCGAAATGTCGTGCCGGCACCCGTGAGCAGCGGTCCGAAGCGGGCGCTCACGCCTGACCCGCAAACAACAGGACCGAGCGCGGCGGGGCCTTCGCCTTCGTCCCCGGTGGGTGGGCCTCGACCCGTTCGGTCGCAAGCGCGGTGTTGAGGAGGCAGGTCCAGCGGGAGTATTCCGGCATCGTCGGCAGCTTGAACTCGATCGCCTCGGGCGCGGCGTTGAGCACGACGAAGACCGCCTCGCCGCCCTGCTCGGTCGGGCCGAGCACGTAGGAGAGGAAGCGGCCCTCCGGGAACTGCCAGTCCTTCTCGACCATCTCGATCGATTGCGGCGTGAGCCACAGCACGCCGTAGGAGCCGTCCCCCCGCCGGCCCTCGACCCATCGGCGGGCGCGGATCTGCGGGAAGCGGCTGCGGATCGTGGTGAGCCGCGCGATCAGTCCGCTCATGTCGTCCTCGCGGCCGAGCGCGGACCACGTGACCCAGCCGACCTTGTTGTCCTGGCAGTAGGCATTGTTGTTGCCGTTCTGGCTGTTGCCGACCTCGTCCCCGGCGAGCAGCAGCGGGACGCCCTGGGCGAGCATCAGGCAGGCCAGCTGATTGCGACGGAGCTGGCGGCGCAGCGCCAGGATTTTCGCATCGTCGGTCGGTCCCTCGTGGCCGCAATTGGTGCTGTGATTGTCGTCGGCGCCGTCGCGATTGTCCTCGCCGTTCGCCTCGTTGTGCTTGCCGTTGTAGCTGACGAGATCCGCGAGCGTGAATCCGTCATGAACCGTGACGTGGTTGATGCTGGCGCTGGGGCGACGCCCGTCGTGATCGAACAGATCGGAGGAGCCGGTCATGCGTCCGCCGACGTCCCCGATGAGGCTGCCCTCGCCCGCCCAATAGCGCCGCAGCGTGTTGCGGTAGTGATCGTTCCACTCCGACCAGCCGGCGGGAAAATGGCCGACCTGATACCCGCCGGGCCCGAGGTCCCACGGCTCGGCGATCAGCTTCACCCCGGCGAGCACCGGATCCTGGCGGATCGCCACGAAGAACGGCGCGTTGGGATTGAAGCCGTCGGGCAGCCGGCCGAGCGTGCTTGCAAGATCGAAGCGGAAGCCGTCAACGTCGCACGCCTCGACCCAGTAGCGCAGCGAGTCCATCACCATCTGCAGGACGCGCGGGTGCGCCAGATTGAGGGCGTTGCCGGTACCGGTGACGTCGTCGTAGTAGCGCGGTGTGTCGGGAAGCAGCCGGTAGTACGAGGTATTGTCGATGCCGCGGAAGCTCAGCGTTGGCCCGAGGTGGTTGCCTTCCGCCGTGTGATTGTAGACGACGTCGAGAATGACCTCGATGCCGGCATCGTGCAGGCGCGACACGGTGGCGCGAAAGTCGGCGAGCGCGCGATCGGGTCCGTAGCGCGGCTCGGGCGCGAAGAAGCACATCGTGTTGTAGCCCCAGTAGTTGCTCAGGTTCCGCGCCACCAGGTGACGGTCGTCGAGGAACGCGTGGATCGGCAGAAGCTCGATCGTGGTCACGCCCAGCCGCTTGAGGTGATCGATGACGGCCGGCGAGCTCAGCCCGCGGTAGAGACCGCGCCATTCGGGCGGCACGTCTTCGCGCATCTTGGTCAGCCCCTTGACGTGCGCTTCGTAGATGACGGTGTCCTCCCAGGCGACGCGCCCGCGCGACAGCCGCGCCGACGTCGCGGCCTCGTCGATCACGACGGCCTTCGGCATTCCGCGGGCATTGTCGCGGCGGTCGAACGACAGATCCGCGCGCGCATTTCCGGTCCGGTAGCCGAAATGCGCGTCGCTCCAGACCAGCCGGCCGGCAAGCGACTTGGCGTAAGGGTCGAGGAGCAGCTTGTTGGGGTTGAAACGAAAGCCGCGCTCGGGGTCGTAGGACCCATGCACCCGGTAGCCGTAGAGCTGGCCCGGCGTGACGTTGTGAAAGTAACCGTGCCAGACGTCCTCGGTGCATTCGGGGAGCGCGATGCGCTCCTGCTCGCGGCGTCCCTGGCTGTCGAACAGGCACAGCTCGACCTTCTCGGCATTAGCCGAGAACAGCGCAAAATTGGTGCCGCGCCCATCCCAAGTGGCGCCGAGCCGGTGCGGCGTGCCGGTCGATACGCCCTTGCTAGCTCTCTGGAACCAGGAAAATTGCCGCGAGAGGAGGGAGGGCAAGGCTGACCTCTGGCATGGAGTTGTTGTTCAACGTGTTCACCCCACCGCTGTTCCCGACGTCGCTGCCGCCGTAGACCGCAGCATCGGTATTGAGAATCTCGCGCCAGCGGCCGACGAACGGCACCTGGACCCGGTAGTCGCGCCGGACCTCCGGTGTGAAATTCACCGCCACCAGGCAGCGCGCCCGCGCATCCCTGCCCTTGCGCATCCACACGAACACGCTGTGGTCGACGTCCTGGCTGACCAGCCATTCGAAGCCGTCCGCCTCGCAGTCGAGCTCGTGCAGCGCCGGCAGCGAGCGATAGAGGCGATTGAGATCGCGGATCAGCGTCTGGACGCCGGCGTGTCTGCGCCGCGCCAGCAGATGCCAGTCGAGCGAATGGCGGTGGCTCCATTCCTTCTCCTGCGCGAACTCGTTCCCCATGAAGTTGAGCTTCTTGCCCGGATGGCCGAACATGAAGCCGTAATAGGCGCGCAGGTTGGCGAAGCGCTGCCAGTCGTCGCCCGGCATGCGGCCGAGGATCGAGCGCTTTCCGTGCACGACCTCGTCGTGCGACAGCGGCAGGATGAAGTTTTCCGAGAAGGCATAGTGCAGGCCGAACAGGATGTCGCCGTGATGGTGGCGGCGGTAGACCGGGTCCTTGCTGATGTAGTTCAGCGTGTCGTGCATCCAGCCCATGTTCCATTTGTAGCCGAAGCCCAAGCCGCCCGTGTGGACCGGGCGGGAGACCTGCGGCCAGGCGGTCGACTCCTCCGCGACCGTGGTCGCCTGCGGGAATTGTGCGAACAGCTCGGTGTTGAGACGATGCAGAAAATCGATCGCTTCGAGATTCTCGCGACCACCGTGCCGGTTGGCGATCCAGCCGCCCTCGCTGCGGCTGTAGTCGAGATAGAGCATGGAGGCGACCGCATCGACGCGCAGCCCGTCGACGCCATAGTGGTCCAGCCAGAAGAGCCCGTTGGCCAGCAGGAAGTTCGCCACCTCGAAGCGGCCGAAATTGTAGATCAGCGTGTCCCAGTCGAGATGCCGGCCCTGGCGCGGATCGGCATGCTCATAGAGCGCGGTGCCGTTGAACCGGCCCAATCCGTGCGGATCGTCGGGGAAATGACCCGGCACCCAGTCGAGAAGGACCGCAAGGCCGGCGCGATGACAGGCGTCGACCAGACCTGCGAAATCGGCCGGCGGGCCGAAGCGGCTCGTCGGCGCGTACAGCCCGGTCGGCTGATAGCCCCACGAGCCGTCGAACGGATGCTCGCTGATCGGCAGGAACTCGACATGGGTGAACCCCATGTCGGCCGCATAGGCCGGCAGCATCTCGGCCAGCTCGCGATAGGTGAGCCAGCGGTCGCCCTCGTTCGGATTGCGTCGCCACGATCCGAGGTGGACCTCGTAGATCGAAATCGGCGCGTCGAGCGCATTGGCGCGTGGCGGCGCCGGCCGCGGCAAGGCCGGAAGCGCGCTCACGATCGAGGCGGTGCTCGGGCGCAGCTCACAGAAGAACGCGACCGGATCTGACTTGAGCGGCAGGACCCGACCGTCCGCCGCGACGATCTCGTATTTGTACTTGTCGCCGACTTGCGCGGCGGGAACGAAAATCTCCCAGAACCCGTTGCTGCGCACGCGCATCGCATGGCGGCGTCCGTCCCAGAAGTTGAAATCGCCGACCACACTGACGCGGCGGGCCCCGGGTGCAAAGACCGCAAAGCCGACGCCGTGCACCCCCTCGAGCTCCATTGGATGCGCACCGAGCTTGTCGTAGAGCCGCAGGTGGCGCCCCTCGGCCAGCAAATGGAGGTCGTAGTCGGACAGGATCGGCGGGAAACGATAGGGATCTTCGAGCTCGACCAGATCATCGCCATAGCGCGCGCGCAGACGGTAGCGTGGCGTCGGCGACGGAAGCGGCCCGGCGAACAGGCCGGCATCGTGCAGCCGCTTCAATTGGCTCACCCGCCCCTCCTCGTCGACCGCCGCGACCTCGGCGGCGTCGGGAAGGAATGCCCGCACCACCGGCGTGCGGTCCTCGACATGGCGGCCCAGGTAGTGGAACGGGTCGGGGTGCCGGCCCTCGATCACCGCGTAGGCTTCGTGTGGGAGCGTGCTCATGCCGGCTCCTCGCGTGCCAGAATGCGAAGGATCCCGGCGAGCGGCACGCGCACCCAGTCCGGCCGATAGGCAAGCTCGTACTCGATCTCGTAATAGACTTTCTCGATCAGGAAGAAATCAAGCAGGCGGTCGGCGTCGCCCGCCTCCCGCGGCCACAGCGTCCGGTCCGCCATCGTCTCGCGATAGGCCGCCACGAAGGTCGCGGCTGACCGCTCGCGCCAGACGTCGAGCGCGCGGGCGATCTTGCCGTGCTCGTCCGGCGCGCTCTTGAGCGCACGTACGTGCGCGGCCGTCGTCGAGTAATCGATCGATCGCACGAGACCGGCGACGTCGCGCGCGGCCGGCGCCTTGCGGCGACGATCGCCGATGCTGCGGCGCGGCTCGCCCTCGAAGTCGATGATGTAGGCGTCGTCCTTGGCGATCAGCACCTGGCCGAGATGAAAATCGCCGTGGTGACGGATTTTGAGTCCCTCGATCGAATCCGGCAGCAGCCCGCGCAGGCGCGTCTCAAGGCCCGCGGCGCGCTCGAGCAAGTCCTCAGCGAACGCGCGATCGGCCTCCGCCAGCGCGGCGCGGCGGCGCGCCAGCGTCGTATGAACGCGTTTCGCCCGGCGCATCATCTGTCCGATCCACGACGTCGAGTCCTCCGATGTGATCGGTTCGGGGCTGAACGCCTCGATGTCGTCGCGGCCCGCGAGCGCGATCTGCATCTGGCCGAGACGGTGTCCGATCAGCGCCATCAACCGCTGATAGGCCGTGAGTTCGTCGCTTTGCACCGCGTCGTCGGTCGCCAGCAGGCGCTGCTCCTCGACGAAGCGGTCGAGATAGGCGCTCGTGACCGTCCACGCTTCGCCCTGGTTCTCGACGAACGCATGCACGACCGCGAGCGTGCTGCGCTTGCTTTCCTCCACCAGCTCGACGGAGCCGAGCAGTGCGGGCGCATTGGGAAACTGGGCGACATCGGTGAGGAACCGGCCGACCTCGATCTCGGGATTGATGCCCGGCTCGATCCGCCGAAAGAGCTTGACGACGAACCGGTTGCCGACGAGCGCCGTCGTGTTCGACTGCTCAGTGTCGATCGCGCGCACCGGGCCGCCGAAATCGGTCGGATCGGCGGGAAACGTCGCGCCGGGATTGAATTCCAGCTGCCGGCCGTCGCAGTCGATCCGCTCCGAGCCGCGCATCAGATCGAGCATCACGGCGATGAAGCGCTCGTCGGCTGCGACGTCGAACAGCGTGCCTTCGCGCGCGCCCTGGCGCGCCGCCGCCAGCGCCTTGGGGTTCTCGCGCTCGTTGTTGAACCGCGTCCATTTCACCGCCACCGGCAGCATGTATTCGGCGCGGTCGCGCCCGTTCTTGCCTTCGACGATCGCGAGCTCGAGCCCGGCGTCGCGCCCGCCGAGCGGCACCGTCGCCTTCAGGCGGGCGGTGACCTGCGCGCTGTCCTTCTCGGCGAACCAGCGGCTGCGGGCGAGAAAGGCGGGCAGCACGTCGCGCTCGAAGATCGTGCGGGTGCGGTGCGACGCCAATGGCGGCTTGCCGGCGGTCACCACCAGCGTCTCGAATTCCGGCACCAGCGTCGGCGCGTGTGTGTGCGGGCTCAGGTCCTCGCACAGGCGCAGCCACAGGAACCCGTAGGGCGGAAGCGTGACCACATAGTGCTGATCGCGGATCGGCGGGAAGATCGAGCGACCGATCGTCTCCATCGGCACGCGCCCGCGCCAGGGCGAGAGGTCGATCTCCGCCGCCTGCGCCGAGCGCGACAGGTTGGCGACGCAGAGCAGCACCTCGTCCTGATATTCCCGGACGTACACGATGACGGCGCGGTTGGTCGGGCGGATGAACGACAACGTGCCGTGGCCGAACACCTTGCTCGATTTGCGCACCACGATCATCCGCTTCATCCAGCTCAGCAGCGACGACAGGCTGCGTGACTGCGCCTCGACGTTGACGGCTTCGAAGCCGTAGACCGGATCCATGATGAGCGGGGCGTAGAGGCGGGCCGGATCGCAGCGCGAGAAGCCGCCGTTGCGGTCCGGCGTCCACTGCATCGGCGTGCGCACGCCGTTGCGATCGCCGAGATAGATGTTGTCGCCCATGCCGATCTCGTCGCCGTAGTAGATGATCGGCGTGCCGGGGAGCGAGAACAGCAGCGAGTTCATCAACTCGATCTTGCGGCGGTCATTGTCCATCAGCGGCGCGAGCCGACGGCGAATGCCGAAATTCAGCCGCGCGCGCGGATCGGTCGCGTAGGTCGACCACAGGTAGTCGCGCTCGACGTCGGTGACCATCTCGAGCGTCAACTCGTCGTGATTGCGCAGAAACAGCGCCCACTGGCAGTTCGACGGGATGTCCGGCGTCTGGCGCAGGATGTCGGTGATCGGGAAGCGATCCTCCTGCGCGATGGCCATGAAGATCCGCGGCATCAGCGGGAAGTGATAGGCCATGTGGCACTCGTCGCCGCCGCCGAAATAGGCGCTGACGTCCTCGGGCCACTGGTTGGCCTCGGCAAGGAGCAGCTTGTTGGGCGCATAGGCGTCGAGCGCCGCACGGATCTTGCGGATGACCTCGTGGGTCTCGGGCAGGTTCTCGTTGCTGGTGCCTTCCCGCTCGCACAGGTAGGGAATGGCGTCGAGCCGGAACCCGTCGACGCCGAACGCAAGCCACCGCCGCATCACGCCGATCATCGCGTGGAGAACGCGCGGATTGTCGTAATTGAGGTCCGGCTGGTGCGAGAAGAAGCGGTGCCAGTAGTAGGCATTCGCCGCCGGATCCCACGCCCAGTTCGACGTCTCGGTATCGTTGAAGATGATGCGGGTGCCGGCGTAGCGATGGTCGTTATCGCTCCAGACGTACCAGTTGCGCGCATCCGTGTGCGGCGCGCTGCGGCGTGCGCGCTGGAACCAGGGATGCTGGTCCGACGTATGGTTGATCACGAGTTCGGTGATCACCCGCAGCCCGCGCCGCCGCGCCTCCTGCATGAAGCGGCGGAAGTCCTTCATGGTCCCGAATTCGGGGTTGATCTTGCCGTAGTCGGCGATGTCGTAGCCGTCGTCGCGTCCGGGCGACGGGTAGAACGGCAGCAGCCACAAGGCGGTGACGCCGAGATCCTGCAGGTAGTCGAGCTTCTCCGTCAAGCCGGCGAAATCGCCGATTCCGTCATTGTTGCTGTCGGCAAAGGCCTTGACGTGGAGCTGATAGATGATCGCGCTCTTGTACCAGAGCTCGTCGGCGTCGAGCTTCTCCTCGAGTCCGGTGCGCGCAACGAAGTTCACGGCTGCACCAGACAGCGCAGGATGAGCGCCGGATCGCGCTCCGGATCGATGCGCAGCCGCAGGCCGCCGTGCTGGACGGCCTGACGTTCGCCCGTCGCGATGTTCTCGACCGCGACGATGCGCTTGCGCGCGTCCTGCGGCCCGACCTCGATCTCGGCGAGGTGGAACCAGAACTGCCGCGGCTCCTTTGCGAGCGCGACCGCCACCGCGACCGCGGAGGCATGATCGTGGGCTTCCTTGACGAAGCCGATCACCTGCGGGTCGTCGACCTGCGCGAAGTGCAGATTGGCGGTCTGCAGCAGCGCCGGATGCGCGCGCCGCGCTCGATTGATCCAGGCGATGCAGTCCTTGATGTTGCCGGGCGCGTTCCAGTCGCGCACCCTGATCTCGTATTTTTCCGAGTCGAGATACTCTTCGCGGCCGGGGATCGGCGTGTGCTCGAGCAGTTCGAAGCCGTTGTAGATGCCGTAGGCGCCCGACAGCGTCGCGGCGAGCGCGAGGCGCGCCTTGAAGATCCACGGCTCCCCGCGCTGCAGCTGGAACGGCAGGATGTCGGGCGTGGTGACGAAGAAGTTCGGCCGGAAGAATTCCCGTTCGGGATAGGCGGTGATTTCGCTCAGATAGGCCTGCAGCTCGTCCTTGCCGGTGCGCCATGTGAAATAGGTGTAGGACTGCGAGAAGCCGAGCTTCGCCAGCGCCTTCATGACCTTCGGCCGGGTGAAAGCCTCCGACAGGAAGATCGTGTCGGGAAACTCGCGCTTGACCTCGCGGATCAGCCATTCCCAGAACGGGAATGGCTTGGTGTGCGGATTGTCGACGCGGAAGATCCGCACCCCTTCGCGCGCCCAGAACAGCACGATGTCGCGCAGCGCCGGCCACAGCGCTTCTGCATGCGCGCCGTGGAAATCCGGATTGACGATATCCTCGTATCGTTTCGGCGGATTTTCGGCGTAGCGGATCGAGCCGTCGGGGCGCCGCTTGAACCATTCGGGATGCGCCGCGAGCCAAGGATGATCGGGCGAGCATTGCACCGCGTAGTCGAGGGCGAGCTCGAGGCCGTGATCGCGGCACGCGGCCACGAGCCGCCGAAAGTCGTCGAGCGTGCCGAGCTCCGGGTGCACCGCGTCGTGGCCGCCCACCTCGGAACCGATCGCGTAGAGGCTGCCGGGATCGCCCGGCCCGGCGCGCACCGCGTTGTTGCGTCCCTTGCGATTGGTGTGCCCGATCGGGTGGATCGGCGTGAAATAGACGACGTCGAAGCCCATCGCGGCGACGTCGGGCAGGCGCGCGATGCAATCGTCGAACGTTCCGTGCCGGCCCGGCACCGTGCCCTGGCTGCGCGGCACCATCTCGTACCAGGCCCCGGCGCGCGCCAGCGCCCGGTCGACCACCAGCGGCAGCGCCGGCGATTGCGTCACGTCGCGGCGCGGCCCGCACCTCGCCATCGCGGCGGCGAGGTTGTCGGTGAGCAAAGTGTCGGGGTTGCTGGTGCGCACGAACTCGTCGCACTGGCGAGCGATCGTGGCCTCGGCTTCCGGCTCCGCCGCCCGCACCGCCGAGAGCAGCACAGCGCCTTCCACCGCGTCCAGGGCGCCCGCCTCCCCGGCCGCGCGCTTGACCAGGAAATCGCGCCGCCAGGTGGCGTATTCGTCGGTCCATGCCGCGATGACGTAGACGTAAAGTCCGGGTTGGTCCGGCGTGAAGCTCCCGACCCAGCGGTCGTTGCCGTGGTGCCGCATCGCGACGGACGCCCACGCGGACGCGTCCTGCCGGCGCCACCGCAACTCGGCCGCGCTCACCTCATGGCCGTCACGGAAGATATCGGCCCAGACGTCGACCGGTTCGCCGACGATCCGCTTGGCGGGAAAGCGCCCGCCATCGACGCTCGGATAGATATCCTCGATGAAGAACCGTTTGGCGGCGAGCCCGCCGATTGATGCCGCACCCAAATGCTTCACGTTCGGTGATCCGACCGGCGCTCGAGTTTCGTGGTTCGTGGAGGGACTGAGTTTCAGTACAAAAAAGCCCCGGGAACCGATTTTTGTTCCCGGCCGATTGTCGCCGCCGCGACGGCTGGGGCCGCGCGGAACCGCGCGTGGTGGCTTCGGTTTGTACAAAGATCGCGCAAATTTCAGGTGGGGCAGCATGGATTTGGACACCGAGGCCCACCGCCTCGGCATCGAGGTTGCGTATCTCGATGCCTATGGCCGGCCGCGGCGGGTTCCATCGGCGGTCGTCGAGAGGATTGTGCGAGCCCTGGACGCCGCGGGAACCGCGGAGGTCGCCACGGATGCCGCCGATGTCGTGCCGGTGCGGCGGGCCTATCGGGGTCGGCTGGGCCCACGATGGCTGCTCGCGGCGCAGCTTTACGGCGTGCGGTCAGCCCGCAACTGGGGGCACGGCGACTTTGCCGATCTCCGGGCGCTGATCGAGCTGGCGGCCCGGGTCGGTGCTGCCGGCGTCGGCATCAATCCGCTGCATGCCTTGTTCGACGACGATCCGGAGCGCGCGAGCCCCTACTCGCCCAACAGCCGGCTGTTTCTCAACCCGCTCTACGTCGCGGTCGACGAGCTTCCCGAGGTCGCCGAGCAGCCGAGTGCTGGAATTGCGGATGACGTCGCACGGCTTCGTTCTTCCGAGCTGGTCGACTATGCGGGCGTCGCCGCACTCAAGGCGCGATGCCTGCGTGCGGCTTTTCGGGCGTTCGCGCAACGCGCTTCGCCGGAGCGGCGCGCCGACTTCGAGGACTTCCGCCGCGCCTGCAATCCCGCGCTGGCCCGGTTCGCGAGCTTCGAGGTGCTGCGCCGCCGGCTTCGGCGCCCGTGGTGGGAGTGGCCGGCGGAATGGCAGAACCCTGACGCGCCGGCCCTCGCGCGTCTGCGCGAGGAGGTGGGCGACGAGATCGAATACCGGGAATACGTCCAATGGATCGCCGACCGGCAGCTCATGCGTTGCCGCGAGCGCGCCCAGGGGCTCGGTCTGCCGATCGGCCTCTACCTCGACGTCGCGGTCGGCGTGCGGCCCGACGGCTTCGACGCCTGGGATGCCCCCGACGCCATCGCGCGCACCCTTGCGGTCGGCGCGCCGCCGGACCTGCTCAACACCGCCGGACAGAACTGGGGGCTCGCCGGATTCAGCGGCGTCGGCCTCAAGGCGCGCGCGTTCGCGCCTTACCGCGAGATGCTGCGCGCCGCGATGCGCTATGCGGGCGCGATCCGGCTTGATCACGTGCTCGGCCTCAAGCGGCTCTATGTCATTCCGGACGGCGTGCCGGCCGACCAGGGCGCCTATGTGCGGATGCCGTTCGAGCTGATGCTGAGCGTCACGGCGGACGAGAGCCGGCGCCACCGCTGCATCGTCATCGGCGAGGACCTCGGGACCGTGCCGGAGGGCTTTCGCGGCCATGTCGCGACATGGGGATTGTGGTCCTACCAGGTCATGCTGTTCGAGCGCGACCCCGTGGGCGCGTTTCATCCCCCGTCACACTATTCGGCGCACGCACTGGCGACGTTCTCCACCCACGACCTGCCGACGTTCGCGGGATGGATCGACGGCGACGACCTGCGCGTCAAGCGCGCGCTCGACATCGATCCCGGCGAGACCGATGGCGACCGGGCGAACACTATTGCGCAGTTGCGGCACGCGCTCCGCCTCGCGCCATCGGCCGCGATCGATTTTCCGGCGGTCGTGCGCTTTCTCGCGGCGACGCCGGCGAATCTGCTGGCCATCGCGCTCGAGGATGTGCTCGGCGTGCGCGAGCAGGTCAACATTCCCGGAACGATCGACCAGCATCCCAACTGGCGGCGCAAGCTGCCCCTCGACCTCGACCGCATCGGCGAGAGCGAGCCGCTGCGCATCATCGCCCGCATCACGGCCGACAGCGGCCGATCCGCTGCGGTGAGCAGCGACGACCGACCGCGGCGGAAGCCTTTGTGACGTCTGACGACGACGACCTCCACGACTCCGCCCGGTGTCAGATCGACCGCAAGAAAACTTGAATCGAAGAAAACGGCGTCGCTGAACGGCGGCGACAAGGTCGAGGGCTGCGAACGGCAACCCACCGGCCGGCGGCATCATAGGCTCGGCATTCCACGCCATCGACGCTGGACATGCGAGAAACTCGCACAGTGGATCCGCAGGAGACGTTGGGTGACCGCATAGTCTTCAAACGTTGTCTTCAAATGTTCTGTGCCGCGCTACCTGTCAATGGCTTGGTCTCGATGGCTTGCATGCCGTCGCCGAATCCGCTCGCGGCACCGACGAGGTAATCTCCATAGCAGTGATGGACGGATGCGAGCGCGGCCTCGATCTCGTCCTTGGTTTGCGCGGTCGGCTCGACCAGCGGCAGGCGCACCCTCGCGGGCATCATACCGAGCCGGCTCAACGCGTATTTCAGCGGCGCCGGATTGGTCTCGCGCGACAGTGCGGTCGTAAGACGTGCGACGGGGATCGACAGCCGTTGCGCTCTCGGCAGGCTTCCCTGCCGGCACTGCAGGAATACCGCCCGGCACAGGCCGGGAACCACGTTGGAGGTCACCGAGATACAACCGTCGCCGCCCTGCGCCATGAATGCGAACGCCGTGATGTCATCGCCCGACAGCAGCCGGAAATCCGTTCCGACCAGCGGGCGCAGTCGCATCGGCCGGGCTGGGTCGCCAGTCGCGTCTTTCAGTCCGATCACCTGCGGCAGTTCGGCCAGCCGGGCAACCGTCTGATCCGCGAGGCCCGCGATCGTGCGGGACGGAACGTCGTAGAGGATCATCGACAAGCCGGTCGAGCCGGCGATCGCTCGAAAGTGCGCCTCGATCCCGGCCTGGACGGGCTTGTTATAGTACGGCACGACACTCAGGATCGCGTCGGCCCCCGCCGCTTCCGCGTCTTTGCTCAAATCGATCGCATGCGAGGTCGCGTTCGAACCGGCGCCGGCGATGACCGGCACCCGGCCATGGGCGACCTCCACCGCGATCCGGATCAGCTTGCGATGCTCGGGGACTGTAAGCGTCGGCGCCTCGCCTGTTGTGCCGCAGACGACGAGCGCTGTCGCGCCTTCCGCAATCAGACGATCGCAGAACCGCTCGAACGCCGCGGCATCGATATCGTCGTCAGCGTCGAACGGAGTCGGCACCGCTGGCGCATAGCCCGACAGCCTCGAGACGTGACGGCCAATCGCGAACATGTCTTTCTCCTTTAAGTGTCCAGGCAGCACCTCGGACACGCTGGCGTCCTATGCGACTTTGCCAATCTCTCTCCACCCGCGACGCCCGGCCGAGAGGACGAAGCCGCTCCCGCAACTGGAGCCCGCCTCGATGCGGAAGCCCAGACGTTCGAGCGCGACGTGAAGCCTGGTCCCCGGATGATTGGCGCCGGCGTCGACCGAGACCGCGAGGACCGCCCGCGCATTCAGAAAAGGCACGACGCGGACCAGCAGATTTTCCAGCGCCTGCGTCGAATGCCGGCCGACAATGAACGACACATCATGCTGCCCGCGGGGAACACGGCAGGTCATCGTGGTCGCTGCGTGGAGAAACCCGCGATCCAACAGGCTGAGGTAAGCGTCGAAAGCACCGGACCCTGCGACGATCACGCGATGCGATCTCGCCGCGCGCGCAAGATCAATCATCAGATCAAGGATTCGTTCGCTGGACGGAATCTGTCTCGACGCGCTCATGGGCTTCACCTACCTGCGAACGAATCCCCCATGAGACTTTCGACACATCGGGCTTCGGACTTACGCGAGTCGCCAAACGATGTAGCCAAGCACCGCATAGATCGCTCCTTCGTCCCAGTGGGTCAGGGAATGATCCCACGTCGGCTCGCGTCGCAATGTTCCTGTGATGATGCAGTAGAGCGTCGACAGACCGAGAAACATTGCAAACGTGTTGCTGAAGCCCTGCGTGCCGAACGTCGCAAAGAGCGCAAGGAGAAGAAGCCGGAAGAGTACCCGGAACAAGACGTGCCGCGAACCGAGTTCGGGTGGGACTGCTGGCCTGACTTCCTGCATCGAATCGCACTCACATCGCACTCACATGGCGAGACGCAGCGGCAAATGGGACAATGGCGTGTTACGGAATGCAATTGAGTCCCGGCGGTGTTGTCGAACGCGATGCCCGTCGTGCTTTCGCTGGCCGCCTGGCGTCTGACTCATGTCAAGCTCGACGATGCCCGAAACCATGACGATCGCCTGCGGCTGCCTTCCGGTTTCGTCCATTGCGAACTTGATGGCCTTGCTGCGGTCGGCGAACAGCCCGCCGCACAGACCGCGTTGATCCTGGACCACCCAATGGCCGCGACTGTCTTGGCCGACCAGGAAGACATTGTTTGTGCGTCGTTCCGGAGGTTCGGATTGGGTCTTGGATTGGGTCATTGTCAGTCTCCTGTGTGGCGTTTAGCGAATGATCGGAAGGTCATCGTCGCTGTTGCTTCGCAGCCGAAATCGATTGCGATAGAGCTCGGCCTCGAGGCGCGCCCGATGAATGCGTGTTTCAGCGATGGCGCGGGCGACTTGCGACGTGAGACGTCGGACCTGGCCAGCGATTTTGGTGACGCTACGGGTGATCGTCGCCATTACGGTGATGAGCGCCATCGATATGTTCCCGGAATTGCAGCCTGCCGCCGCCGAATTCGCGACCGACATTCGGCACCGGGCGAACTTGGTCCACGGCACGGCAAGGCAAGGACCTTCAGTGAGTGATAGGCGACACCAGGCTCGACGCGCGCCGCGTGACGCGTTTGTCGGTCGCATTTGCGCGTGCGGGCCCGCAGTCGCGGTCGATGTCGCGCAGGGTGTGGCGCAGGCGTGCGGGAATGGCGGCGCGCATGCGGGCTTCGGCGAACGCGTCGAGTGCGCCGACGAACCATCGGCTCAGCTTTCCGCGGCTTCGGAATGACTGTTGCGCGGCACGGATATGCATCAAGCGGAGAGCGGTCATGGTCAAGCCTCCTTTGTGACCCGAAATGTGCTCGCCGCCGCATATGAATTCGAGACGAAGGATGCGGGTTTGATGTAGGAGAGTCATAAAGACCGGGCAGGCGCCCACCGCTTATGCGGCTCTTATGCCAGGGAGTGCGTTTCGGCCGACACCCGCCCGCGTTTCACGCGAAGTTATCGCAGCTCACGGTCGCCGCATCGCTCAGGTGCGGCTGACCTCGCAGCACCGATGCGGCGCGGGGCGCCGCGGCCGCACCTTGTCGCGTCGCGTCGAGCAGCGCGCCGACGATCGCCAGCGGCAGCAACTCATGGCTGAAGACGATCGTTTCATCGAGCCAATCCGGCACCGGCCATTGCGAGCCGACCGTGCAGCACCATTCGCCATCCTCGTGTGTGATCCGCCGCACGGCGCGCGAGCGATCGAACTCCGCGATCGCGAGCGCCGCCTCGGTCCATGCGGCGGCATCGATCAGTCGACGGATGCGCTTTGCCTGGTGCGTGCGATGAGGGATTGCCGAGTGCGCGTGGGCGGCGTCAAGGATGGCCGTCATCAATTGAGGCGTCACCCGCCCGGCTTGCCTGACGCAGTCCAGCAGCGCGCCGAAGGTCTGTTCGGTTTCCGCATCGGCCTGCATGGTCCGGGTCTGCACGTCGACCGCCAATTGCGGATCGTTCGATTTGAAGGTGGCCCAGACCTGCGTATGAAATCGAGTCGATAAGGCGGTCGCAGATATAGGAATTTCATAAAAGTCACCGATCACGGACGTTTCCCGCACGTCGCCGGCGTGAGTGAACCGAATGTCAGAGAGTGCCGGCGTCACCGTCATTTTCAGCACGGACGCGCCATCGACAGCACTTTCGGACAAGACCGGTCCGCGCCATGCGTCTTTATGGGATTCCTATAAAGAACGACCTGGTTCGGTCTCGAAAACATACGCGCCGCATGAGAGCTAGGTGCAGCAGGGCGCGCGTTCATGAAATACGCGCCTTGGCTACCTGCGGGCGCTGCTGCCTGCCGCAAGGAGCATCCCATGCTGGACATCGCCATGCTCGCCATCGGTCTCGGCTTCTTCGCCCTGTCGGTGGGCTACGTGCTCGCCTGCGACCGTCTCTGAGGAGCGCGCCATGATCTTCGACTATTCGCTCGCCGGTCTCGTGACCGTCGGTCTCATGCTCTATCTCGTCTACGCCCTGCTGCGGCCCGAGCAGCTCTGAGAGGCGCACCATCATGACCTTCATCGGCTGGCTTCAGATCATCCTCTATTGCGCGATCATCGTCGCCATCGTGCCGCCGCTCGGCGCCTACATGACGCGCGTGTTCAACGGCGAGCGGACGTTCCTGTCGCCGGTCCTGCGCCCGGTCGAGGCCGGGCTCTATTGGGCCGGCGGCGTCGACGAGAGCCGCGAGCAGCACTGGGTGACCTACGCGATCGGCATGCTGTTCTTCCATGTCGGCGGCTTTCTCATCCTCTACGTCCTGATGCGCCTCCAGGCGGTGCTGCCGTTCAATCCTGCCGATCAGTCGGCGGTCTCGCCCGACCTGGCGTTCAACACGTCGGTAAGCTTCCTCACCAACACCAACTGGCAGAACTACGGCGGCGAAAGCACCATGTCGTATCTGGTGCAGATGCTCGGCCTCACCCACCAGAATTTCCTCTCGGCCGCGACCGGCATCGTGCTGGCGATGGCGCTGATCCGCGGCTTTGCGCGCGCCTCCATGCGGACGGTCGGCAATTTCTGGGTCGATATCACCCGCTGCACGCTCTACATCCTGCTGCCGATCTGCGTCCTCTATGCGCTGTTTCTGGTCTGGCAGGGCATGCCGCAGACGCTCGGTCCCTATGTCGACGCCACCACGCTCGAAGGCGCCAAGCAGACCATCGCGGTCGGCCCGGTCGCCTCGCAGGTCGCCATCAAGATGCTCGGCACCAATGGCGGCGGCTTCTTCAACGCCAACGCGGCACATCCGTTCGAGAACCCGACGGCGCTGTCGAACTTCGTGCAGATGATCTCGATCTTCGCGATCGGCGCCGCGCTCACCAACGTGTTCGGCCGCATGGTCGGCAAC
>Ga0126379_10000627_pt1 | contig 19800 bp, 16 predicted proteins | sample PanSoiMetPlot_24_FD_92640 | JGI IMG/M metagenome (GOLD analysis project Ga0126379, IMG submission 92640) | Tropical forest soil microbial communities from Panama - MetaG Plot_24 | ecosystem: Environmental > Terrestrial > Soil > Tropical forest > Bulk soil | place: Panama | collected 2016-02-17
AGCGCAATCTCGAAGCGCCGCTTGCCGGCATTCGTGAGGCGCTGCGCCGCCGAGGGCTGCCGGAAGTCGAGATCCGCACCTGGGTGCGCACCGGCGACACGGCGCTCGGCGAGCGCGACCGCATGCGCCGCAGCCCGCCGCATATCGTCGTCACGACCCCGGAATCGCTCTACATCATGCTCGGCTCGGAGTCCGGCCGCAAGATGCTGGCAACGACCCGCACTGTGATTGTCGACGAGATCCACGCCGTTGCGCCAAACAAGCGCGGCTCGCATCTGGCGATTTCCCTCGAGCGGCTGGCGGCCCTCTGTGGCGACGGTTTGCTGCGCATCGGCCTGTCGGCGACACAGAAGCCGATCGAAGCGGTGGCCCGCTTCCTGGTCGGGCCGTCTGCCGAATGCACGATCATCGATACCGGCCACCGCCGGGCGCGCGATCTCGCCCTCGAACTCCCGTCCGCGCCGCTGGAAGCGGTGATGTCCGGAGAGGTCTGGCAGCAGGTCTACGACCGCCTAGCCGAACTCGTCGAGGCCCATCGCACGACATTGATCTTTGTCAATACCCGCCGGCTCGCCGAGCGCGTCACGCGTCAGCTGTCGGACCGGCTCGGCGCGGAGCGGGTGACCGCGCATCACGGCAGTCTCGCCAAAGAGCAGCGCTTCGATGCCGAGCAGCGCTTGAAATCGGGCGCGCTGAAAGCGCTGGTCGCGACCGCCTCGCTCGAACTCGGCATCGACATCGGCGATGTCGATCTGGTCTGCCAACTCGGCTCGCCGCGCTCGATCGCCAGCTTTCTGCAGCGCGTCGGTCGCTCCGGGCACGCGGTTACGGGCACGCCGAAAGGCCGGCTGTTCCCTCTGTCGCGCGACGAGTTGGTCGAGTGTACGGCCCTGCTCGACAGCGTCGCTCGCGGCGAGCTCGACCGGCTGGCGATCCCCGAGCAGCCACTCGACGTGCTCGCGCAGCAGATCGTCGCCGAGGTTGCCGCTCAGGAGTGGAACGAAAGCGAGCTCTATACACTGATCCGCCGCGCCTGGCCGTACCGGAACCTGCCGCGCGAGGATTTTGCGGCCGCCGTCGAAATGCTCGCCGACGGGTTCAGCACGCGCCGCGGCCGGCGCGGCGCGCTCATTCACCATGACGCGGTGAACCATAAACTGCGCGGACGACGGGGCGCCCGGCTGACTGCGCTGACTTCCGGCGGCACGATCCCGGACAATGCCGACTACCAGGTCCTGTTGGAGCCGGAGAGCCAGATCATCGGCACCGTCAACGAGGACTTCGCCGTCGAGAGCATGGTCGGCGATGTCTTCCAGCTCGGCAATACCGCCTACCGTGTATTGCGGATCGAGCGCGGCACGTTGCGCGTCGAGGACGCACAGGGCAGCCCGCCGAACATCCCATTTTGGCTGGGCGAGGCGCCGGGACGCAGCGACGAGTTGTCGCAATCGGTCTCGCGTCTGCGCGCGGAACTGACCGCCCGGTTGCCGGATGAAAGCGCTCTCTCCTGGCTGCGCGACGAAATCGGCATCGCCGAACCCGCGGCAGAGCAGATCGTCGACTACCTCGCCTCGGGTCAGGCCGCGCTCGGGGTTCTGCCGACGCACGACACGCTCGTCATCGAGCGGTTCTTCGACGAAGTCGGCGGCATGCAACTCGTCATCCATTCACCCTATGGCAGCCGCGTCAACCGCGCCTGGGGCTTGGCGCTGCGCAAGCGATTTTGCCGAAAATTCAATTTCGAGCTGCAGGCGGCGGCGACCGAGGACAATATCGTGCTGTCGCTGACCCGGGCGCACAGCTTCGATCTTGCCGAGGTCCCGCGCTACCTCAACGCCGCCGGCATCAGACGGCTCGTGATCGCGGCGCTGCTCGATGCGCCGATGTTCATCACGCGGTGGCGCTGGGTCGCGGGGGTGTCGTTGGCGCTGCCGCGGTTCCGCGGCGGCAAGAAGGTGCCGCCGCAGCTCGCACGCATGGCCGCCGAGGATCTGATCGCGGCGATCTTCCCCGATCAGGTCGCCTGTGCCGAGAATTTGGTCGGCGAGCGCGAGATCCCCGACCACCCGCTAATCTGCCAGACGATCGCCGATTGCCTCAATGAAGCAATGGACATCGAGGGCCTAGAAAAGCTGCTGGCCAGGCTCGAAGCCGGCGAGACCCGTGTCGTCACGCGCGATCTGACCGAGCCTTCGCCGCTCGCGCTCGAAGTGTTGTCGGCGCGGCCCTACGCCTATCTCGACGACGCACCGCTCGAGGAGCGCCGTACGCAGGCGGTGATGAGCCGCCGCTGGCTGGCGCCGGAGGATGCGAGCGATATCGGCCGGCTCGATCCCGAGGCGATCGTACGGGTGCGCGGCGAAGCCTGGCCCGATCCCGCCACCGCCGACGAATTGCACGACGCGCTGGTCTGGCTGGGTTTTTTCGGTGCAGATGAAACACAGCCGGAGTGGCGCCAGTGGTTCTCCGACCTCGCCCGCGAAAACCGTGTTACTGCCGTTAACCCCGCGGTGCCTATACCCGTCATGGCCGGACTTGATCCGGCCATCCACGCAACCGATAGCTCCTCCGCTGGTGCAGAGGAGGCATGGATCACCGGGTCAAGCCCGGTGATGACGATTGCGTCGGAGGCGCAGCAGGGGTTGGCGGCGATGTTATGGATTCCGGCCGAGCGGTTGCCGCAGTTCCAGGCCATCTGGCCCGACGCGAAGCTCGATCCGTCGATATTCGCGCCTGCGCCTTATGCAGATCGCGACTGGTCGCGCGAAGAGGCGTTGATCGAAATCCTACGCGGCCGGTTGGAGGGTCTGGGCCCGGTCACGGAAGCGGCGCTCGCCGCGCCGCTTGGCATCTCGCAAAGGGAAATTTCGGCTGCGCTGACGGCGCTCGAAATCGAGGGCTTTGCGATGCGCGGCCGGTTCACGCCTGGGGCAACCGCCGAGGAATGGTGCGAGCGGCGGCTGCTCGCGCGCATTCATCGGTACACAGTGGGCCGGCTGCGCGCCGAGATCCAGCCGGTCGCCGCCCGCGACTTTCTGCGCTTTCTGCTCGGCTGGCAGCGGGTGACGCCGGATACCCGGATGGAGGGGCCGGACGCGCTGGAAGTACTGGTTCGCCAGCTCGAGGGCTTCGAGGCGCCGGCCGGTTCCTGGGAGACCGAGATCCTGCCCGCCCGGCTCGATGGGTACGAGCCCTCTTGGCTCGATGACCAGTGCCTCGCCGGACGCGTGGCCTGGGCGCGCCTCAGGCCGCGAAACGGCGGCGAACGGAGCGCGACGCCGGTGAGGACCACCCCGATCACGCTGCTGGTGCGGCGTCACACCGCGCTCTGGACGGCGTTGTCGGCGGTTGAGGAGCAGGTTCGGCCAAGCTCCCGCGCGCAAGCGGTTGCCGACTGTGTTCGGCAGTACGGCGCGTCGTTCTTTGATGAGCTGGTCGAAGGCACCGGCTTGTTGCGCCCGCAGGTCGAAGAGGCGCTCGCGGAGCTGGTCGCTCTCGGCATCGTCACATCGGACAGCTTTGCCGGGCTGCGCGCATTGCTGCGCAAACCGGCGGGCGGTCGACGGCGGCGCTCGACGATGTTCGGCATGGAAACCGCCGGCCGCTGGGCGCTGGCCCGCCGCGCCCAACCTCAGAAAGATGCCAGACCCGAGGCGGCCGAGCACGTCGCGCGCGCCTTGCTGCTGCGTTACGGCGTCGTGTTCTGGCGTCTGCTCGAGCGCGAGGCGCCTTGGCTGCCGCCGTGGCGCGACCTACTGCGCGTGTACCGGCGGCTGGAGGCGCGCGGCGAGATCCGCGGCGGCCGCTTCGTCGCCGGTTTCTCGGGCGAGCAATTCGCCCTTCCCGACGCGGTCGGCATGTTGCGGGAAGTTCGCCGCAAGCCGCCTTCCGGCGGCTGGATCTCGCTGTCCGGCGCCGACCCGCTCAATCTCGCCGGCATCCTGACCCCCGGGCTGAGGCTCGCCGCGCTTACCGGCAACCGCCTCCTTTACCGCGACGCGCTGCCGATCGCGCTCTTTGCCGGCGGCGAGGTCCAGTTCCTCGAAACCCTGAACACGGCCACGCAATGGGAGGCCCGCAAAGCCCTGCTGCGCGGCGCCGTCCCGCGCTCGCTCGTCGAGCTGTCCTGACTCGTCGATCCGCTACAGCCCTTGTAACCAGGTTTCGATCTTGTCTTGGATCGTGCGGTAAACGTCGGGTTGGCGGATGCCTGCGCTCTTCAAAACTTTGAACGAGTGGTCGCCGCCTTCAACGATATAGAGATCAGCCAGCGGCTTTAACCGATCGATGAGCGCGCGCAGCTCTGCCGGCGTGCCGAAGGCATCGCGTGCGCCTTGCACGAACAGCATCGGCGCCGTGACGCTCGGCAGATGCTTGACGCGCAGCTGCTCGGGCTTTCCCGGGGGATGCAGCGGATAGCCCAAGAAAACCAGCCCCGCCAAATCGCGGAGGCCGCTCGCAGCGACCTGTGAGGCGATGCGCCCACCCATCGACTTGCCGCCGATCGCCAGTTTCTCTCCTATCGGCCTGTGCCGCTCGCGAACGGCCTCGACGACGGTGCGGTAACAGGCTTCCAGCTTGTCGTTGGGATCCGGAACGCGGCGGTTGTGCTCCATATAGGAAAAGTCGAAGGTCACCACGGTGATGCCTCGCGCCGACAGCGCGTCGGCAAAGCTCACGATAAAGCCGCTCGTCTGACCGGCCCCCGCCCCGGGGCCGAGGATCAGCGTAACGCCCGCCCGATTTTGCGCCACGGCGGGATATTCTGTCGCTGTGACCGCTTGGCTCGGCGCGAGTTCGACGCGAAACCGTTCAGGCATTGTCGAGCCGGTCTATCGGTCGCGTCGGTGATCAGGGGTGAAGGACGAGCCCCTCTTGAGCGACGATCGTACCGGGCCGGGCCGCGGCCGCATCCGCGGCAACCTGATCCATGAAATCGTCATCATGACCGGGATCGTGATGAAAGATGACGAGGGTTTTGACTCCCGCCGCGTCGGCGAGGCGGACGCCCTCTTGCCAGGTCGAATGGCCCCAATCCTTGTGGGCCGGGTATTCGGCATCGGTGTAAGAGCCGTCGTAAATCATTATATCGGCGTGATCGATCAGCTTTAGAATGTTGGGGTCGCGTTGGCCGGGCCGATGCTCGGTATCGGTGATATAGGCGACCACCTTCCCATTGTATTCGATACGGTAACCAGTGGCGCCGTTCGGATGGTTCAGCGGCCCGGTTCTGATGACGATGCCGGGATGCGGCGTCAATACATCGCCGGCGGCGAAATCAGTGAAATCCATTTTGGCCGTGAAAATCCCCATCGGGATCGGGAACAACGGTGCGATCATCATTGTGTTGAGCACCGCTTCGATGCCCTTGTTGCCGTTCAGGTGACCGGCCCAAATCCTCATGCTGGCCCGCGCGTCGTAACAGGGCGCAAAAAACGGCAGGCCACAGATGTGGTCGAAATGCGTGTGGCTGTAGAAGAGATCGAGCTCGACAGGGCGGCCGCTGGCCATCAAATCGTTGCCCAACAGCCGCAGCCCGGTGCCGCCGTCGAACACCATCAGGCGGTCGCCGCACCGGATCTCGACGCACGAGGTGTTGCCGCCGTAGCGGATCGTGTCGGGACCCGGGCACGCTATGCTGCCGCGCACCCCCCAAAACCGCACCGTGTAATCCGGATGGACCAAGGTCCCATCCTCGTTCTGTCACACCCCCTGAGGCAATATATCGTCGACAATGCGTTAAAACGCCAGCCGGATCGGTTGGTTGTCCGGCATTTCGAAAACTTTTTTAAAGGTATTGCTCTAAACCCATCATTAACTCGTTCCAGGCTATCTGAGCGAACCCCAACGATCCACCCCAGGGAGACTCGGATGTCGCAACCCGATTACGAAGCCGCGATTGCCGCCTTTTTGAGAACCAGAGGTGTGACAAGGTGCCCAACCGTCTGCGTGGTTCCCACCCAAGCCACCGTCGCCGAGGCCGACCGCGCCGCCTATCGCAACTACGTCGCAGCGCAGGAAGCCGCCCGGCTGGAAAAGCAGAAATCAATACCGCTGCTGGTTAATCCCACATCACTGCCGCCCATGTAATACCGAACCTCCGCCGGTCGGAGGAGGAACGAACTCGCGAGGAGAAGATCGGATGGAGACGAGCGAGATTTCGGTCGGCTGCTGCATTGCCGGAGGCGGTCCGGCCGGCATGATGCTCGGCTTCCTCTTGGCCCGCGCAGGGATCCCCGTTCTGGTTCTCGAAAAGCACAGAGATTTCCTGCGCGACTTTCGCGGCGACACCATCCATCCCTCGACGCTCGAGCTGATGCATGAGCTTGGAATCCTCGAGGAATTCCTGCAGCGTCCGCATCAGGAGACGCGAGCGCTCGGCGGCCAGATTGGCGACGATTTCGTGCAGATCGCCGATTTTGGGCATCTGCCGACGCGTTGCCGCTTCATCGCCTTTATGCCGCAGTGGGATTTCTTGGACTTCATCGCTGAACACGCGAAGCGTTATCCGGCATTTCAGCTGAAGATGGAGACGGAGGCCAGCGATCTCATCGTCGAAAACGGGCGCGTAACGGGGTTGCGGGCAACCGCGCCCGAAGGCGAGCTGCAGGTGCGCGCCGATCTCGTGGTCGGTGCCGACGGACGACATTCGACGGTGCGCGAGAGGGCCGGTCTCGAGATCATCGATGTCGGCGCGCCGATGGATGTTCTGTGGATGAGGCTGTCGCGCCGGCCGAAGGATCCCGGTCAAACCTTGGGCCGTTTCGATATCGGCCGGGTCTTTGTGATGCTCAATCGCGACGATTATTGGCAATGCGCATTCGTCATTCCGAAGGGCGGATTTGACGAAATCAAAGGCCGTGGCCTCGAGTTCTTTCGCGACGAGATTGCGCGCCTCGCCCCCTATCTGCGCGATCGTACCGCCGAGCTCGCCGATTGGTCTGATGTCAAGCTGTTGAGTGTCGCGGTCAACCGGCTACGCAAATGGCACCGGCCCGGTCTTCTATGCATCGGCGATGCCGCCCATGCGATGTCGCCGGTCGGCGGTGTCGGGATCAATCTGGCGCTTCAGGATGCGGTCGCAGCGGCGAATATATTGGCCCCGCGCTTCAAAGAAGGCACAGTCTCGGAGGATGATCTCCAAGCGGTGCAGCGACGCCGCGAGTTTCCGACCCGTGCTACGCAAGCAATGCAGGTGTTCATCCAGAACCGAGTGATTGGCCGGGTGCTCGGGACCACCGAAAAGCTATCGCCGCCCATGCCTCTCCGGCTCCTTGGCCAGATGCCGTTTCTGACGCGGATCCCCGCCCGGCTGATTGGTATGGGAATTCGCCCGGAACATGTGAGAACGCCCGCCGCAGCCTAGCGCGGAGGCTCAGCGCCCCTCGTACTTCGGCCTGCGCCGCTGCTTGAAAGCGCGGACGCTCTCGGCGGGGACCAGCAGGTCGCACATCATCGCGATCATCAGCTCGCCGCCGCAATGATCGATACCGGCCGCGCTCTTCGACAGTAACGACGCTCACAATTCCTCTCTTTCGCAGCTCCGCGGGGGGCGAGTAGGCTTTATACTATTGGCGGCGAGTGGTGCGAAGGAGGGCAGGGCAATGCATCTTTTCGCGGACCAGGGTGTTCGGGACTACGAGGCGGCCGCCAGGCTGATCCCTGTCATCGACTACGGGCCTTATTTCGCCGGCGTGCCCGGGGCGCTCGAATGGGTCGCCGCCGAAGTCGCGCATGCCTGCGAGAACGTCGGGTTCTTCTATGTGCTGAACCATGGCGTGCTGGATGCGCTGATCGACCGGGCCTTTGCCGCTTCGCACCGCTTCCATGCCTTGCCGCTCGCTGAGAAGCTCGCGCTCAAGCTCAACGACAACAATATCGGCTACCTGCCGATTAACGCCTCGGTGCAGGGCGCCTCGACCGTGCACAAGGCGACAAAGCCGAACCAGAACGAAAGCTTCTTCGTCAGTCACGACCGCGCGCCGGATCACCCTGACGTGTTGGCTGGCACGCCGCTGCGCGGCCGCAACCAATGGCCGCTGGGATTGCCCGAAATCCGCGCCGACATGATGGCCTATTTCGCTGCGCTGAGCGCGATGTGCGAGCACATGCTGCCGCCCTTTGCCGTGGCGCTGGGTCTCGCGCCCGATTTCTTTGCGCCGTTCTTTGCCAACGAAGTCCACGCCAATCTGCGCTTTTTGCATTATCCGCGATATCGGTGTCCGCCGACGTTCGCCGTAGTTCGAAAAATCTTGGTTTAATCAGCCCTCTACCCATTTCACTGTTCGCCAACGTTCTCTTGCTGTCGCCCAAAGTCGGGGTTATAGTATGGAGCAATAACAGGAGCGGCGCGATGGCGAGGTTGGGGAATCGGCTCACAGCGATCTTCGTCGGAAAAGCAGCCAAGCCTGGGGTCTATTGTGACGGACATGGCCTTTACCTGCTCGTCGGGCCGTCTGGGTCAAAGAGCTGGGTGTTTCGGTATCGGCGTCGCGGCCGGGTCCACGATATGGGTATCGGCCCCCTGCATACCGTATCGCTGGCGCAGGCGCGAGCGAAGGCGCTGGCGTGTCGGCAGCAGCTGCTCGAGGGGCTCGACCCGCTGACCGAAAAGCACCGGACGCAACGACAACACCCCGAAAGCGTTACGTTCGAATGGTGCGCCCGGCAATATCTTATGGCGCATCAGGCGGGTTGGAAAAACGGCGGCCAGAGCGTCGAGCAATGGTCCGCCTCACTCGCAACCTATGTCCACCCGGTGCTCGGACGCCTGCCGGTCGACATGATCGACGTTGGGCATGTGATGCGAGTCCTCAATCCAATATGGCAGGAAAAGAACCCGACAGCATCTCGAGTGCGTCAGCGAATCGAAAACATCATCGATTGGGCCACCACCCGCGGCTTCCGCAAAGGCGAGAACCCGGCGCGGTGGAAAGGCCACCTCGAAAACCTTCTCGCGCGGCCCAACAAGGTGCACTCGACCGCGCACCATGCCGCGATGCCGGCGGATGAGATTCCTGCATTTCTAGAAGCTCTACACGGCCGCCAGGCCGTCTCAGCGCGGGCAATCGAGTTTCTGATCTATACCGCGACTCGAACGGGTGAGGTCATCAACGCTCGATCGGACGAAATCGATTTCTCCGAGCAGGTGTGGACGATCCCCGCCGAACGGATGAAAGGCGCGGTCGAGCATAAGGTTCCGCTGTCGCCGCCGGCGATCGCCGTGATCGAGCGCATGGCCGAGGTCCGACAAAACGAATTTGTGTTTCCCGGCTATAGCGGCGGCCCGCTGCGTGAGAGTGCGATGCGGATGCTGCTCGGGTACGTCGGCTATGGTCATCTGACCATCCACGGATTCCGGTCCAGCTTCAGCACTTGGGCACATGAGCGCACCAACTTTCCGGCTGAGATTATCGAGGCTGCGCTCGCACACAAGGTCGGCAATGCTACCGAGCGGGCGTATCGGCGCGGCGATTTCTTTGCCAAACGCAGGCGTTTGATGGAAGCGTGGGGCGCGTTCTGCTTGACGCCCGCGGCAGTGAAGAGCGGCACGGTTGTCCCGCTCGCCGCTGCATCGGTATGAACGTTATGAGTCTCGCCGCGCGGCAATGCCCGTCACGACGTACAGATCAAGGCGAACCTGACGCATGGTCGGTTGGTGCGAGCGTCGCGGCTCGTCGCAGGCTATCTGCCGGCGGCGGATATGCCGCCGGTTAGTGAATGGATACAGCGCAACGAGGTGGTGCTGATCGAGTACTGGGAATTCACGATCGACACCGATGAATTATTGCAGCTGTTGCAACGGCTGCCGTAGCGCGTAACATCAAGAATCGCGGCGGGTAGGGTAGCTCCCGACAAGGCCGGTGACCGTGACCGGCTTCCCGTCGCGACAGCTCTCACGGTAATGCCATACGGAGGCGCAGCACATGACAGAACTCTCGCGTATACTGTCGAGCCACCCCGATGAGGGGGCCACTTTCATCATCGAGGGCAAGATCGGTGTCTATGCCGCGGCGATGGTCTACCGCGACCGACACCCGGTTAGCGGTCATCTTCGCTTGGCGAATCCCCAAAACCCGGAGCATGTTGACATGCTCGAAGGGTGGATCGGCCGCCGTGAGACACCAGTACCTACGAGCCTGAACGATGTTGGCGAGCGCGAGGAAAGCGGCCAAGAACGCGACTGGCGTATATGCTGGGAAGTCTACTGCGAGCTCGTCGACGCAATAAAGGACGGCAGGACCGCGCCAGCCCATCCTGCCCGCGATCCGCACGGGCAAATTATCCCCATCGCCTGCAAAATCTGGACTCGCGATTTGCTGAGTTTGGCGCGACGGCGCGGGGACGCCGGCAAGGCTATCATGGCGCTCGCCGAGGCCAATGCATTGAATGAGACGGCGTGGCCGGAAGCCGACCCAGCGGCAAGCGAACCCGAGCGCCAGCCAGCCCGCAGCGAGATGGTGCCGTCGTTCGCTGGCGCTGCTCCTCCACTTGATGGCCGGCAAGAACTGCCCGCGGGCGTCGCCCCTAGCGACAATTTAACAAACGATGTGACGGACGGTCCCTGTCAAGGCGCCGCCGCGTGCGACTCACCAACGACGATGACCGTTACCGAAGACACCTCGCCGCCTCCTATTCTTAATGAAAAGAACCGGCGAGATGCGTTTTTAAAATGGGCCGAAACAACATACGGCAAGACCTTGGATGGGTTGCCCGGCCGCGATGATCTGAAGCTCCTCGGCCGCCAGCATGTAGCCGCGAATATCAATGACGATGATGCGCGCTGGCTACGCCGCCACCTCCCTAGAGAGCGCACAAAGGGCGGCGCCGGATTCCACCGAGATAAGCGCCCAAGTTAAAAAACTTCCAATCTGTTAGCGGAAAAACTTCGATTCCCAGGCGGCTCGTGCCCGAAAGCCGGACCAAACCCCGGCAGCTCGCCTCCCGTCGCAGCTTCCGTTCCGGCCGGCGCGGCCCCGGCGTCAAGTTTCGGGGCTAAGGAGCGCTGCAAAGAGATCCGCGTCCGGGCCGAGCGCGCAAGTGGCGTCCGTTACGAACATGACGATAATTCGTAACGCTATAGCAAGTCTTCCCAGGCCACGCCGAGTGACTTCCGGAACCGCTCAATTTGTCGCGCGGCGTTGTCGCGCTCCCCAGCATAAAGAGAGCCGCACATAGCGAGCAGCTTGGCGAGCCGCTTGCGGTCCGGCCCCGATATCATTGTGTCGAGGTGGAGGAGGCGGTTGATGTGGCGAAATTCTTCGCTCATCTCCTCCTCAAGTCGTCGCTCGTTCCTGAGGCGGGTGCTTTCAGACTGGGCGCGCCGCTTTGCCTCTCTGTCAGCCTCGCGCTGCGCCTTCAACCGATCGATTTCGGCCTTCTTGACTGCCAGTTGCAACCGCAGCAGCCGTTCGGCCGAATCTGCCGGCGCCGGTCCCGGCCTACGCCTCGGTACATCTTCGCCACGCTTGCGGGCGCGGTAGCGGCGCATGCGTTCCGCAGCCGTCATCGGGTCAGATCGGGGCATGTCGTCGCTCAGTTGCGAATTCGACCTAAGTTCGTAACCGGAACAGCAAATGTCAAGGGGCGGAAGAGAGACTGCGGACGCGCTACTGGTTCACTCGACCTGCGGAATTTTCCGCATGTTCATCGAACAGCAATCCGGTGCAGCCGCAGGCCCGGGAGCTTTAACCTGGGAAGTTACCTGGTAGACTTTTTTAATTCCCAGGTTAGACTCCCAAGTAACCGCCCCCCATCTGTACACCATCATAACAATGAGCGATGGCGAAAAGAACAGAGAAACTCGCCGGCATCGTTCTTCTGAGAAAGGCGTGCAGTGGAACCGCTTTACGACAGGATCATCTCGACACCCATTGACGTGTTTTGTAGTATTAGTGGTCTCGGCCGAACGAAAGTTTACGAGCTGCTCAACAGCGGCGCGCTTGAGAGTGTCAAAGTCGGGAAGCGGCGCCTCATTCTCGTCGACAGTTATCGCCGACTAATTGCGAACCAACGCGCAGCGCGCACTGCATCCGACGCCGCGGCTTTGCCTAGCATGGCGCCCAGCGGCGCACCTCAAACATAGCGCCGACCGCGGGGGACTGCGGCCGGCGCCCTACTGCTTGTGGGGTGATCGGGAAATCGCCCCATAATGGTGTACCCGGAGAAATTCGCAAGTCCCTCCTCGGTCGGCCTCACAAACAGGAGGCCGCTATGCCCGCTCTTATTGTCCAATTTCCCGGCCCGGCGCAGGACAACGATCCGCCGATTCTGCGCGATCCGCAGGAGGACGCCATCCGGGCGTTGCAAGACCTCTCGGACGAAGTCCGTTGGCTTTTGCGCGAGATCGATTTTATGCAGGTCGAGTGGCCGATTGGGGTCGGGCTGCAGATCGATGACCTCTCCCGCCGGGTGGGGGCGAGATGAATTCCGGCATCGCCGGATTCGGTGCGGCGCCGATCGCCGCAAATGAAGACCCCCGGACGCCTAGACCCTGGAAGTTGTAGGCGCCGGGGGTTGCAGTTGAAAGGCTAGTACCACGATGAAGGTAAGTGTTCACGAGCCTAACGTCAACCGGGTGTTTAACCCGGCGCTGTCGCCCGCTATAGCCGCACTTTGGCTTGCGCGGATCGAGAAGTCGGAGACGCCGGCACAGACAGCCCAGAAGGAGCCTGAGCCGGAGACGTGCGCCGTCCTGCCCTTCCCGGCAGACAAGGCCACGAGTTCGATCAATGTGGCGATCGCCAACCTGGCCGGCGTCCGGCTGTCGGAGGTCAAGATTGCCCGGAGGCTCATCAGGGCCGATGAGAACGCGGCGCTGGCGGTGGTCTTCGGGTTGACCACGGTATCCGCCGCTAATGCTGCACTACAACAACGCGGCCTGAACCGCCGCTCGGGCTAACGCAACTTGGGCCGTCACCCTTCTGGGTGGCGGCCTTTTTCGTCTCCGCAGGAGAGGGAAAGTAGGCAAATGTCATCGCAGACCGGCACGCCCTGGATTGATGAAGACCCGACGCCGAAGTCTAAGAGCGAGGCGCTGCGCGCTCTGGCTGAAGGTGTCGCCAGCGCCGAGACGCCCGCCGAAAAATATCTGCGGGAAGATCGCCGCATTGATCTGCCACACCCCGATGGCTTGAAATACTGGTCGAACGCTAGAACGGGCGAGGGTGCTCTTTTGGCGCCGCTCTACGCAGGCGACAAAGTGGTTGCCGTTCAGGCGGTCTACCTCGACCGCGACGGGCATAAGTCGCCGATCGATCCGGCCAAGCAACGGCTGTCGCTTGAGCGAGCACCCGGCGCGGTTTTCCAACTTCCCTATGACGGCGACAGCAAGGATGTTGTGGTCGCTGAGGGTCTAGAAGACGCCCTGACCGTCTGGCGGTACGGGGCGGTGCGCTGCCGGGTTATCGGCTTGCCCGGCATAGGCGCGTTGAAGCACCTGACCTTTCCCGAAAGTACGCGAATTACTGTTATTGCTGATGGAGATCCACCAGGGTCGAAAGGAGCCGAGCTGCTGCAGAAGGGGTTGGATGCTCTGATCCTCCAAGTCTGCGAAGTGCTCGTGGCGGCAACTCCGCCAGAGGGATGGGACGCCAATCGTCTTCTGGCTGAGCACGGCGTCGAGACGCTGAAGATGTTTCTCGCGAGCGTCCGACCTGCTGAACTCTCCGATCGTGGTGAGATCCGCAAATTGGCGAAGCTCGATCTACTGGCATACGCGCAAGTGCGTAAGCAGGCCGCTGAGGAGTTAAAGCCACCGATCCCGGTCACTTTACTCGACAAGATCGTCGAAAAGGAACGTCAGAAGATCGCCGAAGAAGCGAAAGCCGAAAAGGACGACTGGGTAGGTGTTAACGACACGAGGCCGTGGGCGGAAGAAGTCGACGGCGCCGAACTTCTGGATGAGCTTTACGCGACGCTCGGCGACTTTGTCATAATGTCTGATGAGGCGCGCTGCGCGACTGCGCTTTGGATCGTATTCACATACGTCTTTGAAGCGGCCTACGTTGCCCCAAAACTATGGATACACAGTCCTACTAAAAAATGCGGCAAGACCAGACTTGTGAAGGTGTTGCGGCATCTGGTTAAGAAGCCGCTCAGCGCTAGCCGAATGTCGCCGGCGGCTTTTTACCGATTGGTCGAAGCAAGGCAGCCGACCTTGCTTCTGGACGACTTTGATTCATGGGCGTCCACCAGTGAGGATTTCCGAAACATCTTGAATGCTGGGTTTGACAAGGGCGACGAGGCCACTGTGTGGGTCTGCACGGGCGACAATAACGAACCGACGCCCTTTTCCGTGTGGTGCCCGCAAGTCATTTCCGGCATTGGCCAGGTGAAAGACACTGTTGCCGATCGCTGCATTAAGATAGCGCTTCAGCGGAAGCTGCGTAGTCAAAAAGTCGCCAGCACTCGGCGCCGTCATCTTGGACGATTGCAGGAACTGGCGCAGAAGTGTGTTCGTTGGGCAGACGATAATCTGCAGGAGCTACATGACGCCGAGCCAGATGTTCCGGAAGCGATTGATGACGATCGTGCTGCCGATGGATGGGAGCTGTTGCTTGCGGTTGCCGATCACTGCGGAGGACACTGGAAAGATCGAGCACGTCAGGCCGCAATAAAGCTGTCTGGCAGCTATCGGGCGGACCATGACGGTGACATCGGAACTGAGCTGCTAAAAGACATCCGCGCCGTTCTCGAGGAGCGCGGCTATGTCGATGCCGCCGGCGCGGTCAAACAGGAGATGAAGAGGGCCAAGGTTCGCAGTTTGCACCTTGTCGGCTGGCTGGTTGACTTAGAAGACAGGCCCTGGCGCGAGTTCATCAAGGACAGACCGTTAACGCCAACAAAAATGGCGACGATCTTGCGGGATTTTCGCATTACGCCGCGCGGCGACAGGGCTTCTCGTGGGTATCGCCTCGATGCCTTAGCGATGGCGTTTGAACGCTACCTGTCGCCGCTATCGCCTGATTTGCCGTCTAAAGAAGGCGAGCCTAGCCGCGAAGGAAGGCGCCGGTCGAACGGTTTTGACGACACCTTTTCTCACACCGGACAGTTCGCTGACTTTCAACCCGTCAATCCGTCTTCCAGCCAGGATTTCTGCGGCTCTCAGACCGATTCCAACCCGTCACACTCAAATTCTGGTGACGGGTTGAAAACGCCTCGAAACCCGCAGGAATCCTCGTCGGAAGACGGGTTGACGGGTTGGAATCCGACCAACAGCCCGCTGAAGGGAAAGGTGCCGTCAAACGGCCTCGACGAAGACCATGAGAGGTCAGACACCTCCCGTCCCGAGCCTACTTCGATTGCCGATGAGGCGAGGCGGCTCGCTCGCGATACGCCTCTATCTGAGGGTGATGGTAGTGGCAAAACCAACGGGCACGACGACACCTTTTCCTCCGACGGGCCAAATTTCCGGTTTCAAACCGTAACCTCGTCACCTTTCGAGGATTTCTGCGGTTTCAGGTCGTCACCTCAAGATCAAGGTTACGACCTGAAAAAGCCCCAAAACCCCAGCAAAACTGCCAATGGTAACGGGGTAACACTTCAAAACCCGGAAAAAGGCCCTTCGGAGGAAGAAGGCCACAAAAATCTCGCAAACGGTGATTACGCGCCAGTCTCTATCGCCGAAGAGGCTAGGCGCCTCAAGCGCGAAAATCCTTCGTGGTCGGATAAGCGCATCGCCGCAGAGCTGGGCCAGCCCGAAGCTCGCATTGCTCGGTATCTCGCGCCATGAGCCTCAAGGAGCTGATGCGCGCGGTTAGGGCCGCGGAGGTCGAGCTGCGTATCTCGGGAGCAGATGTGCTGATCAGCGGCCTCGACAAACTTCCGCCCGAGATGCAGGCGGAGCTTGAGCGCCTCCGCCGATCCGGCTTTCTGTGGTCCTGGTGTGGCGCCGATGACGACGATGAGGAGGCGATAGACTTTGCTGACAGGCTTTTGGTTGATGTCGTCTTGGTCGAGGGCGAGGAGCAGGCTCAGGCCGCTATTCGGGAACTGAGCTGCAGCGACGGCTGCCTCGGCCTCGACATCGAGACGGCGCTAAAGCCTGGGTACGCCAAGCCGCGACCGCCGGTAGCCATAAACGTTACAGGCACTTTGTCGGCCGAGCAGCCGACAACCAAGAAGCACAAGAAATCCGACCCAAAGCCTTGGGCGGATCCGAACCTGGCGGACATTAAAACTCTCCAGCTCTACGATGGCGGAGCCCGGTGCTTCGTCTTTCGCGGCGCGGCGCTGGACACAGTGTTGCAGCTATCGCTGCTTCGGGAACGGCAGCTTGTCGCGCACAACGCGCAGTTCGAGACTTCCTTTCTGCGGCAAGCCGGGATTACGACGGCGCAGCCGATAGAAGACACAATGCAGGCGTTCGGCCTGCTCTGCGGCACGCGTGATCGCTCTTTGGCGACTGCCAGCAACACCGTCCTGAAACTCGACCCGCCGAAGACGCTTCAGACCAGCGATTGGTCCGCCGAGAGACTGTCGAGGGGCCAGATATCCTATGCCGCGTCGGACGCTATCTTGGCTCTGCGGCTGTGGGAGAGACTGCGGCCGTCGCTTCACTCGGTTGATTGCTGGCGCTCCTACGAGCTGCAGCGTGATGCTCTTCCTGAGTGTTCCGACATGGAAAGGCGAGGCATCGGCTTTAATGTCGAGGAGCACGCACGTCAGGTTGATGGCTGGGAAGAGGAGTATAACGCAGCCTGCGCCTCTTACCGCGAGGTGACTGGCGAGTCGCCTCCCCTGAAGCGGGATGCGCTGCAGGCATGGGTTGCTCGCGTTGCGCCGCCTAAACTGCTGGAAACTTGGCCGAGATGCGAGGATGGCTCGCTGTCGGTCGCTTCAAACGCAATCAAGTGGCTGATTGTCGATGCCCAGAACCCGCAGGTCGAAGCGGTCTTGTCGCTCCTGGCAAAGAAGAAGCTTCTGGACAGCTTTGGCCGCGGGTTCACAAAGTTTATTTCGCCGCTTACCGGCCGCATCCATTGCTCGATCAATACCGGGCGCGATAAGAGCGGGCGCTTCTCCGCCGAGTGTCCGAATTTACAGCAGCTTCCTGCCAAACGAGCCCCGGCTTTCCGTAAATGTATCCAGGCCGCTCCCGGAAACTTGCTGGTGCTAGCCGATTTGTCGCAGATCGAGCTGCGTATTGCCGCCTGGCGGTACGAGGACGAGGTGATGACTGCCGCCTTTCGGTCCGGCAAGGACATCCACATGGAAACGGCGGCATGGGTCAACGGCATTCTGGCCGATCAGGTAACTGGTGAGCAGCGAGATAAGGCGAAGGCCGTAAACTTCGGGTCGATCTACGGCATATCAGCGCCGGGGCTTGTTGAGTACGCCTTCTCGGCGTTCGGCATCATTCTCACGGTCGACGAAGCGCAAGCCATGCTCAACCAGTTCTTTACGCTCTATGCCCCGCTCGACCGTGGCCGCTCCAAGGTGTGGCGGGAAGCGGTTGCGCGTGGCGAGGCGGAGGCCGGGCTTTACGGCCGCGTGGTCAACTGGCTGTGGGATGAGAAGTGGGTCCGAAGAGGACGCTATCGTCCGCCCTTCTCGCTGTGTTGCAATCTTCCTATACAAGGTGCGGCGGCCGACTTGATGTTGGTGCAGATACCGCGTGTTGGGCGAGCACTGCGCGGTTTACGTGGCGGCCTGATCCTCACCATTCATGACGAGCTTGTTGCCGAGATGCACGAGCACGATGCCGAGACAGCGCGTGCTCTCATGGTCGAGGTGATGACCGACACGTTCGTCGAGATGTTTCCCGGCGCCCCGTCAACGGACATCGTTGCTGCGTCTATCCGGCCAACATGGGCGAAAGTGAGCAAATGAAGGAGACGCGATTGATCGAAGCTTGGTTTGACGGCGCGTGCGAGCCGGTCAATCCCGGCGGCACGGCAAGCTATGGCGTCATCGTTACGCGGAATGGCGAGACATCCACGAGTGTGCGGCCGTGTACGCACCACCTGATGGCGGCCAAACATCCAACAACGTGGCCGAGTATGCCGCGCTCATCGCTGTTCTCGAATATCTCCTCGACAATGCCCTGACGAGCGAGCGCGTCGTTATTCGAGGCGACAGCAACCTTGTCATCCAACAGATGATCGGTAACTGGGCAATTCGGAAGGGCGCGTACGTGCCACTGGCAAAACATGCTCAGCAGCTGTTGAGGAAATTCCCGGTTCAGCCGGAACTCAGATGGGTGCCGAGAGAGGAGAATGAGGAGGCCGATCGTCTGTCGAAAGCCGCGCTCGCCAAACGTGGCGTCGCTGTCAGGCTCGGCCGGTAAGCCGAGTATGGTGATTGTGGATGACTTCGAGGACAAGAGAACAGTGAGACCGCGCGCGTGGAAGGCGAACATAGACAAGGATAAGGTCATCCGTCTGCGCGCACAAGGGTTGTCTCTTCCAGTGCTAGCGGAGCGTTTCGGGCTCCATAAGAAGACTATAGCCAAAATCTTGGCGAAGGAGAGCGTCACCAAAAGCGAGAAAAATTTACAGCGTGGCCAAACATTCTTCTGTTCATGATGAGTAGTTATGGTACAATAATCTCCTAAACCATCGTATCCACCATATCCACTAGAGAAAGACAAGCACATCATGCTTCACTTCCCAAAATCGACATCCACTCCGTTTCTTGTTCCTGCCGGGACTCATCACGCCGTATGCTATTGCGTAGCCGATCTTGGTACGCAAGAGACTACCTTCGGCAGAAAGCCGCAGCTTCTCATTGGATGGGAAATTCCCGAGGAGCGACTATACGACGGTCGCGTCGCCGTTGTTAGCCGGAGGTACTCGGTCTCGGCCGATCCGAAGGCAGCGCTGCGGATCGATATCGAGAGTTGGCAAGGGCGCAAATTCTCTGAGTCCGATCTCGACACCTTTAACTTCGCCGACTTGGTCACGCAATGCTGTCTGGTGAATATTCAGCACAGCGATGGCACGAACGGCAGGATTTACGCGAATGTGAAGTCGGTTCTGCCGGCGCCGCGCGGAGTGCCCCGCAAGCAGCAGACCGAGAACGCTCCGGTCTTGTTCGATCTCGGCGTAACCCCCTTTCCCCGAAACCAATTCAATACCTTGCCAGAGTGGTTGCAGACGATGATTGCCCGGTCGCCGGAATATGCGGCAGCCCGCGGAACTTCCGGCATCACTGCCCGCGAGGCGTTGCAGCAGAATGGCTTCCTCGCGGGTGAGCCGCGGAAAGAACTTCCGTCACCGTCCGGTCGGAGATCGTCTGGGACATCTTGGCACGGCGATGAGCTGCCATCAGACGACATCCCGTTTTGAAAAGCCCCTTTCTGAGGCGGCCCGGCGGTGTCCGTGTAACGTTTGAGAAGCCGGCCTGGCTGACCGCGGAGTTAGAGGAAATCTATCGCGTCGTCAGGCAGGTAGAGAACGACTGGTGGGAGGGGGAGGCTGCTTTGAAGCAGCGCGACCTTTCCCGCCATCGTGTGGCGTATGACGAACTGAGAACGTCTCTGGACCTTGTCGGCGGGCAGCTTGCCGTGTTGCTCGATATCCTCAGCGGTACGCTGACGTGATCGGTTTTCGCGATCCGAATAACCCTGCCGGTCTCAGCCGGCTGATCAACCGCAAGATCGACGCTGCTCTCGAGACCGAACGCGCGGGCGAAACCCCGCGAGATTATCTCGGCGCTTCGGTGCTCGGCGACCCCTGCGACCGCCGCCTCGCCTATCAATACGCTGGTGTCGAGCATGCGCCGATCGCGGGCCGGACACCTCTAAAAACCACTGGCAATTCACGCGGTGATGGCCGATTGAGGGACTGGGGGATGAGG